>VOFG01001532.1_pt1:0-95000 | contig 170281 bp, 260 predicted proteins | sample 5384171 | NCBI WGS metagenome assembly VOFG01 (sample SAMN12384726, study PRJNA508395) | human gut metagenome | isolation source: healthy gut F | host: Homo sapiens
AGTAACACTGTATTCTTTCCCTGGATCGACTCTTTACCATCCTTACAACAAGGTTGCTTTTGGTTCAATGGCTTTTCCGGTGTAGGTATTCTTGTTCAACTGAATGATATTGCATGCGTTGATATTCTTGGAACGATCTCATAAGTTGCCTGTAAGACTTCTTTATTGCCGGCAAGTTCTACCGGAATAAAGGCTGTGATCGTTTCCGACCGCAATGCAATCATCATTTGTAACATCCGCAATATCGGTCGTCTCCGCCTCTTCTGCACTCATACGTCCATAGACGATCTGGTCTGCATCATAAGCCACCTGGTTGCCCGCTCGGATCCTCGATGACAAAAGTCCGGTCGGATCGCTTTTTCCGGTGTAGGTGTACTGGTTTGCATAACCTTTGACACGAAGCAGTGACATATCTGCGCTGATGGTGTAAGCACATCTTGCACTATCACTATAGTAAGAGACCAGCGGTGTGATAATGACATAACCGCCTGTCGTGTAATATCATCAGAATAGTAGTCTACCTTGTAATCTACATCCTGCTCCAATACGTTGCCGCCACATTCTACGGTAACCGGTGGCTCTACTGCCTTTCCGGTGTAAAACTGCGGTTCAATGGTGACAATGGCATCTTTTAAGGATGCTACAATGTCAAATTCCTCGGTCACCTGACCTGTGTAATTGCCCTTTGCTACGGCTGTTACCGTCGCATGACCAGCCTTGGTATTATCTGTCAGTTTCAGATCATAATCGACGCCTGCCACCAAGGTCCATACCGGATCCACACCATTGTCATGTATCACGGATACGTCCGGTGTGATAGCACTTCCGGTGTAGGTACCGCGTTTATCATTTAATACCAGTTTAAAGTCTGAAATATCTTTTGCCCCAATGATGAATGCCTGGCTCTTAGTCTCAGATCCCAATGCATAGTTGCCTTTCAGAGAAACCACAACAAATGCCGGACTGTTAATATTTCCGATATTCTCATTGTTGACATAAGTAATACTATAGTTGACCGGATCAATCTCTGTCTTTGTGGAGATCGCGGTATCATATACCTTACGCCCGGTGTGATGGCACTACCGGTGTAAGTCGTCACATAATTGCCATCCTCGTCCTGTGGCAGGTCTAATACCACATTGATCTCGGATGCCTTTGCAACCTTTTGGTTGATGCGGTAATAAGTAAACGGCTTGCCATAGTAATTGCCAATTCCCTTGACCGCCAAGGTCTTTGTACCGGCGTTGACACTATCCTCAATGTCGATCATTTCATAATCGGTACCTTCCTGTAATAAAGTGCCGTCTGAAAGATAGACTGCATAGGTCGGTACGTGAGACTTACCGTCATAGGTAAATTCCTGCTGATCCTGTGCAATACGCACCTGTGCATCTGCGAGCGATCTACCGATATTGAAAGTCGCCGTTCTGCTGTCTGTATAGTTGCCCTTACCGGTGATCGTTACCGTCGGCGCTGCGTCTGTATCATCCTTAGATGCGGAATTGATGTTATTCTTGAAGGTCAGGTCATAGTCTGTACCCTTGGTCAACTCCACGCCCCTTGTTGTATCCGTCACAACTACTGCCGGTTCTACCGCAGAACCACTGTAGTCCATATCCGGTACCGTCACGGTAATATCATCTTCTGTGATCGGCTTCGGTTCTACCGTAAAGGTAGGATTTAAAGAGCCATAGAAGTTATCTTTTCCAACGATCGAAATATTGTACTTTCCGGCATCGCGGATACCATTTCCATAGGAGATCGTGTAATCGGTACCTTCCTGTAAGATATAGGTCGTACCATCACCAACCGGACAAGAAACTTCAATTTCCGGTGCGATCACGCTTCCGGTATAGACTGCTGATGTCTTATCCAGTTTGACGGTTCCGCCGGCAAGATTTACCTTGGTAACTTCAAACTGTGCACTTCTGGATCCTGTGTAATTGCCAATTCCTGTAAATATAACAGATGCTTTGCTGTCAACAGAAACCTGCTCATTGTTGGAAAGTGTATAAGTGTAATCCACGCCTTCCTGCAAGGTATGTCCGTTATAAGTCAGGCTCATCTGCGGAACTACCGGATGTCCCCCGACATAACCGGTGTCTGAAACCTTGACATTAATGTCACTTGCAGAAAGATCTTTCTGTGTGATCGTAAAGTATTTTGTCACGGCACCATAATAACTTCCTGCACCACTGATGGTCACAGATGCGGTTCCTACATTGAGGTTCTCTGCATAACTCACATTATAGTCCTTGGTCAGTGTCAGTGTCTTGCCACCATAGGTCACAACTACATTTGGCTGGATGTAATCTCCGGTGTAAGTCGTAGTCAGACCGGACAACTGACCGTCTAAGGTAATGTTCATGCCCGGATCTGCCAGATTGATACCCTTGATCTCGAAGTTTACAACCTGATTGCCGATAGATGCGCCATCCATGCTATTGATAACCGCGGATGCTGTACCCGCGTCGATATTATGGGTATAGGTAAGACTATAGTCAACGCCTTCCTGCAAGACTTTTCCTGCACATGTTACCTGTGGTATCGGCTTGACCTCGCTGCCGGTATAAGAATAGGTATCATTCAAACCGGTAACCGTCGCCTTGGACAGATTATAATAAATATTAAAACGTGCTGTCTTGGAGCCGGTATAGTAAGTATCTGTACCGGAAACCTGGCGGATCACAATACTACCACTATTCGTACCAACATCTACATTGTTGCCGTACTCTATGGTATAATCTTCGCCCTCTTCCAATACCTGTGAACCAAACTGGACGATCGGTGTCGGCTTGATCTGCTTTCCGGTATAGTCATACTGATCATTGACATTGATCACTTCCACATTTTTCAGATCTCCAACAACCCTGATCGGGATCGTCTGACTTCCGATGCAGTAGTTCTTTCCGACAAAGATCAGTTGTCCCTCACCCGGTCTGTCACAGTTATACTGCTGGATCTCATAATTGGAAGAATCCAGATACATGGTATTCATATTTCCCGAACTGTCTACATTAGACTGGTTCTGATAGGTAATGCTGATACCGGCATCGGAGAACTGTAAGGTTCCGTTTGCCTGTAAACTATAGGTGGTCTGATATCCGCCAATGGTAAACTGACTGGTATTGCTCAAATTACCAATGATATTAAATCGCGCCGTCAGGGTTCCGCTGTAAGCACCTATTCCTTCAATCGCAATGGTCGCTCTACCCGGATTGACATTGTTACTATAAGTCAATGTATAATCTGTATTTTCTTTTAATACCACATCCCCATACATAAGGGAAAGGCTTGGCGTGATCTTATCTCCGGTATACATCTGATCCGGGATCGCCTCTACTGTCACATTATCAGAAATACTCTTGGTAACAATAGAGAACTTCAAGTTGATCGTTCCGCTGTAGTTACCAATACCCACAATCATAACGGTAGGTGCATCTGCATCGCTCTTATCTGCAATGTTGATATTGTTCTTGTAGCCCTGTACCTTGTAATCCACATCCTGTTTCAAGACAGTTCCTGCGGTATTTGTGATTGTAATGCCACTGATATCCGGCTTCGATCTCTTTCCGGTGTATGTATAATCCGGCAGGGTGGTTGCGGACGGTGTACATGCGCTCAGGTCACTTGCCACGATCGTATAGGTCTGGCTCAGGGTTCCGCTGTAATGTCCGATACCCTTTGCCTGTACGGTATATGTACCAACATTTGGTCCTACCTCCGTCGCCGTGAACTGATAATCGGTCCCTCAACCAACTGAATGGTCTTGCCGGATGCATTGTAGGTCACCTGGATCTGTGGTGCGATCTTATTTCCATCATAGACATACTCAAAGCCTGCCTCCGGATGGTTCGGATCAATGTTTGTAACGGTTACGGAAGACTCATTATCCAAAACAACCATGGTCACATAGTAGCGCTTGGTAATGGTTCCATAGTAGTCGCCAATACCTGTATAAGTGACAACAACGCTCTCTGTAGATCCCATACCACCGGCCTCGGTCGTATAGGTGACGGTGTAATCGGTATCTTCTTCCAGATCTGTTTCCTTGCCGTCTGCATCCGTGTAGGTCAGTTTCGATACCGGTTTGATGCTGTTGCCATCTGTATCTCTGCCCCAATATGGTACATAGTAGTCCCCGGAAGATGCCGGTTTTAGGTAGAGTCATCATAAGGGTTATGCAGTTCTACTACTCCGCCCAGTGCCAGATTGCTTCCGATCGTATAGGTGATATTTCTGCTTCCGGTATAATTGCCAATACCTGTGATGGTTGCAATCTTTCCTCGCCGGAAGTCTTACTGTCCTCACCTACGGATACAGTGTAATCGGTATCCTGTGTCAGAACCTTATTATTTAAGTTGGTGTTTACTACATTTACAACCGGCAGGCGATAGTCACCATTCTTAACCAGTTTCTGTGTATCGCGATCGTAACACCGCTTGCTTCGGATGTAATGTCCTTTGGTGCGATCGTGTAGTAAATGGTCACAGTAGAACCACCATAATTTCCTTTTCCGGTCACCACGATTGCCGGTGTCTTGGATGTGTTATTCTCATCATAACCTCGCCGCGTCGATCGCATTCACGGAACTTGTCTTATAGTTTCCGCTCTTAGCGACTGTAGCGTCCCCATCCTTAACGGTCAGACTTGGCGAGATCGTTCTTCCTGTATATTCTGCAACATAGGTTGCCAGATAAGTATTCTCTGCAATCTGCTTGACCTCCTGTCCGCCCAGGATAAAGGTCAGATTTGAAAGCGACTTGGCAACAATGGAGAAATACTCGTCTCGTTCCTCCGTCAGGTTCTTCTCACCTGTGATGGTGATGGTTGCCTGACCAATGTTCTTATTATTACTGTAAGACAAGGAATAGTTTGCGTTTGAAATTTCACGCTTCGTTCCATCATCATCCTGATAATATAAGGTAATATCCGGTTTGATCGATTTCCGGTATAAATCTGATTGCGATCTTTTCCGGTTCTACAACCACATGACTATCTGTCAGACTCAGTTTTTGGATGGTAAAGGTAGCCTTTACACTACCGGTATAATTGCCAATACCATTTGCATAAACAGTTGCTGTTCCGGCATTGGTGTTATCCTCGTAGGAAAGTTCAAAATCCTGTCCTTCGACATAGGTCTTACCTATCTTGGTCAGAGTATATTCACCGGAAGATAAGGTAATCTCTTTTCCTGTATAGGTCTTCTTTTGTAGAAACATTCAAAGTACCACTGATAGTCTGTGGCTTGATGGTAAAGGTCACGCGGATCTCTTTTACCACTGTAATTGCCTGCACCCTTGATGACGGCAACCGCCTTCTGGTCATCTGTGCTTGCATTGATATTATTCTCATAGGAAACGGTATAGTCTGTTTTGCTTTTAGCCAACTGCTGCCCATTTTACGGAGACCGTTGGCTGGATCTCAGAACCTGTGTAGGTTGCTGTATAATCACTGGCATAACCATCATCATATGTGACGCTGTTATTTCCAATGCTGACAACCGCAGCCGTCTCAAAATCACCAGGATCTGATACTGCTTTGTCACAGTACCCTGGAAGTTATTTCCGGCACCTGAGATTTCCACACTCATGGTACCAATGGCTGTATTCTTGCTATAGGTTACTGTATAATCCCTGATCCTGAACCAGGGTATAAACAGAGTTGTCACGTGTTAAAGTAACTGTCATGACCGGCTCGATCTTCTTACCGGTATAGGCAAATGTAGTAGCAGCCACGCCATCGATGCTTGCCGTAATATCCAGTTTATCATCATCCTGTGCCTGCTCCAGATCGCAACGGTTGATGTCAAAGCCTAAAACGATCGTTCCGGTATAGCCGTTTGCTTCCTTACCGGTGATGGTCACAGTTGCCCCTGCCAACTTCTACATTGTTGGTATATTCAACATTACAATTATCGCCAAAGCCTTCGATCGCTTCGTTTGTTGTGGCATTCTTAAAGGTAACCGCCGGTTCCTTTGTCAAGCCGTCATAAGTATAAGAAGTCTGTGACAACTCAGCGCTTACGATCTGGCTGATATCAAACTTATTGTCGATCCTGCCCTTGATCTCATAATTATTGTAAATCTGTGCTCCTGTATAATTGCCAATACCGGTTACGGTAATATCGTACAGATAAACCAGTTGTCCGCTTTCTACCTGATTTCCTTTTAATACTGCTTCTGCTGTATAGTCCGTTCCAAAGTAAGAGTCTTGCCCTCATCGGAATAGATACCGTTAGTGACCGTGTTGGATGCAATATCTACACTAAACTGTGCACCCGCATCCTTTGGCAGAGCCTTTGTACCGATCGTATAGGTCAGTTCCTTGCTATAGCCTGCATAATCACCAATACCTGTGATCTTTGCGACTGCTTCCCTGCGCTGGTACTGCCATTATAGGTCACATTATACTGACTTCCCTGTGTTAAAACTGTACTACCGCATTTTACAGTAACTGCCGGTTCTACCGCTTCTCCTGTATAAGTATAAGTTCCTTCTGCGATGGATGCCTCTAAGATATTGACCTTGATACTTGCAGTACTGCTTGTTCCGACTGCTGATACTGTCACATTTCCGCTGCCACTGGTCACATCGGCATTAAGAGAAATCGTTCCATCTGCATTTACCGTAAATGGCGCACCTGCATCTACCGTATAGGTAAGTGTACGTTTCAAGGCTGGTGAAAGGCTTGCCTGAACTGCTGTCTGTGTGTCCGTTGCGTCTATGGCGATGGTAGATTGACCAGCAGTGACAGTGGTGTTATCTGAAACTGCATCCGCGCCTACATCAGAAAGCCCGGTCTCTATCATACCGTCACGTCCATCCCAGGCGCTTTCATAATAATAGCCGCTACCGGATACCGTATAGTAATAGATAGCATCGCTGACACTGGTGAAGTTAAAGACAACCGCATAGGTCTCACCGGAAGATAATAAATTCCTCGCCCGCTCAGATCCAGAGATAGTTCTCTTTGCAGATGCGCTCTCCGATGTTCCATCCATATGCTGCTGGGCACTGGTATAGCGTAAGACTCCACTGGTCGGATCACTGGCATCTGCCAGATTTTGATAGACCGAAACGGTATAATCTACGCTCTGCGCCACATCCATGTCCACTTTCATGGCTGCACGATCCAGCCTCTGCTAATCTTTTTGTCGCGCTGCCAATCTGTGCATATTGTCCTTCTTCCAGCAATGTTTCGCCAATATTTGACGTGTAGTCCGCGAACAGATTGCTTCCGATCGACAGTGTCGAGACAACCATCAGCGCCGCCAGCACTCCTGCTAAAATTCTTTTCTTTACATCCTTGTACATACTCATAGAGCCCCTTTCACCAAGTTCTTCTCTATTTTTCACGCCCATCCAAGGGCATAGTTAGACTTATTCTGTTTCCATATCGACCTATCCTATTCAAAACTTTACCTTTTTCTGTAAAATTATCTTCCACAGCAAATAAAAACCATGCCGGGAGCACAAAGCCCCTGACATGGTTCCTATGGTCATTCTATTATGCGTTCACGATCTTTCCGGTATATAACTGGTAGTATTTACCGCCCTCGGCGCATCGATTCGTCGTGGTTGCCGCGCTCAATGATACGTCCCTGGTCTAAGACCATGATACAATCACTGTTTCGGATCGTTGACAGACGATGGGCAATGACAAAGGTCGTTCTGCCTGCCATCAATTTATCCATACCATCCTGTACGATCTTCTCTGTTCTCGTATCGATCGAACTTGTCGCCTCATCAAAAGGATCAGTACCGGCGGATCTGCAATGGCTGCTCTAGCGATCGCCAAAAGCTGTCTCTGCCCCTGACTGAAAGTTAGCACCGTCACCGGTCAATACCGTATCATAGCCATTCGGCAGTTTGTGAATAAAACTGTCTGCATTGGCAAATTTTTGCTGCTGCATGCACTTCCTCATCCGTTGCATCCAGTTTACCGTAGCGGATATTATCCGCCACCGTACCGGTAAAGAGGTGGGTATCCTGCAATACGATACCAAGTGAATGACGCAGATCATCTTTTTTGATCTTATTGATATTGATACCATCGTAGCGAATCTTGCCGTCTGCAATATCGTAGAAACGGTTGATCAGATTGGTGATCGTCGTCTTTCCGGCACCGGTCGCACCAACAAAGGCGATCTTCTGTCCCGGTGTCGCAAACATCTTGATATTGTGCAATACCGTCTTGCCCGGTTCATAGGCAAAATCAACATCATCAAAGACCACATCGCCTTCCAATTTTACATAAGATGTCGTGCCGTCTGCCTGATGGTAATGTTTCCAAGCCCACATACCGGTACGCTCGCTTGTCTCAACGATCTGTCCGTTTTCTTCCTTGGCATTGACCAGAGTAACATAACCTTCGTCATCTTCCGGCTTTTCATCCAAAAAGTCCAAAGACACGTTCTGCACCCGCCATAGCCATAACGATAAAGTTCAACTGCTGGCTGACCTGCATGATCGGCATATTCAGACTCTTATTAAAGGTAAGGAAACTTGCCAGACCACCCAGGGTAAAGCCGCCAAATCCACCGATAGCAAGGATACCGCCGACAACGGCAACGATCACATAACTGACATTACCAATCTGTGCATTGGCAGGTCCCAACATATTAGAATACATATTTGCCTGATAAGCACTGTCAAAAGTTCATCATTCAAGGCATTAAATTCTTCGATTGCTTCTTCCTCGTGGCAGAATACCTTGACAACCTTCTGGCCGTTCATCATTTCCTCGATGTTACCATTGACACGTCCCAAGTTTCTCTGCTGCTTGCCAAAATATTTGCCGGAATTTCCTGCCAAGAACTTTGTCACCAAAAGCATGATGGCTACCATGCCAAGTGTGACCAGGGTCAGCGGGATACTCAGTCTGATCATGCAGACGATAACACCGATAATGGTGACGCCGGAGTTGACCATCTGCGGAATACTCTGGCTGATCATCTGACGTAGGGCATCAATATCGTTGGTATAGATGGACATGATATCACCGTGCTGATGGGTATCAAAATAGCGAATCGGTAATTCTTCCATATGAACGAACATCTCATCGCGCAGGGCGCGCAGTGTACCCTGTGTCACCTGTGCCATGATAAAGTTGTAAAGGAAGGCACATACCACGCCCAGTGCGTAAAAGCCTGCCACGCGTCCGATTGCTGCCAAAGTGGTCCAAAGTCCACACTGTGTGCTTCGACCATCGGTGTAATGTAATCATCGATCAAATTCTGCATGAACATGGTTCCCTGCAAAGAACAGAGCACACTTGCCAGAATACATACTAAAACAATGATCAAATGGATGCCGTACATCTTAAAGATGTAGCGTGCCAGTCTGACCATAATATGTTTGTTTACCTTGAGGCTTCCCTTGCCTCTCGGAGCCTGCCTGTTGTCTTGGCATATTACTCACCCTCCTTCTCATCAAAATCGCCCGAACCGCCGCCGGTCTGGGATTCATATACATCACGATGATCGCATTGCTTTCCAGTAATTCCTCATGGGTGCCAATGCCATCAATGCGGCCATTATCCATCACAACGATACGGTCTGCATCCTGTACGGAGGAGATACGCTGTGCGATGATCAGTTTGGTCGTACCCGGGATCTCCTCACGGAAAGCCTTACGAATCTTGGCATCTGTCGCCGTATCGACCGCACTGGTACTGTCATCCAAGATCAATACCTTGGGCTGCTTCAACAAGGCTCTGGCAATACAAAGTCTCTGACGCTGTCCACCGGAAACATTGCTGCCTCCCTGCTCGATATAGGTATCATAGCCGTCCGGGAAACGCTCGATAAACTCGTCTGCACAGGCAAGTTTACAAGCCTTTTGGCACTCCTCGTCCGTCGCATTTTCACTTCCCCAGCGCAGGTTCTCATAGATGGTTCCTGAGAAAAGGACATTGTTCTGTAAAACAACAGATACCTGATTACGGATGACTTCAGATCGTAGTCGCGCACATCAATATCGCCGACCCGGACTTTTCCTTCCGTCACATCATACAGACGCGAGATCAGGTTGACCAGTGTAGATTTGGCACTACCGGTTCCACCCAAAACGCCGATGGTCTCACCACGTTTAATATGAAGGTCGATATCTTCCAACACAAATTCTTCTGCATCCTTTTTATATGCAAAATTGACATGATCGAAATCAATATCTCCGTTTGGCACTTCCATGACCGGATTTTCCGGATTCACGATCGTTGCTTTTTCATTTAAGACTTCTGCCACACGGTTGGCATTTGCCACACTCATGGTGATCATAACAAATACCATAGAGAGCATCATCAGACTGCCTAGGATATTCATACAATAGGTAAGCATACTCATGAGTTCACCTGTGGTAAAGGTAGAGGTCACGATCATCTTTGCTCCCAGCCAACTGATAAGCAGGATACAGGTATAAACCGTTGTCATCATGACCGGTGCATTGCAGGCAAGGATACGTTCTGCTTTTTAATAAGAACTTGTAGATATTTCCACTTGCCTTCTGAAATTTTTTCTTTTTCAAAATCTTCTCGCACATATGCCTTAACAACACGGATACCGGAAATATTTTCCTGCACGCTGGCATTCAAGTCATCATATTTCTTAAATACATAATCGAAGATCTTGGTCACGCGTGAAATGATCAAAAAAGAGGACACAAGCAAGAATCAAAACTGCGATCAGATATACACTTGCCAGACGCGGGCTGATGTAAAAGGACATGATCATGGCAACGATCAGACTTGCCGGTGCACGCATACCCATACGCAGGATCATCTGATAAGAGTTCTGTAAGTTTGTCACATCGGTTGTCAGTCTGGTGACCAGACCCGCCGTAGAATATTTATCGATATTCTCAAAGGAGAAGGTCTGGATATTGGCAAACATGGATTTACGCAGGTTTCTGGCAAATCCGGCAGACGCCCTTGCTCCGTATTTTCCTCCCATCATACCAGCCCAGAGTCCAACGAGGGCTGCTAAGATCATGTAAGCACCGATGACAAAGATATGGTGCATATCTCCCTTTGTTGACACCTTCATCAATGATGGATGCCATCAATAGCGGGATGACCATTTCCATTGCCACTTCCACAAGCATAAAAGATCGGTGTCAGTATCGAATCTCTGGTAAATTCTTTTACCTGTGCAAGTAATGTTTTTAATACATGCATTATTTTTCCCTTTCCTTTCCTATTTTTTTTTTCTCCATCGGAAGCGATCTCCACCTCCAGTTGTTTCTTAATCTGGCTCAACATGGCAAAGAGATCTTTCTTTTGTTGTTTGCTCAGCCCGACCACCAGTCTTTTTCCATGCTGTCAATACTGATCTCAATATTGTCATGGAACTTAATCCCGGCCTCGGTCAGTTCAATCTTTTTCAGACGGGCATCCCGCCCACAGAAACACGCTTGATGTAACCGTTCTTCTCAAGACTCTGTAAGGCTGCTGTCACAGAGGACTTTGCCATATGAAAATCAGCCTCCATATCCTTTTGAAAAATCTCCCGATCCCTGTGATGATAAAGATAACCGATCATCCAGCCATGTGTGGCTGTGACCGTATCCACACCGGCATTCAGGATGCTTTTCTGCCAGATATTCTTATCCAAAAGACGACTTAATTCTTTCGATCTGATAGCCTATCTGTTCTTCATTTCTCACTTTCTCCTCCTTGATGCCAAGCACCCGTTTCTTATCTTTGTTAATAGTTCAACACCAAACTGTTCGTTTCTGAACTGTTCGGTTTCGAACTATTATAGAGCGATTGCCTTTTCTTTGCAAGAGGATAATTTCTACAAAAACTTATTTTTTCTCCCTTGTCTCTTGGTCAAATTGCCATAAGCCCCTGTCGGATTCTATACATTTCTTTTTCTTATGATACTTTCTACTCACTTGTTGTATATTTGGGCAAAAATAATGTATAATGCCTATATTATTATTTGCAAAATGCAGGAGGGGTACCAATGGAACACACAAGCAAGGACTTACGTGTCCGCAGAACACTGAAAGCCATTCGTAGTGCATTTTACGAGTTGGTATTGACCAAGAACTATTCTGACATTTCCATTACCGAGTTGACAGATCTGGCTGAGATCAACCGCAAGACATTTTATTTACACTATTCTTCTTTGGACGATCTGGTCAAAGAAGTAGAGCAGGAGATCGTAGACCACATTTTACAAAATGTCCGCATGAGTGCAGAGCAGATGGATGTTGCAGGCTGTGTCGACAATTTTTATCACTATCTGGATGAATGTGATGAGGTACAGCAGAAACTCCTCTGTGATTCCCATTATTATTTCTTCTATGAGGATGTCACAGATGCTGTGTTAAAGAGCAATGCCTTTTCCAGGTTCTTTGAGATGACAAAGCACCCGGATATCGTTCGTTCTTATTCAATCTGTATTACCTTTATCTACCGTAACTGGTTAAAGAACGGCAGACCGATTCCGCTCGACGAACTCATCGAATACGCCAGCATGATCATTGCCAAGGCTACAGCGGCATCATTGAAAAAGAAGCCTAAAATTCTTACATAGACAAACGAAACCCCACAGATCTGATACAATCTGTGGGGTTTTTAAAATCGGCGCGACAGGATTTGAACCTGCGACCTCTGCGTCCCGAACGCAGCGCTCTACCAAACTGAGCCACGCGCCGTCAATATGATAACAAGGCAGCTCCTTATCGCGAACTGCCTTGCTATTATAATACATCTAAAAATAAATTTCCAGCCTTTTTCCTAATTTTTTCATTAAGATAAAAGCATACGAACGGCTCCATAGATACCGGCGTCATTTCCAAGCGTTGCAAGTACGATCGGTGTGTCCTTGCAGGCATGGAAAACCTGTGCCTTAAACGGCTCCTGCAAAGCGTCGATCAGAATCTGTCCTGCGCGGGATACACCGCCTCCGATGATAAAGGCATCCGGGTTGACAACGCAACCGATCTTTGCCAGCGTTGCGCCAAGCATACCGCAGACCTGGTCAACCACGTCGCAAGCCACCTTATCTCCTGCTCTTGCACAGTCAAAAACATCCTTTGCGGAAACAGCATCCCCAAAAGTGCGAAGTTTACTGTCTTCTGACGTTCCGGCAAGGGCACGCTTTGCCATACGTACGATACCGGTTGCAGATGCATACTGCTCAATACAACCGTAATGACCGCAGTTGCACGCCTCGATCTCCTGCTCATTGACAACGATATGACCGATCTCTCCTGCGGCTCCGTTTGCTCCGGTAAGGATATTGCCGTCGATGATGATACCACCGCCAATACCGGTTCCCAGTGTTACCATAACAATGCTGTTGTAGCCTTTTCCACTGCCCATCCAGTTTTCACCCAGGGCTGCCACATTGGCATCATTTCCAACTTTTACTTTCATACCGGACAACTTGCCCAGTTCCTCAGCCAGCGGTACGATATCCCAGCCAAGATTGACGGCACGGTTGACCACGCCATCCTTGTCTACGGCTCCCCGGTACACCGATACCGATACCCTCAACCATATCCTTTGTCGATCATTTTCTACCATCTTGCCATGTACTGTGGCTGCGATATCCTGTAAGATGTGTGCGCCTTTTTCTGTCGTATCTGTCGGGATCTCCCACTTTTCCACTAAGGTGCCATCCATCTCGAAAAGTCCCATTTTGATCGTAGTTCCGCCTACGTCTGCGCCAAATCCGTATTTTTTCATGCTATCTTCCTCCGTCTTTTCTCACTCATGCCTTTCATTGTATGTCATTCGCCCGTCTCTGGCAAGGCATTTTCTGTTGTATCCGTCTGTCCCAGATCGGTCAGGGTCTGATCCAGCGGATGCACAAAGTCGATCGGCTCCAATCCCTCATGCAGCCAGGACATAAAGGCGTACCAGATCTTGCCCGGATAGGTGCCGCCGCCCAGTCCCGGCACTTCTTTTGGGATGTCATAGCCCACCCAAACACTGGTCGTATAGTATGGCGTGTAGCCGACGAACCAGCCATCCTTGTTATCGTTGGTCGTTCCCGTCTTACCGGCGCATGGCATATTGCCGAGTGAATAGCCCCGTCCGGTGCCGGAAGTGATGACCGTTGCAGCATATCCGTCATCTGACGGCAGGCGTTTTCTTTATAAACGACACTGGCGGTCTGGTCTGCCTGATAGAGCACCTGTCCATCCGCATCCGTGATCTTGATGATACAGGTCGGATTGCGGTAGCCGCCATCATTTTTGATCGTTGCATATCCCTTTGCCATTTCCAGCGCGGATACCCCATTGGTAAAACCGCCCACAGATGCCGGTAGACGCTTGTCATTGGCATCCAGATTGGAAAACTGCATGGATTCCAGATAGGAGATCCCCACTTCCGGTGTGATCTCTTCAAAGATCTTCCAGGCAATCGTATTCTTGGAAAGGGCAACCGCCTGCCGGAGGGTCATTGCCCCGGAATAAGTACCATCGCCATTGACCGGTCCATTCTCGATCGGTTCGTCGACCACAATGGTATCCGGTGTATAGCCCCGCCCAATGCCGGCGTATAAACAATCAAAAGGCTTGATCGCACTTCCCGGCTGTCGGAAACTCTGAAAAGCGCGGTTTAAGGTATAGCCCTCGACATCATCCTGACTGCGCCCGCCCACAATAGCACGCACCATGCCGGTCGTATTGTCAATGCAGACCGATGCCCCCTGCAAGGTATAGATACCCTCATCATTTTTTCATCAAAGCCACCTAAAATATAGTCGATCGATGCCTGCAGCCGGCTCTGCGCCTCCAGCATCCAGTGAGGTATAAATGCGGTAGCCTCCGGTAAATAATTTGGCATTACATTCATCATAGAGCGTCTGATACTCGCGGTCGTAGGCTTCTTTTCCGCATCATCCGAAAATACCGTCTGAAACTCAAAGCCCTCCAGTTCCATCAGCGCGCGGGTCGCACAATAATAGGTAAAGGTCTCCGCGTAGTTATTCTTGATCTCATCCTTTTGCACCGTCTCGATCTTTTCCGCCTTTGCCGTCTCGTAGGAATTTTCCGAGATGACCTTGTCTTCCAGCATGGATTTTAAGATACGATCCCGTCTTGCTTCCGTCTTATCCGGGTTGGTCAAAGGATTGTATAAGGTCGCATTGTTGGGAATGGCGCACAGATAGATCATCTGTGAAAGGGACAGATGGCTGACATCTGTGCCAAAATAGCCCTGCGCCGCCGCCTCGATCCCATAGTAACCATTGGCAAAATACACATTATTGAGGTAGAACTCCAAAATATCCTCTTTGGTATATTTCTTTTCCAGTTCTACCGCAATATACATTTCCTCGATCTTTCGTTCCCAGGTCTTTTCGTTGGAAAGAAAGACCGTACGCGCCAACTGCTGGGTAATGGTACTTCCGCCCTGGGTCACCTCACCGTCCTGGATCATGGCGATCATGGCACGCATAATGCCCCGGTAATCAATTCCCTTGTGCTTGTAAAAGCGCTTATCCTCGGTACTGATGATTGCCTGCTTGATGTAGACAGGAATGTCTTCGTATTCTATGTAGTAGACATCCTTTTCCCCTTTGAGCACCGACAGGGTAGTACCATTGACATCGTAGGCAATACTGGTCTGGTTCTTGCGGAAAGTATCCTTGGAGGAATGGGAAACCAGGCTGACCGCCTCCGTTTTCATGGCACTGACCTTGGCAGCATAGCCTCCCCGCATAATAATAAGCCACTGCCGCTACCACCAGCAGCATCAATATCATTTGAAATTTTAAAAAGCCCCATATCTTTTGGGAACGTGTTTTTTCCTGCGTTTTTTTCATGCTCTTATTTTTTACACGTTAGCCCCAAACGACACAAGGCATTAAAATTAGTCTTTTTTACAGATGATCTTTGTCTTTGATGGGTCGACCTTATCTTTTTCCAGAATCAGTTCGTCGATGGATTCTGCTGTGATCTGCCCTGATGTCGGGTTGATCACACTGTCGATCTTGCTGGTGATCTCTGCGTCCACCGTAGAATATTCAAAAGCAAGCGTCGTATGCAGAAGTTTGCAGTTCTTCATGACCAGATTGTCAATATAACACATACCCTGTAAACTCTCGATCGTACAGTTGATCAGTGTCAGATTTTTGGCATTCCAGCCCAGATATTCTCCTGAGATAAAGGAGTCATAGACCGTGATATTTTCACTGTTCCAAAAAGCATCCTTAGACAGGATATTAGAATTACGGATAGTCACATTGTGACAGCCGTCAAAACTATAATTTCCGACCAGATGCAAGCCATCGATCTCCATATTGTCGGTTCCCATGGCAAAATAATCGCCTTTGGCGCTGACCTGGTTCATGACAACATGATCGCAGTTCCAAAGTGTCTCCTCCGCATGTGGGAAAAATACATTATTTAAGGTCACGTCATTGGCGCGGCGCAAATTCTTCGGTGCCTCAATGGTCGTATTGGTCATGCTGATATGATCGGTATACCAGATGCCTGCTCTTGCCATGTCATACCAGGTACAGTCCTTGACTTCGACATTTTACAATACCAGAGCGGGTATTTCCACTGGAACAATACATGCTCTAAATACAGGTCGGAACTCTCCTTGAGCGGCGATTCACCTTCACCGAATACCGTATCGTATATGTTGACATGATGGGAACCGAATAAAGAACGTTCGCCCTCATAATATGCCTGTCTGATCTCTTTTACATCACTCATTCTTTCTACCTCTTTTGTCTTTTCTATCTTCTTATTTCTATCTTTCTTATCTTTGCTCTTTATAGGATAGGACACCTGCTTTTAAACGTGCCAGTCCATCCAGAAGCGTCGCTTTCGGGCAGGCGATATTAAGACGCAGGAAGGATCTTTCCGTCCCGCGGTACTGGACACCGTGGGAAACAAAAAGTCCGGTCTTCTCGCGCAGATAATCTGCAAATTCCTGACTGTCTGCCGCGATCTTACTGCAATCCAGCCACAAAAGATAGGTTGCCTCCGATGGCAGCAGATACAGATCCGGTATCTGATTTTCCACAAATTCTGCGACTGTTTTCTTATTTTCATAAATGTAATTCCGCAACTGATCCAACCAGTCTGCCCCTGGTCAAATGCTGCTACAGCCCCTGTCACCGCAAATACATTCGGCTCAGCGACTTCATCCGTATTGATGCCACGCCATACCTTATGACGGATCCAAGGATTTGGCACGACGATAGCAGATGTCTGCAAGCCTGCCAGATTGAAGGTCTTGGTCGGTGCGATACAGGTAATGCTATTATCCCGGCATGTCTCATTTACGGACGCAAAGGAATGTATTCCTTGCCCGGATCGGTCAGATCGCAGTGGATCTCATCGGAAACCACAAGCACACCGTGCTTGGTACAAAGTTCTCCGATACGCGCCAAGGTCGCACGATCCCAGATGATGCCTGCCGGATTTTGCGGGTTGCAAAGGATCATCATGGACGTCTGCGGATCGCAAGTTTTTGCCTCCAGATCTGCAAAGTCAATATGATAGGCTCCATCTTCATAAACCAGAAGGCTCTCCAGTGCATTTCTTCCATTATTTAATATAGAAGAAAAGAAATGATTATAAACCGGTGTCATGACGAGAACATTCTCCGCCGGTGTCGTCAATTTGCGCACAATGGACGAAAGGGATGGCAGGACTCCTGTAGAAAAAAAGCAGCCAGTCCTTTTCGATCGTAAAGCCATGGCGTCTGCCCCACCAGTTGATATAAGCATCATACCACTCCTCCGGCAGATCGGCATAGCCAAACACTCCATGATCCAGGCGTTCCTGCAAAGCCTTGCGGATCTCCGGTGCTGCCGGAAAGTCCATATCTGCGACCCACATCGGCAGTTCATTTTTTCTTTACATTCCATTTATAACTATTGGTATTTCGTCTGTCTACCACTTGATCAAAATCGTACTTCATCGTAAACCTCCTCTGTTCCTTACCTATATAGGTTTGCCTGCTATTTTATCAGCACTTTATACTATACCACAACTATAGGATAACAAGGCTACGAATTTTTCTATATGTCCGTCCTAATCTTCCATAATACTGCCCAAAAATTCGGCAGTCGTGCGTACCAGAGTGATCTCCAGGGAAGAAATCTCATCCTGCCCCAAAAGGACAACGGCACCCATGATATCCCCGTGCACATTGACAACGGCAATCGCCTGCTCGGCATATTCCGTCTGGGCTTTGTCAACCAGTGGAATGACATCCTCTGCTTTTTTTTTGCATGATAATCCTGCCGTCCTGCGATCAGGCTTTCCAACTCTCCCGTGATGGGCTGGTTCTCATATGCCTTCTTGCCATTGCCAGCAGCCGCGATCACATTTATCCATGTCTGTGATACAGACCAGTTTACCGGTCGTCTCCGCCAGCACCTTTGCATACTGGGCTGCAAAATTTGCCAGTTCTCCCACCGGAGAATACTTTTTCAAAATGATCTCACCCTCACGGTCCGTATAAACTTCCAGCGGGTCGCCTTCCCGGATCCGCAGCGTTCTTCTGATCTCTTTTGGCACAACAATTCTCCCCAATTCATCTATACGCCGAACAATACCTGTGGCTTTCATCAACATCTTCCTCCAACATCCAAATTTTCTGTGTTATCACTTTTGCGTTAGTATGTGGAAAAATGAGAATATATGCTATGATATGAATAGAAAATAACAGAAAGGTCATGACCTTATGAATTTTTAAATTACAATATGGCGAAGATTTTTGACGAAAATTACCTGAAACGCATCATGGAGATCGACGAGATCGTCTATGCAGAAGATGGTTATGTCGGCGAACTGAAAAACATGGTTGCCCGTTATCTGGTCGATCCCTCGACAGTTTGTATGTATCGAAGATACCGAGAGCGGACGTCTGGCGGGCTATATCAATTTTATCCCCTGTACCAAGGCGCTCTACGAAGATATCCGCTACCAAAGCGAGCATATCCGCGATGACGATATCAGACCGCAGGAGTTAGAACCCCTGAAACAGACCGGCAATGATCTTTTTATCATATCCATTGCCCTGCACCCGGATTTCAAGGATACCGATGCCATCAAGGATCTGTCCAACGGCTGGATCGACTATCTGAATCGCTTGGAAACTTCCGGCTATCCGATCACAAGCATCACCGCAACCGCCGTATCGCCCGATGGGCGCAAGGCGCTGCACCGCATGCAGTTTGAACAGGAGCGCATCTTAAGAGAGGATGGCAACATTGTTTACGTCTGTGAGGGACAAAACCTCCAAAAACTAAAGAAAAGGAATTACGATTACATGGCCAATTACGAAAATGATATTTATCTGATGCTCCCGCTGGCGGACAATCAGAAAACTGGCGTTTGGACGAACTCGGGGTCTTAAAACAGGCATCCTTAGATAAGCAGACAGCATATGCAAGCGTGGCTGATGACTTCTCCCGAAGCCTTTTAAACAATTTACAATCTTATCTGGAATATGAATGCAACAACGTGGTTGTGGATGAGTTGCGAATGGCATATCTGGGACAGTACGAATTTTTACATTCTACGGATGACTATCCCAAGCACGGGGAAGATCCAGAAGTGGTCGGGACATCTACTTGCCAGTTGATACTGACGGCACACCAGCCAACCCATATGTATATTCTTACTGTGGTTCTGCCAAAAGATACTGTCAAAGATTTTTCCACCACACAGGTGCTGGATCAGTTGAGCCACGAAAGCCTGTGCATCGCCTGTCCCAAGGATGCCGGGCAATATTTAGGCATCAACACAAAAAATATACAGCCATCCCGGACTACGTCGATCTATACGACTACCTCAAGTATAAATACGGACTGCTCAAATGCGGTTCCGGCAAGGCTTTTCTCCTGCTTTCCGATCGCCCGGAAAAGGAAGACGAATTTCGCTGTATGATGGCGGGCGAAACCTACGACAGCCAGCATCAGGATTTCCATATCGCCAGCGACAATATTTCCCAGATCTGTCAGACCAATCATGCACAGTATGACTATTATCAGGTCTATATGTCAGAAATGGTCGTCGCCTGTATCATGGAAAACTTTTCTGAAAATATGGAAGAAAGAATTGATATCACGGCAACTTATGCCTTTATCGTAATCCTCGCCATGTTCCAGAATACTTCGATCGAAAAGGTCAATATGCGATCTCCAATGCTCTGGCCAATGACGGCGACATTTCCCACCAGGAGATCCTGGGACTCTACCGCAATTTCGGAAAGACTGTCCGTTTCTGGGAAAAGAACAACTATAAGTATTGGGGACACAACAGGAAGCCCAGTGTATCGTGGAAGCCTTTGGCAATAAAGAACTAAAAGAAACCTACTACGAACATCAGGAATTTTTGGAACATATCGTTGAGTTAAAGGGCGCGCAGACAGAAGAACGTAACGGCACCATCTTAAACATCGTTGCCACCATCCTTGCCGTAATCCAGGTACAGGATTTTGTTGTAGAACTCTTGGAAGGTTTTTACAAAAAGCCGGAATTGACGTTACATACGCCGGCAGCACCTTTTCTACCCTGATCGTCAGCAGTACCTTTTCCTTTGTTCTGGTACTCATCATCATCAACCGTATGCGCAGCAAGATGCGTAAAGGCAGCATGCATATAAAGGAGTTAAAAGACTATGACATCTAAAGAAAAAGGGATTTGGAACAATAAGCCCTTCTGGTGCATCCTTTTATTCGGACTGGCTGTCCTTTGTTCCAGTATCAAAGTTTTGGTCCTGCCACAGGGCGGAAGTCTGACCTATTTCAGCCTCATGATCCTTTGGCTTATGACCTTTATCTACGGACCACGCTATGGTCTGATCGCCTCCGTTTTATTTGGCTTTGTCCGCTTGGGCATCACCCATCTGACCGGAGAATATATCAATCCCAACATCTGGTCTATCCTATTAGAATACCCGATCGCACATGGTGTTTTCTGTCTGGGTGGATTTCTACAGGAACGAGGGCAAAAGAACGATTATACGATTGACGATCACGAACGGATCCAGGCGGAACCATATAAATTACGCATGGGATATGTCATCGGCGTAGCCGCCATGCTCGCCTGCTATGTCATTTCCGCAGAACTTTTCTATCCGCCTTACCGCGATGGATTTTCAGCAACTTATTTTACAATATCGTCTATGATAGCAGTTATCTTTTGATCGAGGGCAGTTTTTCCCTGCTCCTCTTATGTGTCCCAAAAGTAGCAGATGCCATCTACTACATCAAACATGTGGCGACACACATGGATGAGGATGACACCTTAGAATGTTTCTAAAGCAGGACATCTGCCATCACTTTTCAGTCCAGATTATAAGACCATAACCAGTGTGCCACGCCGATCAGGATACAACCGATCAAAGATTTGGCTGTAAATTCCTCGTGCAGAAATACAAATGCCAGTACCAAGGTGATAACGACGCTCAACTTATCGATCGGTACAACCTTAGATGCCTCTCCCATCTGCAAAGCCCTGTAATAGCACAGCCAGGATGCACCGGTTGCCAGACCGGATAAGATCAAAACAGCCAGGACTTCTTGCTGATCTCCGTGATCCCACTCTGTGTATGGGTCAAAAAATACCATCCCCCATGCCATAGCAACGACCACCATGGTACGGATTGCCGTCGCCAGATTGGAATTGACTCCATCAATACCGATCTTTGCCAAAATAGACGTCAAAGCCTGCGAACACTGCCGAAAGAACTGCAAATACTGCCCACACAAAAATCATCTCCTCTTACTTACATTTAACTTTTCCTCTTATCTGTAAATAATTATATGCCTATTTTTCCAAATGAACAGCGTTTATATAAAATGCTTTTCTTTGCAATAGTGATAGATCTCCTGCTTCTGCACTTCCGCAAAATCTTGGGCAACCTCCACTTCCATATTGGCAATGGCATAATAATCTACCAGATCGGTCTTTCCCATTGGCTGCCAGAGAAACCGGTCGTCCCATCAATATCAAAAAAGATAATCTTCGCCATATCCACTTTCTCCTATGCTTCGTTTAAGCAACCACAGCAAGCAGGCGATCCAAAGCCCGGTTGACTGTAGGAAGAGAATTACCATGATGACCGGTGCCACATACTTGATCATAATGTTGTATAAATGCTTTCTGGAAAACTTGCCGTTCGGGTGCTCCATCTCCTCTGCGATCCATTTTGAACCGACGATCCAGCCGACCAATATGGTAGAAAATACCGAAATGAGCGGCATTAGGAAACTGTTGCTGATGTAATCCATAATATCAAGTAACTGTCCGGTCGAGCCATTCGGCAATTTGACTTCGACATAAAATACACTGTAGCCCAGTGCGATCACTGCTGTTGCAATCAGGTAAATGATGGTAAGGACGCCTGTCGTTTTCTTTCTCTCAGTGTGAAATACTTCCATGCAGTTTGCCGTGATGGCTTCCAAAACGGAAATGCAGGAAGTCAGCGCCGCAAATGCTGTCAAAAGGAAAAATACCAATCCGATCACATAGCCCGCTTTTCCCATGGTGTAAAAGGTCTTTGGCAGTGCCACGAACATAAGGCTAGGTCCGGCAGACATGCCATCAATACCGGAAAATACAAAGATGGCAGGAATGATCGTCATACCGGCAAGAATAGCAACGCCGGTATCCACGATCTCGATCGTGCAACCGATTTATTGAGATCCACTTCCTTTTTACATAGGAACCATAGGTGATCATGATGCCCATGGAAACGCTAAGGGAAAAGAACAACTGGCTCATAGCATCCAAGGTAATCTGCAGGAAACGCGATAGCGTTAACCCAGACATATCCGGCATCAGATAGACTTTGAGTCCATCCAGACCTGTCCGCACGGCTCCACTCTCATCCCCTGATCTTAAAGTCAGGGAGAAGATGGCAATACCAATGACCAGCACAAGCAAGATCGGCATAACAAATTTGGAGCATCGTTCAATGCCGCCCTCAACACCATTATAAACGATAAAGCCGGTAAGCAGCATGAAGATCGAAGCCAAACCAGACCGATGATGGGTCTGTGATAAAATCTGTAAAATAATCATCCTTTGCTGCAGCCACAAAATCGCCTGTCAGATAGACCGTAAAATATTTGAGGATCCATCCTCCGATCACGGCATAATAAGTCATAATGAGCATTGGGACGCAGAAAGTCAGAATACCCAGTTTTTTCCATCCCGGCCGCATAGTCTCATAAGCCGCTATGGCGGACTGTCCTGTCTTTCGTCCGATCGCAATATCTGTCGTCAGCAGGGTAAATCCAAAGGTCAGCACCAAAACGATATAGATGATCAGAAACAGACCACCACCGTCTTTTGCCACTAAATAAGGAAAGCGCCATAAGTTTCCTACGCCTACGGCACTTCCTGCTGCTGCCAGAACAAACCCGATCTGACCGCTAAAATTACTTTTTTTTTCATCTTTTTAATTTCTCCTGTTTTTATCGTTATTTTGTATTTTTCCGAAATAGAAAATAACCACTGCGTAAAATACACAGTGGTTATATTATAGCAAGAATATTCTGTTGTGCCTAGAATTTCTTCCTTAATTTCCGTTAATTTCCACTACATCCGTGCTTATCTTCGCCACAAGAATGACCACCACAAGAATGACCTTCTCCATGACCATGATGTGAGCACTCTACATTTGGGTTGTATCCCAGATTATTTGCCAAAGTGCCTCTACTGCTGCATCACAAAGATCCTGCCACTCCACCGTACAACTGGATACCAGCCTGTGCCAATGCATTCTGTGCACCGCCACCAATACCTCCACAGATAAGCACATCTACCTTTGCACCTGTAAGAAATCCTGCAAGTGCTCCATGTCCCTGTCCGTTTGTATCCACAACCTGGGTATTTACAATCTTACCATCTTCTACATCGTAAAGTTTAAACTGCTCGGAATGTCCAAAATGCTGAAAAATATTTCCATCCTCATATGTAACTGCGATTCTCATTTGCTTTTCTCCCTTCTCTTGAAACCGGGCACCATACTTATGTCTCTGGCAACCGCCACAATGACATACGTCTTCCTTTGCCTTCACAAAGGCGGTAGTCTCCTCCTCAATACGAAGGGCATGCCTTCTACGAGTGCTGTCGCAATTTTGCTCTGGCAGTATTGTAAATCGCCTGCGCTGTTGTCCTTGCCACCTGCATATAACTACTGCATTCTTCCTGTGAAAAACCCTGCTCATCAATCAAGCGGATTGCTTCAAACTCATCAACCGTCACAACGACTGTTGCCTGATTTTCATCCTGTCCTACAGGCACAAAGTTACATACCTTTGGCATGTGGCATACTTTTCTGCACTTTTCGGTCTTGGCATGCTACGGCTCCTTTGTTATTGGCATATGCCAGTTAATATTTCCATTCTTACTCTACTCTCATTTATGGCATATGTCAATTACTATTGTAAGTATTTTCTCTTGAAATGAATATTTTTTTACAAATGTTTATCCGTGCAATCCTGCGGACTGACGGATCATATCCTCGACTACGATATCGTAGATTTCCCCGATACTATTACAGTATTCCAAAACCTTCCACGGCTCATTTTGTGTGAAAATGTATCTTGATCAGATCTTCGTCTCCTGCTGCGATCAAACAATTTCCTTCAAAATGATCAGTTATATAATCTGCGATCTCATCTTCATCCAGATCCTCATCTCTGCGGTCGATCAGAAGTTTCGCGTATCATAACGATAGGCAACCGATCATCCTCTACATCAACACTATGAATCTCTCCCATGTCGTCCTCCTTCATTATCTTTCATTCTTCTGAATAGGAAGATACCACAAAAATCATCCTGAGTGCAATTTTTTCCGCTATTGCCCTGTGTTTGATGATCCATACGCTTTAACAAAACTTTAACATCAGAAAAATATTTGCGAAACAGGAAGTGTGTATTCTTTCATCATCAAACAACCGTGTAATCCCACACAAAAATTGTTGAAATACGGAAAGGAAGGTTTATGATAATGAAAAAAGTACATTTATAACTATGCTGTTGGGAACACTCGGAGGCCTGCTTTTTGCCATCTTATGCTTTCTCTTAGTGGTAGCGTTATCAGTCTTATCGTACTTGGCATGGCATTTTATATGATCCTCCATGCATCGCGCATACTAAAAAAACAGGTCTGATCATTCCAGCACCTGCTTCCAGATAGAAACCAGTCGTTCCACGGAGTATGCCGCATTTGCCGGGCTGGTGGAGGGAAGCGTAACCGCCTCCATACCAAGCACATTCTGCTGGTACTTCTTAAAATATTTTCCCGAGATTGCACCATTACAGTAAACCCTTTTGATCTGCGATTGCTCAATGATGGGCTGCAGGTCTGTCGGCGTGACATTGCGGATACTGCTGTCGCTCGATCCAATGATATCGCAACTATAGATGGTATCCCAAAGTGCAATATGATTTTCATGCAGCATTTTCTTTTTTCGTCTATGCTGATTGGGACTTCCACCTGTAATACCGCAGCCATCACTTTCCAGAAACGGTTCTGCGGATGCCCATAGAAAAACATCTGCTCTCTGGATTTCACTGAGGGAAGACTTCCCAAAATCAAAATCTTTGATGCTTTGTCATATAAGGGCGGAAAGGGATGTACGATGTGTTCATAATTTGTATTCATGAGCGATCCTCCAATCCATGCAAATCCAAACGATATATGGTCTGTTCCAGTGTTTCCTCTTCCAGAAACATAATCATATAGATAGGCAAATACACCTTTTTCCCCTGCTCTTTTTGCTATTAAAGTAATGCTCCTTAAATCCTTTTGCCAACAACTCCTGCGCCACTACATTCTCAAACAAAGCGCCATTGTTGATGGCTTTATCCTTATTTAAAATGGACATTTCCACCTTAATAATACATTGTTTTTTTCAACTTTTCCAACCGGATTTTTGCGATTTTTTTCAACTTTTCCAACTTTTCACATGCCAATCAGATCAAATGCTTCAAAGGAAACTACAACCTGATAATCCCTGTGGATATTCGGATACTTGATCGGACAGATTTTAAGGTCTGGCTATAGTACCAGCCACTCTCTGCCGCCTCATAGTCCGAACGATTGAGAAAATGTGGCACCTCCATACCATCGACCCTAACCCAGTAAGGCGACTTTTCACGATGCACCATATCAATATGCATACGCTCGACCGGACTTTCATAACTTCCTGTCTTTACAAAGTTAAGTATGGTCTGCTCTCCCGCTTTCATCTCAATATGTATATTAGCGTAGACGCCCTGCTCATAGTCCATGCTTGCGCCGTCATCATCATAGAGATCAAAGGCTGCATCCTGATCCGGCACGCAGAGGATCTTTAAGCCTGTCACCTTTTCCGTCGCCAGATTATAGATCTGATTTTCTGCCATTGGCAGGATGGATCCGCTCTTTAAAAACATTGGAATACTTTCCAGTGTAACCGGAATGCTGATGGTCTGCCCGCCCTCGTAGGCTTCCCTTGTCTTGTAATCATAAAAGACCGTGCCCTTTGGCAGATAAATCTCACGCTCTGTGACACCTTTTTCTACCACATTTGCCACCAGAAGCGAATCGCCCAACATAAATTCCACTCCTTCGTTATAGCAATTCTCATCCCGCTGAAATGCATAGACCAGCGGCTCCATGATCGGCGCGCCCGTCTTTGCCGCTCTTGCCATGAGCGCATACATATAAGGAGACAGGCGATAGCGGAACTGGATAGCATCGCGGATCAGATGCTTGGTGCCGCTATACATCCAAGGCTCCGTTACCGTGTTGTCCGTATTGGTCGAATGGATGGAAAAACGCGGCTGGAAAATGCCATTTTGTACCCAGCGCACAAAAAGTTCTTCCTCCGGTGCCGTGCCGTAAAATCCGCCAATGTCACAGCCCTGATTTGCCACACCGGAAAGTCCCATGCCAAGGATGGTCGCAATGTTGTATTTCAGGCTCTCCCAACAGGTCAGATTGTCCCCTGCCCAGGTCTGGGCATAGCGCTGGATACCGGCATGACCGGAACGGCACACAGCAAAGGCTCTGGTATTAGGAAATACTTCATGTACTGCCTCCTGCGTCAACTGACACATAAGATTGCTCATGACCGGCTTGACCTGCCCGATCGTAGCCCCTTTTCCCTCAAAGAACACGCAAGCATCCTTATCCACAAGCCCTTCGTATTCGCAGTTGTCATTCCAGACGGAAGTCACACCGTAAGACAAGAGATTTTCCTTTAAATATTGCTTCCAGTCCTGACGCACGCTCTCCTTGGTATAGTCGATATAATTTCCCATACCGCCCCACCAGAGTCCGACTGCCGGCTTATCTTCCTGAGGGTCTTTGACAAACATGCCCTTTTCTTCCATATCTTTTTATAAGGATGGGATAAAGCATTCCCGGCTTCACATTTGGCGAAACCGTAATCCCACGTTCTGTCATTTTTTGAAATGGTCTGCCGGATCCTTGAACTTGTCCTTATTCCAGGTGAAGGTATAACGTTTCATACCCTCCCCGGCATCAATCTCGCAATAGCCGGAGGACAACTGGAATCCATCGATCGGGGATTTCTTCTGCCTTTGCAGTGTCGATAAATCCAACGATCGCATCATCCGCATCTTTCGGCAATTCCGGATAATACATGGAAGATCCGAGATATCCCAGTGCCGTCTTTGGCAGCATAACCGATTTTCCTGTCAAATCCGTATAGCGCGAAACAATTTCTTTCATCGTCGGCCCCGCAATAAAGAAAAGATCAATGTCACCGCCATCTATGCGAACGGTGCTGTGGTGCTTGGTATAATTGCTGTGGATCTTCCCATGTTAAAATCACATTCCCAGGTCGTATGATAAAAATAACCGACTGCCTTTTTTCGTCTTTTTCATTCAGTTTCAGATAGAATGGGATGTGCTTATAAAGGGCATCTGTCTTTTTTTTCCGGGTTATAGCCCATGCAGTCTCCCGGTGCCGTCTGCATAAATGCTTCTCTCTTGTTGATCTGCCCCTGTACGCTCGCCAAAGCCATAGTAATCATCTTCTGCTTCCATGACACAGGTATGGATACGCCGTCCGTTGCTGTCACAGAGCCAACCGCGATATGGGATATCCTCATGCAAAAAGACTGCCCTCTGCATCAAAGATCTGTAAGATAAAAGGATCTTTCTGTACGACGATCCTTAATTTTTTGCCCTGCAAAATAACTTTATCTCCATCCTCTGACATGGCAGCGTCTGCCGGTGTGATCCTGTGGCGATAGTCCTTTAAGATGCCATCCATGCGGTCCTCCCAAGCCGTCATGACAAGTGAATAGGATTCCTCCCGTGAAATCCCCGTCGAAGCCTGCGCGGATACGCACAATATCATCTGTCAAAAGAGGATGCGCATTTCCACTGCATTGGTAGACAGGATAAAAAGCCTCTCCCCTTTTTTCTATTCCCAATAATTTCTCGATAATCTTCATGGTAAATCCCTTTCCCATAGTTTTTCTATATTTTCATACTAGCAAAGAAAAGACAGCAAATCCACACGAATTCTGCTGTCTTTTCAAACATTTCTTTACATATCTTGCTATCTCATTGATTTATGGTAGTTTTTAGTTTTCATTGCGTGCCGCAAGCGCATCTACATTATTTTTGCTCATCTTCCTTTTCCTCCCAATTACTGTAAAAGCCAGTCTAAAATATCCTGAATGTACTTATCCCAGAAATTCCAATCATGACCGCCCTTGTCCTCTTTGTGGATCGGATGCGTGTTTTGCCTCCAGGACTTCTTTTACATGCAGATTGGACTGGTATAAAAAGTCCTCCGTGCCGACTGCCTGATACAACTTGGGCACACAGCCACCTTTCACATCCCTGATCATAAAGGGCAAAGAGATCGTATTTGCTTCCGGACAATTTCTTCGGATCTCCGAAAGAATCCTCCCAGGAAAAAGGATTGTTCTCATTTTCCTGAATAGTCGCACTCTCATAAAGTCCTGCGATGTCTAAGGCTCCCGACATGCTCGCCGCCTTGGCATAAAGATCCGGGCGGCTGAGTCCCAGATACCATGCCCCATAACCTCCCATGGAAAATCCGGCAATATAGGTCTTTTCACGATCCTTTGTGACCGGGAATACACTCTGTATGAAAACCGGTAATTCCTCTGTAAAGAATGTCTTATACTTTTTACCGCTCTTTAGATCCTGATAAAAAAGAATTTTCTGCGGATGCCATGACGACAACCATGCCACGCTCCTGCGCGTAGCGATCGATATTACTGTAACGCACCCAGGAAAACGCATCCCCATAGGCACCATGCAACAGATAGAGTACCGGAAGTCCCGCCTCATAATCATACTTTTTGGGTATGGTTGATCTGGGTGATCTCCTCACTGCTTCCCGGCGTTGGCACGAACACATTTAAAGTGATGTTGCTTCCCAGAGAGAAACTGTAATAGTGTGTCTCCATCAATGCCATCTCATCTTCACCTCCTCGTTTTTAACAAGTTCCCTTTCAGAATTTGTCTCTTGCGTTTCTGGGAAAATGGTAGCAAAATGGCAATAGCAAAACTACACCATTTTTGTTTTGTGCGTGACATTTTTTTACAAATCTTGTTGTTTCGCGACAGATCTGTAGATAAAACTAACAATTTTTCTTATGATGATGCCAAGTTTTTGGGTAAAAATTTGGGTAAAAAGGAGGTCAAAATGATCGATCGTGCCGCTATCTTAATGGAACAGGGTGCCTCCATTGCCTGTCATCGCGTGGAGGGCATGAATGACAATATGTCACATTCCCATTACCATACTTACTTTGAACTCTATTTTTTAGAGGGAGGCGAGCGTCACCACGTCATGCAGGATCAACAGTATGAAACCAAGGTCGGCTCTTTTATGATCTTTGCACCTTATATCATGCATTATTCTTTTTCCGATCATGATGTATCTTTCAAGCGGACAGTCCTCTATTTTAAAGATGAGGCAGTCGCATCCCCGGTGCTTCTGGATCTTTTAAAAAACGGAAGCGGCTTGTATGAACCGGAGCAGAAGATCTCCTCCTCCATTCATTTTTTATTAAATGAACTGCAAAAAGAGCAGGAACAGGAAAGGGATGATCCTTTGCATGAAACAGTTATGGAAAATCTGCTCAATACTCTGCTGCTTACCATCATGCGCAGCACCCAGGCATCGCCAAAGCCGGAGACCCAGAGCCGTATGGCAAAGGTGATCTCTTATATTGAGAAAAAACTATCAACACGAATTGCGTTTACAAGATATCGCGGCTGAATTTTATGTGAGCGAGTATTATCTCTGCCATGAATTCAAGAAGTACACCAACCGCACCATCGTCCAGTACACCAATGCCCTGCGCATCCTGCACGCCCAGCGCCTGATCACAGAAAGTGACCTGAATTTTACCAAGATTGCCGAGCAGACCGGATTTTCTTCCCTGACACATTTTAACCGGACCTTTAAATCCGTCGTGGGAACCTCACCATCTGCCTACCGCAAGGCAAACCCAAAACATGAATAGATCATAAGAAAAAGGAGTGACGCACAAATGCAGATTTGGAAAAGCAGGCGGACACAGTTTCGGACTGGGAAAGGGACTTGCCGTAGAAGGATGGCTGGAAGATGCTCTGGCATTCTGGCAGTCTCTGCCCTCATAAATCTATGGCAAAATAGCAAGTCAGGTATTGCATCCATTTCATATATTCATTAAAATATACATAAGTATAAGTTGATCCAGAGACCGTGCCAACTCCACGTTTTTGGTCCACAAAGGAGAATAAATATATGGAATACGACGAAAACCTTTTTTAAAGCAAAAAGCGAATCGACGAGCGCGCAACATCTGGCTTGTTTTTTCTCTCTTGCTGACTGCCAACTATGGTGCTGATGTTGCTAACGGTCTGAACACACCGATCCATTATCTGATGTTCTTACTTCTCTGCTGGGTGCCATTTTTATCCGGTCGATCCTTATGAAAGTAAAGGGTGCCGACACCGACCTCTATCGCTATGATCTTGCGATCGGTTATGGCATTTTTATCTCTTTGTTATCTGTACTACAGAGTCACCGATCGCCTTTACCTATGCCCTTCCGGTGACCAGCCTTTTAGTACTCTATAAAGACAAAAAATTTATGAAATACTGCGGTATCATCAATACCGGCATGGTCATCTTCAGTTGCGCATATCATTATCTGCACGGTTTTAACTCCGCAGCAGACACCAAGAACTACCAATTGCAGATTGCCTGCATCATCCTCTGCTATATATGCTATGTCCGTTCTATCCAGCATCTGAATGAGTCAGACGGGTATGACCGACAGCATCAAGTCAGATGCGCACCGCGTTGTTACCACAGTGGACAAGGTAAAGTCTGCCAGCAACTCTATCTTGGACGGCGTGACGGTTGTCCGCGAACTTGCTTCCGAGAATAAGCACGGCGCTGATGTCGTTATGCTGGGCATGAACGAATTAACCGGCAACAACACACAGTTGCAGGATCGCACGACTTCCTCTATGGATATGACGACCGACATCAATGCACAGGTACAACATGTTGCCGCCATGATCGAGGAAATGGTGGAACTGACGCGAGTCCGGTGTCCATGCACAGAGCAGTTCTTCCGACCTGGATAGTTTGATCGAGACAACGCAAGTCATGTCCAACTTATCAAACGAAGTAGACCATATATTACATGATTTCAAAAGTGAATTTGAGATGGTAAAGGAAGAGACCGGTACCATTGACAATATTTCCAGCCAGACCAACCTGTTGGCTCTCAACGCTTCCATCGAAGCAGCCAGAGCCGGAGAAGCAGGCAAAGGTTTTGCCGTTGTTGCCGAGGAGATCCGCAAGTTGAGTTCGAAACCAGCGCATCTTCCGGTCAGATCCAGAATGCTCTGGTCCGCCTGGAAGAGACCTCCGCCAAGATGATGACCTCCATGGAAAAGACACTGGAACTCATCCAGCAGACCATGGAAAAGGTGACACAGACCGGCGAGAATGTCAAAAAGATCAACGAAGATTCTTCCCAGTTGGGCGATCATATCCAGGATATCGATTCTGCTATGCGTGAGGTCGAGACATCCAACTCACAACTGGTAGAGAATATGGAGCAGGTTTCTGACATCATGAGCCATATGACCAACTGCATCAATGACTCTGATGAGACCAGCAAGCGTATGCTCAGTAAATACGAAGAAAGTGCCAACAATATCAATTCCATCGAGTCCGTCATTGAAAGCCTCATGTGTGAACTCGGTTTTGGTGGATTTATGGGAATCGCGGATGTGGAAGCCGGAATGAAAGTTCTCTTTACCTTAGAGGGAGAGACTGAGCCGCATCACGGCGAATTGGTAGAGCAGACACAGGACGGACTCCTTATTAAGACAAGCGAGATCCTTAGCCTGCATAGGGTTACCGGTTGCGAGGTTCAGGTCGTTGTCGGCAATGTCCTCTATTGCTGGAACAAGGCAAGTCTGGATCCAAATACCGACCACAACCGCAATTACAGCATCCGCATTACCGGTCGCCCACGCATCAACAATCGCCGTAAATATCCGCGTATTGATGCCAGCAACACCTGTACGATCACCATGGCTGACAGCGGAAAGACCTATTCCGGCAAACTGGACAACATCAGTGCCAATGGCTTTGCTTTCCTGTCCAGCGATCCGGTCTTTACCGATGCCAAGGGACAATCCCTTACCATCACGATCAATGACTTTGCACTGGCATCTCACAACGTGTTGGATGGACGGATCGTTCGCTGTTCCGATCACGATGGCACCTACATCGTTGGCTGCCAGATGCCTGACGACAATGTTTATATCATGGAATATATCGAAAGTCGTTTGCGTGATGGGGCTACGAGTTTTCAGTAAGTCTTCAGACTTCCTAAATATCAAAAATGTGCTAAAAAGTCCGGGATAACCTTTTTTCTTACGGTCATCCCGGACTTTCTTACAGCCACAACTTCTTAACAACGCGTTTCAAATGGAATAGCAGGAATTCCTGCTGCATTAAACAAATTCACCTGATACCAGGCATCTCTTGCAAAACGAATCTGCAGAGATTCTTCTGTCATTTCTTCCAATCTCAAAACCAGACTGTCTCCGTCTACCAAAGCCTGATAAGGGATTTCTCTGCCATTCTCAAGCACTGACAAGGCATTGATGGAATCTCCTGCGATCTCAAGTCCATCTTTCGCATATGCCATCTTTATACGGATCGTATCACCCTCACGTTTTATCCCTTCCGGTCTCGGTGCCTCGCAGAGGATATCCTCTCCATATAGATATTTTCTTGCCAAAAGCGCCAAGCGATGTCCCACCGTGCGCTTATCTTTCGGATGAATATCATGTTCTTCGCCGACATCAGAAATAGACGCCATATAGAGGCCATCCACTGTTTTTGATGCTTCTTCCTGACAGCGACGGATTGTAGCATAATCCAGATTGGTCTGCATCATCCAGTCTCTCCATCCCGGCAACTGCACCTCAAAAAACGGAAGTGCTTCGTCCTTCCATAATTTGCGCCAATCACTGACCAGTCCCTTCATCATATCGGTATAAAGTGACTGCAAGCCCGGCACATCATCGCTCTCGCCCTGATACCAAAGTACCCCGCGTGCGGAAAATGGGGCAATCTGCTTTACCATGTGTTCATATAAAATTCCCGGCATAGTTCTGGCGTCTACATATTCTATGCGATAGGCTTCCATTGTTTTTGCCATCATCTCCTGCAACGATGCATTCTCATCGAGTCCCAATGCCTTTTTCTGCTCTGCCAGTGCCTCAGGTGACATACTTTCCAGCCCCTTTTTGTGCCATATCCATCATGGCTTTTCCGATTTCTTCCATGGATGGTGTTCTCGGAAGAACCACCTGATCAAAAGGACTCAGGCAAGGCTTTCCTGCATCGCTCTGCGGATCTGCCTTCCTCTCCGCCCAGAACTGCTCCATATCCTTGCCTTCCACTGACTTTTCCCACTTTTCCATCCATGGTTTTCCTACACGTTCCACAGTATCCTGGTCCATCCATGCACAACTGTAGGTACCGCCCCAGTTGCATCCTATAATACCGACCGGAACGCCGACCTTTTCTCTGATCTCCTTGGCAAAGTAAAAAGCAACCGCAGAAAAATATGCCAGATTCTCCTCTGATGTGGCTCTGCGCCATCTGCCTACTGCACTGTAATCAAAGTCGCTATCCTGTTCCTCATAAAACTTCTTTGGTACATCAAAAAGCGCAACTCATGATCATCCAGCCCCATGACCTGCTCATGATATTTTTCATAGCGCAGAGGGAATTCCATATTAGACTGTCCGCCGGCAATGTAAACCTCACCGATTGCTATATCTTCCAGAGTCATTGTCTCTATTCCATCACTCACCTGCAGCACCTCTGATGCAGATGCCACGAGTGGCTCCAGTTTCAGGCAAAAATGACCTGTTTCATCTGCCATTACCTCAGCGCTCTTTCCCTGAATCTCAGCCCTTACCATCTGATTTGGCTGACTCTCTCCCCAGATATATACTGGTTTTTGTCTCTGTAAAACCATCCCATTTGAAAATACTTTTGCAAGTTTCATTTCCTACCTCCATCTGACTCTATTTGTGTGGTATCTCCACCTTAATCATACAATACTGATCTTTACTTGTTCGGAATCTGACGCAATTGCTCATCCACCTGATCGATCAAATCTTGCGACATTCCCGCATAAGTAACAGCATAGGATAACAAATGTCGCAGGGTCATAAGTTTTAACGCCTCCATCATGGCTGCTCCATCTACCTGGGCTGCCTGCTCCTGACCTTGTCCTGCACTCATATGCATAATTGGCTCAATGATCTTCATCGCTTCCGGCTTTCCGGACAAATATGCCATAGTACAGTCAACGTTTAAGAATGGCTCACGATTTCCATTGATACTTTTTGAAAAACGTGGCTGCTTCATCTGCCCATTCGCAAAATCTCCCATAATATCCTTAAGCCACTCGATAGAATCTGCCACCCAATGCGGCACACGATTGCTGTATGCTTCCGGATCCGCTGTCACAGATGTATTGCAGACGCTAAATCCATGCGATCCATGGGAATAAATATGACTTTCAAACATAATCTCATGCTTCTCAAGAGCATCCAACAGATGTATCGTGTTCTTTACCGGTACCACATTGTCTGTTCTCGTTGCAAACACAAAGCAAGGACAGGTGTTTTCATCCACTGCTGCAATAACATCCGGCGCTGTCTTCTCATAAATCTTGGCACAATCTCCTTCAATAACAGGATAACCCAGAATCGCCGCATATGGACGATGCTGACTCATCGTTGCCGCACTGGCTGCCAGATGTCCACCGGCGGAGAACCCGATTACCACGATCTTATCCGTCAGGACTTTCCACTCATCTGCTCGCTCCTCAATCAAAGCCATGGCCTGCTCATAATCATCTAATGGATTCGGCCAAACAGAATCCTCTCCCACCGAATAGCGCAGGATAAAAGCCTGATAGCCTGCCTCAAGATAAGGAAAGGCTACCGGATCTGCCTCTCTGTCAGAACACATAGAATAGCCCCCGCCCGGCAAAATCAACACAGCAGGCCGCTTACTGATATGATTAAATTCTCCTTCCACCGGCTGTGTGTATGCTGTCAGCGTCACATTTCTTTCCCCATTCAATACGATTTTTTTCTACGTCCATTTTCTTCTCCTTTTCGTTTTATAAAATGAATTAACATTATATTAACTCGTTTTACACTCTGTTTCAAGATATATTTGTTTTTTTTCACAAGAAACGTGTTATACTAATGTAGAATTATAGAAATTTTATACAAAATCACACATTTTCCAAAAGTTAAAAGGGGATATTATATACATCAAACTGCTTATTTTGAACAGATGCGTCAGAAACGGCGCAGTGAAATCTTAGAAACGGCACGCCGGATGATACTGGATCAAGGGCTTTTTTCATTCTCTATGCAGGGATTGGCACAGACGCTGGATGTATCTACGGTCACATTGTATAAATATTATAAGAATAGTATTGCGATCATTGAAGACCTTTACCAGGCAACCACCGGCACCTTATTCCAGTTCCCGGATCTTTTCCCACAAAAAAAAAGCCAGAAGATCTGGCTTTGGAGTATATTTCCCGATCCTTTGACGACATGATCTGCCGCCGGGAGGATTTTCGTCTGGTCATGACCCTTGGTCTCTACATCTATCCTGCCGATCCGGTAACAGAGATTCTGCCGGCAGAGCCTTTCTTGCAATACCTGCAAGAGACTCTGCCGCCGGAAGTCTGCGCTCTTTCGCGTGATAATTCGGACTTTCTCTCCTTTGCCACAGATGCCTGCCTATCTTTTATGCAGTCTGTTGCTACCCAGAGCAAGCCGGATCTCAGACAGATGAAAAGGCAATTATTATTGTCTTTGTCACTGTGGTTTTAGCGCACAAAGGCATAACTTTACTGCTCTTTCATTTCTGCAATATTCTTCTGTACCTGAACCATACGGTCTTTGTCCAGTTCGTAAAACTTCATGGCAACGATATTACACAACCAACCGATAATCGGAAGACCAAAACTTAGAAACATTGCCATCCAGAAAACACCACTTGTAGCCTTATCACCCATCTGTGGCATGGTATTCTTATAACCGATGGCTGCCACACAAAGGGTCGCAATGGTCGTAGCAAGTGCTGCCATCAACTTATCAATAAAAGAATAGACACCACCTACCACTGCTGGCATATACTTTCCGGAACGCTCCAACTCATAGTCAACAACATCCGAACGCATGGCACCTGCTGTGGTCGTCAAAATCATACGCGTTGCAGTCGTTGCCAACATAAAGATACAATAAATAATTGTTGGCACAACAGCCACAGAAATCTGACTCATACCATCTTTTCCTAAAATAATACAGAAGCCACAAGTCATAGCAGCAACGCCAATGGAAACCCATGACCAGAAAGTAGTTGACCTCTTAACACCATGCTTGGATACATACATACCGCCCAGGAAGGCAAATGCAATACCTACAATCATAGTAAAATTATTGATCATGGTCGTTGTCTTGTAACTGCCGATCAGAATACCATTTAACAAGGTAAGAATAATAGACTGGCTTGCGGCGGTCTGCGCCAGTTTGTCTGTTGCAAAGGATCTCATTTATGCACTCAATAAAGATCAAACAGATAAAGTAGATATGGATCAGTTTGTTTCCCAACTTTTCCGGTTCAAGCGTCACGCTCCCCCATCCCTCACATGGAGGAAGCACTTTGTCACGTTTTTTTGTACTCCATAGGAATTATCGAAAAACACTGTGAAGAGGATGCTTTTTCCTATGTCATGGATACTGCAAAACAAGCGAAAGAAAGAAAAGAAAACTACCAATAAAAGATCGCTTAGGCTTGTTTTTACAGGCTTAAGCGATCTTCTTTATGCTATGCAGGATATGCTAATCTATTCTGCTTGCCAGAACTGCGATACCTTCTTTGCCCGGCATTTTAACGTCAAATCTTCCACTGACGCCGGTCATAGTTACATCGCGCGTCATATTCCACATATCGATAATCTCTATCTTATACTGATGCTCTTCCGGCAGTTTCCATGGGGCAATACCATTACAATGTCTGCCATAGTAACCGATGTAATAATCCTCACCCACGTGACCAAAGGCATTGTAGTCTTTCATCTTAGAAACAATGTCATCAACCTCATTCGGATTCATAAATCGACTTATCAGGGGACTATTCTGTAATTCTTCCATGCTCTCCAGATGATGTTTTTCCATGTATGCCTGAATATCAAAATCATGATATTCCTGCCACGGCTCGACGCTCCCGGAATGGCATCTACGATCTCCTTCAGATAGGCAATACGCTTTGGGCTTTCTCCCTTGAGGACACCACCCTTTGCCCACCAGAGCACTTCATCATCGGATAAGAATACTTCACCATGTGTTGCATATGCCCCTTGACAGACAGCCATCCAAAAACGGTTTGCCATTTCCCAGCCGGAAATATTGCCCCAGGTCAAAGGCAGGTTTCCTTCATAACAGCACTCGTCATAGCAGAGCGGTTTTTCAAATTCCTTCATCCAATCAGCCGCCTTTTGTACCAGGATGGTCTGCACGCACTGGTGGGTAATATTCTCTGGAGAAATCATAGAATCCAAAACAGTTATGGTTGCTGAGTAAATGATGGTATGGATCATTTTCCACAATAAAGGACTCTATATCGTACCAGTCTTCCATCGTCCGATCCATAACAAGATCATACTCATTTGCCATAGACCACCAGATCTGCGGAATGGCTGCAAAACGACGGAGCAGGTAATCCAGATAGATGAGATTTTCCTCCATGGTCATATGAGAGAAGCCCCATTTATCATATGGATGAAAAAAGGATCAGGTCTGACTGGATCCCCATGTCTGCCAGCGCAAAAGATCTGTTTTTCCAGATGCTCCCAGAAAGCAAAACAAGGACGGTTGACATCCCACTTGCCATCGGCATCCTTTTTCAAATGCATATAATTCCGGATCATTGTGGTTGTAATCATAATGTTTCGGGAATACGCAGTGGCGCACCTTGTTAAATGGTGCAGTCGATAAAGTTTCCATGGTCTGTGCGATTCTTTTCTTCTTCCTGATGACTCAAAGCATAAATGGTCGTTCCAAATGGTTTGAACAGCCCACCGCCATCATAGACAAAATGTGTCCCCTCGGCACGCACGATACCGGCCTTTTTATCCTCATTCGGCAGACATACCAGACTGCCCTCTGCCTGCATCAGACCGCTCACACGATAGGTATAAGTGCCTGCCAGACTTGGGTAAAAGCGCACCTTGTAGTTTCCATCCCCGGCATAAAAGCCCTTGACCTTGGTAGTCTGACCGCCGCAGGTAAAATTCTGCCGTCACATCTACCAGAGCCTGCGAGCCCTGTGGCTCCTCTCCTTTGATGGTCAGTTCATACATTTCAAATTGTTTCATTGTCTCGTCCTCCTTTTTTGAAATTCATTCATATACACATTTATCACATTACTTTTTAACGCAAGACTTTCTCCATGGCATTGCGCCAGCCCTGCCATTTTTCCTGTCGCTTGCTTTCCGGCATTTTTTAGGCTCATAAACCTGGCACGCTCTTAAATCAGAAAGCACCTTGTCATCATAAATTTCGGCTTTTTTCTCCTGACAAAAGTGCTGCTCCATAAGCCGATGCCTCCTGACAGACAGATACTTCTACCTTTTTCTGCAAGATATCGCTCTGAAACTGCATGAGATAGGCATTCTCTGTGGCTCCTCCATCGACCCGAAGCACTGACTTTGACATACCTTTATCATACTGCATTCCTTCCACAATGTCTGCTATCTGGAGTGCAATAGATTCCAATGCCGCACACACGATCTCATTTTTTCCGGTTGTACGGCTCATGCCATATAGCATCGCCTTAGCATCTACTTTCCAATAAGGTGCGCCCAGACCGCTGAACGCCGGGATGAGATATGTCTCATCGGTCGGATTTGCAGCAAATGCCATCGCCTCTGTATCACCTGCACTTGTGATTATCCCCAGATTGTCCTTTAACCAACTGACCGTTGCCCCGGCATAATTGATATTGCCTTCCAAAACATAAGATACCTTTCCATCCATGCCCCAGGCGATCGATGTTACCATACCATTATCCAGGACGACCGGCTTATCTCCCGCATGCATCATGACAGAAGAACCCGTCCCATATGTCGCTTTTTACCAGTCCCTTTTCCCGACAATTCTGCCCATATAAGGCTCCCTGCGAATCACCGATCGCTCCCAGAATCGGGATCGGCTCCGCAAAAAAAAATCCTTCAAAGTCCGTCTTGCCATAAAAGCATTGCTGTCTCTTACTTCCGGAAGTGTTTTGGCATCCACGGAAAACCAACCGCATATCTCTTCATCCCACTTTAAATCCGTGATGTTAAAAAGTTGTGTGCGTGATGCATTTGATACATCGGTTGCGAAGGTTTCTCCTTTTGTCAGTTTATATACCAGCCAAGAGTCGATCGTACCCAGACAAAGACGATTTTCCTGTTTGGCACGCGCTACCTCCGGCTCATTTTCCTGTAGCCATGCATATTTTGCCGCCGGAAAATAAGGAGATAACTGCATGCCGGTCTTTTTGTCGAATGGCTTCGCCGACACCACCGGATGCCTTCTGCTCCTGCTTGGTATCCAGAATAACGTTTTTTTCTATTCGTTTACAAATATCCTCCGCACGCGAACATTGCCAGACGATTGCTTTCGCCAGCGGCTCTTTTTGTCTTGCGATCCCACGCAGCTGATGTTTCACGCTGGTTGCTGATGCCAAGACAGGCTATTTCTTCTTTTGCAATGCCAGCCTCTGTCACCACATCATGTACGACCTGAAGCGTATTCCGATAAATCTCATCGAGATCATGGGAAACCCAGCCTTTTTCATTTACGATCTGCTCATGCGCAATATCACGCCGACAGATCAATTGCCCTTCTGCATCAAACAGAATACCTTTGGTTCCCTGTGTACTGATCGATTGCCAATACATATTTTTCTCCGCCATGCTATTCCCTCTTTACTCAGCAAAAAGCGCCTGTCTTGCTGACTTTGCAATACCTTCGCCATCCATGCCATAGTAGGCAAATACCTCTTTGGGAGTTACCGGTAATGACAGGTGCATCCGGCAAGGCAATGTTGATGACTTTCTTTGAGCATTCCGCGGCAACCACCTGGCTCACCATAGATCCAAGCCCGCCAAATGGCGCATGTTCTTCCACGGTAACTACAAGTTTTGTATTCTGTGCCGCCTCAACGACTGCCTTTTATCCAGCGGTTTCACACAGTACATATCAATGACACTTGCACTGATACCCTCTTTTGCAAGGATTTCTGCTGCATCCACTGCTTTTTTTTACCATTTCACCACAGGCGATCAGGGTCACATCAAGCTTCCTTTGTAAAATCACAGCCCGATCCATGGTAAAGGGGCAATTTTTCTCATTGTAAATATCCCCGACCGGATTTCTCCCTACACGAACATAAGCCGGTTCTTTTTATCCTGTAACAGATGCTCCATAAGTTTTTTGTCTGGAAACGGTCGCTCGGCAGATAGACGCGCATCCCCGGGATAGCACTCATAGCGGCAATGTCCTGCGCAGAATGATGACTCATGCCAAGCGCGCCATAGGAAATGCCCCACCGATCCCAATGAGTTTTACGTTGGTATGGGAATATGCCACATCAATCTTGCACTGCTCATAGGATCTGGTAGAAAGAAAGCAGGCAGGCGAAAAAGCGTAAGGCTTCTTTCCACAGTGCGCCATGCCGGCTGCCACCGAAACCAGATCCTGCTCCGCGATCCCCATCTCCACAAACTGGTCCGGGTAGGCATCCGCAAAGGTGTCATGGAAGCAGAGCCTCTGGAATCACTGCAAAGCACCGTGATCTGCTTATCCATTTTTGCATGTTCTAACAATACATCGCAAATGACCTTTCGATTTGCCACAGTATTCTTATCTGCTGTCATTTAAACCGCCTCCCTCTCTTTTTTAGATCTGCCATGATCGTCGCATATTCTTCCTGACTCGGCACATGATGATGCCAGGATGCCTTATTTTCCATGACCGGCGACCCTTGCCCTTAATGGTATTGGCAATGATGACCGTCGGCTGGTTCTTGGTATTTTTGCTTCTATAAATGCCTTTTGCAAAGCATCAATATCATTTCCATCGGAAACATCTATGACATGCCAGCCGAAACTTGCGAAACGGTCATGCAGGTTTTCATGACCCATGACATCTTCCGTATTACCGGAGATCTGCAAGTGATTACGGTCGATGACTGCACAAAGATTGTCCAGATGATACTGGTGTGCCGCCATGGCTGCTTCCCAGATGGAGCCCTCTGCCAGTTCTCCGTCACCCATGACCGTGTAAACGCGGTAGTCTCTGCCATCACGTTTCCTGCCATAGCCATGCCGACACAGACCGGAAGCCCATGTCCCAGAGAACCGGAATTCATCTCAATTCCCGGCAATTTGTTGTTGGGATGTCCGATATAGGGGGAGCCAAATTTAGAAAACTGATCTTTTACCTCCTGTAAAGGAAAAATCCCTTTTTGCCAGAACACTGTAATAGGCTTCCACCGAATGTCCTTTGCTAAGGACAAAGAGATCCCGATCCGAGTCGTTCTGGTTTTCCGGAGAAATATTCATCTGGTCAAAGTAAAGTTCCACCAGAATTTCCATAATAGACATATCGCCGCCGATATGACCGCCGCCCCCTGCCATAATGATATCCACAGTATCCTGACGCAGTTCATAGGCGAGTTTTTTAATTCTTTATTTTTCATTTCCCTGCCCTTCTTTCATTCCCCACGCAAGTAGGCTTTGACTTCTTCCTCGATTGGATCGTACAGCATCCGGTTTGACGCCAATGTATTTGCATGCTTCATAAAGCACCGGAACAACATCCTTATGAATACCCACGCAGTGATGGATATATGGTCCTTCCACCAGTTTTGCTTCCAGACGCTTGATGTTATCCACCTCTACCCAAAGATAGGTACCCATACCCTTTGGTCCGTCAATGCCCTTGGCATGTCCAAGTAACAAAGAATACTGCCCTGCATCTCCGTCAAAACGCACCAGTGAGACATCTCCGTGTTTTGCCTCCGCGGTAATACTTCCCGGATGGTCAAATGCCAAAGGATAGGTAATGGTCGGCTTTTCGCCTGCCACAGAGATCGGCCATGGTCCACAGTGCTGCAAGAGTTCTCCGTTCGGACAATCCGGATGACGGATGGTCCAATCCGCAAAGAAAGACCGCACCTGCCCCATGCCTGCTGCCTCTACCAGAAGTGCTGTAATGGCTCCGTGAATGTCCGTCTCACAGACCGTCGGAATACCCTCTTCGTTTAAAAGCGCACTTGCCGCACATGGCACGATCCCAAGTTCCGTCTGCAACTGATTCCAACACTGGATAGCAATGGCATTGCAGCCATATTTTTCTGCAAGATGTTTCATGGCTACCTTCATGGCTGCCACTTTTTCCAGTTCATCGTCCTTGATGGCAATATTCATATTGGCTCTGCAATAAGTCATGACTTCTTGTGTCTCGGCGACATTTCTCAGATTTTTCCTGACTTCGTCCACCAATTCGCCCATAGGAATGGGTGCCAGTTGGATATTGAATTTTTCCAGAAGTTCGCCTTCATTACACATGGTCGACCAGAAATCAAAAGGTCTGGTCGAAATCTGTAAGATACGGATATGGCGGAAGGTCTTGACTACGTTGCAGACCGCCATAAAGTCACGAAGTCCGCGCTCAAATACCGGATCTTCCAGACGGCAATTTGTCATGTAGGTAAATGGCACGCCAAAGCGTCTTAATACCTTTCCGGTTGCAAATAGCCCGCACTGGGTATCGAAGTCGTGTACCATCCGGCTCCGGGCGCTCATCCAATGGTCCCCACAAAAGCACCGGTACCCCCAGTTCCTTTGCCAGCCTTGCACATTCGTATTCCGTCCCAAAATTGCAGTGTGGTAAAAACAGACCATCTATTTTTTCTGCCTTAAACTTTTCAGCGATCTTAAGCATATCGGCATCATTATAAAGAAGCCCTCCTCATTGATGTCCGTGATATCTACAAAATCTACGCCAAGTTCTGTCAGCCTCTGTGCGGTCAGTCCCCGGTACTGATCGCGTCCGGTGCACTGAAAATACTGCGTCTGGTCGGCGCGTAACCCAATTTAATATGATCCATAAAATGCTCCTTTCCTCCGATTTACGACTTTTTTCTATAAAATACCTTGTCTCTTTCTTTATTGAAATGTAAAATAAAGTAAATATAACTTTATTTTTTACTTTATTTATGAAATCGATCAAAGAAGGTAGAATATATGGGGATCACAGGAAAAGAACTGGCTGAAAAATTAAATATCTCGGCTACCGCCGTTTCAATGGCTTTGAATGGAAAACCAGGCGTTTCTACCGAGATGCGCAAACGCATTATCGCAGAGGCAGAAAAAGCCGGCTATGACTTTAGCCGACTGCAATTAAAGAAAAAATCATTCGGGGGATATCTACTGCATCATTTACCGCGCCCACAACGCCATCCTAAATTACACGCCTATCTTTTCCGAACTGACGGAAGGGATCGAAGCAGAGTGCCGCCATAAGGGCTATGGTCTGAAAACTTTGCAGGTCTATGAAAATACGGATGACCTGACACAGGTTGTGGAGGAACTGCGCATTTGCGGTTGTGTCGGCATAATCCTGCTCGGCACCGAACTCTCAGCAGGCATCTGCCGTCGCTTTCTCGAAGCATCCCTGCCTATGGTGCTTTTGGACGCCAGTTTCGATGCCATCGACTGTAGCAGCGTCCTTATCAACAACGTGCAGGGGACTTTACCTTGCCACCGGCTATCTGATCGACCGTTGCAACGAACAGCCCGGTCACCTTTGCTCCTCCTATTCGATTGCCAATTTTTCCGAACGCAAGACCGGTTTTCAAAAGGCAGTGCGCGAACACGGCATGTCCGTCAGCAAGTCCCTTTCCCATGAATTAGCCCCATCCATCGAGGGTGCCTTTTCGGATATGCTGGAGATCATTGACAGTGGCACACCGCTTGCCAAATGCTATTTTGCGGACAATGACTGACGCCATCGGCGCCATCAAGGCTCTCAAACTGCGTGGATACAAGATCCCGGATGATATTGCCATTATCGGATTTGACAATATTTCCGAGGGACGTATTTTAGATCCTTCACTGACGACCATTGATATTCCAAGACGTTTCATGGGTCAGACCGCCGTCGACCAGTTGATCCGCCAGATGGAAGATCCTGCCAGTCATACCGTCAAATTGCAGATCTCCACATCGCTCATTAAGCGTTTTTCGGTGTAGGCCGCTATCGTTTCTGCTTTTTCCTATCAATTTAAACAAATTTCTTATATAAAATTTATGTAAAGTTTCCAAGGATCAATGGTTCTATTGCCTCTCTTTTTATGCTAAAATAGAGCAAGGTCGAGATGCTCTGGGAGGGCATCTTCTTACATTTATCAATAGGGGGTATTTTACATGAACAAACACTCAAAAAAGGTTCTTAAGACCATCCTCATCATTCTTTTTTGGTCTTGGTAGCCGCAGTCATTCTTTTTATCGGGTATCTGACCATCACGGAGTACAAGCCGAAGGATACCGAGTCTCTGGACATTGACGGATCTTCTTCCGAGACACTCGCCGCAGGTGATGACTTTACCATCATGACATGGAATATGGGCTATGCCGGACTTGGCGAAAACGCTGATTTCTTTTTATGGATGGCGGTGAACACGTCCGCTCCTGCACCGAGTCACAGGTCAATGACAATATTGATGCTGTTGTGGCACAGATCCAGAAGGAGGATGCTGATGTTGTCTTTTACAGGAGGTCGATCGTGATTCCAAGAGATCTTACGGCATTGATGAATTAGAAAAGATCACTTCTTCTCTGGATGGTTACAATTCTACCTTTGCCAGAAACTACAAGGTAGCCTACGTTCCTTATCCGCTTCCTACCATTGGCAAGGTCGATTGTGGTATCGCCACTTTATCTGCTTTTAGCGTAGATGATTCCCAGCGTATCTCTGCCATGTCCGTTCAAGTACCCGATCCGCCTCGGCAACCTCAAGCGTTGTCTCATGGTCGATCGCGTTGCCATTGAGGGCAGTGACAAAGAACTGGTGCTGGTCAACCTGCACCTGGAGGCCTATGACGATGGCGAAGGCAAGGCTGCACAGACCAAGCAGTTGCGCGAACTCTTACAGGAAGAAGCAGAAAAGGGCAACTATGTCATTGCCGGTGGTGATTTCAACCAGGCATTCTCAAACTATGACAACAGCGCTTATCCGCTTGTCAGCGAAGATATGTGGACACCGGGTGTCATTGATGTCGATGAATTTAGCGACAATCTGACTTTTGTAACCGACAACTCCACACCGTCCTGCCGCTCTCTGGATCGTCCACTTGCCGGCAACGACAGTGATCCAAGTGTATTCAGTATTACATGATTGACGGATTTATCGTTTCTGATAATCTTACCATCAACACAGTTGAGACAAGAGATCTTGGATTTAAGAACTCTGATCATAACCCAATCGTTATGAACGTAACCGTAACCAAATAAGAAATGACAAAAAAGGCGAGAGCACATTTGCTCCCGCCTTTTTACTATGGTAACATTTCATCTTCTATATTAGTTTCAACCTTCAACATGCGATATCCAATCCCTACGTGGGTCTGAATATAAGAATTTGAATCATTTCCCAGTTTTTTCTCAAAGTTGCCATGAATACTCTAAGAGACGCAACATTGCTATCCCATGCACTTCCCCAAATTTTCTGCGTTATATATTTGTGTGTAAGTACTTTCCCTGTATTTTTTGCAAGAATACATAACAATTTATATTCTATCGGCGTAAGCTTTAATTCTTCATCATCTTTGTATGCACATCCTGCCACATAATCAATTTTAAAGCTTTCCATTCGTATATATTGAACTTTTGTTTACATTATTGTCTACTTGAAGTAACGCAATTCTGCGTTGCATAACTCTTAGTCTTGCCAACAACTCTTCGACAGAAAATGGTTTTGTAAGATAGTCATCTGCCCCTGCATCTAAAGCCTCTATTTTATCTTCATCTTCACTCCTTGCGCTAATAACAATAATAGGCATATTTGACCATTCCCGAATCTTTTTATAATTTCAACTCCATCCATATCAGGGAGCCCCAAATCCAAAAAGACAACATCAGGATCATGCGTTGATGCCTGTATAATAAACTTCTTCTCCATTTTTGCGCCAGCAAATATTTATAATTATGTGTTTTCAAGGTAGTTGCAATTAAATTTCTAATAGGAGCATCATCTTCAACTACAAGTATCTGAAACTTATTCATTTATTATTACCTCTCCTTTTTTTAAGTAAAAAGTAAATATACAGCCAAATGGAATATTATCTTTTACTTCTATACTTCCACCATGTGCCTCTACTACAGATTTACACAATGCAAGTCCCAGGCCCATGCTTCTCTTACTATCAGCAATTTTATTTTGTCCCGTATAGAACATATCAAATACATGTTCCTTTATTGTATCATCCATTCCTGGTCCATTATCTGATATATTAACATAAACCATGTCATTTTTATTTCCATATGCAATCTTAAGAATCGAACCTGCTTGTGTATATTTTATTGCATTATTCACAATATTTATAACAACCTGCATAATCAACTTCGCATCGATATTGGCGATAATCAACTCCTCTGGACGACAAACTTCTATATCATGCTCCACCTTATTTCTATCAATGTGTTTTAGCGCCTCGTCTATGACATCATCCATAATCTCTATTGATTGATTCAATTTCATTTCACCATTTTCAATACGAGTGACAGACAAAAGATTTTCTACAAGTTGTATCAACCATTCCGAATCGTCATATATATCCGAAAATATTTGTTTCCTGGTTTCATTATCTAACATTTCATAATGGTTACACAAGTTACATGCATTACCTGATATAGAGGTAAGAGGCGTTCTTAAATCATGTGATATCGTACGCAAAAGATTTGCTCTGAGCTTTTTCCTTACGGGCAATCATTGATGCCTCTTCCTTAAACTTTCTCATTATCAAGATTTACGAAAGCCAATGCACATTCACCTAAAATTGATAACAACACGCTATATTCAAAAGAACTCAACGATTCATGTTCCACTAAAATCCCTAGGATTCCATATACAATGTCATTGTTCCGAACTGCCAGATATAAATGTTTGGCTTCTGAAAATTTTTCTGTTGTAGCACCTGCTCTCTTTTTTATTTTTCAACACCCACTGCACCACTTCATCTTCTGAATCATCCATATATATTTCACTATTTCCATATACTTCTTTTGCATAAATATAACCATTGTCTATCCTTCCATTTTTAACTGGATAAATGACGATATCTTTGTCCAATAACAGAATCACCTGATTTGCCATTACTTGTAATACATCATCATACGTTCTACTTTTCTGTAGAAGTTGATTTGTGTCAAATAATACTTTTTGTCCGATAAGCAGCGCGAGCAGACTCTCTTGCGCTGTCTTTCAGGCGATATGCCAATGAGCCTGTGAGTAATGCGGCAAGTAACATGATAATAAACGTCACATAATATCCCGGTTCATATGCATGAAAGGTATATCTCGGCTCCGTAAAAATATAATTAAAAAGAAGTACACTACACAACGAACTAATTAAGCTGCAAAAATGACTTTTTGTTAAGACAGCATTAAGCAAAACCCCAAAGATATACACCGTAATAATGTTAGCCTCTGTAAATCCGCTACGACTAAAACACAATCCCAACACTGTCGTAACCAGCAACAGTGTTACGGTAATAAAAATATCCTTTTGGTTGGTATAATATACTCCGTCAGTCTTATCTTTCGGTTTTCCTTTATGTCCATTTTTGAATCCGGGATAATATAGATGTCTACATTAGAGCAGTCATAATGAGTTGCTCGGTTAAAGTCTGCTTCTCCCAAAAATAAAATTTTTTTGTGTTGCTTCTACCAATCACAATTTTTGTGACACCAGAGATTCTGGCAAATTCCGCTATCTGAAATGAGATATTTTCCCCAATAACAGTCGTAATTTCCGCTCCTTTATCCTCTGCATATCTTATGTTATTTTGTAATCTCTCCCGATCCACCTCATTGAGTGAATTCTGCCTTACATTTGATACATATAAAGTTTCTGTAAATTCTGCATGAAATGCATTTGCAAGATTTGCCGCTTCATCAATAATCCTTTTTGTTAGAAGGTGACGATGACAGACATACCAAGATATGTTGCTGTTTTTCTCTTACTATACTATCATTTTGACTCATTCAGTTTATGCTCCAATTTTTTCTTACATCATACCACTTTTTTCTATTAAGATAATCTCAAAATTTATATGATCCTTTCTAAACTTGTCAATTTCCTTGTCAATCTCCTCAAGTGACATGTTTCCAGATAAACGAACGACCAATGGCTTCCTTTTTTTCCTTTTCTTTTTGTCATTCTTCTCTCATTTTCTAATAGAAAACGATCTACAGCCCTCATCACATAATATCCAAAAACAAAAACTGCCGTAATTACCAATACTACTATGATATTTCCCAATCAAATCGCCTCATTTCATATGTGAAAACATTTTTGAATTGCTTTATGTTCGCCAACCACAAGAAGTGTTTGTCCCTCGTTCAAAATATCATCTGGAGATATAGCCAATTTCATACTCCCCTTCTCCTTAATTGCCATAATATTAATCCCATATCTCTGTCTGAGATTGACTTCACGTATATTCTTTCCAATCCAGGCATCTGGCAATTCCACTTCGAAAATCGCATAATTATCATCTAAACTTTTACATAGTCCAAAATGTAATTTGATGTATACCTTATTGCTGTCCACTTTGCAATTTGTTTCTCTGGATTCACTACTTCATCCGCGCCATTTCGTAAGAGAAATTTTTCCTGAACTTCACGATTTGCCCTTGAAACAACCATCTTTCCACCAAGTTCTTTTAATAGCGATGTTGTTTCAAGAGAACTTTGAAAATCATTTCCAATAGTTTCAATGCATACATCGTAGTTATTAATTCCTAAAGATGCCAAAAGTTAGCATTCGTACTATCTCCTATCAACGCATTTGTTACATATGGCAATGCCTCGTTTACTCTGCTCTCGTTCTTATCTATCGCCATGACTTGATGTCCCAATTCATGAATTTGTTTCACAATCAACATCCCAAAATTGCCAAGCCCTATTACCAATACTGATTTCATTTTTTCTCTCCTTATCCTACTGTAATGTTTTCTATTGGATACTTTAATGTACTTGTATCCTTATGCGAAAAAAGCTGCATATATAATTGTCAAACCTCCCACACGTCCAAAAACATAAGCAAAATCAATATGATATGCGAGGTTTGTGAAAGGCTTGTCGTGATTCCAAGAGTAAGCCCTACTGTACCAATAGGCTGAAAAGAACTTTCAAACATACAATCCAATATCGGCAGAAAAGCTTTCAACCATACTGATGATAACAGCAGGCTGACACTGCAAAAACTGATACATAAACATAATGGTTGTTGCGCTTTTTACAATGGAATCATCTATTCTTCTTCCATAAAAATTTGCATTCTGCCTTCTCCGAAATACTGCAACAGCATTTGCAAATAAAACAGCAACCGTTGTTGTTTTCATTCCTCCTGCTGTAGAACCCGGAGAACCACCTATCAACATTAGAATCATTGTAAGTGTTTTTCCTGCATCAGACATTTTTGATAAATCTGCTGTATTAAATCCTGCCGTTCTTGGCGTTACAGCCTGAAAGATAGACATACAAACACGTTTTTCCAAAGGATTGTCATAAAATTCTACAAAAAAGAATAAAATCGCGGGTACGAAAATCAATATTATTGTCGTTACCAGAATTACTTTCGTCTGTATTGCATATTCCTTAAGGCGTGTTTTCTTCGTTACAATATCCCCTCCATGTAAGGAATCCCAGCCCTCCCAGAATAATCAAACTACATACCACCATATTTAGATATACATTTCCTGAAAATGAGGTTAAAGAACTAAACTTTCCTGTCTTATCTCCCATAAGATCAAATCCTGCATTGCAGAACGCAGATATAGAATGAAAGACAGATAGCCATATTCCTTTTACCCCATATTGCGGCACGAATACTGGAAGTAACAATAATGCGCCAATCCCTCAATTGCAAATGACGTCAAAAAAAGGAATCGTGTCGCTTTTGACAACACCACCAACCTGTGGTGCGGAGAGTGCATTTTGCATGGTCTGACGTTGCATTAAACTGATTTTTCTTCCTGCAATCATAGAAAGAAACGAGGCTACAGAGATAACTCCTAGTCCACCAACTTGTATCAGTATTAAAATCACTGTTTGACCAAAATATGACCAATATGTAGCCGTATCATATACCACTAATCCTGTAACACAAACCGCAGATGTGGCTGTAAATAAAGCGTTTCCAAAGGTAGTAATCTCACCTCTTTGTGACGAAATAGGCAACATCAATAACATTGCTCCTAACAAAATCACCCCAACAAATCCTAATGTTATAATTTGAAAAGATGTTAACTTTTCTTTTATTCTTACAAGGTCTGACACCTATACTTCCTCCGTTCTTTCTTTTTCTACAAATATTTTACGTCATAAAAAATAAGGTGCCATAAATTTTTTTTCTGATATAAAGATTGTATAAAGATGAAAAAAGCCATCCGGTTTAACCCAGATGACTCTTTTTTACATCTTAATATATCCACTGTGTGCGCCCCGGCGCCAAGCGCTCCGGACGTTCACACGTTGACAAGTGATACTCGATAAATTTCGCAAACATCTCTTCCGACATAGCATTTAATTCCCTGCGCATATAGTCTGCAGGTCCATCCGCAGAGATTGTCTGCACATGTTCCAGTCCTGCTGCATCACGCAGTTCTTTCATATCTTCCAACCGCACATAGTCGTACAGGTCTTTTTTCCGTGGAATGACAATGGAAGTTATCGTCCAATCGCCCGTCTTCGATACACGCAATTGCATTCCCTTCTTTAAAACCATAGGTGAGCACACCATATTCGTTCATCAGATATGCCACCAAAATATAACCCCCGGTCTTGTCACACGTTTTGCCTCTGTCAGCGCCTGCAACTTATCCTCGAAGGAATACAAATGGTACATGGGTCCAAACAAAAGCGTCAGATCAAAACTTGCATCCGCAAAACGCTTTAACTTTCTGGCGTCTCCCTGATAGGCTTGCAGGAAAAATTTCTTGCCCACCGCACAGCACTCCTTTTCTGCCCGATCAGCATTTTGCTTCAAGCGCCCCAGATTGTATCTGACATACTCTAGCGCCGTGACATCATAGCCCTCTTTTGCCAGTTCCCCCGCATAGCGTCCGGTTCCGGCACCGATATCCAGAATCTGTAATGTTGTATCCTTTGCGTTTTCGCCTTGCAGGATCTCCAGATACTTATGGATGTATTTCATGGAAGTGATATACTCCACCTGCCCGTGCCTGCGTATCAGGCGTTTATCTTCATTAAATTTATTATAGTGAGCCGTCAACTCATACATACTCAGTTCATCTCCAATAGTTTATCTGTCAGTTTGCGCAGTGGCACAAGAGGATCCCATTTCTTCTTAAAGAGCAGGATCCATAGGAAGATCGTTGCAAAAATGCCAATAAGTGTGACGATCATGCCCTCTTTAAAATATGCGTAAACGTAATGGATCCGTGTTGTTCCAGCCTTAACCGTGATCAGTTCATTCTTTACACCGAATTTCCGGTCAGACACAAAATTGTCCTGGTATGCTACATTGGTGCATACATCCCTGATCCGTCTTGATCGTCATGCCATTTGCATCATAAGTGATCGTCAGCGGAACGATCTCATAAGAAACATTGGTATCTGCCTCTTTCATGGCAAACATCTTTTCCACCAGGGTCCGCAGGTCTGCCTGTGGGTCCTCTGCCAGCATATAAGGCAGGCTCATGCCCACGACATGAATATTCTTGTCGTAGGTCGCAAAATATCCCAGTTCCAAGCCATCTGTCACAAAAATTTTCCATCGTCACGTCATCATTGCTGCTCGTCAGATATTGGGAAACCCACTTATATGGCGATCAAATGTATAAGTATCATCCCCATACCGCCACTCGGAAACCTTTGTCAAAGTGATATCCTGAACCTCAATACCAAAGAGATTTCCTATACCATAACGATTCTTCGGAATACTTCTGGCATCAATATACACCTCTGTCCCGGCATCTGCCAAAGATGTCAACAATTCCTCGAACTTTTGTTGATCACTATAGGTAAATCCGGACAGATAGATCTTTTGTACTGTTTGAGATCATCCAGAGAATAGTCATCCGATCCTCACTTGCACCAGCCACAAAGGACGGATACATGTAGGAAACATACAAGGCAGACGCTCCGATCGCCAGATTGTCAGCCGATATATTCACACCGAACTGTCCGTCTACCCCTCCAGATCAAAGAGGATCACATCTGCATTTTCGTCCACAAAGGTATAGCCATATCTCTTTGCCGCCGCTACAATGTCCTCTGTCGAAAATCCCTTTGGCAGGATAGATTTTTTCAAAAGCGCACTGTCACAGCCCAATTCCAGCAATTCCTGGAAAGTATAATCATAATATCCAGAGCGCGCTGCCTCCGTCATATGCACGATCCGCACATTGGTCGTCGCGCCCTGAATATCCCAGCCCTGCACATAATCCACATTCTTTTCCAGTACAAAATAGGAAACATAGGATTTCAGCGTACTTTCATCCACAAGGCCCATACGGTTTGAAGTCAGGTCTGCCGCCTCGTCCAAGAGGTTTTCCCCGGATACCGGCTCCTCGATCTGGGTAAAATAGAAATAGGACGGCACCGTATCTAAAAGCACCGCAACCAGTGTCAGCCGATCAGCCCCTTCTTCTTAAATTCCAGAAAGCCCCACTCATAGCAGATCAAAACATAGCACATCTGCACATAACGTAGCATCCACCATGCCTGCGGCAAAGGCATATGACTCACCAATGGCAAAAATGCATCTGCCGATAAGACAAAGAAGATCAGACCGATGATCGCGCCCGCCTTTCGCTTACCAAAGATGATAATGACAATGGCGATCGCAAACATCGCCAGCCCAAATGTACAGGATGTCTCGCCCTGCTGTCTGGTTGTCACACTTAAAGACAAGAGCAGGTTCTGGCTCCAATCCGACATACGGTTTGCCGTCGAAGAAGAGGATCCCGTCACAACGTCACCCAAAAGCGCTGGCAGGAGAACGATCCCGGAAGTCAGGATTCCCAGTACAAAAAGTGCTAAAGGGCCTAAATACCATGTTCCTTTTTTGCTCCGGCAAAATACTATACAGTGAAAAATAATGGCACACATAGCAGTCAACATGATATGAGTCGCAACAAACAAAAATACCATGATCACTATCGGAATCAAAGATTTTTTCTTTTCGATCAGATTCGTATAAAAATAAAAGAAAAAGCGGCAGCATACCCGACATAAAGGCACGGGCAAGATTTCCCTCACCAAACATCAGACGCACGTTATCCAGCAAAAGAAATAACAAATGCCGATCACGATAAAGAAAAAACCGTTGCTCACGATTGGCGATCAGACAAAATCCGATATAACCAACCGCAAAAATTGTCACAAAGAGCAGATAGTAAGATAAGAGCAGACTACCTGTCAGCAGATAGCCGATCGCCATCACATAATAAGCAAAAGATCGGCCAATAGCGGAACATCTGAAATCCATTGTACCAGTCCTCTGTATAGAGGGGAAAAAGCACACCTTTTTGATGTTTTTCTCCTAAGAATTCCACCTTATACAAGTGTCCATAGACATCTTCTCCTGCCGGCTGATAACCTCTCAGATACAAGAACAAAAAAGATCCTGAGAGAAACCAGTATGCCGACCAAAATTTCAATGGCAATATATTTTTTATTGTGGTTCTGTTCTTTGTTTTTTTGTTTCATAAGCCTCTAAACTCGTTCTAATTGCTTTTTTTCCATGCTTTCTTACACCGATCAATAACAGTATCGCTGCCACAAGTGCTCCCGCAGACAAGAGCATACCCTGCGTAAAATATGGATAATACAGGATGATCGTCGTCGTACCTTTGTTGACATAAACCTGATGCCCATTGATGTCATAATCGTCAGATGCAAGCATATTATCCGTGTCGGCAAGTGTCGTGTTGACATTGTCATATTGGGATGTGATCGTCACTTCCTTATTCTGCACATCTACGGTCAGCGGCACGATCTTACGATCCGCTCCTTGGTCACATAAGAACCGATCGGATCGTCTATGATCTTTTGCTGCCATCCTCATCCAGTGTCCGGTAATAATGATATGCCAGACTGATACCGATAAAAGTAATATTTTCATTCTTGGCTGTTCCGGCAAACGCCATCTGTACGCCGTTTTTCATACAAATAACCCTTGACGTTGGTCAGACCGTTCATACAGACGGTCTTCCACTCTGTCTCGTCTTTCGGGAAGAGTTCGCACAGAACTTCCTGATCGTTGTAATAAAGGATAGGATAACCATTTTCAAACTTGACACTCTGACAATCCACACCTAAAAATTCCTGGATACCCGTGTAGGTATCGGTTGGAATACTGCTGGCATCGACCACGAGTTTAACCCCTGCCTTTGCCAGTTTCATGACCAGATTTTCCGCGCTGGTCTGATCGTCATAGGTAAAACCGGACAGATAGACCAGTTTATAGTCCTTTAAATCAGCAAAAGAATAATCATTTAAATTATTTGATTTCCTTGGATCATATCCGCATAGGAATAGGTCAAAAGTTTTTCCTGACGTGCCGATACTGATAGCATCATACCGGCTGACAACACCAAAGGTTTCCGGTGTGTCCTGATGGAAAAGATAATATTTGCCCTTGCTGGCAACCAGATCATAGCCACAACTTTTCGCCGCCACGATCACATCCTCCATATCTTTTGCGAGATACTTGGTCGCATCCGTATAGATCAACACCGTATCATTTCCAAGTAAAAGGAGCCGGTCAAATAAATAGGTGTAGTGTCTGGCTCCAACCGCTTCGTTCACATCCATGATATTCTCGGATGTTGCCGCATACTGCCAGCCATTGCCTCCGCTCTGTGCCACTATGCCCTGTCCGTCATCCGCTACCGTTGCCACATAGGCTGCACTTGCGCCATAAATATCACCCTCCAGGAAATACATGCGCTGCTTTGTAATCTGTCGTGCCTGATCCAACAAAGTCGTCTTTTCAAAAACATCCAACTGGTCTGTCGCATCATAGTATGCCTGCCCCTGATTTACCTCGATCGATGGATAGGCATCTATGACAAGCACCGCCACACAGGCAAGATAAAGCATCTTTTTTCAAAGATTTCCAATAAACAAAACTAAGCGGGATCATACACAGGGCTATGGAGATATACTCTGTCATCCAGAAATATCGTTTGCCCGGCATATTGGATAAAACAATATAGGCACTGCTGGTCGTTCCCAGAAAGAGGATAATGCCTGCCACATAGCCAACACGTGACTTTTGGAACCTGCAAGCACGCCAAAGACTGTCAGTAAAAAGGCAGCCAGCCCAAAATAATAATGCTGGTCATTTCCTGCAAACGATAGACCGGATTTAAAGACTGCAAGGCGCTCTGGAAGTAATTTTTCATGACTGTGACATTGTAGGTATCCGATCCGTCCCCCCTGCAAGGATGGATAAAGCCATACGCCCAGAAGCAGGATGCCAAGCACCATGGCTGCAACTGCAGGTAGGATACCCGGCTTCTTTTTATACATAAAATGTACCAAAATGCCAAACAGCAGGACCGTGATCGCCACAAAAAATACTGTAGCGCACACTGCATGCCACGATCAAAAAACTGGCTGACGATCATACCCGCTAAAGTTCTGCTCTTTTTGACCTCCGTAAAAAACCACTCATAGGTAAAGCCGATCAATACCGGCAAAAAGATCATGGCACATGCTTCTGCCAAATTTCCCAATAAAAAGAGGGTATGCATATTATTGGGCATAAAGAACCAAAGCGTGCCGACCAGAAATCCGGTCTTCAGGCGTCCGATCTTCTTTCCGATAAAGATCCAGCCGACCGCGCCTGCAAAATAGAGCAATCCCACAAAAAAAAGAGATAGCCTGTATTGGCATCGCCGCCCACAAGAGCCTGACACGCTGCTATAAGAGATAGATCGGCAGAGGCTCCACATAACGGAGTAACTGCTCCCCATTAAACCAATAAGGATCATAGAGAGGAAACCCGTTTCCCTCACCTATGCCTTTGAGAAGCATCTTTGCACGATAGATATATTGTAATGTATTTGTTCCTGCGGGATAGTTTCCACCGCGATAAAGCATATATACAAGGCCAACTGCGATCGGGGACATAAAGCACCAGCATAACAGCGATCGTGCATATCGTCTTACCTCTTTTTTCATGGTCAGTCTTCCTTTTTCTGCGCGATCCGGTCAACGACTGCATCAATTTCCGCATCCATGCTTTCCTTGCGTCTGTTTCTGATCGTTTCCTTGAAATCCTCGTCTTCCTCGAAACTGATGATGTAACTTCTGGTCGGCGTTTCGCTGCTCTCCATCTTGATCAGTTTGGCATCGCCAGCCTCTACAATATCGCGGATATCTAAGATAAACTTTTCGGACATGTTTTCCAGGGTTGGAATCACAGTGTCAAAAGGTTCAAAATTGTTCATGATTCCGTTTTGATACTTGGCAAAATACTCGCTGATAGATTTCTCGTAAGTATTAAATTCCACGAACTCATCATTTTTGATCATGATGTCAATGGTAAATTCCCAAGTGTGGGGATGTGTCTCGCCCTCCACACCGTTGATGATGATATAATGATTCGCATTGAGATAAAATTTAAAACGATAGGTACGGTTCAACTGTAATGCCATGAATTACCACTCCTTTTCTTCCGCTTCCGCGCATGCCTCTGTAATGGTCTTTTTGCTTTCCTTAATATCTTCCATGTGGCGGATCCGATCGACCGCTCCCACATTATGGATCACGCGCCACGCCATTTCATAGGTATAATGACACATGAGGAGAATGATCCCTGTGTCATCTTTCTTAAATCGCAGGATCTCATCATCTAATTTGGTCATAGAATCTGCCAAAACTGTTTGGTGTCCGCCTCCGTTGCAAAACGCAGCACCGCAAGCACTGCCTGATCCACATTTTTTCTCATCCAATTTGCGGGCAAATGCAGGAAGCACTGCCTCCTGATAAAGATTTAATCTCGTATCGTAGGCATCCTCTCCTTTTGCTTCGCGCTCCAAGCGCTCGATGTGCTGGTTTTGGATCTCCAGACGGCTATGCAAAAGATTGTTATCAAGTTCCCGCTTCTTTACCGTCATTTCTGCCCCATGGCTACCAAAAGCATGAGTACCATAATGATGATGACATAAATATACATACTGATACGTGTTGACAAAATTCGTTGTTATCTAAGATAACGGTCTCATCGGTCAAAAGACACAGGGTATATTGTGTGTCATTGTAGGAAAAGATCACACCGGATGCCACATAACGGGATCCGTCCATCTTGATCAGTTCATGGGTCACATGGTTCAAGCGCAGGGATTTTACAAATTCATCTGCCGAACTTGTGTCATAAAACTTATCCAGTGAAGTCCCCTGATATTTGTCTGTCTCTGTAACATTTTTGACAAAAAGGATATTCTCCTCTTTTGACAGGGTCCAGTAATGTGTATTTCCACTATCCAGAGTCTCTATAATATCAGAAATGATGCTTTCCTCGGTTCCATTTTCCTGTAAATCGATCCGATCCAGCACCAACTGCACATAGTTATCCTGCTGGGTCGCATAAACATTCATAATTGTAGTCGTATAGCGCTTCATCAGATAATGTCCCATCGCCGACATGGCTGCCACCACGACCAGGGTAAGGATCAGTATATTCCGGAATTTTCTTTCCAGTTTCCTGATATCTGTCTTTTTATTCTGCCATTCTGCTGTCTGCCGCAGTTCTTTCTTTTTCAAAATCCTGCCTCCGTTTATCATCATATCTTACGGTCATTCGTCTTCCATCCCCGGCACATTGACAAATGCACGGAACTTCTGGATGGCTCCCCGAATACCGGATGTATTGCCTAAAAACTCATCTTTAAATGCCTGCTTTTCTTCGGTAAAATTACGTGTTTTCCATGCACTGCTGGTATTGATACTGTTGATGATCCCTGCAAAGCGGATGAAAAATACCAAAAGGTTAAAGAATGGCAAAAGGAACACCACATACCACTGCTTCCTATAATACTTCTGCAATTCCTTAAATGGCTTTAGGAATACCACTGTCGAAAAGAAATAGAAAAATCCCACGACAAAGTAGCCCAAAAACAGGATTTTACCGAAAACAAAACCATCTGCATGGAGTAATTCATAAACAGCAGGCAGATCAATGCCAGATACCAGATCATGCCGGGAAAGCAAAAAGTATGATCGTAGACCAGGGTGCGCACGGTCGGGTCAGAAAACATGCGGTTGACCTTCAATTTGTCCTTTAAGAACATGGAAGAAACTTCCAGACTTCCGCGTTGCCAGCGCTGTCTCTGCGTATATAACTTGTTCATATCATCGATCGGGTCAACAAAAAGATGGCATTCTCACAGATCTGCACCTTTTCTTTTTTTTTATTGTAGCGCATCTGGAAAGTCAGTTCCGTATCTTCACAAATGGTGTCCGTATTATACATATGCGAGTTTAACACGGCCGACTTACGAAAGGCAGAAAAAGCCCCTGATAAGGTATAGACCGAATTTGTCTCGGATGCATAGTTTCGCCCTGCCAAAAATGCCTGCGCATATTCCATGAACTCTGTCTTGCGCAATAACTTTGGAAATACCCAAAGGATACTCCTCGATCAAGCGCGGCTCGATCAAAATAGCCCCGGTCATGACCTGGATCTCCGGGTCTGCCTCAAACTTGGCGATCAGATTTTTTCAATGCCGACCTTTCCAAAATACCGTCACTGTCAATATTTATGATGTATTTGCCCTTGCTGTTAAAAAGCGCCATGTTCAGCGCCTTGGACTTACCTTGTTCTGCATTGAGCCACTGCATGATCAGTTCGGATACTTGGACTGACACCGGCAAAATACCTGAAAACTGTTATCCTTGCCCTGATTATTGATCAGATAGACATTGATGCGGTCATTTGGATAATCGCTCTCATAGATCGATCGGATGCAGGCTTCCAGTGTGCCCGCAGAATTATACACAGGGATCATCAGAGTGATCTCAGGATAAAATCCCAAGTTCTGCTCCTCTGACTCCTTTGTTTTTTGTTTGATACGTTTGTGTTTGCGAAATAATATAAAGATGTTACCAATCGCCGGGACCATTTCCATGATAAATGGAATGATGATCCACGCAGCCCAGAAAAGAAAGGAATTTAACACGCTATTTATCGTGACCATACGCAAATCCTCCCACTTTTTGCCGGATAATCTGTGCCTTGGTAAATACAAAGAAATACAATATTACAGTCAGTGCATAGAACACCAATCTGCCCACAATGGTATGTGCTATATGATAGACACCGATACCATTGAAATAGATAATGGTACAGATGACGGCAATACGCAGTGCATTGGCAAGGATAATGTAAAAAATGCCAACTACACTTACAATGATACGTTCAAAAAAATGTTGTATGCCTCAAAAAAGACAAGCAATGCCAGATATGCCATGATCTCCAGAATACCGGAACATTCAAAGTCGATCGGAGCGTGATGGCTCCGTCGGCGGCATTGACAAATAATACGCCATACTTGAAGAATGCCGTATACATACCTGTGATATCACCAAAAACACCAGCCACTGCAGCAACTACTTCTGCCAGTGGCTGGGTCATGATAGGTCTTACCCATACCATCATGATGATAAAAAGTCCGCAGGCTCCCCAGAAATACTTCCAGGCCTTGAGCCTGCGCTTTATGCATCAGATAGTAAATATAAATCCAAACTCCGATTAAAACGAATCCAATGATATTTTTCATGCTAACCTTCCGGTGCGTTTTTTACGATATACCTGTGCGATCACAACAACTGCCAGACACAGGAGAATACCTAAGATCGGTCCTGTAGATGTACCGCCACAGGATATCCACTGCGGTCCGATACGAACATAGTTCACATGGAATGTCTTCATGTCGGACTGCTTGAGATTCCAGTCATAAGCACCCCATTGCTCCGGTGCCTTATTCACAACCTCTACCAAGGTTGGAATATCAATGTAGTATTCCATCTGTGCCCTGCTGGTCTTATCGACATGGATATAGGCTCTGCCATATGTATAAGTCCATGGATTATTGATGTTGCTAGCAGATCCTACATATGCTGTATCAAAAAGATAAAATTCATAATCTCCGGGTCCAAGATTGGTTGCATCCTTCCACTGCTGCACATTGCCATTGGCATCTACGCCACGCAGGGTGAAATACATGGTATTTCTGCTGTTTTGACCGTTTACACTCAAAGTAATGAAATTGAATACATCGCGGTAGTAAGCACCATAATAATCTACATAGCCAAAGAGAATATCACCGTCCGAATACAAAGCCCCGGAAGCATCTGCCTTGGTATTGTAACCGATGGATGTCTTCTGATAGCCTTCCCAATCAGAAAAATCATAGTCATAGGAAATCTTTTTGAGCGTTCCTGTCGTCGTATCATCTGTATCAATGCCTGGTGACTGGTTGACACAGCCCTGTGTGATATAGATCGGTGTCGTATCCGTCATAATACCGAAATTGAGGGATGTGATCTTGTCATTAAAACCTTGCAGGCTGGATACCGGCACGGCAATCTCATACTCATGATGGCTATAGCGGAAGTCCAACTCACGCAACTCTTTGCCGGATCGACATAGGCAAATTGCATTGCTGATCATGATATTGGTCTTGGTACCATCACTCAGTTCAATGCAGTAAGTACCATTATTCCATGGGCCTACCTGTGTTGCACAGCCATCCCACCAGTCCTGCTCACGCAAATAGAGGTAAACGTAATCTCCGATCCATACAGCCGCACCTTCCTTCAAGGCGCTTGCCGGGTTCTGCGTTTTTGCACATTATTCCAATCCGAGAAATTTCCATCGATCGTAATGCCGTTTGCTGTAGTCACTGCCAGATCAGCATTTGCGTCCTCTGTAGTATCTTCTTCATTCTCATCAATGGATTCCACGGTCTCCTCTGTGGATGCTTCGGAAGAATTACCATTGCCGTAGCCCGTCTCATCCTTCGGCTTTTCCAGTACAGACGCACCGTCAATCGTTGCAATATCACTGCCGGAAACGGAAACACCGGCATAGGTTAAAGTAAAGTCCTCAGATGGGAACCAGGATCTTGGAATAGCAACTTCAGCGAAGGCAGAATCTACATTGTAATCTGTATTGCCGCCCTCAAAGACCAACTGCGCCCCGGATATATTGTTGTTCCAGCCATCCTTGACAACATAAGATCCACTGCCGTCTGACCAGTCTTGTACAAATTGAATGGTGCTGTAATTGGCATTGTAAAGTTGACTGTCATTGTATGTAAGGCTCACCTTGGTATTGCCGATCGCCTCGCCATATGCCCCGGTCGGATTCTGCGCTGCATATAAATACAGATAACTGCCCGATACACAGGTCTTCCAATCGCTGACAGAGCCATCTGCAGAACCACGGCTGGCGATACTGCCCCAATCCGCGCTATTGCCATCGCATACGACACTGTCCGATGCCAGTACATCCCTTGCCCGATCCGGCAACAGACAGACTGCCGATGCAACAGCCATACTTCCTGCTAATAATAATGAAATTATTTTCTTGCCCTTCATGCACCTCATCCTCTTATCATAAAAACTACACTAACATCTTTTATAGTAAAACATTATACCCACTATATGCCCATATTTCAAGAATTCTGCCCTTGAAATATATGTCAATCCTGTGCGTTTTATACTGAATTTATCGGCATTTTCCTCTCAGATTTCAACCATTATCCCAACTTCTTCCAGGTATTTTTGGAAAGCAGGATCACGATCGGGAAAAATTTCCAGTCTGCTCGCTAACATATCAAAGATCAGGATGATCTTTGACAGAATGCTGAAATCATGGTAATTGCAAGTCGGTCCGACGCCATCCAAGCCCGGTCCGATATTGTTAAAGCAGGCAATGACCGATGTCATGGTTGTTGTCAAACTCTTACCATCCAGACAAATCACAAGGAAACTGACGATGGTGATCATCACATAGGCGATCAGATAAGTGTTCAGATTATCCAGCACCTTCTCGCTGACGACCTGACCATTATTTCTTACAACTAAGACCTTTTGCGGATTTAGGGTCTTTTGCAGATTGCGGTGCAGGTTCTTGAACAAAAGCAGGATACGACCGCACTTAAAACCACCGCCGGTACTGCCCGCACTCGCTCCACAGAACATGAGGATAATCAGGATCGCCTTGGAAAAGGTCGGCCAGAGGTCAAAGTCCGTGGTTGCAAAACCGGTCGTCGTGATGATGGTCGCCACCTGGAAAAAATACCTGCTGAACAGTCTCTCCCAGACTGTGGAACATGATCTGGTATTGATGGAGATCAGGACCACGCTGGCAAAAAAAATAAGCCCAAGATACAGTTTCAGTTCTTCGTCCTTTAAGACATCCTTCACCTTGCCTAAAAGGAGCATATAGTAACAGGTAAAATTGACCCCAAAGAGGATCATAAATACCGTACAGACATTCTGGATGTAGACGCTGTAACCTGCCATACTGTCATTTTTATACCGAATCCACCCGTGCCGGCAGTTCCGTATGCAGTACAGATCGCCTCAAAGGGTGACATACCGCCGAAAAGCAGAAACACAAAACATAAGATCGTCAAGGCCACATACAGGGTATATAAGATCGTCGCTGTCTGGCGCATACGTGGCACCAGTTTGCCGACATTTGGTCCCGGACTTTCTGCTCGAAGCAAATGCATGGTAAAGCTGTTGCCCTTGCCACTGGCAGGAATGACCGCCAGAAGAAAGACCATAACCCCCATACCGCCCAGCCAATGAGTGAAACTACGCCAGTAGAGCATGCCATAGGACATTGCCTCCACATTGGTAAGAATGGATGCTCCTGTTGTGGTAAAGCCGGAAACCGTCTCAAAATATGCATCAATAAATGCCGGGATCTCACGGAAATAAAAAACGGCATACAGCCGACCAGACTCATGACGCCCAGCCCAGACCCGCACTGACCAATCCTTCTCTGGCATAAAAACGCATCTCTGCCCTACGACAGAGCATAAACATAAGCAGTCCTACAAGGATCGATCCTACGATCGTTGCTGCAAATGCCGTAATGGAAGTCGCCTCGCCGTGCATCAGACTAACGATCCATGCCGGCACCATAAAGACCGCTTCCGTAATCGATCACGAGGGACATGAAACGTCCCACCATCTTATAGTTCATACCAAACCTCGTTACTCTAATTTATATTATGCAAACATATCATTTAATGTGAAGAACCACATCGCCGTTCGTTACAACCACTAAGGTATCGCCAACGTCAAAGGTCGATTCTCCATCCGGGATGACCGGCATCTTTTCCACGCGTGATACACGCGATCAGCACATTTTTGCGCAACTGCAATTCCTTTAACGGCTTGCCACAGTTTCTCGTCTTTTTTCATCCACGCGAAATTCCAAGGCTTCCATCTGTCCCTCTGCAAAAGAATGTACGGATAACGCCGCACCTGTGGTATTTTCCATAGCACGCACATAACGCACGATCTGGTTACAGCACAACTCCTTCGGACAGACAACGCTTCCCAGGTTCAAGATATCTGGATCATGGAATTCTCGGTATGATCAACCTTGGTAATCACCTGTTCCACGTTACAATTTTGTGCATAAAGCGAAATGATCATGTTCATCTCATCATAACTTGTCATGGTAACCAGAGCGTCACACTGCTCTAAGCCTTCGCTCTCCAAGAATGTCTGATTGCTGGCATCGCCCCAGCATCACGGATACGTCCGGCAGATATTTTGCCAGTTCCACGCAACGGTCTCTGTCCTTCTCGATCAAATGTACATCAATACCGGCGCGCGACAACATCTGTGCCAGATAAAACTGACTTTTCCGCCGCCACACAGGATCACACGTTTTGCCTTATGGGTAATGATGCCAAGATTTTTCAAAAGGCTTGTCAGTTCCTTGGCTGCCGCCGTTACATAGATACGGTCACCTTCTTTTAAGACGAAATTACCATCCGGTGCACTGACCACGCCGTTTCTTCGCACAGCACACACCAAGACCTTACTCTTTACGATCGAGTTCAGGTCATTCAGTGCAATGTTGCAAAGTTTGGAATTTTCTTTTATCTTCAATTCTACGATCTCTGCTCTGCCACGCGCAAAGGTGTCTCTTCGCAGGAAACCCGGATAATTCAAGAGACGGTCAATCTCAAGTGCAGCCTGTCTCTCCGGATTTTTACCGTCATAGAAAGCGCAAAAGTATCTCTCATTTTATGATCTGATCTCCATACTCTGGGTTACGAATACGGGCGATCGTATGAATATCAGGATTCATGCCATGTGCAGTCATGCAACATAAGAGGTTGAACTCATCCTTTCCCGCAACAGCGATCAAAAAGATCCGCCTTTCGTATATTTGCCTGCTCTAAGACCTCCATAGAAGCACAATTTCCCTGTACACTCATAACATCAAAACGGTCAGAACATACTTCCATCACCTGTTGATTATTATCAATCAGCGTAACCTCATAACCTTCTGCCAGCAGTTTTTGGTCAGCATACAGCCAACTTTTCCGGCACCAGCAATGATAACTTTCACTTTTTAACTCCTCCTAGCAAATCAAATTCGCTCATACCCAATATAGTTGTATATCACTTGTTCCAAAAAAGGCAACTGTTTTATCATGTATTCCTCTGTAAATTCTATAAAAAGTGTATCAAAATCTGTCTCCACCCTTGTTAATGCAATGTCACTGATTTTATGGATTTGTGATATCGTTCGATCTTTTTTAACTGAAAAAAATTAAATACTTATATATGTAACAAAACTCCTGCTATCTCACGTAATTCAGAGACAGCAGGAGTTTTCTTTTATTTATAAAGTTTTTGCAGGTATTATGATAATGCAATAACCTGACCTTCCGTAATGCCATTTTCATTAAAAGCATCCACGCGGACAAAGTAATCCTGTGTGGTAACAAGTGCCTTAATCTCTTTCTCGGTCACGCCAAATACCATATAACTATGATATAACTTGTCTGCCTTATGTCCCCAGAGGATGTTGTAACCTACGACATCATCACTAGGACTCTCGATCGTAACTTTCATGTATCTGCGGTCAGCCTCACGTTTTGCTGCAAATGTAGGAGTCTTTGGCGCCTGTCCATTCCCCCTACCAAAGACACGAAGTCCGCTGACGCATGCTTTCTGGTCGTATGGCACTTCGAGAACTGTCAATTTCAGGTAACGTATCTGTAAGCCATCCTCTCTTACCACAAAGATCATGTGGCAGGTTTGTTGTAACTTCTGACTTATCCTCAATCATAAAGTAATCTTTGCCATCCACGGATCCTTCCAATGTCCAGCGTGTGATCGATCGCGCTCCTCAATATAACGCTTTCCGGTCTGATTTCCACGAAGTTCTCCCGGTGTTGGGATTTCGATCTTGTCGTCTGCAAAGTTGACCTGGATCGCATGTACATCCATAGTCTCGCCCAGGTCTACTTGTACCCATTCACCCGGCTTTTCGCTTGCAGCACGCCACCATGTACGGACATTTTCCTCTGTAACCTTATCCGCACCTTTTCCTTCTTCTGCAGAAGATGCGGTCGCGTTCTTTCCATAACTTAAGAGCATCCACTCCGGATTCTTCCATGGGTCCTGCTTATCACCGCTGACAGCCTGTGGCCAGTCACCATATCTCTGATTACAGAATAATTCGCCGTCTGCATCAAAACCCGCCGGCCAGACACCAACACGACGTTCAAAATTATGATTCATACTGATGCGCATAGTAGATGTATGCCAAAGGTTGTCGTTTTGATCACGCATAGTCGAACCATGTCCTGCTCCCGGAATAAATCCGCCTGGTTTGTAAGAATACGGATTATTCTGTGCCAATTTGAAAGGTCCCAGCGGGGAATCCGATACATAAACACCATCCGCATACACATTATACTGTGCACCAGTGCAGGCATATTGGAGATAATATTTGCCATCATGCTTGTCCATCCATGCTCCCTCGATGTATGGGCGACCGCTGACATAACCCTTTAACATGATAGCCATGCCCTGCATCTGCGGTGGCAGATTATCCGGATCCATTCCTTGCATCTGCATGAATCCACGATATTTTGCTTCCAAAGCATCGTCTTCCAAAGGCAGGTCGCAATGGTCTTCTCCACAGACTTCATAACCATTTTCACTCCAATTACCATGCACAAGTTCGATTCGCTCCGTCTTTGGCTGCATGGTCTCAGGATCCATCTCAACACCCCAGATTGGTGTCATATTGGCACATCCCCAGTAGAAATATACTTTTCCGTCATCATCTACAAAAGGTTTGGATCCCAGAAATCAAACGTTCCTTTAATTTCCTCATAAGGACCTTCCTCAATATTCTTTGTACGATAAAATTGCAAGGTTCTCCTCTTTTGGATGCTGAAAAATATACATAATCCCCGATGACTCTGACATCTGGTGCATAATCATAAAATGGCAGATTATCTGGCAAACGCTTTGCTTCCCAATTTGCCATATCTTCAGATACCCAGACACCCAGTGTCATAGATGCAAAAGATATAATACTTTCCTTTAAAATAAATCATAGATGGATCTGCCGCTTCACGCGATACTTCGATCGCACCCTCACCCAATCCCGGCATAACCTGCTGGTTGAACTGGTAACGGTAATCCATATTTAACGGATTGCAGAAATACTTCATATTCCTTTTCCTCCTTCTTATATGCACATTCCAGCGCGAAATTATCTATTCTTATTTTGTATCATAAGGCAGCCTTTCTTTTTCGATATCAAAAATTTTGCTTTTTTACAAATTTTATATATCTTTTTGCATCTGATCTTTCTTGGCAAAAAACTGATACAAAAAAATCAACTACTTTACATGGTAATGCAGGTATCTTTTGCTATAATAAATCTAACTTGGCAGAATACTGCCAAAAACCGATTTGACAGGAGGTATTTACTTTGGGAAAAACATGTATGGGGACAGACACCCGATGGAGAAGATGTTGTAGTTTACGAACTGACCGGAACCAATGGCATGCGGGCAAGCGTGATGAATTACGGTGCCAATCTTTTGACACTCTTTGTTCCTGATAAAAATAGGGATTGCAAGGACATTGTACTTGGCTATGAACATTTAGAAGACTATTTTACCAACGATGCTTTCTTTGGATGCAGCGTCGTTCCATGCGGCAACCGCATCGGTGATGCCAAATTTACCTTGAATGGCAAGACCTACGAACTGGATAAAAATGACGGTGTCAACAATTTACATAGCGGCTTCCATCCTCTTTGTCGCCGTATCTGGGATGTCGATGCCGTATCCGAAAACAGCATCACTTTTTCTTATAAGAAGAAGGATATGGATATGGGATTTCCGGGAAACGCAACCTATACCGTGACTTATACACTGACAGAAGATAGGGAACTGCGTCTGGACTACACCGGACTTTCTGATGCAGACACAATCTTCAATCCTACCAACCACTCTTACTTTAACCTTGCCGGACACGATGCCGGACTTTCCGCTATGGAGCAGAAGATGCGGATCAACGCCAGCCGTTTTACCCAGACAGACGACGCTTCTATCCCAGACGGCGTACTTCTCGATGTTGCAGGCACCAATGGACTTTACAACACCTAAGCCTATGGCACCGGAGATGGATGATGCTTACGAGCAACTTGCATGGGCAGGCGGATACGATCACAACTTCGTACTCGACAAACCATTGGGTCAAATGGGAATTGCTGCTTCCTTCTATGATCCGGCATCCGGTCGCAAGATGGAAGTCTACACAGATCTGCCGGGCATGCAGTTATATGGCGGCAATTATATCAATGAGGGACTAGTCGGCAAGGGCGGCTGTACTTATGGCAAACGCTATGGCGTAGCCTTTGAGACACAGTATTTCCCAAATGCCATCAACATCCCATCTCTCCCGCAGCCGATAGAAAAGGCAGGAGAGACGGTCAAGACTTCTACCGTTTACAAATTTACGACAGTATAATTATCTAAAATCCCCGGGACGACTCGATAATCAGACTTCTGACTATCATGCATCCCGGGGATTTTTTTTTTTACACGATTAATTTTTTCAGATATTTTCGCATGGCTGCCCCCTGCGCATACTTAGAAAGCGGTGCACGATAGACCAGTTTTGCGATCAGATATTCCAGTCCCACACCAACCAGCGCACTTGCATAGGCAAAGAGGATGACCAGCCCGGGAGATGCCGGAACAAAAGACAAGACAAAACTGCTCTCCCCTACAGATTGATAGCCCATAACATAGGATATCGGCCAGATGATCGCGAATAACAATATGATCGATAAAGCATAATACTTATACACCAAAGCCGTGTAGAGATGCACTATAATCATGATCAGACATAAGATGACAAAAGCACTTAAGACAACTCTTGCATGGTCCGGATATACCTTTACCTCCACAATCTTCAAGACAACCAGAATACTCATGGATACCAGGGTGGTCACAAGGTCGCCGAGACACGCCAGTGAAGTCTGGATCTGCTTTCCACGTGGGCTTGCCGCAACCAGCCCCGACATACAGGTGCTATAGAGGGTCTGCGTCACAAAAAGCGGTGTCATCATCATAAAAAACATGCCCAGCCAATAGGTTCCATGCGAAACTACTTCCATGACAAGACCGATCACATACATGATGAGCATGCTGACCAGTTGTGTTTTCCTCTGAAAACCATATTTTTTGAAGTTCATATATATATTTAATCTTCTCGATCATAATAACTCCTTTCCATCCTTCTAACTGCCAATCTGGCTTCTAGAATCGTTGCAATAATCGCCAGCAGCAGGGCTACGCCCCATTGCGGGATCAGATTACCCTCATAAAGACAAAAGGCAAGGATAACCGCCAGAACCAGTGCCAGATAAGAAAACAGCAAGTTACTGACATAGCCTGCAAAAAACCGGCTTCCTATGATGGCAAAAGTCGCAACGGCTCCCATGATCACGCCCGATGCCACCGAACGCATACAAATGCCTGCCAGGATACCAAAGTAAAGACACCTGCGAACGCCGTCTACGATCAGCATCTGCCCATACAATTTCATGCCGTTTGTCGATGCCTTCACTAACTCAATCCGCGAAATTCTTTTGCCATATATACCGCTAAAGTTCCAGCCATCTGTAAAGACTTCCAGCAAGATATATCCGATAAGTATACCAAAACCGATCACACTAAACTCCGGATCAGAGCCATCAGATACAGATAATACCGGAATCCTGCTGGTAAAGATAACAACAAGTGGGATGAGCAAAAGCGCTGTGATCTTGTATATGAGTGTTGTATTATTCCAATACATTTTTATCGCTTTCATCATAAGCCCCTTACTGTAGATGCACCTTGCTGGATTTTTTCATGATCGCCACACTGATCTGGGACAAGGTCGGTGTCTGAACGGTAACATCTAATCCTGCCAGTTTATCCATATCCTCTGCCAGACAAATACCTTCGTAGCCGTAATTGTTTTTTGTCATGCTGTACATAAATTTCTCTGCCGTAGAGACATCTTTCAATTCGCCTTTGACATAGATATATTTTTCTTTTAAGTCTTCCACAAAGCCTTTTTTCTACCACCTGTCCATGCTCTACAATCACCGCATAGTCCGTTACGTTTTCCATATCTGCAATATTGTGTGTGGAAAAAAGAACCGTCTTTTTCTCCAGCACCTTCCTCCAAATAGCCACGGATCATATCGCATAAAACATCACGCATCAATGGATCCAGTGGAGATGCCGGTTCATCCAAAAGAAGCATCTGCGTCTCTCTGGCAAAAACACCGGAAAGCATGTTTTCATACGATTTCCGTCCGATAAATCGTTGACCTTTTTTCCGCCTCCTTTTGCGATCTGTCGTCACAATCTGTAACTGCTGCAGATATCGCTCAAACTTCGTCCGGTCAAATTTGTCATATAGCAAATCTGTAATTTCCTCGACCTGCTTCACCGTCCACTGTGGAAGGTAATAATTACTCGGTCCAACATATCCTATCATTTCTTTCACCGGACAATCTGCCTCTTCACGGTCTTTATCATCCCACTTTCCAAAGAAATCTATGTTACCCTTATAATCAAGTCGCACACCCGCCAACGCGTTAAGAAGCGTTGTCTTTCCTGCACCATTTTCTCCAATCAGGGCTGTCGCAAACCCCTGTGGAATCTTTAAACATGGTATATCAAGTGTAAATCCTTTAAATTTTTTTACTAAGATTGTTAACTGCAACTGCTGTTTTTACCTGTTCCATATTCTGCTCCTATTCCTGCATGTTCCATAGCAAATCAAATGTCTTCATTACCTCTGTTTTGAAATTCCTGCCATTCGCGCAGCCTTGATCGCGTCCGTCAGACTGTCCTCGATCCTGCGCATGTGCTGTTCCTGCAGCATCTGTGAATCCTGTGCGTTGACACAGAAGCCTTTGCCCTGAATGGCGGTCACCAGCCCCTCCTCTTCGAGGAGTTCATATGCCTTCATCGTTGTAATGACACTGATCTTTAGTTCCTTTGCCAGACCGCGGATCGATGGCAGGTACTCCCCCTGCTGCATCTTTCCCGAAAGAATGTCACTGCGGAAAGCATCTGCGATCTGTTGATAAATCGGTATTCCTGAATTTTGTATCAATTTCATAGACATCACCTACCTGTTTTTAACTGTTATATAACTGTTTATGTGTTATATATACAGTATATGCAGTTATATGTCAAGGGTTTATGGAAAATTTCTTCTTTTAACGACAAAACAGACTGTGCGAGATCTTTCAATCTACACACAGTCTGTTCTCTAGTGGAAGTTTCCTACTTGCGTTTTTATGTAATATTTCTTGGCAAATGCCAGAGGTATCAAGGTCAGAAGCACCAGCACAGTTCCTACGATGAGCAGGGTATGGGTCGGCAGATACTCCGTAAATCCATAGGAATCTACGAACTTTCCGCTGCGCATGATAATCGGATTGGAGATCATCGGTGCAACGATCATCGGGATTAGGACAAAGAATACGATACGAATGCCCTCAAATTGTCCTCTGGCATCCTCCGGATACAACTGTTTGCCCCAGACGGTAATCGCCTGCAAAAAGAGCATATATCCCAGCCCCAGGATGAAAATTCCCAGAAGCAGAACCGGATTCCAAAGCGTCTGCGTATTTACATTTTCCGGTCGTACAAAAAGCCCCAGCATGCCAACGCCAATGCAGTTTAAAAGACTGCTACCTGACACAAGCCCGGAATTTTTCCCTGATTGATGATCTTCGTTGACGGGATAACTGCCAACATGGCAACACAAGTCCAATGCCTTCCATATAGCCCATCATATCCGCTGTAAAGCCCAGATAATAGATCATATAATTTCCCAAATGGGTAAAATACATGTTAAAAGCGATAAAATAGACCGCCAGTGACCAGTTGACCCAGACCAGTTCTTTTAACTTTACATACTCTTTTTTACATTAAAGATGGAAAAGAACTGCTGTCCGAAACTGCCACGTTTACTCTCTTTGAGTCCCGGTGCATCTTTCATGGCAAAGAGACAATAAATGCCAAACAGGATCAAAGGATCCCCATGACAAGAAAGAGCCGCATATAATTGTCATCTGCACCGACAAGCATACCCCCGAGCACTGTTCCCGCGACGTTCCTATGACCGGCTGCGTTGCAAGCGCTCCGCCTAATTGCCCTCTGTTATCATCATTCATGTGATCGTTGATCCAGGTATTGAATCCGACATCATTTCCCATGGATCCAAAGAAACTCATGATTGCATCCGCGATCACGACAGCCGTTCCTGCCACGATAAGGACGCTTCCCGTGCTATTTCCACTGCCATCCGTCATGTACTGGGTCAGTCCAAATACAATGGTAAAAATCCCCACAAAATATAGCCCAAAGCGATAAAGATCTTTCGCTTTCCCTTACGATCCGACACACATCCAAACAAAAATGTCGATATGGTCGTTGCGATCGCCGATATGGCGACCATCCACGAAATGATCGTCGGGTCTTTCGCGATCTTTGCATAGACAAAGGTGTTGAACCATTGATTTTCCATGTTCCAACAGATCTGTCCTGCAATTCCCAGCCCCCAGACTAAAAACCAAAATTTTGCCCCCTGTTTCTTTTCTTTCATGCCTTCCCCTTTCCGATGTCTTTTACACCTCAAAATCCATGCAAGAACGCGTCGCCGTGTATGGACGCACCTTGCCGTCTGCAACTGCTACATGCGCCGGATGCACACTATACCCCTGCAATGCCTCCGCGCTTTCAAATGTCGTATCCAACATGATATCGACATTAGAACTTGGCAGACTCTCTGTCTGCACATGAATCTCAAGCAAGCCCGGGATGCCCCGCGAGACCTTCAAGCCTTCCTTGATCCCTGCCTTGATCTGCTGCTTTTCTTCCTCTGAAAAACTCTTCCTTCAGTGTCCACAAAATCACATGTTTTACCATTTTCCCTCACCTTTCTTTTTATCATTTTCTTTATCATTTTTAACTAAAATATATTTCATATGCCAAAAAGATAGCAAGCGTTTCACACTACTTTTCTATCGTAACTCCTGCTCATGAAATAGTGCATCTACAAATTTGCCTGATACGCAACCAGCCGATCCGTTTTTTTTGATCTTTTTCAGGTATTTATCCGCATTCGTAAAACAATCCCCAAGATAAAACCACAATTCTTTCATACGGAATAATACATTGCGATCACCCGACATGATCGTATATAACCTTCTAAGATCTCTTGATGAAAGGCATAGAGGCGGTCTTTTTTTCTCCTGCATATGGTCGTGCGCCGCATCATCCTCCGTTTTCCTCCCTACATCATCCGCCGTCTTACTCATTTCGATCAAAAAAGGATTACACAAAATTCCCCGTCCCAGCATGACGCGATCCAAGTCCGGGAAACGCTCCTTCCTATCTTGTAAATCCTCTGCCGAGCAGATGTCCCCATTATAGCAAAGCCTGTGCCCGCGCTCTCTTCCATCGCATAAGAAAAGGCATCGAGCCGCGGCTTTCCCTTATAAAAATCCCTGCGCACTCTGGGATGGATGATGAGTTCCTCAATGGGTATTTCTCATAGACTGCCAGAATATCCTTCCACTCCTCCTCATCTTCCATGCCGATCGCGTCTTGACCGAGATCCTGCCATCATAACGCAAAATCTCATATAAAAAAACGATCCAAGGTCTCCGGGTCTTCTAAAAGACGCGCCTCGTCCTTTGGCAACGACTGTCCCCGACGGACATCCCACATTGAGATTTACCGTGTCGTATCCATATTGTGTGAGTTCTCCAGCGACAGCAAGAAAATGCTCACTTCGATTTGTCAAAATCTGTGGTATCACACACTTGCCCTCGTTATTCTCCGGCAAAATATCTCTACGTTCGCCACTACTCATCTTTTTATTTGCAAGAAAAGGGGTAAAATATCGATCCATCGGATAAAAAAAACTTGTGATAGGCATTACGATACACATAACCCGTCAGTCCTTCCATGGGTGCCATGTAATACTTCATCGTCGTCTCCATTTCCATGTGTTTCTATTATTATACACCGAATCCCGACAATTTACCGAACCAATTTAGCGTTCTGTGATATAATTTGACTATTCCGAACATACTATGATCAGTTTGATTTTTTATGAAACGAGGTATTTCACTATGAAACTAGAACATGTAAATGAAGAGCGTTTTGCCAAAAACCTAAGTCGTGCCATCCAGATTGCTACCATTTCCCACGAAGACGAAGCAGATACGGATTGGACCAAATTCAAAAGAATTTCATGACTTTCTGAAAGAAGCATACCCAAAGACCTTCTCTACCTTAGATGTCGAAGAAATCGGACGCGCCGGTCTTATCCTACACTGGAAGGGCAGCGATGACACGTTGGATCCCATCGGATTTTTAGCACACCAGGATGTTGTTCGGTTGCACCAGGAACAGAAGATGATTGGACAAACCCACCATTTTCCGGCGCTAATGATGGAACCTTTATCTGGGGCAGAGGCGCGCTCGATATGAAAAGTCACCTGCTTTGTATTATAGAAGGTATTGAAACATTGCTTGAGGAAGGCTATACAACAACACGTGATGTCTATGTCTGCCTGGATTACAACGAAGAAATCGTAGCCGGAAAAGATAACGGTGCCAAAAAGATTGCCACCCTCTTAAACGAGCGCGGCATTCATTTTGACAGTATTTTAGATGAAGGTGGCGGTTCTACGGATGTTCACGCGAAAAACATTTTAGATGCACATATCACCATGGTTGGCGTTGCCGAAAAAGGATATGCCGATTACGAAATCACCGTAAAAAGGATTAGGTGGTCACTCATCCTTTCCACCAAAGCATACCGCACTTGGGCAATTATCGGTTTTGATTACCAAGATCGAAAACCACCCATTTGAGGCACATTTCACAACACCGGTGCTCGCTATGTTTTCTACCATCGGAAATCATATGTCATCTCCGCTTGGTGGACTACTCAAACACCCTGGCGTATTAAAGCCTGTGCTTAAAAATGTTATGGGTAAAATCCATTTACCGCAGCAATGGTCCGTACATCCACTGCAGTGACAATGGCATCCGCCTCACCTGCACCAAATGTATTGCCGGAGGCTGCAACATGCGTGATCGATTTCCGCCTTTTACAGGGGAGACACGCTTGCTTCCGTCAAAAAACATCTGGAAGTTCTGGCCAAAGATTATGATGCCACCATCACTCTGCTAAAAGGCAAGGAGGCAAGTGCCGTATCTCCAACAGATACCAGATCCTTTCACACAATTGAAGATATTTTTCGCAGATGGATGCGAAACTTCTTTTACGACGCCTTACCTGTTAACAGCCTGTACCGATTCTTATCATTATGAGTGCATTTGTGAGAATCTTTATCGTTTTTCACCATTTTCTTTGCCGTCAGAATTGATGCATACACCACACTCTACCAATGAGCGTTTCCCTGTGGATCGAGATTACCCCAGGTGTTTCTTTCTTTTATGCAGTACATCCGCCGCATGAATGCGTAATACCGGATAATTCTTCTTCTATACGAAGCAGGCGGTTATACTTTGCCACGCGCTCACTTCTACTTGGCGCGCCTGTCTTTATCTGACCGGTATTCATGGCTACCGCCAGATCGGCGATTGTCGTATCCTCCGTCTCACCGGAGCGATGCGATGCAATTGCTGTATAACCTGCTTCCTGTGCCAGACGAATGGCATCTAACGTTTCTGAAACTGTCCCAATCTGATTTAGTTTAATGAGAATCAATTTCCACAACCCTGTGCAATTCCTCTTTGCAGGCGATTTGTATTTGTCACAAACAAATCATCTCCCACCAGTTGTACCTGGTCTCCCAACTCCATGGTGAGTTTCTGCCACCCCCTGCCAATCTTCCTCATCCAAGGGATCTTTCAATAGATGCAATCGGATATTTTTTACCAGACAAATCAATGTTTGATCAACTCATCTGTTGTATAATCAACACCTGTCTTTGGTAAATGATATAACATCTGTCCACTGCTAGTTGCCATCGTATCCTCATGAAAACAATCTGCCGTACATTTCCATTCCGATGATGCCGCATCCAACGCTATCATAAAATGCTTTTCCATCGTATAGCCCGCGCGTTCTACTGCTTCTATAATCATTGCAATTGCTTCTTCATCCGACGATAACGCCGGCGCAAAACCACCTTCGTCTCCAACCGATGTCGTCAGGCCCTTTTCATGCAAAAGACGCTAACGCATGAAATACTTCTGCACACCAGCGCAATCCTTCCCGAAAACAAGATGCCCCCACCGGCATAATCATAAATTCCTGTACATCCAGACCAGAGGTTGCTGCATGAACACCTCCGTTTATGATATTCATCATAGGAATCGGCATTCGTCGTCCAAAAGCACCACCTAAAAATCGATACAATGGAATATCAAGAGAAGTTGCATTTGCACGACAACAGGCAATGGACGTTGCCAAAATCGCATTGGCTCCAAATCGCGATTTATCTTTTGTACCGTCTGCCTGCATCATGACACGATCGATCGCGTAAATATCGGATGCGTCCATCCCCTTTAAGGCTTTGCTGATTTCATCATTGATATGCCCCTGCTGCCTGTAAAAACCCCTTTTCCTCCATATCGCTTTTCATCACCATCCGCAGTTCTAATGCTTCAAATTCTCCGGTAGAAGCACCACTCGGTGCTGCCCCGTGCTACTGTACCGTCCATAAGATGCACTTCCGCCTCAACGGTTGGATTTCCTCTGGAATCTAAGATCTCCCTTCCTACTACTTTTTCAATTTCTAAATAATCCATATCGTTCCTCTTCTTTCCTCATTTTCTATGGATTATTTTTCCACAACTATATTGTTTTTATACTCCCTACTATTATAGGCGACTTGAAAATTCAAATAAAAAATTTAGGATCGATTAATGGTTGTGGGGTTTTTTTTGTGCACAAAATAGACAACAGTGCTATAATTATTTTAAACATGATTTGGGAGGATAAAGAACATGAAAAGAAAAAATTTGCAGTGTACTGTTAATGTGTACATTACTTTTTGTAGGTTGTGGCAGTGATAATACAGAAACTAAAGAAGTTGGTGAAACTAAGGTAGAAACGACTGATAATACTGATACTATGGCAAAAGAATCTGAAACAGTTACAGAAGAACCAGAAGAAGTTAAATATGCAGACGACAAAGTAGTTAACCAATTCATTATTGATTTTGCTGAAACTGCTGGATATGAATTTACAGATATTAAAAAAGGAAATATAAGAACAAAATATCACTGCTATGCAAATGATATTTATGTGGAACTACTTAATGCAACAGAAAATGCTGCTGAAACCTTTAACATATCGTATGCATTTTCCTCACAGATACCAGCGTTTAGAGATTTAACAGATGAAGAAAAATACGAATTCTTAACAGATTGCTTGAAAACATTAGGTGCAACAGATGAAGAAATTTCAAGAACTATAGATGACCTTACAGTAAACAATGAAGGCGATTATATGAAAGAGGATTACGAAGTCAATAGTTCAATTACATTGCTGTATGTTCCTACCAAAAAAGAATTGTCGAACGGAAAATCAATCGGTCACATTGAAATTAAATCTTCTACTTATGGAAAGTAACCTATTCTAAAACAAATCAAAAGAAGCAGCTGCAAATGGACTTGAGGAATCCCCTCACATCAAGCCATCTGTAGCCGCTTCTTATTATTCTGTCTTATATTTTATAAAATGCCTTAACCTTCTTGTAGATACCTGCTGCATCCAGTTCATACTTCTCAAAAGTTTTAATGCCGGACCAGACTCGCCAAAGCGATCTTCTACACCAATACGAAGTAATTTAGCAGGCTGCTTTTCTGCAATAACTTCTGCTACAGCAGAACCAAGTCCACCAATGATGGAATGTTCTTCAACCGTAACAACCTTGCCTGTCTTTGCTGCCAGAACGTACAACTAAATCTACGTCAAGTGGCTTAATGGTATGCATATTGATTACTTCAACACTGATACCCTCTGCTTCTAATTTCTCTGCTGCTGCAAGAGACTCTGCTACTTCAAGACCGGTTGCGATTAATGTAAGGTCTGTACCTTCTTTTAACACAACACCCTTACCGATTTCAAATTTGTAATCGTCTCTGTCTTGATGACCGGCACTGCCAAACGTCCAAAGCGAAGATATACCGGACCTTCCATTTCGCATAAGCTGCCTTGACTGCTGCCTTTGCCTCAATATCATCGGATGGATTGATGATGGTCATACCGGAATGGTACGCATTAAAGCGATATCCTCGTTACACTGGTGGGTTGCGCCATCTTCTCCAACGGAGATACCGGCGTGTGTTGCACCGATCTTTACATTCAGGTGTGGGTATCCAACAGAGTTGCGGATCTGCTCAAAAGTACGTCCAGCTGCAAACATAGCAAAACTAGAGCAGAATGGCACCTTGCCTGTGCTGGCAAGACCTGCTGCAATACCGATCATATTTGCTTCCGCGATACCACAATCAATGTGGCGTTCCGGGAATTCTTTCTTAAAAATACCTGTCTTCGTAGCGGCTGCAAGGTCTGCATCCAGAACTACCAGATTCTCATGTTCTCTACCAAGACTTGCTAGCGCATTACCATAACTATCTCTTGTCGCGATCTTCTTTACTTCTGACATAATGCTTCCTCCGCCTTCTTTAATTCTTCCACTGCAATCGCATACTCCTCGTCATTTGGAGCCTTTCCATGCCAGCCTACGGCATTCTCCATATAAGAAACGCCCTTGCCCTTGACTGTCTTCATAACGATTGCTGTTGGCATACCTTTTTTGTCTCTCTTGCTTCCGCAAATGCTGCACGAAGTTGGTCAAAATCATTGCCATCCTCGACTGCGATCACATGAAAATTGAATGCTGCAAACTTGTCTGTGATCGGATATGGCGAATTGACTGCCTCAATCGTTCCGTCGATCTGCAGGTTATTGTTATCTACAATGACACAAAAGGTTGTCCAGGTGATGTGATCCGGCAAACATGGATGCCTCCCATACCTGTCCTTCCTGAATCTCGCCATCACCCAAAAGCGTGTACACACGATAATCCTCATTAGAAAGTTTTGCGGAAAGTGCCATACCTACAGCAACAGAAATTCCCTGTCCGAGTGATCCACTGGAAGCGTCAACTCCCGGCGTGTGCTGAATACATGGGTGTCCCTGTAAATGGGATCCGATATGGCGCAGTGTCAGAAGGTCTTCTACTGGGAAATATCCTCTGTTCGCAAGTGCGGCATAAAGCCCAGGTGCAGTGTGTCCCTTAGATAAAACGAAACGATCACGATCCGGCTTCTTTGGATCCTTTGGGTCGATGTTCATCTCTTCAAAGTACAGATACGTAAATACTTCTGCTGCAGATAAAGATCCGCCCGGATGTCCTGCTTTTGCAGCATGCACACCATCAATGATGCCCTTGCGGACTTTCACTGCTTCTTTTTGTAATTCAAGATTTGTCATTGCAATTATCCTCTCTATTTTTTGATATGCCGCAGTCTCCCACGGCAGTTAATAAAGTTCTCATACCAAAAAGGTCATAGAAAAACCTTACAGATAAAATTTTACTATGACCCCATTTTATTATCAATAGCAGAATTTATACAATTTTACGCAAATTTTTGAGTTTTCATGGGAGATACGCTCACTATGCCAGCCTGCACTCCTCATCCAGTGTCACTAAGATAATATTCTTGATCGTGGAGGCAACTGTCTCTACATTCTCATGGAAACGATCCTTGGCACAGACCACGTAAAAGGCATCCCCTCACGATGCATCTGCTTAGTCTTTTCAATCATTGACTTAACTTCCGCAACCTCGATCTCGCGCTGTTCGTAGAAACACAGGGTAAAAATCGTCGCACTCTTGCCCTCGGTCTTACCCAGCGATACCACGTCAAATCCATCTGTTGTGCCTGCCTCATCATCATTGGTCCACCAGTTACCGGAACGCTCGATCGTAAACGGCATCTGCCCTCTGCGGCTGCGTTCTTCCAGATGTTCTCTGCTCATAGCAATGAATACCTGCTGCATAAAATTGTCAAGATCCGGCACAATATATGTATTCCACAAAAGATCCCACTCTCCCGCTACATAAAGATCCATATGCGGCACGATAAAGCGATACCAAAATACCGTGTTGCTATTGACGATAGAATAGCGCGTTTTTTGCGATTGGTCTCCTCCGTGATCGCCGTCTGCTTTGTGACAACACCGATCGACATCAGCGCATTCAAATAAGGAACAACAACATCCTTTGGCTTGCCAACCTCAGCGGATAACTGATTGACACGGTTCATGCCCTGCGCCATCGCCGATAAAATGCAATTATAATAGGACAACTCCCTGAGTTCCATCCCCATGACCTGTTCCGGCAGAAGTGCCGCCTGTCCCGGATTTCCGGCGAAGATTACCTCAGCCGCATCCTTTACGGACTTTCCCTGCATACGCAGAATCTGCGCCGGGATACCACCGCTGATACCATAGTAAAGTGCCAGATCTTCCCTGCTGCCTCCGGGAAAAATTGCTTTGTCTCCAGAAAATCCATCCCTGTCAGATGCAGGTGCAGATCGATCGTATCTTTCCATCTGGCTTTCTTTCCATAGAGATATTTCTCCATCAAAGGAAGGCATCTCCGCAAAGGATAAAACGATCGGAAGATCCCGCCAAACTCTCGTCACATAGGAAAACAAGATTTCATCAAAATCGGCATCCGCCTTAACAAAATTCGGATATTGATCGATCACGAGCAAAGTTTTTCCTGCTTTGCTATTTCTGTGATCGCATCTAAGAGGTTTTCTAATGATGCCTCACTTCTTTTTCCGGTATCCTCTCCCGCTGCCACGCCTGCTATATCTGCCTTTGCCAATACCTGCGTAAACATGGAAAGTTCCTGCTTTCCTGTTGTCTCATAAGCATGAAAATAGATTGCCTTTTTCCCATCTGCAAAATGACGCAAAAGTGTCGTCTTACCCATACCAAGCGCACCACTCACACAGGCAAGGGCTTTTTATCTCCTTCATAAAATGCGTTTAACGCTTCCAGTTCTTTCTTGCGTCCAATAAACATCTGTCTGCTTTCGTCTCCCCGAAATTCTTCTATAAGTAATAAAACCTGCGCTTCTGTCTATAATCTGTCAAGAAGCGACAGGTTTTATTGTAATACGTTTCAACTAAACTTTCAATGCATTTGAAGCAAATAAAAAACTAGTAGTTTACGCCATCTTTCACCTACAAGATATGGTGGGCGACAGATCGCCCCATGCTTATACTTCATCGTCACATGCCTTTCCTTCACTAAGACTTCCTTGCCATCAAAGGCAAATGCTATTTCATAAATATTATTTCTCGCAATACCGGAAGCAATCAAATCTGACGCATAATTTTTTCTTCCATCTGCTGCAAGGCGCATTCTGCTTTTCCTATGAAAAAAGAGACTGGCGTCTGCCAGTCTCTTTCCGGGTTGGGCTGTTATATATTTCAAATAATATAACCTGATTTAATTACTGAATGTCCTCGTCTCTGAGTCCATTAGATCCGTCTGCATGCTCGAATGCTGCAAGTTCCGGATGCTCTCTCTTTTCTTCTGTATAGTTCTCGTAAGAAGGCTTCTTGTGCTTTCTGCTCTGCCCAGATACGATCTGCAACAGGTCCCCACTCTTCTGCATAGTGATCGCACTTAGAGCAAAAGATGCTCAACGGTCTCCTCTGCCTCAGCGTTTGTTCCTTAGCACCGGTCTTGTTTACCATTTCTCTTAAGAGTTTTGGATTCTCAAGCATTGGGCATGGACGCAGATGGTTTCTGTTAAATGGCTGTCCTTCATGATATGCCTTGAAAAGTGGGCTCTGTAACATCTCAAGGATTGACTTGTCATGGATGTTAGAGTCTGAGAAGTGGATAAATACGCAAGGCTCTGCATCACCCTGTGCATTGATGTGGAAGTAGTTACGTCCACCAGCGATGCATCCACCAACAAATTCTCCATCATTCTGGAAGTCCATTGGGAAGAATCCGATATCATTGTCACCGGTACGAACCCAACGAATCTTCTTGATGATCTCTTCACGCTGCTCTAAAGTAGGCATCAATTCCGGTGCTGCATTCTGTCCTACAGGCATGTAATGGAAGTAGAATCCGAAACGAGCACCCTTGTCAGCGATGAAACGTAAGAACTTCTCATCGGTAACTGCCTCAACGTTGTCTCTGGTGTAGCAGATAGAAGTACCGAATACGATACCGTATTCTTTCAAAAGATCCATTGCCTTCATAACTGCTGCATAATGTCCTTCACCACGACGACCATCGTTTGTCTCTGGTGTTCCTTCGATAGAAAGAAGAAATGTAATATTTCCAAGTTCTACGATCTTCTTACATAACTCTTCATCGATCAATGTAGAGTTAGAGAAAAGACCAAACATACAATCGTTATGCTTCTCAGCAAGTTTTAAAATATCAGCCTTACGAACAGTAGGTTCTCCACCTGTCATAAAGTAAAGATAAGTTCCAAGTTCCTTACCCTGTGTAACGATCTTATCCATGTCTTCGTATGACATGTTGTTCTTATGACCATATGTACCAGACCAGCATCCTACACAGTGGAGGTTACATGCGTCTGTCGGATCAAACAAGATCAGCCAAGGAATGTTACAGTTGTACTTCTCACGGTTTGCTCTGATCGTCTTTGTTCCACGGAAAAATGCTTCATATCCTAAATTCAGAAGGAATTTCTTAGCATAGTTCGGGTTTGTCTCATCCAGAACACGGTTCACAAATTTTACCCATCTGTTCTCCGGATTCTTTACATACTCTCTAACCTTATCCAGTGTTGCCTTATCTGTGCCCTCTCCCCAGAAAGCCTCTGCCTTGTCAATAAGATTAAGGAATGTTTCCTGTCTTTTTGCGATATCATCTGTCTTTGTCAACTTACCAACGATACCATTGACCATTATCTCAAAAAGTTTTTCTTTCTGCTTTGTGCTGTGCGTTTTCAACTAATGAAGCCATGCTAATTTCCTCCCTCTTTTTCTTCTTTGTCTTTTACCTTTGCTAGTATAAGAAATAACGTGGTTTTTAACATATACAATAGATTTTCTGTGTATGGTCGCATTATACATTTTCGCGAATTTGTATATCTGACTTGACAAAATCTATACTTTGTTTGCCACATTTTGTTTGTTCAAGTATGATTAAAACATAAATCTAAGTGCTCATAACAGCGGAAAGGAGCGCATATTATGCCAGGATTCGCCTCACATTACCTTTTTGGACAACAGTCACTTTCACATCTTAAAGAAGATCAGGAATATCATATCCTGTCCTTACATCCACATGCCTATAATCTGGGCTTGCAGGGACCTGACATCTTCTATTATTACCTGCCGGCATGGCTGCTTTATGACCACAATGCCGCCAGCCTGATTCACGAAAATTCTTCATTGCAATTTTTTATTGCTATGATCGATGCCCGAATAAATTGTCCTCGCATAGCGAACGCATCATTGCGGACGCTTACATCTGCGGATTTTTGGGTCACTATACGCTCGACACCTACTGTCATCCATACATCTTTGACCGGACACACCATTTACAAAATAAAGACCGCAATGGTGGACTTTATGATTTTGGTCGTCATGTCTTTTTTAGAGACCGGCATCGATCAGGAAATGATCTCACATTTTCTGCATTGCCAGCCGACAGATTTTCGTCCGGGAGATACCATTGCCCTTTCTAATAGGGAAAGCCGTGTGATCGCCAGGGTCTTATCTTTTGCCCTTGCAAATGTATTTCCGGATGCGGTCATGCCAAAATGGCAGATCCGCGGTGCCTTTCGCGCCATGAAGACGGAATCCCCGTCTGATGCATGACCCGACTGGCATCAAGAAAAGGCTTGTCCGCCGTTTGGAAGCCATTTTTGTAAAGGTTCCTGTCATTTCACCTATGATCCCAAGTGACACGATCTACGCCTACAAGGATCCTTGCAATTTCCGCCACAAAACATGGCACAACCCTTGGAATCCTGACCAAAAGCGTACCGAAAGTCTTTATGACCTGTTTGATCTGGCGGCTCCGGTTTTTGCAGACCGCATACATGCTTACTTTGGTGCTGTCTGTGAGCGCGCCGATGTCTCCATGGAAGATATTTTACCACGCCAGAAATACCTTCATGGAAGAACACGGCGATTTGTCTTATAATACAGGACTTCCATTATCAATATGTTAAAACATCTCTAAGATAATATTTCTGTATATGAAAAAGCCGATCATTATACCCTGCTTTATTTTAATTTTCTTACTTTTTCAGGTTCCCTTTTTCTACGTGTTCCCGGATGATATGATCTGTCACCTCATACAATTTCTCAGATCCCAGCGCGGTCTTTTCTCTGTCTGCCATAGACCTGCTCGGCACTTACCCCGTGTTCGCTCCAGTCACCGCCGCCATTGCTGTTATTTAAAAGAAGCGGCTGCAAATTATCCATGGCATGTGCAAACTTGATTCCGCCGTTGAAAAATCCTCAAATTCATCAAAGAGCGCGATCAGTTCTTCCTTTTGATCCTCCGGTAAAAGAGAAAAGATCCGCTCCTTGGCTGCATCTTCCCGCCTCCTTTTTTGTCTTTAATCCTTCTGCATCATATGCGTAAGTATCACCGGCATCAATCTCCACAATATCATGGATCAGGCACATGAGCATGACCTGGCAATATCCACAGGCTCATTGGAATAATCGCGCAAGAGGTATGCCATGATCGCCATATGCCATGCATGCTCCGAATCGTTCTCTCTCCTGCCGTGCCCGGACAGATGCGTTTGCCGCAGGATATTTTTCTCTTTATCAATCTCCAAAATAAAATCCAGTTGCTTTTTAATCTCTCGTCCATAGTGTCTCCTTTATACATAGGTAATTCTATCAGAATCTTTATACCAGATCATCGTTCTATCAATTTTGTCCTCACTATTTTTCCAAAAACTCTTTGATCTGCCCATAAATAATATCCATCAGGCGCACACGTGCTTCCACGGATGCCCATGCGATATGCGGTGTGATGAGGAGTTTTGTGCTGTCTTTGATATGGCGCAGCGGATTGTCCTCACTCATCGGCTCTGTATCAAGCACGTCAATCCCTGCCGCCGCGATAATTCCGCGATCCAGTGCATCTGCCAGATCTTTTCCACGATGATCGGTCCGCGTCCCACATTGATCAGAATAGCACTCTCTTTCATCTGGGAAAGTTCCTTTTCTCCGATCAAATGCAGGGTGTCATCCGTCAAAGGTGCATGAATGGAGACAATATCGGATGTCTTCAATAAAGTCTGTAAGTCTACTTCCTGATATTGACTATCGTGGTTTCGTCCAGAAGTAGAGAAATACTGCACCTTACAACCAAAGACAGTCGCAATCTCAGCCACACGTTTTCCGATCGCGCCAAGTCCAATAATCCCCCAGGTCTTTCCTGCCAACTGGTGAAATGTCTTGGAAAAATGCGTAAACATCTTATCGTTTACATATTTTTCCTCTTTTACATAAGCATCATAATATGCCAAATTCTCATATAGGTAGAATAGCAGGGCAAAAGTGTGCTGTGCCACGGTCTCCGGTCGAATAGCCTGCCACATTGCGCCATGCGATCTTTTCTCTTTCCAGATATTCCTTATCCAGATTGTTGGTTCCGGTCGCTGTCACACAGATCAGTTTCAGATTTTTGCTCCCGCCAGCGTTTCCTCATTCATGTTACATTTATTTGTGATAATGATGTCTGCATCCTCTATACGCGCCGGAATTTCCTGACTTGTAGAAAATCATATTCCACGAGATCACCAAATGCATGGAACTTTGTAAGGTCAATATCCTCTCCTATGGTTTTTCGATCCAAAAATACTATCTTCATTTGTGCCTCCTAAACCTATCTTTCTATCATTGCTTTTCTACTGGCATTTTACCATAAAATCAGGCCTTCATTTTATCCATTTTTCATAAATCTATATATTCTATCTTCTTAAAAATACAAGAAAACACCCCCGCACAAGATTTTCTCATGCGGAGTGTCTTCTCTCATAATTGGGGTAACGATCCTGTTGATCGCCTGTATTTAGGAAAGGAATTTGATATAAGCGTGTTATTTCTTAATCTTATTCAGCATAGCATTGATACCCAGTACCTGCTCCTTTGGAACGGCACCAAATCCAAGCATTCTCTTGACGGTGAAGCCCATCATCATCTTCTGTGCTGCTGCCGGATCGATCTGGCTTGCTAATTCTTTCATACCCTTCTGTGGATCATCTTCATCTGGTTCCTCATTGTTCGGCTGCATCTTAGCCATCAGACCGCCCATAAGTTTGGCTCCTTCCGGATTTGCCATGATATCACCCATGGTATCGTTGATGGAGAAGTATCCTTCCGGTGTTGTGATCTCAAACCAGTTGATGACATCACCGGTCACCGGCATACGATAGTCTGGATTTGGCTCATCTACTTTCTTGATCACTGCTGTATCTTCACAATCTCCTGCTTTTGCAAGTAACTTGGACTCTCCAACATTTTTTACAGTGAATGAGAAGAAGTGATCTTCTGCTGTCTGCTTTCCTACAGATTCTCCATTGACAAAAAGTTCTACCTCAGGAAGATTAGAATAAACCTTAACGGTCGTAACATCTTCATCACGGTCTACATAATTCTTGCTGCAAAGATGAACAAACGGTTCGTCGGATAACCATGCCTTGTAAGCATAGAAGGAATCCTTTTTGTACTTACGGTCAAAGGTAACCAGACCCTTGTTGTTCATACCCTTGCATCCGCCCTCGTCTCTGGCATCTGCTGCAAAGTCAAACATATTCCAAACATGTGTAGCCCATACAAAGTCTCTGGTATAGAGCCTGCTTGATGAGTTCTTCATGATAATGTGCCTGATATTCTTCTGAATAATCGCCCTGCTCCGGGTGAGAAGAATGCCACTTGTAGGCTTCTGCACCGTACTCACTCATACCGATCGGGATGTTTGGATACATCTCATGGAAGGAATCCATAAATGGTCCGTTCTCCTCGATCTTTCCGCCGTACCATCCCAGATACTGGTTGTAAGATACCGATCTGGAATCTCAATATACTGGCTTTCAGAAATATTACACATAGAGATAACTGCCATGGTGGTAAGTCTTGTCTTGTCCATCTCATGAACCATATCATTTAAGATATGATGATTCTCTAAAAGATCAGGATCCTTTTGCACCCCTTCATGGTGATCTCATTGAAAGTCCCCAGAAGAAGATAGATGCATGGTTGTAATTCTGTACGACCAGTTCCTTCATCTGTGAAATGGTATTTTCACGTCCATTTGGCATATGCACAGAAATATATGGGATCTCAGCCCAGAGTACAAATCCTAACTCATCACACATATCGTAGAAGTGCTGGTCATGCTGGTAATGTGCCAGACGAATGGTGGTTGCGCCAAGTTCATAAATGATCTTAGCATCTTCTTCATGCATCTCAGGTGTAAGTGCATTACCGATATGCGGTCTGTCCTGATGACGGGATACACCACGAAGTGGATAATGCTCGCCATTTAAGAAAAATCCCTTTTCCGGGTCAACCTTAAAGGTACGGCAGCCGAAACGTGTGCTTCTCTCATCAACGACTGTACCATTTTTCTTTAACTCTACATGCATGGTATAAAGATGTGCATCCTTACGTCCATTCCAGAGATGCACATTTGTGATGGTCTGCTCTACCTCTGTCTTGTCTGCTGATACAGTCACGGTATCAACTACCGTGTTCCATCTGTAATGGTAAATACCAGTTCTTCTGTACTTCCTGCGTTTGTCAGATATACCTCTGTTGTGATCTTGGCATCATCTCCTGTCACTTCCGGTGTTACCTTAATGGCAGGACTTCCGTAATAGTCCGATCAAAGCGTGTCTCATCGACTAAAATCAGAGATACCTTACGATAGAGTCCGCCGTAGAAGGTAAAAGTCTGCATTCTGCGGATATACATAATCATTTGGTGCATTGTCAACAGCAACCACGATCTCGTTTTCATCCTTTAAATATGGTGTGATGTTGGCTCTCCAGGTAGAATATCCGCCATCATGCTTTGCAACAGACTCGCCATTTACGAATAACTCTGCGGATGAGTTTGCTGCTTCAAACTCAATATAAACTTCCTTGCCCTCAGCAACCTCTGCCTTAGAAAGGTTCTTTGCATAGTAGCAGGTTCCACGATAATAATCGCTTCCACCGTCCTGTCCGTCCTCGCCATTCCAGGTATGTGGCAGCATCCAATGTCTCCCAGTTTCCTGCGGAAGTTGTCTTATCAGATACTGTGACAGCATCTTTTGTGAACTTCCAGTTTTCATTCCAAGTAAATTTCTTGCTCATACTCGCTCTCCTTTTTGTAGTTTCTTTCTATATTTGAATGTGTAATGCTGACATTCTTCTTTGCTAACTACATCATAGAGCATTTTGAAGAAATCCCTATTCAAAAAATTTGCTTTTTCATTCAAAATTTCTTGTTCTTTTGCGATTTTTATTATTTACCAAAACCGATACGAGATACGCTCTGCAAATCTCGCTCTGATTAGCAGTCGTCATAACACAAAAACGGTAACACCCACACTGTGTAAATGCTACCGTCTTTTTCTGTCTTATTTCCTTATATGCTACTTGCGCTTTAAGATCATCTTGACACCACGGATCTCGGATACGACCGCCTGCTCATCTACGGCAAATACATCTCGATCCTCTGCGGCTCTTGCTGTCCACCCATACCGTTATAAAGGACTTTTCCGCTTTCCCTTGCGATTGTCGACTTCCTCGATGACACGCACTTCCTTGCCGATGCACTCCTCGTAGTTGGTCGCAACCTTTCGACTCTCCAGATACTTTTTGCCCATGGTCTTGTAAAATACAAGAGGATAAAAGTCACAAAAAAAAATACCGCGATCTGCAAGCCCGGATGTCCTCCCATGAGGCAGACAATCAATGCTGCCAGCGCTCCCCGGAGATCCAGATAGAAGTCAATCCTACGGTTATGATTTCTATTACAGCCGTGATAACAATGACCGCCAGCCATAAATACATCCAATCACTTAATACTAAATTCATCCAAAATTCCATCTGTATCCTCCATTCCAGAAAATATTCCCCCATATACTCTGATAAACTACAGTATACGCAAACGTCTTACGATATCCTCCACCTGACGAATGGCATCTTCCACCTGATTTTGGTTTCATTGATGCGATCCTGTACCAGCCAGTCTGCAATCAGTCCATCGAAAAAGAAATCTGCGAATGTGAGGAAATCTCCCACATTCAAATTAAGGTTGTGCGTCATATTTACATCCTGCAACTCCCTGCTAAACTTTGCAGATCTAACTTTAGCCTGCTCCATATAACGCTGGGCATTCCCCATCTTTGAGTGTTTCACAAGCCCACTGATCATCCCTCCACCAAAAAGATCAACCAGACCCCAATTTCCGGCAGAGCGAAGTTCCTCCCTTGCCGCGCGAAGTGATGTTAATGCGCGTTCGCCCGCAGCAATAGCCTCATTACGTTCCTTTTCAAAATCGTATGCCATGGTTTTCTCCTTATATAATATCTTATGCCATAAACATCTTTGTTTGCGTCTTATTATACATGATGGAACGACTTTTGTCATCGAAAGTCGCTCGAATTCGACAAATAAACGCTATAACAGAAACAGGTGCCAGCCTCAGCCGACACCTGTCATGCGCAGTTTTACTTATCTATAAATATTAGTCACCAAATACAGCACGATAATCTGCCTGGAACTTTCAATTCCGGCATCTGTCAAAGGATGCTTTGTCATCTGCTCGATTACCTTGTAAGGTACGGTTGCGATATCTGCTCCTGCAAGTGCACAATCCGTAACATGAATCGGGTTGCGGATAGATGCTGCAATGATCTCTGTGTCATATCCATAATTATCAAAGATGGTCACGATGTCTTCAATCAGGCCTATACCCGGCTGGCTGATGTCATCCAGTCTTCCCAAGAACGGAGATACATAGGTAGCCCCTGCTTCTGCTGCCAGAAGTGCCTGATTTGCAGTGAAGATTAAAGTAACATTTGTCTTGATGCCTTCTGCGGAAAGAACTTTTTACTGCCTTCAGTCCTTCTACAGTCATAGGAATCTTAACAACCATGTTTGGATGGATGGCTGCGATCTCTCTTACCTTCTTTCGATCATTCCCTCTGCATCTACGGTGGTAGCCTTTACCTCACCGCTGATCGGTCCGTCAACGATAGATGTGATCTCTTTGATGACTTCATTAAAATCTCTGCCCTCTTTTGCGATCAGGGATGGATTGGTCGTCACTCCACAAATCACACCCATATCGTTGGCTTTTCTGATGTCATCTACATTTGCTGTATCAATAAAAAACTTCATCCTGCATTCCTCCTAAATTGTAGTTTTCTCTCAACGTCCTCATTGTACGAGTTCAAAAGAAAAAGTACAATCCAGTTTCCTGATGATGATAAAAAATGAACTAACTTCCTCAAAAATCCACTCGATAAATAATGTCCTAGACAATAATGTCTGTTGTTGTAAATGCTATGACCTTGCGCAAGCCCTCTAAGGACACCTCCACCTGATAGCCGATTTTGCCTCCGCTAAAGATGATCGTATCAAAATCCTCTGCACTTTGATGAATGACTGTCTGAAAGAATTTCTTCATACCGATCGGTGAGCAGCCACCATGGATATAGCCGGTAAGTCCTAATAATTCTTTTGACTTTACCATGGCAATCGACTTTTCTCCTACCGCATTTGCTGCTTTTTTCGTGATCCAGTTCTTCTGCCACCGGCACAACAAAAACATAGTGCTCGCCGCTTTTTCCCCACAGTCACCAGCGTTTTAAAGACTTTATCCACATTCTGCCCCAAAACCTCTGCCACTTCTACACCACTGATGGCATCTGTATTTGCATAAGAATAATGTTTATATTCTACCTTTGCCTGTTCTAAAAGACGCATAACATTTGTCTTTTCTTCTTTTGCTTTTTTGCCATTTTTACACCTGATTTCTTATTTTGATATTACAAGGGCTATGATACCGCCAACGATCAAGATCGGCAAGGCTATATGATCAGCCCTCCCAGGAAAAGTCCAATGACTACGATCGGCAAAAATATAATATAGAAACCAATCTTTAAAAATCCCCATGTCATCTTGACCGCCAGCGCGATCACTTTCCACATAAACCAGATAAATGCAATAATAAATAATGCTGTCAGCATAAAATCACCTCTTTCATATTTTCCATATCATATAGCATTTACTATAGAAAGTAAACGCTTGTCATGACTTCTTAATAATTCTTTAATATTTCTATCTTTTAGCACAATAAAAAATCACCTGCCGATGCAGATGATAAAACGGATATAAAAAGTGCCCAGTTCCGAATCGAACCAGAGACACGAGGATTTTCAGTCCTCTGCTCTACCAACTGAGCTAACTGGGCACAAAATTGCGGGAATAGGATTTGAACGTATGACCTCCGGGTTATGAGCCCGGCGAGCTTCCAGACTGCTCCATCCCGCGATATTTAATTAGATGAGCAATGCTCAATGGGTGGTGGTGGATTCGAACCACCGAAGCAAGATGCAGCAGATTTACAGTCTGTCCCCTTTGGCCACTGGGAAACCACCCATATTAAGTTATAATAACTTAACAAGCCGATGATCGGACTCGAACCGATAACCTGCTGATTACAAATCAGCCTGCTCTGCCAATTGAGCCACAACGGCATATTAAAAGTGGGACCAATAGGACTCGAACCTATGACCCTCTGCTTGTAAGGCAGATGCTCTCCCAGCTGAGCCTAAGATCCCAAATCAATAAAACGACCCAAGCGGGATTCTCGAACCCGCTGACCTCCGCCGTGACAGGGCGGCGCTCTAACCAACTGAGCCATTGGGCCTGATTAACACCTTCAAAATTTCATACAGATTCTTTGAATCAAACCTTCTTGGTTAAGCCTTCGATCTATTAGTAACAGTCACTACATGTATTACTACACTTCCACCTCTGTCCTATCTACCTTGTAGTCTTCAAGGGATCTTATCTCCTTAAAGGAGGGGATATCTCATCTTGAGGGGGGCTTCACGCTTAGATGCCTTCAGCGTTTATCCCGTCCAGACTTGGCTACCCGGCTATGCCATTGGTTGACAGCCGGTACACCAGTGGTCCGTCCAACCCGGTCCTCTCGTACTAGGGTCAGGCTCCTCTCAAATATCCTCCGCCCGCGCCGGATAGGGACCGAACTGTCTCACGACGTTCTGAACCCAGCTCGCGTACCGCTTTAATGGGCGAACAGCCCAACCCTTGGGACCTGCTACAGCCCCAGGATGCGATGAGCCGACATCGAGGTGCCAAACCACTCCGTCGATGTGAACTCTGGGGAGTGATAAGCCTGTTATCCCCAGGGTAGCTTTTTATCCGTTGAGCGATGGCAATCCCACTTTATACCACCGGATCACTAAGTCCTATTTTCGTACCTGCTCCACCCGTCGGTGTCGCAGTCGCCTCCCTTCTGCCTTTGCACTCTTTAAATGGTTTCCGACCATTCTGAGGGAACCTTTGAGCGCCTCCGATACCCTTTCGGTGGCGACCGCCCCAGTCAAACTCCCCGCCTGGCATTGTCCCATCACCGGATCACGGTGACTGGTTAGAAATCCAATACTGCAGGGGTGGTATCCCAACAGCGACTCCCTAGAAACTGGCGTCCCTAGTTCATAGTCTCCCACCTATCCTGTACATGCAGTACCGAATCCCAGTACCAAACTGGAGTAAAAGCTCCATGGGGTCTTTCCGTCCTGGCGGGTAACCAGCATCTTCACTGGTACTTCAATTTCACCGGATGTATTGTCGAGACAGTGCTCAAATCATTACGCCTTTCGTGCGGGTCGGAACTTACCCGACAAGGAATTTCGCTACCTTAGGACCGTTATAGTTACGGCCGCCGTTTACTGGGGCTTGAATTCAAAAAGCTTCGCCGCTAACCTCTCCTCTTAACCTTCCAGCACCGGGCAGGCGTCAGCCCATATACTTCACCTTACGGGTTCGCATAGACCTGTGTTTTTGCTAAACAGTTGCTTGAGCCTATTCTCTGCGGCCTGATTTCTCAGGCACCCCTTCTCCCGAAGTTACGGGGTCATTTTGCCGAATTCCTTAACAATGCTTCTTCCGTCGGCCTTAGGATTCTCTCCTCATCCACCTGTGTCGGTTTACGGTACGGGCACATGGCAAACAATAGCGGCTTTTCTCGGCACAGACTCTACTCGCTTCGTTACTTCTAGTTCACTCCACATCACGCTCTTGGATTATACGGCGGATTTGCCAACCGTACTCCTCCTTCGCTTGTACCGGTCTTTCCATTCCCGGCTCGAGCCTTTGTCCATGCGTCCCCACAGTTCTGTTACCATGCGGTACAGGAATCTCAACCTGTTATCCATCGACTACGTCTTTCGACCTCGCCTTAGGCCCCGACTTACCCAGCGCAGATCGCTTTTACGCTGGAAACCTTAGATATTCGGCCGTAAGGATTCTCACCTTACTCTCGCTACTCATTCCGGCATTCTCTCTTCTTATCCCTCCACTGCTCCTTTCGGTACAGGCTTCGTCGGTATTAAGAATGCTCCTCTACCACTTATACTTGTGTATAAATCCACAGGCTTCGGTGTTGTGTTTTAGCCCCGGACATTTTCGGCGCAGGACCTCTCGACTAGTGAGCTGTTACGCACTCTTTGAATGTATGGCTGCTTCTGAGCCAACATCCTAGTTGTCTATGAAATCCCACATCCTTTTCCACTTAACACATACTTTGGGACCTTAACTGGTGGTCTGGGCTCTTTCCCTTTTGACTATCCAACTTATCTCGTATAGTCTGACTCCCATACATCATCTTTATGGCATTCGGAGTTTGATATTCTTTGGTAAGCTTTGACGCCCCCTTGGAAATTCAGTGCTCTACCTCCACAAGACTAATATGAGGCTAGCCCTAAAAGCTATTTCGAGGAGAACCACTATCTCCGGGTTCGATTGGAATTTCTCCCCTATCCACACCTCATCCCCACCCTTTTCAACGGATGTGGGTTCGGTCCTCCAATGACGATTAAATCATCTTCAACCTGGACATGGATAGATCACCCGGTTTCGGGTCTACTCTACTGACTCATCGCCCTATTCAGACTTGGTTTCCCTCCGGCTCCGCACCTTCAGTGCTTAACCTTGCCAGTAAGCGTAACTCGCCGGACCGTTCTACAAAAAGTACGCGGTTCATCGAATAATGATGTTCCACAGCTTGTAAGCACAGGGTTTCAGGTTCTTTTTCACTCCCCTCCCGGGGTGCTTTTTCACCTTTCCTTCACAGTACTTTGCTCTATCGGTCACTAAGTAGTATTTAGGCTTACGGGGTGGTCCCCGCTCTTTCCATCAAGGTTTCTCGTGTCTCGATGTACTCTGGATCCTGCTCGGTCATCTCTCTTT
>VOFG01001532.1_pt1:100000-170281 | contig 170281 bp, 260 predicted proteins | sample 5384171 | NCBI WGS metagenome assembly VOFG01 (sample SAMN12384726, study PRJNA508395) | human gut metagenome | isolation source: healthy gut F | host: Homo sapiens
GTTGCATACAAAGAGCAGGTCATTCTTGCCATTCTTAGACTTGCGGACAAAACTAAAAATGCCGCGATAACTGTCGTTGGCATTGATCCATTCAAAGCCCGCCCATGAAACATCCTGCTCATACATTGCCGGATACTTCTTATATATATGTAAGAGATCCTTTACAAAGGTCGAAAGATGGCTGTGATTTGGATTGTCTAAAAGATACCAGTCCAGTTCTCTCTCCTCGCTCCACTCCTGGATCTGTCCGAAATCCTGACCCATAAAGAGAAGTTTTTTGCCCGGATGCCCCATCATAAAGGTATAGCCTGCCTTGAGGTTCTTGAACTTATCCCCTCAAGTCCCGGCATCTTATTCAGCATGGAGCATTTCAAATGAACGACTTCATCATGGGATAAGACCAGAATATAACGTTCATACTCGTTGTAACTCATAGCGAACGTCATCTTACTGTGATTGTCTTTTCTAAAATATGGATCCAGTTTCATGTAATCCAGGAAATCATGCATCCAGCCCATATTCCATTTATAAGAGAAATTCAGACCGCCATCTTCTACATCACCAGTGACCTTTGGCCATGCAGTCGATTCCTCAGCGACCATGACAACGCCCTTGTTGCGTCCGCGGATCGGGGTATTGATATGGCGGAAAAACTCTACCGCCTCAAGATTTTCATTGCCACCAAACTGATTTGGCACCCACTGCCCCGGTTCCTTGCCATAATCCAGATAAAGCATAGATGCGACTGCATCTACACGCAGACCATCGATGTGATACTGCTCGATCCACATAAGGGCACTGCCGATCAAAAAAGTTCTTGACCTCATTCTTGCCATAATCAAAGATCTTGGTACCCCACTCCGGATGCTCGCCCTTTTCTCGGATCCGCATACTCATACAAAGGGCTGACCGTCGAAATCTGCCAGTCCATGCGCATCCTTTGGAAAATGCGCCGGAACCCAGTCTAAGATAACACCGATGCCTCTCTGATGCAGATAATCGATCAGGTACATAAAGTCTTCCGGGCTTCCATAGCGCGACGTCGGCGCATAATAGCCCGTCACCTAATAGCCCCAGGAACCGTCAAAGGGATGCTCTGCGATTCCCATCAACTCGACATGGGTATATCCATATCGCATACATAGTCCGCCAGGCTCTCAGCCAACTGGCGGTAAGAATAAAAGCCGTCATTCTCTGCAGTCGGATGTTTTTTCCAGGAACCCGGATGTACCTCATAGATAGACATTGGCTGTTCCCAGAAATTCTCCTGTTTGCGGCGTTCCTTCATCCAGTTGTCATCCTGCCATGTATAGGAAAAGGGCGCAACAATACGGGATGCCGTACCCGGGCGCACCTCTGCCATGGCTGCATAAGGATCTGCCTTGTAGAGTTTGCCGCCGTCCGGCGTATAGATCAAAAAACTTGTATAACTGTCCCGGCTTTGCCTCCGGTACAAAGAGTTCATAAATTCCCATATCCGGCTCGACCAGACGTTCCATCATATGTGATGTCTCATTCCAACCGTTAAACTCGCCGATCACTGCTACCGCTGCTGCATGTGGTGCCCAGACATCAAAATATACCCCTCGATGCCGTCTTTGGTCTGCACATGTGCGCCCATCTTCTTGTAGATATCATAATGTGTCGCCTGCCCAAACAGGTACATATCTAACTCTGAAAAATTGCCCATAGTAAACCCCTTTTCCTTTATATTACAACTCGAAATCCTGCTCCCGTAAGATCAAGTTGCCATCTTCATCATAACGTTTGGATCCAAAACGGCTGAACATTGCCTTGATACCGCCCTTTTCTGCTTTATCAATGGCGGATTCCACAATATCACGCACCTCGATCGGGGAGGTCGGATGGTCTACGCGTTGGATCGGATTGATACGGTTATACATGGCAAGGATCGCCATTTCATCCACAACATAGCCCTCCTCTAAGGCATAAACCTTACCGAAATTGACCAGTTCGTCTATGGTAAAGATCGGGATGGTGATCTTTTCGGTAAACATGGCTGCAAATGCACTGTTGTGGGAAAGCATCTTGTCAATGCGCTTCTTCTGGTCTTCCATAAGAACCAGAACATCACAATTCTCCTGTGACATCAACTGGCGCATGGTCTCCTGAGTACGCTCACTCAGTCTGCCTGCTCCCTCAATGATCGGACATCCGCCTGACACCTTGGGAAAGTACCAGTGCCACATCTTTTTTTATTTAACTGTTCTGCATCAATCTTGCCGACATTGCCTGTCAGTTTGTCTGTCTCAATCTGCAATACCTTGATCCAGATTGGATGCCAACATGGTCTTTCCACTGCCGACACCTCCCTGGATGATGATATTGCCACTTGCAGAATTCTTTTTTATTTTCCAGACGGTAACGCACACCTGTCAATGCCTGGCAGATGGTATTTTCCATGCCGTTGATCGGCATAAAGTAAGAGAAGATCTCCCTTTTCCTCCTCGGACAGGGTCAACTCCGGCATCTCCTCACTGATGGCACGTTCTAAGACATTCTCATCCAGTAGTTCTGCCATCTCTTCCGGGTCCAATACCACATCCGCGATCTCAGGGGAGTGGCTCCTCTGCCACCTCCTGCTCCCGGCTTGGCATTGCCTCTTCTGCCACTGCCTCCTGTGGGCCGACTTCCGACTCTGCCGTTTCTGCCTCTGCTACAAACTCCTGTAAATCTTCCGGCAATGTGATCTCCGGCAGATCATCTTCCTCTACATCTGGGGCAATCTCCTCTGCCACCTCGGATGCAAGCGTTTCTTCCTCTAAGTGTCTGACCTCTTCCTGTCCCTCGTTTGCCATGATCCTGTCAATTTCCTGCTGTAACATGTCATTGACATCGGCAACGATCTTGCTTGCCTCTTTATAATCCACGTCTGTCACTTCCTCCAAATCTGCTTCTTCCGGCAGGGACGCTTCCTGCGCAGGATCGCTTTTTCATCCTGGTCTTCTAGAACCGGTGGATGCCATTCTTCGCTGGCGTCCGATTCTACAGAGACTTGACGATAGAAGGAGCCTCCGGGCTCTCTTCCCCTTTAATGATATGCGCACTTGCAGGATGCGACCGGAATTTCCAGACCAACGCCCATGACGCCATCCGCTTCCACCTTTGGGATGCGGAATACCGCCGGTGCCGGATCACTCCAGTCCCGATCTTTGACCGGCTCGGATGAAGCCTCATCCTGCTTTGCCATATATTCTTCTTTTTAAAAGATGCGTCGGCCTTGCGCCGGCATCTAATTTCGGGATCGCTTCTTCCAGACGATCCATGATGCAGGATGCCTCTTTGAGTGCGATATTCTTGGCAGACTCCAACTTTTGCTGCTCTGCCTCCTGTAATGCCGCCTCAGGCTGCACGTCTGGTCTTTTCCCATTCCTCCATGACATCTTCAATGGTCATCTGACCGTCTACCTGCTGCTCGACCTCTTTGGATTCCGGCACGAGCAGACTAATCTGACCGTCGTTTTCCTCGGCGAGATACTCATTGAAAGTATCTTTTAAGGACTCATCCAGTTCCTGTTTTGCCTGCTTTTGTTCCTCTGCAATAGCATCACTCTGTTCGTTGACCTGAAGATAGGGGATCTCCTCAACCAGAGTCTTGATATTTTCCATATTCTCGGAAACAGCCTCTGCCTCCGTTGCACGCATGATCTCGTCGATATTCTTTTTTGATCTCCGCCTGCAAATTGACCGTGTTGAAGCGCTCCGCCGGTAACTCTACCTGCGGGATCGCCATAGTCTCATGCACGATCTCACCGGAGTGCAGGATCTCATTGGCGCGGATCTCCGTCACACCGTCGCGGCGCTGCTGGAAATGGCGGTACTTGTCCTCCTGCATCTTGTCGAGCGGCTGGTATATCATCTTCATCTCAAGGGCACGCTCCACATAAGGACCGTCACCAAACCAGAGGATGATCTCATCACACAGATCGATACACTTGTCTACCTGCATGGTCTTGTGATAGAGATAGGCAAGTTCATATGCCCACTCCTCAAGAAATCATGCTCCTTTAACTCTTCCAAAATACCGATTAGTGTCGTATAATCGGCACCTTTTGCCTTGTTGATCTGGTATTTGATGATATATTTGAGACTGTCATGCGGCGCGATCTCCACGAATTCATCATAGAATTCCTTCGCCTCATCAGATCGCCCAACTTCACACAGAATCGCCAGATGATAAATGATCATCCTGCCGATCGGGAGAGCGGTCGTGCGCCATATAAAGGAGTTCCCGCGCCTCTTCCAGACGGCCTGCCTCCTCGCACACCTCACTTGCCTTGACCAGCGCGTTGACGTTGTGCACCTTGCGCCAGTTTGTGCTCTCTACAATATCCAGAGCCTCATCTGTACGCCCTTCTTTTTATCAGTTGTTTGATCTCATCGTATTTTGTCTTAAACTCGTTCTTATCCAACGTTCTTACCTCGAAAAAGTATCCTGATACGCTCTTATCTCAAATTTATAAATATACAGTTTCAGTGTATCATAGGGCACATGACATGTCAAAAATATTTGTCTGACAAATCTGTGAAAAACCTGCCATTTTTAGCAATATAAAGGACAGTTTCCTTTGCTTTTGAAACTGTCCTCCTCATAATTTTATTCTTTTGTATCCTCTTTCTCAGAAGATTGTTTTTCTTCTTTTTGAAGAACACATTGACTTTACATGTGATTCTTCTTCATATTCCTTGGTATGCTCTACAAGAGTATGATCGCCTCGTTGACTCTTTCCATATTGATATAGTCGGCTGTCTCCTCGGGCAGATCCCGTTTTCTCAGCATGTGCTTGGAGAAGCGTCCCACCAGATAGTAGATGAGCGCCATGGTCGGTACGCCAAAGAGCATACCTGCAAATCCAAACAATCCGCCGCCAACAACGATGGCAACGACAACCCAGAAAGAAGAAAGTCCGGTAGAGTCGCCCAGAATCTTTGGTCCGATGATATTACCATCAATCTGCTGCAATACGATGATAAAGATAAGGAAATATATTCCCTGCATCGGCTCCGTTAAAAAGATAATGATAACGGTCGGCAAAGCCCCAATATATGGTCCAAATACCGGTATGATATTGGTCACGCCGATGATGATGGATACCAGAAGTGGATACGGCATCTTAAAGATCAGCATACATACATAACAGATCACACCGATAATAGCGGAATCAATGATCTTCCCTATGATAAATCCATAGAAAATGTCTCTGGTCTTTCTGCCGATTTCCAGGATGACATTGGCTTGATCTGCACGGAAAATACCGTATATCAGTTTCTTGGCCTGTCCTTTAAATGTTTCCTTGCTACAAAGCACATAGACGGACACGATGATGCCGATAATGCAGTTGACCAGCAAACGCCCTACACCGAGCGCTCCTGTCACCGCCACGGATATCACATCCTTGGTGCTCACATCTATGTAATTTTCCAGCCACTTGACGCCCTTATCGATCGCCTTGTCAAGATTACTGCCCTTAGCGCTCATGATATTCTTTTCATAGCGCCCGCCGGTAATCTGGTTTGCCCAATCCAAGACACCATCGATCTGTTCGTTGATGTGTGTGACCAGATAATGGATGGTCTGGTATAACTGCGGTATGATCGCAACAAAGAACAATACAATAATACCAACCACAATGACCAGTGCGATCAAAGATGTGAGCATACGCGTGGTCTTTTGGCATTTTCTTCCGTCTTGCAGTGTTTTTGCAAAAAGGGGTACATGTGCCTCTCGAAAAATTCCATGATGGGATTCATCAGAAAGGCAAGTCCAAATCCTATGATGATGGACTGCAGGACGCTCATAAACTTGCTCCAGCCTTCGCCCAGTCCCTGATAACGCTCTACACCAAAATAAAACAGGATCGCACAACACGCCGTGAAGATGACCACCACAGAGATGGTCATCATGCGCTTTACATTCCCTCTGCCATTACTCCCCGGTTGTTTTTGTATATCCATAAGTCATTAACCTCTGTAATAGTTGATCAGGCATCCCTTTAAGATGATATCTCTCTCATCATCTGTCAGAGCACCAAAATTTTGCAGTGTGAACGGCTGCATCTGTCCATCCTTTACCACATATGCCTGAATTTCTTCTGTCTTATCGATGATCGCCTGACGGATCGCCGGAACAAAGAGATAATCTCCGTTCTTAAATGGAAGATCACCTGCCGGGATCAAAAATGGGAGCATGCCCCAGTTGATCAGGTTGGAACGATATCTCTTGGTCGCATATTCGTTGGCAATATTTGCCCAGCCACCCAATACCTTCTGGCAGGAAGCCGCCTGCTCTCTTGCAGAACCATCGCCCGGTTTTACGGCAAAAATGGTAGATCCTACACCAAAGTTGTCATGGTTTACATCCGGGAAGGTCTTTTCACGGTGTGCACGATCTCACGCAGTTCCGGTACTGCCTGTCCGGCACATTCTCCGGCTTCCAGTGCCTTCTGTGCTTTCTGGATCTCCTTGGCACGGCCTACATATTCCGGATCCTTACGGGAAAGTGTAAATTCTGCCAATCCAAGAGGATTAGAGCGGTAAGAAGATGTCTCTCCGGACGGAATCAGTTCGCCGGTCGTCGTAACCGGATCGTGGATCTCAGATACGACCTTGAGGAAAAAGATTTTCCGGTAATGGGCTCATTGCCGGCCAATCCTTGATATTCGGTCCAAACTTGATCTCCTCATTCGGATGCTGCAACGCCCTTGCTGTCAAAGACGCGGTTGGCATAAATATTTTTATCGAAATAGTATTTTGGCTTGGTGTAGTTGACATCCATATCGGTTGCCGCTGTCAGGTAACCCTTGTTTGCAGCAGTTGCCGCGATGGAACGCGCATCCATAAGTGCTACGGATGAGATCTGTCCATTCTGTAACTTAGATCCTTCTCTGTTCGGGAAGTTTCTTGTAGAGTGGCGGATGGAGAAGCCGTTGTTGCTTGGGGTGTCTCCGGCACCGAAACATGGTCCACAGAATGCTGTCTTGACGATCGCACCTGTCTCCATCAGATCTGCAACACAGCCATTTTTCACAAGTTCCATATAGATCGGTGTGGACGCCGGATAAACGCTGAGTGTAAACTCATCCGGTCCGATGGATGCACCGCGCAGGATGTCTGCTGCATCCGTGATATTCTCAAAACCACCGCCGGCACAACCAGCAATGATTCCCTGATCTACATATAATCTGCCGTTTCTGACCTTATCCTTTAAGGTGAAGTCTACCTGTCCGTCCAGGCTGACCTTGGATCTCTTTTCGCAATCATCCAGAATATCCATGAGATTTGCATTGAGTTCTTCGATCGTATAGGTGTTGCTCGGGTGGAACGGCATAGCGATCATTGGCTTGATCGGCTAAGATCGATCTCGATCATACCGTCATAGTATGCAACCTGACCCGGATTTAACTCTGCAAAGTCCTCGGTTCTGCCGTGGATCTCATAGAACTCACGCACCTTGTCGTCTGTTCTCCAGATAGAAGAAAGACAGGTCGTCTCTGTTGTCATAACATCCACGCCGATACGATAATCTACGCTGAGGTTGGCAACACCCGGCCCGACAAACTCCATGACCTTATTCTTGACATAACCCTTGTCAAAGACCTCACCAATAATGGCAAGCGCGATATCCTGTGGTCCCACGCCCTTCATAGGACTACCGGTCAGATAGACACCGACAACGCCCGGCATGGCAATATCATAAGTCTTGTTCAGAAGTTGTTTTACCAATTCCGGTCCACCCTCGCCCATAGCCATGGTTCCAAGAGCACCGTATCTCGTGTGGGAATCGGATCCCAAGATAAATCTTACCGCCGCCTGCAAGCATTTCTCTTGCAAACTGATGGATAACAGCCTGATGAGGAGGTACATAAATGCCGCCGTACTTTTTGGCACATGTCAGTCCAAACATGTGGTCATCCTCATTGATGGTGCCGCCTACCGCACAAAGGCTGTTGTGGCAGTTGGTCAGCACATAGGGATCGGGAATTTCTCAAGCCCGGATGCTCTTGCTGTCTGGATGATACCAACGTAAGTGATGTCATGGGAAGTCAGTTTGTCAAACTTGATCTGCAAATTCTGCATATTGCCGGATGTATTATGGCTCTCTAAGATACCATATGCCATCGTCTGCTTGGCTGCTTCTTCCTTTGTGACTTCTTGTCCCGTCTTTTTGTCTGATCTCATCCTGTGCCTGTGGGCCATTAGCGACCAACTCTGTTCCACGGAGCAGATATACTCCCTGTTCATATAACTTCATGTGTTTCCTCCTCAATTTTTATTTTCTGCCGAAGAGAAAATACCTTTTTCCCTCCTCCGGCTTTTTTCTCTTCTTCCTGGTCGGATTCCTTCCATGCAAAATACTCTTTGTCCAGATCTCGGAAAGTGCGGCTGCCTCTTTCTCGGTCAACTCGCCCTGGGTCGGAACCCCGTGGTCTCTTCCTCATCCTCCAACGGGATGCCATTTTGTATGAAATAATCCTTGTTGATGCGGATCTCCGGCTGCACATTAGCATAGGACGGGGTATCCTTTGGCGCGAAAATCGCCTTTTTCTCCCTTTTCACACTCTAAGCGCAAACGGTGATTTTCCTCCTCGATCGGATGTAAATACTTTTGCGTGTCGATCGGATCTCCCAACTGCGACTTGAGTTCTGATTGGTTGGACTTGATGGTCTGCTTTTCGCTTGCCATCTTATCCTTGGCGTCTTCGTAGATCTTGGCGATCGCATCTCCGCATCCTCAATGATCTGCTGAATGTCGTTTAAGGCATTGTCCGTATACATGATCGATGCCGCATAGATATCCTCCGCCTTGCGGGGAAGCCGCAAAAATAATGTCGTCTCCCTGCTTTTTGCATCTCACGGTTTGCCTTATCCTTTTTGGTCTGGGACAATTCATGTTCATCGATCATGTCATACATGCAGGCATTTAATTCCTTGAGCAGATCCATCATCTCGTTCTTGTTCACGATACGTCGCGTTTACTGCCGTTGTATGGCTCTGCCTTGGAAAAAGTACATGAATATCTCGTAGCACTTTCTCTGTGCGATCTGCTGCACTCATATTTCACACCTCATCCGTTCGTCTTTTGGCATTTTACATATAAATATGAAAATACTCTTTAAAATATAGCATACAAGCCAGAGTCTGACAACGCTTGACGGTCAGGGAAATCTTAAATTTTGTTAATAAAAGGACATCATTTCTAAAGAAGATATAAAAATACAAAATGTAAGCAAGCAGCATGACGATGCCGGCTTTCTTTTCGCAATTCTTTTGTCCGTGCCACACATACAAATAACAAAATGCCGACCGCCGCGGCGATCAGGGTATCCACAACAAAGCCGGAAGCAAAGGTAACCGGCGTGATCGGGGCTGTGGTACCTACGATAAAGAGGATGTTAAAAATGTTGCTCCCCACGATATTTCCAATGGCGATATCCGCATTATGTTTTCGTGCCGCGGACACACTCGTCACCAGTTCCGGCAGGCTGGTGCCAAACGCCACAATGGTCAGCCCGATAAAACGCTGACTGATGCCAAGCGCCTTTGCAAGATTACTCGCTCCCTCGACCGCGAAATTACTTCCTGCCGCAATCATGACGACACCGCCAAGATCAGACCTATGATCTTTGCCGTGGAAAAACTGCTCCGCTTCCCTTTCTTCTTCCTTTCCCTTTTTGCCATCATGTAGAGATAGCGCAGATAGAGGAGGAATAAGACCCAGAGGATAACGCCTTCCAGCCACGTTACCTGACCTCCGGTATAGCCCAGCCACAAGAGAACAAAGGTAGCGACGATCATAAAGGGGATCTCATAACGGACAGTGGAATCCGCCACCTTAAGCGTTGCAATCAGCGCCGTCACGCCGAGAATGATGAGGATGTTTAAAATATTGCTTCCCACGATATTGCCAATCGTGATCTCCGCATTTCCCCGTAGTGCCGCCGAAATGCTGACAGCCGCTTCCGGCAGGCTGGTTCCCATGGCAACGATCGTAAGACCAATGACCAGTTGCGGTATGCCCAATTTTCTTGCCAGCCCGGAGGCTCCGTCCACGAACCAGTCCGCCCCCTTGACCAAAAGGAAAAATCCCAGCGCTAAAAAGACAATCTGTAGTACAAAGTTCATATCGTTCTCCCTTCCTGCAACTTGGGGATAAAAAAAGCGAGTCCCTTTGTTGCATCAAAAAAATAATACAACAAAGTCTCGCTACTTAACTACATACCGGATTGCTCGCAATCGTACTGACGATATATAGACACAGGTCTGCTGTGTCAAAATTACTCCCTTTTATCTAAGCAGATCGTAGCAAAAAAACAAGCCGTCTGTCAAGTCCTATTTATCTCTTTTATCGACAAAAGTCTCCGTCACGCGCGGCAGGATACCGTGAATGTAGGCGATCATGACTCCGTAGTTGGTGATCGCAACCTTCTGGCTGTCCCCATAGGAGATACGATAGCGCATTTCCTGTAAAGGCAGGGTACAGCCGCCACAATGCACGACCAGTGCATAAGGCGAAAGATCCTTGGAAATTCTGTTCCACTGGTAAAGGCAAAATGCAGGTCTTTACCAGTGTATTCCCTGATCCAGCGCGGCATCTTGACCGTACCGATATCATCGCACTGTCTGTGGTGGGTACAGCCCTCGGAAATCAGAACGGTATCGCCATCTTTCAGATTCTCAATCGCCTGCGCACCGGCGATCTGCACTGTCAGATCTCCTTTGTAACGCGCCATCAGTATAGAAAATGAGGTCAAAGGAATGTCTTTCGGCACAATCTTTGCCACTGTCCCAAATGCCTGACTGTCGGTCACAACAAGGCGGGGCTTTTTGCCAAGGGCTGCCAGCGCCTGCGACAACTCGGTATCCCTGACCACCACCGGAATGGCACCTGCCTCCAGACTGTCGCGGATGACCTGCTGCTGCGGCAGGATCAAGCGCCCTTTTGGCGCAGCGGAATCAATCGGCACGACTAAAACGACCAGATCTCCTTCCTCTAAGAGATGCGGATCAAAGGTCTTTCTGCCTCTTTGGGCTGTAATTTTGCCAATCGCTCCTTTAATTCCCCGATCCCCTGTGCCGGATCTGTACTGACCGGACAGACTTTAGCAGGATCGACCGCCAGTGCCTGTGCGATCTCTCCTGCCTTTTCATCGATCTGCGCCGGATGCGCCAGAAGGTCTGTCTTATTTAAGACAATCAGATAAGGCAGACCACGTTTTTTTGCCTCTGCCAAAAGATCTTGTTCCAGATCTCCTACCATAGTATCTGCTGCGATCACAAGCAGAAGAACATCGGTCTGGCGGAGCATCTGCAGACCTTTTTCCATGCGCTTTTGCCCCAGTCCGCCTTCGTCATCCAGTCCCGGCGTATCGATCAGAACGACCGGTCCGAGAGGCAAGAGTTCCATTGCTTTTTGACCGGATCTGTCGTCGTACCCTTGACTTCCGATACGATAGCGAGATCCTGTCCCGTGATCGCGTTGATCGGGCTGGATTTTCCGCATTGCGCCTGCCAAAAATGCCAATGTGCAGGCGCTCTCCGCTTGGTGTCTCATTCATACTCATAGATTTTCCCTTCTCTTCCCAAACGTTTTCTGCTGTCATATCAGACTTTCGTCACATTTAGAAACGGAAGTCGCGGTTGCCCTCGTGGATCTTTTTTCGATATATTCGGTCGCCTTTTCCTTTACCTTTGGATTGGTGATGACTTCCAATTCTTTTTTGATCAGAGCCTCTCCCACTTCCTTAGTCTCCGGGCTTGCGTAATCTTCCAGATATTCTTTCAGGGTCATAAGTGCATTTGGATGGCAGCAGTTGACGATCTGCTTACTCTTTAAAAGAGACATGAAACGGTCACCGGTTCTGCCTTCACGATAACATGCCGTACAGAAACTTGGCACATATCCCATATCCATCAGCCACTTGACAACTTCATCCAAGGTACGATTGTCACTGACATCAAACTGTGCTGAGTTGTCCTCCTCTGCTTCCGGCTCAACATAGCCACCGACACTGGTTCTGGAGCCGCCACTGATGGGAAATACCAAGTTCCAGTACGCGCTCTCTGCTCTCCTTGGTCTCTCTGGTAGATACGATCATGCCGGTGTATGGCACAGCGATACGGATGCAGGCAACGATCTTTGCAAAGGTCTCATCCGAAATACCATTGTCAAAAACATCCGGGTCAATATCATCTGCACGACGCACACGCGGTACGCTGATGGTATGCGGTCCACAGCCCTTGGCTGCCTCTAAGTGCTCTGCGTGCATAATGATTCCGGTAAAGTCGTAACGGTAATTGTTGAGTCCAAAGAGAACACCAAGCCCTACATCATCAATACCGCCATCCATTGCACGATCCATTGCCTCGGTGTGGTAAGCATAATTACTCTTTGGTCCGGTCGGATGCAGTTTTTCGTAAGATTCCTTATTGTAGGTCTCCTGGAAAAGGATATAAGTACCAATACCAACTTCCTTTAACATACGGTATTCTTCGACAGTTGTTGCCGCGATATTGACGTTGACGCGGCGAATATCTCCATTTTTATGGTGAATACTGTAGATTGTCTTGATACTTTCCAAAATATACTCGATCGGATTGTTCTTTGGATCTTCGCCTGCTTCGAGTGCCAGACGCTTATGTCCCATATCCTGTAGAGCAATAACCTCAGCGCGGATCTCCTCCTGCGTCAGTTTTTTCTGTGAATATGCTTGTTCTTTGCGTGATATGGGCAATACTCGCAGCCGTTGATACAATAATTGGACAAATAAAGCGGAGCAAACATAACGATACGGTTGCCGTAGAACTCCTGCTTGATCTCTTTTGCCAACTGATGATCTCCTCATTCTTGTCTTCCAGTTCGCAGTCTAAAAAGCACGATGGCTTCCTTGTGGCTGATCCTTTCATCTTTCTTGCCTTGTTCAGGATCGGTCGATCGGTTCCCGATTGTTCTTGTTCTTCTCAGCGTAATCGAGACACTCGCGGATCTCCTTATCGCTGATGAACTCCTCTGCCTTTGATGACATTACATCATACATTCTTTTTTTTTCCCTTTTTCTATGTGTCTTATGTTATAGTCCGTCTCATTTATCCCTTGTAAAATCGACGGTTGTTTGTAAATTAAATTTTCTTATAATTTCAACACCTATTAAACAGGTGCATCGCCACGGTCAACGACCAGTTCATAACCTATCGACTGCATACGGTTTCCCAGACAGTTACGACACTCTGCTGCTTCGTCTCCGGTGCGATCTTATTATCGTATAGTTCATATTGCTTACGCACGCCTGTCGGTGACAGGTTCGGCATAACCACATTAGCACCTGCTAGGATACCTTTTTCCCTGCCTCGCGGATCCCATCGTTCCCAATGCCGTTGTCGCTGGAAGCAGCAACTTTGGCTGTAAAAGCCGAAGCAGTGAAATCAGATACAGGGTCTCCTCCACAGTCCCCTGTGCCTGGTCTTTCAGGGGTGTCTCGTGGTGAGGCACAAAGGTCCGATCCCCACCATTGCCGGCTGTAAGTTCTGGATAAAGACCATATCCTTCGCCAGCGTATGTGGCGTCTGTCCCCAGGAACCGACCATAAAACCGCAACCCACCTGATAACCTAAGTCTTTTAAGGTATAAAAGGCATTGGATACGGTGGTCAAAGTCCATTTCCTGCGGGTGCAGGCTCTTGTAATGGTCTTTATCCGCTGTTTCATGCCTTAAAAGGTATCTATCTGCCCCTGCTTCTCTCATTAAGCGGTAACTTTCTTCACTTCTTTCGCCAAGAGACAGGGTAATGGCGCAATTCGGGTGACGCTCCTTGATCTCCCGGATCAGATCGCACATGACCTGATGCGTATAGTAAGCATCTTCTCCCCCTGCAGGACAAAGGTGCGAAAACCCAGTTCTTCCCCAATATCTGCGCAGGATAAGATATCCTCCCGGCTCAGGCGGTAACGTTCAACCTGCCGGTTATCCCTGCGGATGCCACAATAATAGCAATTATTCTTGCAGTAATTGGAAATCTCGATTAATCCTCGCGTATAGATCCTGTTGCCAAAGATCTCTTTGGACCTCTGACGGGCAATTTCCGCTGCATATTCTGCCACCTGATCGCATCGTCCGCGGATAAGTTCTTCCCATTCATCCAGACTTAGTGCATTTTCTTTATCTAATTTATCAATCAATGCTTTGACATCCTGCATTGCCAGTGCCATAGGCATTTCTCTCCTTTTCTCTTTTCTTTTCGCTATTATCCAAGCGTCACTTACTGCAATTTGGAATAGACGGCTTTTTGCCGTTACCCCCTCAATATTGCCGATCTTTCCCGACATGGCACTGATCACATCCTGGGGTGCATCTACGGCGACGCTGATCAGTGAGATCCCACGTTTTTCATAAGGGATCCCCATGCGCCCGATGATATATTTGCCATATGCATGCAGGACGTGGTTGAGTTCTTCTGCCTTGTCACGCTCCTCCACCACGATCGCAAGAATTGCTACTCTGGTATCCATCAGTATGCTCCTTTCTTTTATGAAGAGTGTGCTTTTTTACCTATAATATGAAAAAAGTCCCTGCATCCAAAGATACAGAGACTTTCCCTATCAAACACCTATAAAATCCCGTATCTTTACGCTCAGGCTGCCCTTTGCGCGCAGATGACTTTAATTCATAATGTAAAAAGGGAGATACCTTGATCTCCCTGAAATTGTCTTTCATAGCGTTACCTCCACAGCCTGCTCAACCCAGGCACCCTTGCGGCACCGGAAACTCCTTCTTAGTGCTGCTCCATTCCTGACCTGACACGATTCGTAGGCATCCGTCGCGCAAGACCCAAGTATCAACGCCACTTGTGGAGGCCGCCATTTGCATTGTATGGGATTATGACACATTTGTCAATCAAAACCCATCATTCTATCAACCTTCATATGATCTTTTGCGGATTTTCCTCCCTAAAACTGCTTCTTCTGCTCACGCAGATCTGCGAAAAAAATCCGCTTAAGAGGGCTGAACACTCATCTTCGAGGACACCGCGCTCAACCTCGACCTGATGATTGAAAGCATCCATCTGTAAAATGTTAAGGACGGATCCGGCGCAGCCCGCCTTGGCATTCATGCTGCCGATAACCGCTTTTTTCAATCTCGCCTGCACCATAGCACCTGCACACATCTGGCATGGCTCAAGGGTCACATACATGGTACAGTCCTCCAGTCGCCAGTCACCTGTCTTTTTACATGCCTGCTTCATTGCGATCAATTCCGCATGGGAAAGTACATTCTTGTCCGTGTTGCGCTTGTTGTAGCCCTTGCCGATGACTTTATCATCGCGCACCGATCACGCAGCCAATCGGTACTTCGTTGAGATCGTATGCCTTTTTGCCTCCTTGAGTGCCATCTTCATGTACTTCTCGTCATGTTTTTCCTGTCTGTTCTTTTCGATTTTCTCTTTCAGTGCCATATGGTAAAACCTCCACCAAACTGTTATAATGTTTTTGATTGGTTTCATTATAACACGATAAGAAATGGAGTAACACTATGACTGTAAAATATATGGAATGCAGAAAACAACCTTGGTTGACTATCCGGGGCGTGTTGCTACAACCCTCTTTACCGGAGGCTGTAACTTCCGCTGTCCTTACTGCCACAATGGTGATCGATCGTCGGGCTGAACGACATCAAACCATACACAAAAGATGATATTTTTGATCATCTGCGCAAAAGAAGAAATGTCCTGGACGGCGTTGTCATCAGTGGTGGAGAACCGACCTTGAACCGGGATCTTCCGGACTTTATCCGCCGATCAAACTCCTGGGCTACAAAGGTAAAACTGGACACCAACGGAACCAACCCTGCCATGCTCCGCTCTCTGGTCAAAGACCGCTTTGTGGACTATGTTGCCATGGATATCAAGCAATGCCGGACAAAATATGCAGATATCGTCCACGCGGATGAGTTTGATCTGGATGCGATCGCCGAATCGGTGGAGATCTTAAAAACTTCCAAAAAGTCGATTACGAGTTCCGCACGACTGTTTGCCAGGAACTCCATGAGACAAAGGATATGACCGCTATCGGTATGTGGTTATCCGGCGCCAAAGCCTACTATCTCCAGCCATACAAGGAATCGCCGGATGTCCTGCACCCGGGATTTCACGCACCGGACGATAAGACCATGCAGGAATTTGTCCAAATATTATCCGCCTTTCTGAATAAGGTAGAAACCGAGGTTAAGTGAGTGAATCTTGAACAGACGACCGACCGCCTGATTCTGCGTATCCTTTCCGCAGATGATGCCGAAAAGGTATTACAATTTTACAAAGACAACGCTGCGATCTTTTGAGCAGTTTGAACCCCTGGTCGGAAATGACTTTTACAGTCTGGAACATCAGAAAAACCTTTTGACCTACGAGTATCAGGAGATCCTGAAGTTACATATGCTACGTTTCTGGATCTTTGAAAAGATAATCCCGACCGTATCATCGGCACCCATCAGTTTCCACAACATTTCGCCGAATATCTATTCTTCTGCCCAGTTAGGCTACAAGATGGATCAGCATTTCTGGCGAAAAGGCTACTGCTACGAAGCGATCAAGGCAGGCATCCGTATTGTTTCGGGAGACATCGGCATCCGCCGCTACGAAGCACTTGTACTGCCGGACAACACCCCTCCATCTGCCTTTTGAAAAACTGGGCTTCCACAAGGAAGGTCTGCTGGTAGATAAGGTATTTTTGCAAAATCGCTGGCGCGATCATTATCTCTATGGTTATATCGTTCCGAAAATGTAAGTGCAGAAAGGAGACCTCATGTCACAAGTAACCAAGCGTGCCCTAGAGACATCACTGAAAAATCTTCTTTTACAAAAAGCCGCTGGATAAAATAACGATCAACGATATTACGGCAGATTGCGGTATCAACCGCATGACCTTTTACTATCATTTCAAGGATATCTATGATCTGGTGGAATGGTCCTGTCTGGAAGATGCCGAGAAAGCCTTGAACAACAAAAGACCTATGATACCTGGGAGCAGGGGCTGTTACAGATCTTTTACGCTGTGCAGGCAAATAAGCCATTCATCATGAATGTCTACCACTGCGTCAGCCGGGAACGTGTAGAAAAATACCTCATGCCCCTGACCGATAAACTCTTAGTCGATGTGATCGAGGAGCAGTCCAAGGGACTCTTTGTCAAGCAGACAGACAAGGATTTTATCGCACGATCTACTCCTATGTCCTGGTCGGGCTCATGTTGGAATGGGTCGCCGATGACATGAAAGAAGACCCGAAAAACTGGTCGAGCGTCTTGCTATTGTCATCCAGGGAAACCTGTCGGCAGCCCTACATCGTCTATGTGACCACTGATTTCATCAAAAGACCGGATTTGATAAAATTATTTACAATCATACCCCCATGATAAAAATTATCATGGGGTCTTTTTTGTTTATTTTCCTTTTTCTTTGACAAACCTATACTACAGGTACAAAGAAATGAAGGAGGTAATCATTATGTATTACTCAGCAGGAACTTATGAATCATTCGCACATCCGGAGAAACCGGAGGGTGTCGACAAAAATCCGCATACATCATCGGAACCGGACTTGCCGGTCTGACCGCAGCCTTTTATCTGGTGCGTGATGGTCAAATGAAGGGCGAGCATATCCACCTATTGGAAAAACTGACCCTCGCCGGCGGTTCATGCGATGGAAGAAAAGATATTACCAAGGGCTTCTTTATGAGAGGCGGACGTGAAATGGATAACCACTTTGAAGTCATGTGGGATATGTTCCGTGACGTGCCTTCCATGGAAAACCCGCAAATCTCTGTTCTGGACGAATATTACTGGCTCAACAAGCATGACCCGAACTATTCTCTCTGCCGTGCTACCGTAAATCGCGGTCAGGACGCTCACACAGACAAGAAATTCGGGCTGGATAAGGCAAGCGCACAGGCACTTTCCAAACTCTTTATCACACCGGAAAAAGAATTGGAAGGCAAGAAGATCTCCGAAGTGCTGCCGGATTCATTCTGGGATACCAACTTCTGGCTCTATTGGCAGACTATGTTTGCTTTCCAGCGCTGGTCAAGTGCCCTGGAGATGAAGCGTTACCTTTGCCGTTATGTGCACCATATTGATGGGCTCCCGGACTTTAGTGCCCTTCGTTTTACCAAGTACAATCAGTACGAAAGCCTCATCATGCCGCTTGTCAACTATCTGACGGCACATGGAGTACAGATCGAGTACGGCATGGACGTAAAGAATGTTGTCATTGAAACGGTCGGCGACAAGAAGATCGCACGCCAGATCATATATATCAAGGACGGCGAGGAGCAGACATTGGATCTGGTAGAGGATGATCTTGTATTCATCACAAACGGCTGCTGCACCGATACTTCCTGCTACGGCGACCAGACCCATGTACCGGATCTTTCTAAGGTAAAAAATGGTGCCGGCGAGTCATGGGATCTGTGGAAAAATATTGCAAGACAGGCAAAGCACGGTGAATTCGGTAACCCGGATAACTTCTGTGATGACTACGAAGCAACCAACTGGATGAGCGCGACCGTTGCCACTTCCGATGAAAAAGATCATCAGCAAGATCGAGGATATCTGCAAGCGTGATCCGAGAGACGGCAAGGTAACGACCGGTGGTATCGTCACAGTAAAGGATAGTACCGAAAACTGGTATCTGTCCTGGACCATCAACCGTCAGCCACAGTTCAAGGCTCAGGATAAGAATATGGTCCTTGTCTGGCTCTATGCCCTCAATACCAACAAGGAAGGAAACTTTGTAAAGAAAGCCATGCGTGACTGTACCGGTAAGGAGGTCTGCGAAGAATGGCTCTATCATATCGGCGTGGATCCAAAAGAGATCCCGGATCTAGCAGAAAATGCCTGCAACACAACCACATGCTTTATGCCGTTTATCAATGCTTTCTTCCAGCCAAGAAAGAATGAGGATCGTCCAAAGGTCGTACCGGAAGGCTCTGTCAACTTTGCTTTCTTAGGTCAGTTTGCCGAGACACCGAGAGATACCATCTTTACCATTGAATACTCTATGCGTACCGGTATGGAATCTGTTTACACACTACTTGATATTGACCGCGGTGTTCCTGAAGTATGGGGAAGTAAATATGACGTGCGCGAACTCCTGCGTGCATGCTACTATGCAATCGACAAGAAACCGATCACAGATGTAAAACTTTCCTTTGCAGAAAAAGAAGCCCTGAAAGTCCTGCTCAAGAAGGTCAGGGGAACCGATGTGGAGATCCTGCTGAAAACAGCGGTCTGATCGAATAAGCCCATCATTAAAAAAATAAATCTTGAATTAAGAAAACGCCAAAACTGGCTCTGCGTCGGCTTTGGCGTTCTTTTTTTTTTATTTATTTCTTTTCGGATTCTCTGTGCATGCTCACGGCTTCTCTGCGGATATCCCGCTCAGTGCCACATAGACATCCGCTAAAGATACGATCTGGGCTGAGATCGTTTTGTCATAATTATTTATCCGCCTTTCCGCGAAACTACCTATATACCAATATAATAGACTTCTGTCCTACTTTGGTATGTATTTTTTCATAATCCGTAGTAAATCTTTTTTAATGATAGGCTTGGATATGTGTTCGTTCATGCCAGCCTTGTAACTGCGCTCCTTGTCATCACTAAAAGCATTGGCTGTTATGGCAAAGATCGGCACACTCTTTGCATCCGACCGATCCAGGGGGAACGGATACAGCGCGCCGCATCCAGTCCGTCCATGACCGGCATCATAATATCCATCAGGATGATGTCATAGGTGCCGCCCTCGGATTGCAGGAAACAGTCTACTGCCTCCTGTCCGTTCCATGCCTTGGTCACAGCCGCGCCCGCATTTTCAAGGATAAACTGCGCAATCTCCATGTTGAGATCATTATCTTCTACCAAAAGAACATGGATGCCATCCAGACAGATGTCCTGGTCCTCGCTGTCCTCCTTATCCTCCACATGGTCGGCAAGTTTGAAACGCAATTCTATGGTAAAGGTCGTTCCCTGCCCCTGCTGGCTGGTAAAGTGGATGCTGCCACCCATCTTTTCCGTCAACTCCTTGGCGATCGGCAGTCCCAGACCGGTTCCGGCATAGGAAGTTCTGGCAGATGCATTTTCCTGGGCAAACGGCTCAAAGGCACGCTTTTTGAAATTCTTCCGACATGCCAAGTCCGGTGTCCTGACAGGTAAAGACAAAGATCGCCATCTTTCTGGTCGATCCGGTTTCCTCTACGCTGACATGCACAGTCCCTCCCCTCACGGTTGTACTTGATGGCATTGCTCATGATATTCTGCAAAGATCTGGCGCAGGTGCAGTGGACTGCCTAAAACATTCCAGTGTACCCCCTTGCAAACGTCCACCTGAAAATCGACCTGGCACTCTACCGCCTGTACCTCAACCAGTGATACCGTTTCCCGGAATAATTCCAAGAGGTCAAAAGGCTTTTGCTCCAGACGCACCTTGCCGGACTCCAACTTATTCATATCCAGCACATTATTGACCAGATCCAAAGGAAACTGGAGGCGCTGACGATCTTCTGACGACATTCCTCCTGCTTTTCCTCGTCCCCTGCATAATATCGGCTGATCTCGATCATACCCTTAATGCCATTGATTGGTGTCCGGATATCGTGGCTCATCCGTCGAAGAAAGTCTGTCTTTGCCACGCTTGCACGCTCTGCATGTTCCACAGAACGGCGCAGACTGTTCTGATAGTGGATCTCCTTTTTCTTCTCGGTCGACACATCCCGGCACAGAAAGATAACTTCCTGTAATTTTCCGTCCTCATCATATTTTTGCGGCACAAAAAACAGTTGTTCCCACTTGGCATTTTTTTCTTCCATGACACAGGAAACATAGGTCTTACCTGCGACACGCGCCGCCATATCCGCCATATCCGAAAAGCGCAGAAAATCCTCCTGATAGGCTTCAGTCAAAACATGCTCTGCATATCTTTTTCAGCATATATTTTACGTCACTGCCCTGACTGAGCGCACTCTCCATCTTATCCGCGGATTTTAAGACCTTCCAGGAGTCCGTCCCCAAATCTATGAGCAAAACAAAACTATAGACCCGGCTGATAGAACTGATGGTACGCAATTTGCTCTGCACTTTTTTCCCGGTTCTTTTCTTCCTGTTTGTAACGCAGGAATAAGAAAAGAATACAGGCAAGCACATACAAGATGATCCCAAAACTTTCCGTCATGATAAAGGTGGAATAGACCCTGACCTCCGGGAAAAAGATATAAATATCATAGCCTTCCACCCGGCGCACATCGCCACACAGATGTCTGCCATTTATCGTCAGGCGGATCAGATTACTGGTCTGGTTCAATTCCCCAAAATCTTCTGCACTCATCTTTAGCCAGTCCTGTAGGCATTTGCCTTTGAGTTCTTCATCGTTGGTACTGATGATCTCATCCCCGGATGCAATGACAGCCATGCCCTTTAATTCAAAGATAAAATCATCTAAAAGCGTTTGTATGCTGATCTCGTCCTTGGCAAAGATCTCTCTTTTTTCCGATAAAACTGCCACATAGCCCGCCTGATCCTGCCGGGAAACAATGGCAAAATCGTACTGGCTACCCCCGATATCCATACGGGTCGCATAAGAATTTTCCGGATAGTGGGATGCATCATACGAAACATCGTTATTCAAAAATTCATCCCAGACAGACTCATCAATCTCTCCCCAACCGTATGTCGGCACATTGTCCGCATCCGTTACCAGAATACCGTCCAGACGCTGCTCATAGGCATACTGCTCTAAGAGAGCATCTGAGGCCTCCTCCCGCTGTTAGGCAACGGCTCAACTCCTTTGCCTTGTCCAAAAGACGGACCTCGCTCTTGGTGCGGTCTCCGACCTCATAGTTATTCCATCGCACGATCCTGGACTTGATCGTGTCAAAACTTTCATCCATGACATAATATAGTCTGGCGCGATCACTCTGTATGATGATCATACCACCGATCAAACTAACGGCTATTCCTAAGATTAAGAGAAAGCATGCCAAACTGATCTCTTTGTTTTTTCTCATATCTCTACTCTGCATCTGCGTCACCCAAGCGCGGTCTGCGCTCATGCCGTATTTTTCCAGTATCTCCCCTGTGGTTCCATCTTTTGCATCTCCTGCAAGGTCCGGGTCAGTTCCTCTGCCAGTTCTTCGTGTGTCCCCTTTTCAAAGGCAACGCCAAGTTCGGACTCATAAAGACTTTCATCCAGCATGTAAAACTCGTCCGGCATAGAATCCATAAAAAGGCGCAATGCACTCTCATGTCCCGCAATGGCATCACAATAGCCCTTGCGCAGACAGGCATACACTTCATCTAATGTAGAAAAACAATAAACCTCATCCACCTGTGGTATTCTGGGATCCTCATGGTTGAGCAGGATCTCATCCGGCTTGAGGACACCTGCACGGCAAAGCGCTTTGCCCGCAAGATCCTGCAAGGTCTTGATGCCGCTTTCCTGACGTACGACCACGACCTGACGGCTCTTTAGATAGGGACCCGCCCAGGTGTACTCATCCTCACGTTCAGTCATGGTAAAGGATCCCCAGAGACAGTCAATCTGTCCATCCGCCAGATATTCCTCCTTTTTCTCCCAGACAATATTGCGAAAGACCGGTTCATATCCCATGCGCCCAAAGGCTTCTTTGGCAAGTTCCACGTCAATGCCTGCTGCATTTCCGTCTTCATCCACATAATTGTAAGGTTTATAATCGTCACTGCCTATGATGATCTGCGGTAGGTGTCCTCTTCCGCTGCCGGACTGCTTCCACAGCCTGCCAGCCCTAGGACCAGCCCTACACAAAGCACCAGGCTTAATAATCTCTTTTTCATGCTCTTTCTCCCCATACGGTCAAAAATCCATTATTCTGCGTCCTCTTGCATTAAGCGGGTCACAGCATCCTGGATCGTCTGATACTGATCGTCCATTGCCTCCATCAATTCTTCTGCACCTTCAAACGTTCCGGCACGAAAGATTCTGTAATGTCATAAGAAGTATGATAGAGATCCGAAAATCCCAAATTTAGGCAAACACCCTTTAAGGTATGTGCTGCCCGGAATGCATCTTCCACATTTTCTCCGCTACTGCTTTTTTCATGTCTGAAAAACTCGGATCATCCAAAAACTTGATGGCAAATTTCTTGACGATCGCCTGACTTCCTCCAAATCTCTGAAGCACATCCTGCCAATCTGCTCCGATCATCTCATAACATTCCTGTACGGTCATTATCCGTCCTCCGTATTCTATGTATTTTGCTCTGTCTAAACGCAATTTATCCTATAGGTATAATTCACCTATGTTATCGCTTCATTATACGCCTGCTTTTGCAGAAAGACCAACACTTTTCACTCTCAAAAGCCAGCATACACCAAATTCCTATTCTTAGGTGGGGATTCCTGTCGAAAAAGACGATAAAATATAAAAAAAGAGGAATGTAAATCTCATACACATTCCTCTATCTTTTAACTTCTATAAATCCGGCTTAGCCAAAATATCTGTCAAGCAGACCCTTTAATGCCTTACCATGTCTTGCCTCGTCGCGAGCCATCTCATGTACGGTATCGTGGATAGCGTCCAGATTGTTCTTCTTTGCACATTTTGCAAGATCAACCTTTCCTGCGGTAGCGCCAAATTCGCAATCTACTCTCCAAGCCAGGTTGTCCTTGGTCGTAGCCTTCATGTTTGGCTCAAGGTCCTCGCCTAACATCTCAGCGAACTTTGCAGCATGCTCTGCTTCTTCGTATGCTGCCTTTTCCCAGTAAAGTCCGATCTCCGGATAGCCCTCGCGATGAGCGATACGAGCCATGCAAAGATACATACCAACTTCTGAGCATTCTCCTTCGAAGTTTGCCTTTAACTGATCGAAGATGTACTTCTTGTCCTCTTCGCTGATAGCGTCGTTATTCTTTACCGTCTTAGCATATACGCCATATTCATGCTCAGCAGCAAGTGTCAGTTCTTCGCCTTCTTTGACTTCCTTAAACTTGTCAGCACCAACATGACATACCGGGCACTCCTCTGGTGGCTGCTCGCCTTCATAAACATATCCACATACACTACATACAAACTTTGCCATAATTCTTTTCTCCTTTTCTTTACTTATGATGATTCTTAATTACTTACTGTTCCCTTTCGGTGATCTTAATATAACACCTCACCAATGAAATGTCAATAGAAAATTAGGAATTATTATTATTTTTTTTCTTTATCCAAACAGGCAGGGCATTTTCCAAAGAAAACTACCTGGCTCTGTTCGATCGTGCCGCCAAACCCTTGATTTGCAAGGGTATGCAGAAATTCCAGATTATCCATTTCCAGATCTAAGACTGACTGACAGTAGTTACAGACAAAATGCGGATGCTCTGCTGTGTTGGCATCGTAATGATCCTTGGCATCGTTGCAAGGGATACGCTGCACCTGTCCGGTTTCCTCTAAGACCGTCAGATTTCGATAGACTGTCGCAAGGCTGATCTTTGGGTAATCCTTCTGAACTGCTTGAAATATGGTCTCTGCAGTGGGATGCTTCTTCGTCGAAAGCAGATAATTATATATGGCTTCCCGCTGCCTGCTATAATTCAGAGTTTTCATAATTTCAACCTTTCTTTATCTTAAATAAATCAGTAACTATTATCAATTTAACATGGCAACTGCTATTTGTAAAGCGTTTTATGCAATTTGAATTTTCGATGAACGTTTTATTACGTAAAAAGAAGACGATGCCACAAGACACCGCCTTCCAAAACCGTCTTCAATTGTCATTATACCAAGAGGTCTGTTCGTTCTTTGCTTTCCTCGATCTTTTCATTCAATTTCTTGCAAGGAATACTGATAACCAGTCCAAAGAGCAGAGCGACTCCGATATAGGCTGTCATTTCTGTCAGATACATCCAGTAGTCATTGCCATGCGTACCTGCGATTGCCTCACGCAAAGCGTTCATACCATGTGCGAATGGCATATATTTATAAAGATACTGGAATACCTTTGGCAATACTTCTACCGGGAAGGTACCACCACTTCCAGCAACCTGGATAACCATAAGCACAACTGCTGCTGCCTCGCCGACATTGCCAAAGGCATATGCCAGAGAGTACATAAAGATGGTAAAGGTAAAACTGGTAAAGGATGCCGCAAACCAGAACATAAGCGGATGGTCACACTGGATACCTACATAGAGGATACATCCCAAAACAGTAATGATCGTCTGCAACTGTCCCATCAGGTAGAACACTATATATCTTCCGAAGAATTTCTGCCAATTCCGCAAGTTCCTGCATCCCGGATTGGTCTTAAGTCCGGTATGCATAATGGCGATCAGGATAGGGCACCAAACCAGATAGATAAGATCACATAGAATGGTGCGGTTGCAGATCCGTTATTTGCCATCGCATAAATCGGCTCCTGATCCAGATTAACCGGACTGGAAATAAAGTCTGCGATCAGATCCGGGTCAGACTCGATCAGTGACATCAAAATGTTGTACTGGTCGTTTGACTCAATATCATCCATATCGGCGATCAGATCCTGCAGTTTGCCTTCCATCTCGATGGCATCATCCCTGGTTGCTACCAGTTTATCCTTGCCAAAAGACATCATATCCGGGTAAGAGTCCAAAGCAGATGAAACATCCTTGATGCTATCGCTGAGTAGTTCAGGATCTTCTGGATCTCGCTGATCGATGACTGGATGGAATTCATGGTAGAGTTCAACTGTGGGTCTACCGTATCTTTATAGGTCGTTCTTAAGGCTTCGACGCTCTTTTTGCAGGTATCAAAATCTGCATGCAGGGACTGTGAGATTGCATTGGAATGCAGAAGTCTTGTCAGATGCTGCTTTTAAATTATCCAGATCTGCCTCAATCTTGTCAAAATCTGCATTGACTGCATCTTTTTGCTGTGTAATGGTTGAATTCATATTTACATTTTCCATTGCACTGTTGAAACTCGTCTGCAAAAGCTTCGACAGCAAGTTTGATGGAGTCAATCTGGTCTGACATACCATTGCTTGTGTTATCTACCTTGTCAAAAACATCATCCACAGCATCTGCCATGTTATCGATCTGCTTTAAGACATCATCTAGGTTGACCGTCACCATATCCGAAACGGTATCAATGCTGCCGTCTGCCGCATCCGCTGCTGCATCTGCACTGTTTGCCATGCTCCGTCCGGTCTCCATAATGGAATCCAACTGGTCTGTCACAGCATTAGTCGCATCCATCAGACTGTTTGCGGAGTCAATGATGGCAATATAGGAATCTACGATCGTGATATAGGTATTCAGATCGGCATCCATATCATCCAATTTATCCCGGACGGCATTGGTAAAAGTTGCCGCCATTGCCGCTATTATCTGTCACGACATACTCGCTCATGCTTAAGAGTGCCTGTGCCATGGTCGATACAAAAGCACTGTTGATCTCCTCCTGAACAGTCGTCTTTACCTTACCGGTAATCTTTGGCGCGATCGCGTTCTTTTCTCATTTTCATAATAAGTGATCTTTGGATTCTCGATGTCTCCGCCAAGGAAACTGATCGAGATCTTCCGAAAATGACTCGTCAATGACTAAAGCCGCATAATAATCACCGCTCTGTACGCCATCTACCGCTTCTTCCTCGCTATCTACAAAAACCCAGCCGATGGTCTTATTCTCTTTGAGGTTGCTGACAACCATATTACCGATATTTAACTCTACGCCCTCAATCTCTGTCCCTTGGTCGCAACTTGCAACTACAACGTTCAAATTGGCTGTAGATGCCTCTCCGTATGGATCCCAGTTGGACATGATGTTAAACCAGGCATATAAACTCGGAATAACCGTCAGACCAATGATCATAACAACTGCAACAACATTTGTTGCCAGTCTCTTTGCATCGGAGGTAAAAATCCGAATAATGTTTCTCATCTTATTCGTCCTCCTTTTCATCTGTATTTTTTATTGTCCGGGCTGATCTTCTGGATCACTGCCTCTTTGAACTGCTCCTTACGCTCCTCGATCTCGGCACCGATTCTCTGTTTTTCAGCCTCTATCTTTTTTGCTTGCCTTCGTCAATGCGGTCATCAACATAATCTAATTTCTCGGAAATGTTGCTCTCTGCCTGCTGCACACCTTCACCGATCAGACTGGTGTCGTCATGCAGTTTATCAACATCCACGCCAAACTCTTTCATCTGCTCCATCATCTTGTAATCACTGTACTCCACATAGATCAGATAGAAGGCTATGCCAAAGAGGGAAAGGATCCAAAGGACCAAAAGACTAATTTCCCTTCTGAAATGGCAAAACTCATGATCAGAAAGAAGAGTGGTAATATGATGTTGACTTTAAGACCAATACGGATTCTCTTTTGATTTTCCAGATGAAGATCCTGTTCATAATTGATGAACTTTTCATACATCTCTTTGTATTCTCGTTTTTCTGCCACAGTCCTACCCTCCTTACATCATTTCCGTATCTTCCAGACGCTTTTCCATGTAATGGTTGAGCCCCTCGAATGGGATACGGATCAAAAGTCCGATGACAAGACCTACACCTAAGAAGGTCAGTAACTTGAGCAGATAAACTACAATATCCGCCTCGTATAATCCACAGATACATTCACGCATAGCGTTGATCGCGTATGGGAATGGGAAGAAGATATATACCTTCTGGAAAAATTCCGGCAAAAAGTTCGATCGGATAAGTTCCGCTACTTCCGGCAATCTGCAGCACTAAGATAACAACGGCAATGGCTTTACCTACATCGCCAAAGGAGTAGACCAGTGCATAGATCAAAAGGGTAAAGGTCAGACTGGTCAGTGCGCCGACCACCCAGAACAAAAAGCGGGTGAACACACTGAATCTTCAAGATGAAAAAGATCACCCAAGACCGTGATCAGGGTCTGTACCTGCCCCATAGCGATAAAGAACATGCCTCTTCCAAAGAAAAGTTGTGTCGGTGTCGCATCCGGGTATTTTGATTTTGATACTTTTACTTTGACAATGGCTACCATGATGATACAACCTACCCATACAGACAAAACCGTATAGAATGGTGCAACTGCAGAACCATAATTTTCAATCGGATATACCGCAACGGACTCGATCTCTACCGGCTCGGAGAAGAACTCACCGTACATATCCGGATCACCGGTCAGTGTATCTACCAGTGCCTGCACACGTTCGTCGTCCTCGACGCTCTTTGCCTTGTCGATCGCCTTGGTCAGTCTGGTGCTGATCTTGGATAAGGCTTCTTTGGTCTTTTCCAGACTCTTATCCGAAGTAGAAATCGTTGTCTGCAAGGAAGAAAATACATTTCCCATGGAGTTGAGCACGCCGCTCATATTGTTCATGACCGTACTTGCATTGCCGATCACATCCTCTAAGTTATCCACGCAGGTATTGAGCTGTGGTACCAACTGGTTGTTGATGGTATTTCTGGTCGATGTGATATTGAGACCGCCTTGTCAATATCTGAGATCATGGTCGCCTCGGCATCCTTGATCGCTGGGCGGTCGCATCATACTGTCCGTCCAGATCGCCTGTTCTAATATCTTTTGCAGGGCATCCACGGCATCGGATAACTGCTGCAGGGTATTGACCACATCCGTATTCCCGTTTTCATCTGCAATGGACTGGCTGAGGGCATTGATATCTTTATTTAACTGGTTGGTATCCTTTAAGGTCTGCTGACAGGCATCTGCCATCTGATCAATATCACCGCCGATCTGCGCCTGCTTTAACTGATTTTCCATGTTTGTCAACATGGCGATCATGGTATCAACCGTCAGATTCATCCGATCTTTGTAGGCATTTAAGGTATTCTGGCTCTGCTGGATAGAACCGTTTGCCTCAGACAGACTTCCTGCGGAAGACTTGGTCTTGCCCTCCAAATCACTCACATCATCTGTGGCATTTGCAATATTAGAGGATAATACCGCATTTCCACTGATGACCTTGTCGATGGTATCCTGATAATCGATCAGATTGTCATTCAACTTCTCTAACTTCTCAATAAAGGCATCCACACCGCCTTCTTCCTCGATGTCGTCATACATATCATTGACATCTTCAAAGATGGTCTTGGTCATGACCTTTACAAACTCTTCGTTGATGTTGCTCTGTACGGTCGTAACGATGGTATCCGAGATCTTATTGGCTACCGGATTCTTTTTCTGATTCTGGTAAAAGATGGGGTAGGTTCCTCTGTTGTGTTTACGAACATATTATACATATTGTATGTAAAATCTTTTTGCACAACGAGTGCTGCATAGTATTTACCGGATTCCACACCCTCAATGGCTTCATCCGCAGAATCCACGAACTGCCAGTCGACCTTATCGTTGTCTGCCAATTCATCCATGATGTCTTCACCGGTATTTTTGAACTCTCCGTCATCATCCGTATAACCCTGATCCAAATTGACAGCCGCTAACTGTAGATTACCGGTATTGCCGTATGGATCCCAGTTGGAATAGATATTGAACCATGCATAAAGTGCTGGTAAAAAACATACACCAATGGCGATAATCAGGGCAAACAGATTTTTTTGCCAGATTTTTCACATCTGTAAAAAAGATTTGTTTGATCGTCTTCATGCCTTTATCCCTTTCGTATTTGTCTGATTCTTGATCAATTCTATTTTCTGTTTTCGCGTTAATTTTTTGACGCCGCTTCCCGGCGCATTGCCTCTTCCTTTGTGGCATATTCCTCATGGTAGACCATTTCCACCGGAAGACGCGCTTTTGTACATTTGGCACCCTTGCCCGCATTATGCGTTTGCAGGCGTTTGGCCAGATTGGTCGTATAGCCTGTGTAGAGTGAATCGTCGCTACACCGGAGTATGTAGGTAAAATGCTTTTTATCAGTCATGATTGGCAAACCTCTCTACATCTCCCAAATGCCCCAGTCGGATGCTGTTTCTGGAAACCTTCTTTACCTGATAGAGAAGTTCATCTGCTGCATGCAGATAGTCCCAGACCTTGTTTTCCTCTACGGGGAACACCCCAGCAGATGCCCTGTGAAATGGTCAGAACCTCTGCCGCCTTGGAGTATTTATGCTCTACTGCCTGACGCAGGATCATCTGTTTCAGATGTTCTGCCCACCGATAGGTCTCTTCTTCTGACATCCCGGAGTATATGAGGACAAACTCATCCCCTCCATAGCGGGAACAGAAAACTTCCCCTGATGCTGCATCTGCATGATCATGCGGGATACCATCTTAAGAGCCTCATCTCCTGCCTGATGTCCGTAATTATCATTATATTCTTTGAAATAATCAATATCTAAGATCTCAATGCCAAGTGGTGTCTGCTGTTCGCGTGCACGGATAAAAGCATCTTCTCCGTATTCGTTTAGTTTGTAGCGGTTGTAGAGTCCTGTCAGAGGATCTGTCTCTGACTTGCGGTGGAGGGCAATATTTTCCTGCTCCACTTCCCAGTTGATCTGCGCCAGATTGTTGAGGGAATTACGCATGTTGATCATGCTCGCCACCATGACGCTGTTTTCTTTTTCCATCTCCTCAGACAACTCATAATAGGTCACGGCCGTCTTCTGGAAATTGTCCCTGATCCTCTATGGCTTTATAGTAGCGAACCAGCAGCGTCAGCAATTTTTTCTCCAGATTGCGGATATTGGTCTGCTTGGTCAGTTCCTCGATGATAAAATAGCAATCCTTAAAGTCCTCATAACGCTTGCCATCCAAAAGCATACGCATATACTCATAGAGATCGTCGTAAACATCCATGATCGGCACTTCTTCTTTCAGATAGTCACCGATACGCCTTATCTCACGCAATAAGGCATCTTCCTGTCCTCTTTCATAATAAAAACGCGCCTGAAAACATGACACAACAAGCCCATCGACGTTTTGCAGATATGGCTTGCACTCTTTTTCGATCTTGTCATTGTAACGCGCTGCCGTCGCAAACATTTCCTGACCGGATTCCTCCTTGCCCATGAAAAGATATGCCTTGGCAATGTTGAGATATGCCGCCGTCAAATGCTCTATGTAACCGGGCATGGTCGGATTCACGATAATATAGTGATAGCCGCTCTCCAGGTGGTCAAGTGCCTTTTGATACTCATGGATGTTCAGATACAGGGAACCGATATTCATATGTACGATCCATTCCAGATTCGGCAGTCCGTATTTTTTTCACAATAGGAAAGTGCCTTCAAGTAATAATCCATGGCATAGGGCGCGTTGCCGCGATTTAGGGACATGATGCCCAGCATATTGTTTGCCATCACGACATATCCCCACTCCCCGATCTTTTCCATGGAAGGAATACACGCGATCATCTGAACATAAAAGTTTCTGGTGTCATTCATTAAATAATAGGTCTCGCCCCTGGAAAAGCAGGCAAAACCTATCAATGCATCGTCGTGTATCTTACGTCCGTATTCTTCAATCTTATCGCAGTTCTCCATAAGACGCTTAGAGTCTCTGCCCCGGTCAGGCTGAATTTCTTTTATCCAATTTTGAACCTCTTGCATATAAAGACTGATATTCATACGCCCATTATAAACCTGTCATTTTGAAAAATCTATTACCGAATTTTTCTTATTGTTGCAAAAAATCCTGCGGATTTACTGGGTTTCCATCCTTTCGCAACTCAAAATACAGGTTTGCTCCTTCTGCTGAATAATATTTTGATGGCTGGCTGATATATCCTATGCACTGGCCTGCTGCAACATACTCGCCTGTTGCAACCGGAATCTCCTTCAACTGACCATAGACAGCCTCGTAACCATCTCCCAAGTCCATTGTTACTGTCGTTCCCGTTTTTGCATCATTTAAAATGGATGTTATCTTTCCCAAGACAGGCGCTGACGACTTCGTCATTGACCTCTGCTCCGATGATCAGTGCCGGGTTGCACTGGTATTGCTGTAATGTCTTAAAATACACCGTCTGCTCCATGCTGTAGTCGATCAGCACCTTGCCATCGACCGGCCAGGTCAATTCGTCCGGGAAATGTAAGGTGATCGCGGATGTCTCTGCCACCTGCTCGATCACGCTCTGCTCGGCTGTCTGCTGGGAGTCCCTCTCTGCAAGGCTTGCCTCGTAACGCTCCTTTTGCAGGGCTTCCATATCTACAGTCGAGGTCTTTGGCTCTACCGTGCCGGATACCGACTGGCTTTCTTCCTCTGCAAGACTTTCCTGCTTTGCCTCCTGCCGCTGCATGACATTCTTCTGATAAAAAATACATCAGCGTGAATCCAACCGTGGCAATAATCAGCATAATTCCCGCTATCTGATAGGATAAACGATGATTTTTATATATTCACTCTGTCTCTTCATTCCACTACCTCCTACTCATAGGATGGCTGAAATGAAAGATTTTATACGATCAATGTACTTTCTTTTTTAAGGCTTCGCTCAGACGCGCAAATTCTTCCAGGGAAAGGGTTTCACCACGCACAGAAGCCGGATAGCCCAGTTCCTCGATGGTCGCGATAATGTCTTCCTTGGCGACCGGAATGGTCGGTGCATTGTTGAGTCCGTTTGCCAGTGTCTTCCGTCTCTGGTTGAAAGATGCGCGGATCACACGGAACAAAAATCCTTCATCCCATCTCAACCGGCGGCTTTTCGTGACAGGTCAGGCGGATCACAGAACTTGCGACCTTTGGCTGTGGTACAAAACAGGTCGGTGGCACGACACAGACGACCTCCGGCTTTGCAAAATACTGTACTGCCAAAGAAAGCGCAGCGTAATCCTTGGTGCCAGGTCCTACCTGCATGCGATCGGCAACTTCCTTTTTGTACCATAATGGTAATGGATGCCAGCGGCACATGGCTCTCAAACAAGCCCATAATGATCGGCGTCGTAATGTAATATGGCAGATTTGCCACGACCTTGATCGGCTTTCCGCTATTTTTTCTCCGGCAAGGGATGCAATATCCACTTTGAGGATGTCCTCATTTAAAACCGTCACATTGTCGTATTCCTTTAAGGTATCGTCCAAGACCGGCAAAAGATTGGTATCGATCTCGACTGCTACGACCTCTCTGGCGGCTTCGCACAGATACTGGGTCATAGTACCGATACCCGGTCCGATCTCTAAGACAAAATCATCCTTTGTGATCTCGGCCGCATCGATGATCTTTTCCAGAATATGCGTATCGATCAAAAAAGTTCTGCCCATATTTCTTTTGAAAATGGAAGCCGTGTTTTTCTAAGACCGCCATCGTATAGGCTGGATTTCCTAAATATGCCATAGTAACTCTAATTTCTATTGTAATAGACCATACATGTTTCTTGCATTGATCTCTGTCTGCTTTTTCTACTTCTTCCGGCAAAATGCCGCGGATGGCTGCAATCTTATCGATCACATAGCGAATCTGCGATGAATCATTGCGCTTGCCACGGTTTGGCTCCGGGCAAAGATAAGGACTATCTGTTTCCACCAGAATACGCTCAAGCGGAATCTCCTTTGCCGTCTCAACCAATTTTTTGGCATTTTTAAAGGTAACTACACCGCCGATCCCGATATAGTAGCCCATGGCAATGTATTCTTTGCCATTTCCGGCGAATAGGAATAACAATGAATGACACCCGGGTGCTTGATATCCGGGTGGGCTTTTTCCGAATTCCTGCAAAATCTCCATGGTATCTTCCGCTGCATCTCTGGAATGTATGATAAAAGGTTTTTCTAACTCTACTGCCGATCCAACTGCTGACGGAACCAGTATTTTTGTGTATCTTTGCAGGCATGTCCCTCCTTGCGGAAATAATCAAGCCCGATCTCTCCGATGGCAAGAACCCTTGGATCCTGCGCCATCTGCCGGAGGCGGTCAATACAAGCCGCATCCATAGACTCCACCTCGTCCGGGTGCACGCCAACGGCTGCGTAAATATAATCATAAGACTGTGCCAATGCGACGCTGGATGCAGAAGATTTCATATCTGCTCCCACATTGACAACGATACCTACATTTTTGGATGGGAGAACTCTCAATAAATCCTCCCGATCCACATCAAATTGTCTGTCATCATAATGTGCATGACTGTCAAATATCATCTTTTTCTCTCTTCATTTAAAGTAATCTTATAGACACTTGCAGGGTCAGACCAATCCGACCTGACCCTGAAGTTATGATTATAGTGTTTGATTAACAGATCTCTGCGCCTGCCGGCATGTCTTTTCCGGTGTCATGAGTGACAGATTGCCCTCTGCGTCCTCTGCACAAAGCAACATTCCCTCGGAAAGTACACCTGCCAACTTGGCTGGCTTTAAGTTCACGAGAACCATGACCTTCTTTCCGACCATCTCCTCGGCACTGTAGTATTTCTTGATGCCGGACACGATCTGCTTGGTCTGACTGCCAATGCGAACCTGTGAGCAAAGCAACTTCTTAGACTTTGGCACTTCCTCACACTTGATGATCTCGCCTACTTGAAACTGCATCTTGGTAAAATCGTCAAAACCGATCTCATCCTTTGGCTCAATATCAATCACATCTGCATCTTCTTCCGGCTCCTCCTGCGGTGCTGCAACCGGCGGATGGAGTTCAGCAACCTTTGTCATGACCTCGCCCAGATCCAATCTTGCAAAAAGGATCTCCGGTGCATCTGTCACCTTGGTTCCGCTGACATAGTGACCAAAGGTGGAAAGTTCCTCGTATGGGATTTCTTTTGCATTTAACTGTGTCAGGATACGGTCGGTTGTCTCCGGCATGAAACTCTTAAGCAGGGTAGCACCGATGGAAATACTCTCTACCAAATTATAAAGAACGGTTGCCAGACGATCCTGCTTGGTCTCATCCTTGGCAAGTGCCCATGGCATTGTCTCATCAATATACTTGTTGCAGCGCTTGAAGAGTGCGAAAACTTCTGTGATGGCATCTGCCACACGAAGATCTTCCATCTTGGCTTCCACGCGGGAAACGGTAGAAGTAACAACTGCCTTGAGTTCATCATCTACCGGCTCATTTACACCTTTGTCACAAACAAGACCGTCAAAATATTTATTGCTCATGGAAATGGTACGGTTTACCAGGTTTCCAAGTGTATTTGCAAGGTCAGAGTTCATACGCTCAACCAGAAGTTCCCATGAGATAATACCGTCATTGTCATATGGCATCTCATGCAGGACAAAGTAACGTACGGCATCCACGCCAAAGAAATCTACAAGTTCATCGGCATAAAGCACATTTCCTTTGGACTTGCTCATCTTGCCATCGCTCTGGATCAGCCACGGATGACCAAATACCTGCTTTGGAAGCGGCAGGTCAAGTGCCATCAAAAGATCGGCCAATAAATGGTATGGAAACGGATGATATCTTTACCGATCGGATGCAGGTCTGCCGGCCAGTTCTTTTTGAAAAGGTCAGAAGAATTGCCGTCGCAGTCATAACCGATACCGGTGATATAGTTGGTAAGGGCATCTAACCATACATAGGTAACATGCTTTGGATCAAAATCTACCGGAATACCCCAACTAAAGGATGTACGGGATACGCAAAGATCCTGCAGTCCCGGCAAGAGGAAGTTGTTCATCATCTCATTCTTGCGGGATACCGGCTGAATAAACTCCGGATGTGTATTGATATGCTCGATCAGACGATCGGCATACTTGCTCATCTTGAAGAAATAGGCTTCTTCCTTTGCCGGCTGTACCGGTCTGCCACAGTCCGGACAGCAGCCATTCTCATCCAACTGCGATTCTGTCCAGAAAGACTCACATGGGGTACAATACAAGCCTTCATAGGCACCCTTGTAAATATCGCCCTGATCGTATAACTTTTTGAAGATCTTCTTTACCTGCTTCTCGTGATCCTCATCCGTAGTACGGATGAACTTGTCATAAGAAGTATTCATCAGATCCCAGATACGCTTGATCTCTGTAGATACATTGTCTACAAATTCCTTTGGTGTGATACCGGCTTCCTTTGCCTTTAACTCGATCTTCTGTCCGTGTTCATCCGATCCTGTCTGGAAAAATACATCATATCCTTCCTGTCTTTTTAAAACGAGCAATACTGTCCGCCAGGATGATCTCATAGGTATTGCCGATATGCGGCTTGCCTGAGGTATATGCAATGGCGGTAGTAATGTAATACTTTCCTTTGTTTGACATTTTAACTTCTAACTCCTACTCTTCATCTTCTTCAACGACTTCGCCGGAAACAGTCTCTACGGTCTCCTCAGCGACTTCGTCTGTCTTTTCTTCGGTTACGACCTCATCTTCATCCTCGAAAATGTCCTCGTCCATCTTTGCACCACACTTGCTACAGAAAGCAGCGCTACCACTTACAACAGCGCCACACTTCGGGCATGCCTTACCGCCCTTGGTGTATGCGATCTGCTCCTTGATCTCCTCGATCCGCTTCTGTGCTGCTACTACTTCCTCAAAAGTGAGGTATATGCCTCTGGTGCGGCATCTTTATTCTCCTGATAGAAGATCTTACCAATCTCCTGATACTGCTTGTTCAAAAAAATCTTCCTTTGAACGCATCTCATACTGTAACTTTGCAACATCCGTCATGCCCTTTGCCTTTTCGCCGACTTCCTGTGTTGCACTTACGATAGAATCACCTAATTTGCTGAAAAAATCCATTTGTTTTTCCTCCTTTAGATAAATTTGTCAAAGTCATACTGATATATTCTGTCATTATAACATTATTATGGCGCGCTTTTCAACGTATTATCGCAGACTGTCAAGAATTGAGTGCCCGATCGTATGCTCTGGCATTGCAAAGGGAAAAATTGTCTGCGATCGTCGCGCCGATCACCGCAAAGGTATCTTCTTCCGGTAAAGGTCCGCTGCCTTTGTGTTTCTTGGAATACGCAAGAAACGGCACCTTTTCTCTGGTATGATCCGTCCCGGTATAGGGTCGGATCGTTTCCGTGGTCTGCCGTGATGATCAAAAGATCGTCCTCCCGGAGTACCGGGAGCAGTTGACCCAACTTGACATCAAACCGCTCGATCTCCTGCCCATAACCAATCGGATTGCGCCTGTGCCCCCCAAAGAGCATCAAAATCCACCAGATTGACAAAGCATAGCGCGAAAATCACGCTTTGCGATCTCGATGGTCTGCTCCATACCATGCACACTGCTCTTGGACCGGTTACTTTCCGTAATACCCTGACCGACAAAAATATCATTGATCTTGCCAACGGAGATCGCATCAAATCCGCGTCTTTTAGACTGTTCAAAACGGTCTTTCCTGTAGGTTCCAAGGCATAATCATGCCGGTTGCTGGTACGGACAAATTGACCCTTTTTCTTCCCCACATAAGGTCTTGCGATCACGTCCAACCCGCCACTCGTCTTTCATGGTAAGTTCTCTTGCAATCTCGCAGTAGTGGTAGAGATTTTCCAGTCCCATGGTCTCCTCATTGCCACAGATCTGCAATACGGAATCCGCAGATGTGTATACGATCAGGTGGCCTTTTTCGATCTCTTCCTCACCCAGTTCGTCCAGAATTTCCGTACCACTTGCCGCCTTGTTGCCAATGATATGGCGACCGGTACGCTCCTCCAACTCCTTGATGAGTTCCGGCGGAAAACCATGTTCTGTAAAGGTAATGAAAGGTTTTGTCGTCTCAATCCCCATCATTTCCCAATGTCCGGTCATGGTGTCCTTGCCATTGCTTTTTTCACGCAGGGGCGCATAGTAAGCAAGAGGGCTTTCTACCGGATCTACTTTATCCATCGCTTTTAGATTTGCCATGCCAAACCGCCGGAGATTGGGTATGGTAAAGGAATCCATCTTCTCTGCAATGTGTCCTAAAGTATCCACACCAAAATCACCGAATTTGTCGGAATCCGGCATGGCGCCAATGCCAAGTGAATCCATAACAATGAGAAAAACACGTTTGTAACGATACATTACAATTCCTTCTTTCTTCCTGATCTACTCTAATATCTTTAGTATTTACAATACTTCTAATCCTGTCTTGTCATCCCGGATTAAGATTCGAAGGGCATCCACGGCTGTCTCAATCGCCAGTTCCGTATCATGTACCTGTGCATTGGAAAGTCCCAACTTGGCACGCTCCTGATTTGCCACAACCAAAAAGCAGGATCCCACGCGCACCCGCAGAAAACTGCCTGCAATAAAGAGTGCCGCAGATTCCATCTCGGATGCCAGACAGCCCATCCGAAGCCATGCCTGCCACTTATTCTCCAGTTCATAGGATACCGGCATGACCTCCGGCTCATGCTGTCCGAAGAAAGAATCCTTACACTGGACAACACCGGCGTGATATGTGATTTCTTTCTCTTTTGCTGCCTGTATCAAGGCATGCATGACATCGACATCCGCTACTGCCGGATACTCGATCGGTGCATATTCCCGGCTAGTCCCTTCCATACGGACAGCACCGCTGGCGATCGCTATGTCACCTCCACATACATCCTGCTGCATGCCACCGCAAGTACCCACACGGATAAAGGTATGCGCACCTGCCTTTGACAATTCCTCAAGGGCGATGGCTGCCGACGGTCCGCCGATTCCGGTGGAAGTCACACTGACTTTTTCCCCATCCAGCATCCCTGTGTATGTAACAAACTCTCTACTATCTGCCACCAAATGCGCACCCGTAAAATGTTCAGCGATCTTGGCACAGCGCTTGGGATCTCCCGGCAGGATCACATATTTTCAATGTCTTCCGGTCCGATTCCGGTATGATACTGTTTGCCAGACCCTTCTGTGTAATCAACCATACGTTACCTCCTTTTTTAGGGACGTTCCTTTTGCCATATGGGTATCCCCTTTGGCTCATCTTATAAATTATCCGGTCCAAAACTTTCCGGTAAAGTTGACCTAATGTCATCGTCCGGTAAGAGATCTCTCCCTCCGGCGTCTGCTTTCCCAGATAGATCGAAAAATTCGTCCTTGCAAAATTCACGCATGACCTGACGACAGACACCACACGGCGGACAGATGCGCGCACAAGTCATGTCTGCCCTGCCACCCACAATGGCAATGGCTGAAAATTCGTGCTCGCCCTGGCTGACTGCCTTAAAAAACGCTGTCCGCTCAGCACAATTTGTCGGTGTGTATGCCGCGTTTTCAATATTGCATCCTGTGTAGATATGCCAGTTTTTTCCCAAAAGTGCTGCACCGACAGCAAAGTGGGAATAGGGCGTATATGCATTTTTCTTGCCTCGATGGCTTGCTCTATCAAACTTATGATCTCTGTATTTTCCATGGTCTTATTATATCCCATAATAACTTATTTTTTAAACAGGATATCCTCTTTTTGCAATAAACATGATTATAATGATAGAAAGCAAAATAGCCGCCCACAGGCGGCTATTTTAATAGTTAAATAAATATTTTATCTCAGGCAAATATAGACAAGATAAATAGCATACAGAACCAGCATGATGATGCCTTCCTTTTTGCCGATTTCCTTTTTGGTTATGCAAAATACCCATGTGATCGGTGAGAATACTAAAAAGCACGATAATGTCGATCGCGTTCTCCATAAGGAAAGTGATCGGGCTGATGGTTGCCGCAACACCCAGCACCATCAGAATATTGAAGACATTCGATCCAACGACATTGCCAACTGCCATATCAATTCATTCTTTCTGGCTGCCACAATGGATGTCACAAGTTCCGGTAAAGATGTTCCAACGGAACAGATGGTAAGCCCGACAAGCGTTGCACTGATACCAAAACTTGTAGCAATGGTAGAGGCAGAGTCTACAACCCAATCGCCGCCATATTTGATAGCAATAGGCTCCACCTACGATATAGATAATGGATTTCCAGACGGGCTGTTCTTTCATTTCACTCATCTCTTCGTTCATCTCACGCTCTTTTCAGAGATTTCTCCACGCTTTCTTGCATCCATTGCACTCTTGATCAAAACTACGATAAATCCTACAAAGATGACCAAGAAGACAATTCCATCGATACGCCCCAGTTCCATGCCAATGCATCCGCAAACAAGCAGTAGAATGGCACATAGCACAGAAAACGGATAGTCTCTTTTTTAAGACATCCCGGCTTACCTGTAACTTTGAGATCACTGCACAGATACCAAGTACGACCATCAGATTAAAGATATTGGATCCGACAACATTGCTGACCGCAAGTGTATTCTGATTGTTCATGGATGCCGCAATACTTACAGATGTCTCCGGTAAACTGGTTCCCATTGCAACGATCGTCATACCGATGATGAGTGATGGAACCTTTAACATCTTTGCAACCGATGAAGCACCTTCAACAAAGAAATCTGCTCCCTTTACTAATAATACAAAACCAATGATCAGTACGACCACTGCCTTTAAAATTGTTACTGCCATTTCTTTCCCTCCTATAAATATACTGCCCTTCTCTTATCCCAACAGATGCTCGGTCAAAATTTTTAATCCCAGTAATACTAAGATCAGACCACCTACCAGTTCTGCTTTCGCCTTGTATTTGTTTCCAAAAATGTTACCAACAAAGACACCGATCGCAGATATGACCGCCGTTACCAGACCTATGATCGTAATGGCTTCCACAATGTTAACTTCCAAAAATGAAAATGTGATGCCAACCGCCAGCGCATCGATACTGGTCGCGATCGCCAAAATGAACATTTCCTTGATATCAAGTGGCGGATCCATCTGATCAATCTCTACGACTTCATCCTTTTCCCTGATTGCCTCTGCCATCATCTTGCCGCCAATATAAGCAAGCAAAACAAATGCAATCCAATGATCGATCGCGCTGATCTTATCTGCGAACTGACTTCCCAAGAGCCATCCAAAAATGGCATCAACGCCTGAAATCCGCCAAAGAAAAGCGCAATGACAAAACATTGCTTTTTGTTGACCTTGCGCATGGCAAGACCCTTGCAAATAGACACGGCAAATGCGTCCATAGCAAGTCCTACGCCCATCAACATGAGTTCAACAAGTCCCATATTACTCCCTTCTTCTAAAGTGTGTGGATTTTAACTTTTGTATGTGTGCTTGTCCATAAAAATAAAGATTATCTTATAGAATAAAAAAAGAGACTCCCATATGCATATGATCTGCTACTACAAAATGTAATAGTCACCATATACATATGAGTCTCACCATTTAAGATTTGCCAGGCTATTGCCGGGTCTGTTGACAAATCACACAATTCTTGTGTGTTTATTTACTCCCTCATAGCCATTTCAATATATCGGAAATGTCAGAAAGTGTCAATGTAAAGCATGTCTCATCCATTGTACTTTTATAGATACAATCCTACTATGCAATCTTTGTTTTTTCTCCTCCATCTTGCGATAGATAAAGCGTACAATGATATACGCGAGAATTGCCTCAATAATGCCTAGAATGGTTCCCGTCAGCACGTCTGTTGGAAAATGCACAAAGACATACATTCTGGAAATGGCGATCAGCGCCGCCAAAACCACTGCTGCAATTCCCTGCTTTCGATACCTTGCATACTGGACAATGGATACCGCAGATGCAAAAAGAGGCAGAAGAATGCCCCGACGGAAGGAATAATCCTTTGGATTTTTCACTAAGAGCGTTACTGAATCATCAATCCAGCAAGGTCTTGCCCGCATGACTGTATTTTTAAAAATACATTGATCACCAGCAGTGAAAATAAGAGGGCAAGCGCAGATGTCCAGGCCACCTTCTTATCTTTGCAGAAAATCAGCATAGCGATCGTAAGCAGAATCCAAAAAGATTCCGGCATTACCAAGTGATGTGATCGCCACCACGATCTTATCTAAGACCGGATTGTGCAGTCCCTGAAACCAATACAAAAGATCAAATTCCCAGTCAAAATAAAAACATTTCCCATTGTTGCTATCATATGTATACCCCCAGAATAATTATTTTATGCCAACTCTACCTTGCAGAATTTCTTCTTGCCCTTTTTCAAGATAAATTCCTCTGCAAAGGCTTCTTTTTTTCATAAGTTGCATGTGAATCTGTTACTTTTTCGCCATTGACAGAAACACCGCCCTGCTCTACCGCACGTCTTGCTTCATTACGGCTTGTGGCAAGATTTGCACTGATCAGAAGTTGTAAGATGTCAACACTGCCATCCTTAAAGATATCCTCTGTGATGGTCTCCGTCGGCATATTTGCAGCACTTCCGGTAGAAAAGAGTGCCTTAGAAGCCTCTTTTTGCCTTTACGGCTTCCTCCTCGCCATGCACCAATTTGGTAAGTTCATAGGCAAGGATATTCTTAAACTTCATTTAACTGGCTTCCTTCCCATTTATCCATCTCGTCGATCTGCTCAAGTGGCAGGAAAGTAAGCATACGCAGGCATTTTAAAACGTCCTGATCGGATACATTGCGCCAGTACTGGTAGAACTCAAACGGTGATGTCTTATTCGGGTCAAGCCAAACGGCACCTGACTGGGTCTTACCCATCTTTTTGCCTTCAGAATTAAGAAGAAGATTGATCGTCATCGCATAGGCATCTTTTCCAAGTTTACGACGGATGAGTTCTGTACCACCTAACATATTGCTCCACTGATCGTCTCCGCCAAACTGCATATTACATCCGTATTTCTGGAATAACATGTAAAAATCATAACTCTGCATGATCATGTAGTTAAACTCAAGAAAACTCAGTCTCTCTCCATACGCTGCTTGTAGCACTCTGCGGTAAGCATACGATTGACGGAAAAATGTGGTCCAACATCACGCAGCAACTCAACGTAATTCAAGCCCATCAGCCAGTCTGCATTATTTACCAGAATTGCCTTGTCTTCTGAAAAAATCGATAAAGCGGCTCATCTGCTTTTTGAAACAATCTACGTTATGTGCGATCGTTTCTGTTGTCATCATCTGACGCATATCGGTTCTTCCGGATGGATCACCGATCATGGCTGTTCCGCCACCGATCAATACAACCGGCTTATTTCCAGCCATCTGCAAGCGCTTCATCAGACAAAGTGCCATAAAATGTCCTACATGAAGACTGTCTGCGGTAGGGTCAAATCCAATATAGAATGTAGCCTTTCCGTTATTGATCAACTCCTTGATCTCTTCTTCGTCTGTTACTTGGGCGATCAGTCCCCTAGCAACCAATTCATCATAAATTGTCATTTTTCCTCCATTTCCGCAACCTGACAAAAGTTGCTCTTATATTCTATGCGTGGAAGATCTGTTACAGAGCGTTATTTATAGAATAAAAAAAACGCCCTCTATCTTCTTCCAAAGATAAAGGACGAGTAAACTCGTGGTACCACCTTTATTCACAAATATCTCACGATACCTGCCTCATCAAGTCTCATAACAAATAATGTCATGTGAAACTCTTAGCACGATAACGTGTGCCAATCCGGCGCATCCTACTTTTTGAACTATAGATCCAGGTTCAGACTGCTACTCAGGAAGGTATTCAAGATACCGTCTTTTGCGTCTCGCACCAACCGACGCTTCTCTGATTCCGATCTCTGTATCTCTACTCTTTTCCATCAACGTATTTATCAATCTTCCTCATTATACAGGCGCAGGTTTTCATTTGTCAACAAGTAAAAAACGGCATGCGCAATCCAAGGACTGCACATACCGCTTTTACAAGAAGGGTTTTATCTAAAATTTACGGAAATTGCCTTGATCCGGTTGTTATCGGTAGAATTTGTTTTTGCTTTTCCCATTGTTGTTTTACCCCTTTCAACACAACTTGTATTGGATATTTCTATCATATATAATTATATGTGATAGAAACATATCAGTTTTAACTGTGATTTTATTATTTTTTACATATTCGAGGTAATATTTATGTTTTTTATGACAGGTCATCCACAAAGTGATATCAGTGAAGCACAAAGTGATTTTATTATTCAGCATGATTCATCAAATACAGGACGATTTGTTTTTAAACCATCCTTACCGTCTCATGTTGATCTCCATTCAGCCGGACAACCCGGAGCATTATCAGAAATTGACCATAATCTCGCCTAAAGAGACTTTCTTCTTTGAACTATCCATGAAGGAACTTAAGCAGGTACCAGATGGAAGAAATCTTCATAAACATGACTTTTATGAGATCGTGATCGTATTGGATGGGGAGGTATATCAGAATATCGAAAACGAAAGAAATCTCTATACCAAAGGAAGCTGCTGTATCCTCAATAAAAATGTGCGGCATACTGAGGAATATCGCGATTACTATCGCGTTGCATTTGTCCAGATCTCATCGAATTTTCTGAAACACCTATATGAATGCATGACCCTGCATATCTTTGGCAGACATAAAACAAAGGACTCCAAATTCTTACAGTTTCTGGATAACAATATCAACGAACGACAAACGGCAAATAAGAATTATCTGGATCGATTTCCCAAAAGAGCATACATTTTTGGTAAAGCATGTGCACAGCATCTTAGATCGGATCGTACATATCACGGTCGATCCTACGCCGGATGCCAATATTCGGGTACAAGGTCTCTTTTTAGACCTGCTCTATAATCTCTCCCCCGCTTGGATTATTACAACTCAGTTCCTATCCGCATCGGAACAGACACGGAAAACCGCCTTTTCCAGCAAATCACCAAACTTTTAGAGGCAAACCACGGACATATCTCCAGAAAAAAATTGTCTGATGCACTCAGTTATTCCGGCACCTATCTCAATGCCATCTGTAAAAAATACTCGGGACTTTCCCTTTTTGATTATGGCATGCATTTTTTTGTATGAAGGAAGCCAGCATACGTCTTCTGGATACTGACCAGACTATTGCTGATATTTCCAGAGACTTGGGTTTACCAACCAAACACATTTTTATAAAGTCTTTAAAGAAAAATATAAAATGACACCTATGCAATACCGCAAACAGAACCAGACAAAGGAATAAAAACAGTCATAGGAAAAGGAGCCGAGACTTTCGTCCCGACTCCTGTTATTTTATGACTTATGTATTTTATGCTTCTGCATTTTCGTTAGTTTCTGCTTTTGCCTTCATCTCTGCTACTTTCTTCTGAACTTCAACCATTTCTTCTTTGTTCAGTTTGTAGAATCTCATAGCAACGATGTTGCACAACCATCCAAGAATTGGAAGACCGAACATTAAGAACATTGTCATCCAGAATACACCCTTTGTTGCAGGATCGCCCATCTGAGGAACGGAATCCTTATATCCGATCAATGTAATACAGAATGCTGCGATGGTAGATGCAAGTGATGTAATTAACTTATCGATGAAGTTGTATACACCGGAAATAACGGCTGGTAAATAATTACCTGTTCTTGCATATTCGTAATCAACGATATCAGCCCTCATAGCAGTACCTGTTGTGGTAAGAACCATCTTTGTACCGGTTGTTGCCAACTGCAATAATGCATAAATGATCATTGGTACACCGAAGACACCGATGGACTTCATACCGGTTGGTCCTAAGATCGCACAGAATACAACTGTAACCACTGCTACTGCAATAGAAAGCCATGACCAAACGGTTGTTGCCTTCTTTGCACCCATCTTAGCAACGAATACACCACCACCAAAGGCAAATACAATACCTACGATCATAGTAAAGTTACCGATCATAGTTGCTGCTGCATAGGATCCGATCAAGATACCGGACGCCATGGTTGTAATGATAGACTGTGATCCGGCCTGCTGTGCTAACTTATCAGAAATACCGGTAAGCATATACATCTGGCAAGGCTTGTTATCCTTTAAGATAGCAACCATATCCTTAAACTTAACGGTCTGGTTCTTCTGACCATCTTTTCCGATAACTTCAAATGTCTTAGCATTATCAGACTTGCGTACAGCAAAGCATGCAAGTAACATGAAGATACCGGCTGTGATTACATACCAGTAAAAACTTCTTTCAGCATTGGTGCATTGTACTGATTGTCATATCTAGGTAAGATTGCAAAAGTAACAATGTTGTTAAAGATAAGTGGTACAAGGTAAGAATATAATGTTCCGAATACACCCATCATTGGACGCTGTGTAGGGTCATTCGTAAGTACGATACCGATGGTACCACCTGCCATACCATTGATGGTATATCCGCAGATATATACAACATAAATAAGGATAAATACTACAATACCAGTTGTTCCTGTGTATTTACCGGATGCCCAGTCGTACATCATAAGTACAGCGAGCGCTGCCATCACCCATCCAGTCACAAAGGAAGATACGGATCTTTCCATGTTTTGGATTCATTTTTCGAACAATGCTGCAAAAAGCGCATCTGTGAATCCATCAAAAAGTCTTGTTCCTGTAATAATGATACCTGCAACTGCCGGTACGATTGCGTATCCTGCATTTGCAATGTAAGATGCATACATCATCAGCAAATAAAAGCAGATACCACATCCGTTATTTGCGTTACCAAGTATCATTTCGAGCATGGATGCTTTACGATACTGAACGCCATCACGTGCGCTGGCATTAAAAATGCCGGCTTTTTTTTCTCGTTGCCATAGTCAAACCCTCCATATTCTTTTCATTTATCACTTCTCAACACTGCGCTTTCCTATTTCGTAGAAAGTTGTGCAGTATCTCTGTGGCTTATGATTAAATTATAAAGAGTTTATAAAATCAGATGTCGGAAAATTCGACGAAATGTAAACAAATTTGTCTGATCGCTATTTTTTCAACTTTACTATACAAATTCGTTGGAGATAAGGCTTTCTCTTTGTTCTGCCTTATTTATTAACTATACATTTGTATATCAAAACTATAAAGACACAACTCTCTCATAAGATCCTGACTTCAGGGTCTCTGGACCGCAGCCTTCCAATCGGACCGTAGCAGTCATATTTGCCGGGATCTCAAAGGTGTAGACAATACGGTTTTTTTCATATTTCCAGCCAGACGTGATCTTTCCATATGGAGAATCATAGGAAGTATGCAAATAACCAAGTCTTTGGTCTGGCTGCGGCGCGATCACGCATCTTTCCATCATTTACAAGAATACCGGCAGCACAATCCATCAGCCAGCCGACAATCGCCCCATAAGAATAATGATTAAAGGAATCCTTTGGATTACCATTTTCATCAAAGCAATTCCAATTTTCCGGTAGTCCGATATGGAATTTTTTGACTCAGACGATATTGCATCTGACTCCCGCTTTATTTTTCTACTTACTTCAATCTCCTCTTTGTTTTTCCTTGTCACTTACATCGTAAACTTCTACCTCAAAAGCACTCTGCTGACTTCCATCTTCCAGTTTCCATCGCAACGTAATATCCGACCCATCAATTCCGCATGGCTTAGACAGATGGTTTACCTGTAAATCTCTGATCTTCATGAAAAAAACCTCCCATTTTTTTTTAGCAATCTTTTCTTTATTGTAGATTGCAAAATAAAACAAAAAAAGAGGTCTTTCATACCATATAATATGGTGATATAAAACTAATCAATATCATTTCTATATTGTAAAGGTGTCTTTTTATACTTTTTCTTAAACAGTTCGATAAAATAGGATGTATCCTCATATCCGACATGTAGGGCAATATCTTCCACAGACATTCTCGTATTTTCCAAAAGCAGACAAGACTCCTGCAAACGTGTATCCTGAATCTGTTTTAAAATAGTCGTACCCATGTGTTTTTAAAAATCCGGTTCAGATAAGTTTTTGAATAGTGAAATTCTTCTGCGACTTCTTCTAGGGAAATGCTTGCATAGTTATGATTGATATACAATAAAATCTGTGTCATCTGCTCTCCTTCTTTTCCAAGCCTGGAGGACAATTTTACATTTTTACACTGACCTAGAAGTTCCAGAAAAAAGATACTCAGATAATGATCACAAATTCTTGCTCCGTATGTAGTTTCATTCAGATAAGCTACCATGAGATCAAGTAACTTGTCCCTTAATACTTCATCATTTCCACCTGAAAAACAAGATATGCATTGGATTCCTGCGAAAAAAAGTACCTCACTGAAAAACTGATGCAAAAGACTCTGTTGCGGAATATCCCCCAGAAATGTCTTCTCAAAAGTGTATTTATTAACTACAATATTGATCATCATACTGTCATCATAAATATTTACTTTATGCTGCATTCCCGGCGGAATGATCAGCAGGTTTCCTTGATTCAAAGTCTCCTTTTTTTCTGCTTTTCCTTCTTTACTACGTAAAAATTGATCAACCTTTCCCCTATATATGTAGCACATCTCTATAAATTCATGATCGTGAAATTCTCCGGGAGAAAATCGAATGTGTTTATTGATAAAGATGTTTTTGTCTGTTTCAAAAAAATTCCTTGTGAAGAAAATGTACTCTGTTTTTTCCTTTATTTCGTGATCCATATTCTTTTGTACATTTTCTTTTTCCCATGCATCCAAATCTACATTATCCAGATCAAGAATCTTTTTGGAATATTTTTCATCGAGTTCTTTTTTTCTCTGAAGAAATCTGCTACCTTCCTTCATAAAAAGCATATTTTTTTTCCATATCATAAAAAGAATTCACTTTACCATCCTGTTCATAATATGTGCGAAATATTTCTTCGATTGCACTGTATTCTGTCAGATAAGATATAATCATTTCTCTGCTTATCATAAGGTCTCCTCATCTTTACAAATCAGGGAATTCCACAGGATTTCCTGTGATATAAAAACAAAAGCGGCTCACTACTGTGAACCGCTAAATCAGAGGCGCCAACCAGATTTGAACTGGTGATAGAGGTGTTGCAGACCTTTGCCTTACCACTTGGCTATGGCGCCATATCTTGCATCAACATGATGCATTATATAAAAAAGTCATACATCCGTCAAGATGTAAGTGACTCCGACGGGAATCGAACCCGTGTTACCGCCGTGAAAGGGCGATGTCTTAACCGCTTGACCACGGAGCCATATGCATTATGAAAACGGAGAAGGAGGGATTTGAACCCTCGCGCCGGTTACCTGACCTATACCCTTAGCAGGGCACCTCTTCGGCCACTTGAGTACTTCTCCATAGTCGAACTAAATCAATATTCACAATGCACAAACTATTCTACTAAAGGTATCCCCATTTGTCAACGGAAATATTGCATTTCTTCGCAATTTTCTTTTTATTTCTGATACTCCAGAATGGCTGTTTCATAGAGATTATTTCCGTGGCAATCTGCTACAACTATGACCGGAAAAATTTTCGACCATAATCTTACGGATGGCTTCTGCACCCAGATCATCATAGCAGATGACTTCTGACTCTGTGATGCATTTAGAAAGAAGGGCACCGGCACCGCCAACGGCTGCAAAATATACAGCGTGATTGCGGATGACAGCATCTAAGACTTCTTTTGTCCGCTTTCCCTTACCGATCATAGCCTTTTGTCCAGATCTAATAGGCGCGGTGCGTATTTATCCATACGGCTGGCTGTGGTCGGACCTGCAGAACCAATCGGACGGCCCTCTCTGGCCGGTGACGGTCCCATATAATAAATCGTTGCATCTTTGATCGGGATCGGAAGTTCTTCTCCACGATCCAGGACTTCCATCATACGCTTGTGCGCTGCGTCGCGTGCTACATACATCTGACCATCCAGATATACATAGTCCCCAGAAGTCAGGCTTTCTGCGATTTCTTTTGTAATTGGTAATGTAATATGTCTATCCATCTGAAACCCCTTTTACAATTATAATTCTCTCACTACGTGGCGATTGACGTGACAACAGATGTTGACTGCCACCGGAAGTCCCGCAATATGTGTTGCATAAGTATTGATATTGACTGCAAGTGCCGTGGTGCTTCCGCCGAGTCCACCCGGTCCGATTCCCAGTCCGTTGATCTTTTCAAGCATTTCTTTTTCCAGATCTGCCACCCATGGAATTTCCGGCTTCTGATTGAGATTTCTGGTAAGTGCCTGCTTTGCCATCAAAGCAGATTTTTTCAAAAGTACCACCAATACCAACACCAACCACCATTGGTGGACAAGCATTTGGACCGGCATCTTTTACTGCCGTAAGAATCGCGTTTTTACACCTTCGATTCCATCAGCTGGTTTTAGCATGAACACACGGCTCATATTTTCACTGCCAAATCCCTTTGGAGCAAACGTAATTTTTACTTTTCACCTTCTACAATAGAATAATGGATGACTGCCGGCGTATTGTCTTTTTGTGTTTATGCGTTCAATAGGATCTCCTACAACCGATTTTCGAAGATACCCATCTGTATAACCCTGTCGTACACCTTCATTGATAGCATCTTCTAAACTTCCACCAACAAAATGAACATCCTGTCCTATTTCCATAAAAACAACTGCCATTCCTGTATCCTGACAAATTGGAATCATCTCCTGATCTGCAATGGTAAGGTTCTCCTGCAATTGCTCTAAAATCTTTTTTCCAAGAGGCGAAGCCTCTTCTTTTTGTAGCATTTTTAGAGCCTTATCCATATCATCCGATAAATAATGATTTGCCTGTATACACATCTTAGCAATTTCTTTTGTAATGTCTTCTACCGCAATTTCTCTCATCGTACATTCTCCCTCTACCACCAGTCACTGTCCCATAAAATGGTAAATGGTCCATCATTTTGTAAATCAATTTTCATGTCTGCACCAAAACTACCACATTCTACTTTTCCAAAAGCCTCTTCACATTTTTGTTTAAAATACTCATAAAGTTCATTGGCAAAATCAGGTGCGCCCGCCTTTACAAAACTCGGTCGATTGCCCTTTTACAATCTGCATAAAGCGTGAACTGTGAAACAACAAGAACTTCTCCACCGACATCTTGTATCGATAGATTTGTCTTTCCGTCCGCATCCTCAAAAATGCGAAGTCCTTGCAATTTTTTACATATTTATCAACCATTTCCTTCGTATCACCATCTGCTACACCAAGAAATACAAGCAATCCTTTTTCAATTTTTTCCGATTACCTGTTCGTCTACTGTCACCGATGCATGATTTACTCTTTGAATTACTAAACGCATGTTTTTTCTCCTTATTTCTCTAAAAAAATATTATATACGCACGCGCCATCATCAGCAATGGTTAATTTTTCTCTTGACTTTTGTATTATTTGTATTACACTAAATAATACAAAATAAGAAGAAAGGAGTCTATCATGGTCATCTGTATTGACGAAGTTTCTGAAATTCCTATTTACAAACAGATCCGCAATCAGATTGTCTTAGGTATTTCTGATGGGAGATTACAGCCCGGGGAGCAATTACCTACCGTGCGCGCCCTTGCAGAAGAAATCGGGATTAATTCCATGACGGTAAACAAAGCCTATGCTCTTTTTAAAACAAGAAGGCTATATCGTTACCGACCGCAGAAACGGCGCGAGGATCCGAAATGAATTTGATCAAGGTAAATATCTCTCACAAACTTCTTTGGACAATTTGCAGCAGATCATATCCGAGGCAAACATTCGCGGATTTTCAAAGGAAGAATTTTTCCAATTATGTGAAAAGTATTTTTAGGAGGCAGATCTATGTTTAATATCATTCTTTTTTTATTAGTACATATCCGGTACTGCTTATCATTTATTTCGTTTTAAAAAACAACCATAAATTTCATGATCATTTGTTGTTTTCCGTATCCATGAAGGAAGAATGGGTAGAGCAACCTGAAGTGCAGAAGATCATAAGCGAGTTTCATAAGCAGATGAACATCTTGCTTCTCATCTTTTGCTATTCCTCTCACCAGTTTACTGACAAGTCATTTTTCTATACAGTTTACAATCTGGATGAATTGGCTCATACTCTTAATTCTATTGTTTTATGTGCCATATGCCATAGCCAATAAAAAGTTAAAGAAATGGAAAAAGGAAAATCAATTATATGAAAATCAGATTTTAGTATCTTATGTAGAGATGAAAAATGCCGGAAATGTCAGAAAGGTACGATTTTTGCCATTCTTCCTTCCGACTTTCCTCAGTTTTTTCGTTTTTGTCCTTTCCCTTGTATTTGCGGCTCTCTCTGAAAAAACAGATTTTGACAGTACAATTATGGTTCTTAGCATTGCGGCTATCAGTTTATTGTACTGGATCATTGCCTTTTGGATGGATCGTAGACCGGTGGAAGTCATCTGCAATGACAGTGACACCAACATCAATTACACCAGATCCAAAAAAAAAATGTGTGGAAAAATTTCTGGTTAGCCTGTGTCTGGCTAAACCTTGCCTACACTTTGATTACCCTTCTGCCTCTTGTATCCGATGCCATCCATCCCGGTATCTTTCTTGTTGGATCCATTGCTTATGCCCTTGTCCTTTTAATCTTAATTATCCCGTTAGGGAAAAAAATTCAAAAATATTGAAAAACGTTATGCAAGTTCTTTTGATCCGGCATTTAAGACCAACGAAGACGAGGCATGGATCTTTGGACTGTTTTACTACAATCCTAAGGACAAAAGCAGCATAGTAGAAACGAGAGCCGGCATTGGAACTTCCGTAAATATGGCAACAGGTCTTGGAAAAGGGCTTACAATCTTTTCTATTATTGCAATGCTCAGTATTCCTTTTATCGGTATTTTTATGATCATGGAAGACTTTACACCAATCCACCTTGTCATAAAAGATGACACTCTTTACTGTGAACACATTTTTGAAAACTATGCTATTGATACAGATACCATTTCCAATGTATCTTTGGTAGATGAACTGCCATCTATGGTAAAAAGCAATGGAACCGCTATGGATAATCTCTTAAAGGGAAAATTCCATGTGAGAAATCAGGGAAACTATGAACTATTCTTAAATCCGCAACACAAGTATTATATAAATTTTTCGGCTGATGAAAAAAATTATTATGTAAATGGATTTGATGATAAAGAAACCGTAGAAATTTATAGCGAACTCACAGATTGATAAAACTCCGCCAGTTTTGCAATTAACTGCAATCAACTCTGGCGGAGTTTTTTGGCGCGTTTTTCCTTTTTGAAACGTTATATTAGTAGAGGAGGTGAATTTACCATTTATGGAAAAATTGAAATGCGAATACATCTATAACCAATATCATAATGCTATATTTCGGTATGCACTTGGATTGCTTCATGATGTTCATCTTGCGGAAGATATTATGCAAGAAACTTTTTAAGGCTCTTAAAATCGTCTTTACCAATACCGGAAGAAAAACGCAATCTTGGCTATATAAGGTAGCAAGAAATTTGTGTTATGACATTCTTCGTAAAAAAAAAGAAAGAAATAGCATATCAAAATGATCTAGAAAACCAATATGATTCTTTTTTCTTTTTATGAAATGATAGCATCTTTACCACAAAAAGAACAGGAAATAATCATTTTAAAAAAATAATAGGTAAACTGACCCACAAAGAAATAGCAGAAATCTTACATACAACAGAACACAGCATAAAAAAAAGATATGAACGCGCAATACATTCTCTAGAAAAATGTGAAAGGAGATTTTAAGAATGAATGATGTGGAATTAAAATTAACAAGGTCTACACAAGAACTACCAGAATGCAATATTCCTTTTGAAAGTTTAACATCTTATCATAAAGAGCATAAAACAACATACTTTTTTCACACATAAAATTGCTATTGTATATTTAATAGTGTTCTGTATCATTTTTGCTGGTTTTGGAGTATATGCCTCAAATGTTGAAATAGAAAAGGGTATGTGGCTTACACACACATCTTATTTCTATGCACCTATAAAATTACGTTCAAAATTTTATGACCTTGATGTAAAACTCAAAATTAATCAGTTTTCTTTACAAGAAGCAAATTATTATGGCGTTGTTGACCATGGAAAATCAAAACTGAATGCCACAATACATCCTGACTATAAACTTATGTCCTTGACATACAAAGATGGAGAAAATGTTGTAGATATTTTTATTGGTAAAACAGATAATGAATATTGGAAAACATTTTTCCATTATGATGCTAAAAACGATAGTATTGGTATCCTAAATAACAATTATAAAAAGTTTAAATATAAAGATAAAGTGATTTATATGAATCGTTCAGATGAAGCATATTATGATACTGCATATTATTTAGATTCCGATAGAAAATTTGTTTTGAAATTACTTCAAATCAGAATAATATGGATGATATTGTCAAGATATTTATAGATAATCTGTAATCCTTGAGAACGAAAAAACTCCGCCAGTTAGACGGAGTTTTTTTACTTCTTATTCTTCTGTAGAATCTTCCTGATTTTCTTCACTTTCATCCATAATCATGTCTTCCTTGCGTACTTTTTGCAATACTTGCAACCGTAACGCCCTCACCGACATTGATTAATTTTACACCGGAAGTAATTCTTCCGAGAAGTGCTATATATTGACCTTGATGCGGATAATAATACCTTCGGTATTGATAAGCATCATCTCATCATCTTCATTGACAGCCTTACATCCAACGACATTTCCTGTCTTTTTCTGTAATCTTGTAACATTTTGACACCCTTACCGCCACGGTTCTGCGGTGTAAATTCTTCTACCAGTGTGCACTTTCCAAGACCCTTTGCAGAAACGATAATCAGAGAATGCCTCACCCATTGATGCGGTCTGCATTGCGATTATTCATCATTTGGTCTGTCAGATTCATTCCGATAACACCCATGGAAGTACGTCCGGTATTTCTGACATCTGTCTCATGGAAACGGATACATTGACCAATTTGGTGAAGATCAAAATGATCCTCACTATTATCTGTCAGTTTTACTTCAATAAGACGGTCGTCTTCACGCAGATTGATGGCTGCAAGACCCGTCTTTACGGATATTTTCATAATCTTTATCTTCGTTTTCTTTGACTATTCCGTTTCTTGGTAGCCATGAACAGATACTGGCATGTCTCGTATTCTTTGATTCGGAATCATGGATGTGATTTTTTCGTCCGGCTGCAACTGTAAAGGTTGACAATAGCTGTGCCTCTTGCGGTTCTGGAACATTCCTCAGGAATCTCATATGCCTTTCTGACGATAAACTCTACCGGTATTGGTAAAAAACATGAGATAATGATGCGATGTCGTCATCATCATTTCGACGATATAATCATCCTCGATTGTCTCCATTCCCTTTATTCCCTTGCCACCGCGGTGCTGGCCTTGAAATTTATGCATTCATGCGCTTGATATAGCCAACTTTTGTCATGGTAATGACCGTATTGGTTTCCGGAATCAGATCTTCCATGGAAATATCATATTCATCAAATCCGATAGAGGTTTTCTGTCGTCCCCGTATTTATCTGAATTGCAATGATTTCTTTTTGATTACACCAAGCAACTTTTTCTCATCGGCAAGAATTGCCTTTAACTGCGCAATGAGTTCCATCAAAGACTTATATTCTTCTTCCCTCGAGCTTTTTCTTTCCAAACCGGTCAATGCACGCAGACGCATATCAACAATTGCTTTGACTGCTCATCTGATAAAGACAAAAACTCTCCATCAATCTGGTCTTTGCCTAGCCACATCAGCAGAACCACGGATAATCTTGATTACTTCGTCAATATTATCCAGAGCAATCAATAATCCCTCTACGATATGTGCTCTTTCTTCTGCCTTGTTCAGGTCGTATCTGGTTCTTCTGGTTACGACATCTTTCTGATGCAGCAATAATAATTTAAAAAGTTCATAGAGGTTGAGTACCTTTGGCTGGTTGCCGACCAAGTGCAAGCATAATTACACCAAAAGTATCCTGCAACTGTGTATGCTTGAAAAGCAGATTTGAGCACGACATTCGGGTTCACATCACGACGCAACTCAATACAGATTCTCATACCTTCTCGTGATGATTCATCACGAAGATCGGTAATACCGTCGATCTTTTTATCCGGACAAGTTCTGCGATTTTTTCGATCAGGACGTGCCTTTATTTACCATATATGGAAGTTCGGTTACAACGATACGGTTCTTGCCGTTTTCATCGGCTCGATATTCAGATGACGCACGGACACTTATTTTACCGCGTCCTGTACTGATATGCCTCATCAATACCGGCATGACCTAAGATCGTACCACCGGTCGGAAAATCAGGACCCTTGACCATCATCGATAATTCATCAATTGTGGTCTTCTTTGTCCTCTACCTGATTATCAATAATTTTTACCACGGCTGCGATAACTTCACATAGATTGTGTGGCGGAATATTTGTCGCCATACCAACAGCATACCTGTGTTCCATTTACCAGCAGGTTTGGATAACGGGAAGGAAGAACGGTTGGTTCTTTTTCCGTCTCGTCAAAGTTTGGCATGAAGTCTACGGTATCTTTGTTGATATCGGAAAGCATGCCATGGAAATCTTTGAAAGTCTTGCCTCTGTGTAACGCATGGCAGCAGCGCTCCATCTCCATCCACAGAACCAAAGTTACCATGTCCGTCGACAAGTGGATATCTGGTCGACCATTCCTGTGCCATGTTGACAAGTGCTCCATAAATAGAAGAATCACCGTGCGGATGGTACTTACCCATGGTATCACCGACAATACGTGCACACTTTCTGTGTGGCTTGTCCGGTCCATTATTCAATTCGATCATAGAATATAAAACTCTACGCTGTACCGGTTTGAGTCCGTCTCGAACGTCAGGAAGGGGCGGGACGCGATTACACTCATGGCATAATCAATATATGATGTTTCCATCGTCTTTTTCAGATCCACCTCATGAATCTGATCAAAAATCTTGTCATCCATTTGTAAACGTCCTCCTACTAAATATCAAGATTCTGAACATATTTTGCATTTTCTTCAATGAATTCACGACGAGGTTCTACCTTATCACCCATCAAAGTTGAAAATGTAACGTCAATTTCAGAAGCATTTTCATCATGAACCATAACACGCTTTAAGATACGGCGCTCCGGATCCATGGTTGTCTCCCAAAGTTTGCTCTGCATCCATCTCTCCAAGTCCCTTATATCGCTGGATCTTATTATTTCCGTCACGACCGACCTCTGTCAAAAATGTTATTGAGTTCTTCATCACTATAGGCATACCAGACCTTGCGGTTCTTTTCAATCTTGTAAAGCGGCGGATTTGCAAGATATACATGCCCCTGCTTGATGAGTTCCGGCATAAAACGATAGAGGAAGGTAAGCATCAGTGTCGCAATATGAGCACCATCGACATCGGCATCCGTCATAATAATAATCTTGTTATATCGCAGCTTGCTGATATCAAAGTCTTCATGGATACCAGTACCAATCGCAGTGATCATCGCTTTGATCTCAGCATTTGCGTAAATCTTATCTTCTCTAACTTGCTTTTTTTCTACATTTAAAATCTTACCACGCAAAGGCAAGATAGCCTGTGTTGCACGACTTCTCGCTGTTTTTGCAGATCCACCGGCGGAATCTCCCTCGACGATAAAAATCTCACAATTTTTTGGATCCTTTATCGGAACAGTCTGCCAGTTTACCCGGAAGTGAAGTTCCCTCTAAAGTAGTCTTTCTTCTTGTCGATCTCTTGCCTTTCTGGCTGCTTCCCTTGCTCGCTGCGCAAGCAGCGTTTTTTCACAGATTGTCTTGGCAACCGTCGGATTCTGCTCCAAAAAGTAAGTCAACTGCTCACTTACAATACTGTCAACCGCTCCTCTTGCCTCACTATTTCCAAGTTTTTGCTTTGTCTGTCCTTCAAACTGCGGCTCTTCGATCTTGATACTAATAATAGCAGTCAATCCTTCACGGATATCCTCTCCACTAAAGGCACTCTCATTTTCCTTCAAAATCTTTGCTTCTCTGGCATAAGCATTAAAGGTCTTTGTAAGCGCACTACGGAATCCTGCCAGATGTGTACCACCTTCCGGTGTGATGATATTATTAACAAAAGAATAAGACGAATCATTGTAGGAATCATTGTGCTGCATGGCAACTTCTACATAAACGCCATCTTTTTCGCCTTCACAATAGATAACCTCAGGATAAAGTTCCTGATTTCCTTTATTCAGGTAGGTAACAAATTCCTTGATACCTCCTTCATAGTGGAAAACGCGTTCATTGATCGGATCTTCCCTCTTATCCTGCAAAGTAATGCGGAGATTTTTTGTCAAAAATGCGGTCTCACGAAGACGCACCTTTAAGGTATTAAAATCAAAGGTCGTTGTCTCAAAAATAGATCCATCCGGTGAAAAAGTAACCTTGGTTCCTGTCTTATCCGGATCACAAGTACCGATCTCTTTCAAAGGATACATGGTCTTTCCACGCTCATAGCGCTGCTTATAAACCTTACCGTCACGACAGATTTCTACTTCCAGCCAATTAGAAAGCGCATTTACAACAGATGCACCTACACCATGCAGACCACCGGATACCTTATATCCGCCACCGCCAAACTTACCGCCGGCATGTAAAACTGTAAATACAACTTCAACCGCAGGAATTCCTGCTTTTGAGTTGATGCCGACCGGAATACCACGACCATCATCTTCTACCGTAACCGTGCCATCTTCGTTGATGCTTACAATAATATGGTTACAAAATCCTGCCAAAGCCTCATCTACGGCATTGTCAACAATCTCATATACCAAATGATGCAATCCTCGCTCAGATGTGCTACCGATGTACATGCCGGGACGCTTACGAACAGCCTCTAATCCTTCCAATATCTGAATCTGATCTGCTCCATATTCCTGATTATTCTGACTCATTTTTATCCTCCATCATATTGCTATGTAAATGAACGCATCCATTCTCTACTTCGTATACCTTATTCAAGGTAAATCTATTTTTCACAAAATCATCCAGACCCGTACAGGTAATGATAGTCTGTGTATCGTCGATCGCCTGTAAGAGATAATTTTGTCTATTATGATCCAATTCTGAAAGTACATCATCAAGCAAAAGAACAGGTTTATCATGAATGGTCTGCTCTACTAATTTGATTTCTGATAATTTCAGCGACAGAGCACAAGATCTCTGCTGCCCCTGCGAACCAAACTTACGCACATCAATATCTCCCACAGAGATTTTAGGTCATCCCTGTGCGGTCCGACTGAAGTCTGTGCATATTTTAAATCTTTTTTCCTTGGCGCGTATCAATTCATCTTCAAAGAAAATATCCTCAATATTTGGTTCGTATTTGATAACCATTTCTTCCCTGCCACCGGAAATCTTGTAATGGATATCATGAACGACTTCATTTAATTCCATGATAAACTGATTTCTTCTGGCAATGATCTTTTTTGCCGTAGTTGACAAAGCTGCGCATATCCCATACCGGAAGTGTTTCCTTGAGACTCGGGTTAAAATAAAGATCTTTGAGAAGTTTATTCCGCTGATTTAATATCTTATTGTAGTTTGTCAGATCCGATAAATAAATCTTATCCAACTGACAGAGTTCTAAATCAATAAATCTTCTTCTCTCCGCAGGTCCGTTCTTAATGATGTTCAGATCTTCCGGCGAAAAGAAAATAATATTTAAAATACCAAAAAGTTCGCTTGCTTTCTTGATGGGAACCTTGTTGATGGCAATGCCCTTTGCCTTATTTTTCTTGAGGTGGATATCGATCTGGTATTCCTTTTCGTTCTTTTTTCCACCAGCGTCTTGATATGAGACTCTGTCTGGTCAAAACGGATCATCTCTTTATCCCGGCTGCCCTTGTGTGACTTTGTCGTTCCACTGACATAGGCAGCTTCCAAGATATTTGTCTTTCCTGGGCATTATCACCATACAAAATGTTGGTGCCCTCATCAAATGTAATATCTAAATGTTCATAATTACGAAAATTACTTAATTCTATGGACTTTATGATCATCTGACTACTTTAACGCTCTCTCCCTCAAAAGTAACCACATCACCCGGGTAGATTTTTTTGCCACGACGAAGTTCCACCTCGCCATTGACACTTACCAGTCCATCTAAAATGACCATCTTGGCATCCACACCGGAGGACATCATATTGGCTTTTTTGAGTAATTGTCCAAGTTTGATATAGTCATCGCCCTCTCTTAAACTAATTTCTTCCATTTTATCTTCCTCTTAGTTTGTCGCTGTATTAAAGTTTACCGGAAGAATGAGGTAAATGTACTTGTCCTCATCATCCTTGATAAAACATGGTGCCTTTGGATTAACCATATAAATAGATACTTCTTCTTCATCAATAACACGAAGGGCATCGATAAAGAACTTTGGATTGAATCCGATCAAAATATCCTTACCTTCTTTGCCGATCTCGATATCTTCCTTCATGGATCCGGCAACAGAATTGATCTTTAATTCCATGTTTCCATCGGTAATATCCATGATGATCGGCTTTTTTGTCGCCTTCTTTTACCATCAGAGTCGCACGGTCGATACAGTCTAAAAGTTCTCTCTTGTTGATCTTAAACTTTGTCTCATAATCGGTAGACAACATCTGATCGATTTTAAAGTATTCTCCTTCAATCAGACGGAAACAACCGTTGTATTGTCGAATTCAAAAAATAATATGATTGTCTGTAATAAAGAGATTTACCATTTCTTCGGTGGATCCTGGAATGATCTTGCTGACTTCTATCAGGCTCTTTCCTGGAACAACGACCTTTTATTTTCATAAGATTCCTTTAATTCGATGTTACGAATGGAAATTCTATGACCATCCAGAGAAACCACTTTCAGATGATTTCCTTCAATTTCAAATAATTCACCTGTCATCAATTTGTTATTTTCATTATCTGCAATAGAAAAAATGGTCTGGCGGATCACTTCCTTTAATGTAAACTGTGAAAGTAAAGATCGGCTCATTACGAGGAATGATCGGAATATAAGCAAAATCTTCACCGGATTTTCCTACGATAGTAAAGTTTGCCTTTTCACAGGTAATAGTTGTCTTAAAGGTAGCATCTGTTTCAATGGTAACTTCATTATCAGGAAGTTTACGAACAATATCAGAAAAGAATCTGGCATCCAATGCAATGATACCTCTTTCTTCAATCGTGCCTTCAATGATCGTTTCAATACCAATTTCCATATCATTGGCTGTTAATTTGATCTCATTTGTAGAAGCATCGATCAAGATACATTCTAAGATAGCCATGGTAGTTCTGGTAGGAACTGCTTTTGAAACGATGTTTACTCCTTTTGCTAGTTCTGCTTTTTTGACAGGTGATCTTCATAATCGGTAAAACTCCTTTCAGTTTAACATAGATAAATATAATAGAAATTAATAGTAATATTATTATAGGGTGTGCAAAAGTGTATAAGTCGTGAAACGCTGATGGTTTCTGGACTTGTCCTAAAAGTTAAATCAAAAAAGTACTGTTGAAAGGCTGAGGAAACACAGAGGATGTTTTGTAGATAAAAGGGACAACCTCTTAAGGTGTTTTACCTTTATCCTCAGGCTGTAAACATAAATTCACAACTTATCCCATATATTTAAACATAGAAATCAACAACTTATAAACAATCTCATCTAATTTGATTGATCTTCTTTTTGATGGTGTCGATCTGTTTACGAAATTCTTCATCATTATTATATTCTTCTTCAATCACATTACGTCCGTGTAGGATAGTAGAGTGATCTCTTCCGTTGAGTAACTGACCGATACCTTCTAAGGTAGCATCTGTCATGGTATTGCATAAGAACATGGCAATCTGACGCGGTCTGGAAACGGATTTACTGCGATCCTTGGAAAGCATCTTTTCCATAGGAATATTATAATGTTCAGAAACAACTTCAATGATGAGCCTGTGGTGTAACTTCTCTAGGCTTGTCCGGATAAATGATATTCTGAAGTTCACGCATGGCAATATCCATGGGTGATCTCGCTCTTTTCCAGATTGGCGTAGGCAATGAGTTTGTTGAGTGCCCCTTCCAGTTCACGAATGTTGGACTTGATATTCTCAGCAATGTAATCCAAGATATCATCACTCAGATCGATCTTTTCAGATTCGACTTTTTGCGCAAGATCGCCATTCTGGTCTCATAATCAGGATTGCCGATATCAGCCATGAGTCCGCTTTCAAAACGGGAGCGGATTCTTTCTTCCAAAGTCTCCATCTCTTTTGGCGGCTTATCGGAAGTGATAACGATCTGCTTTCCAGCCAAATAAAGGGTATTGAAAGTATTGAAAAAATTCTTGCTGCGTGCTTTCCTTACCTATTAAAATCTGGATGTCATCGATCAGAAGGATGTCAACCGAACGATATTTTTCTCTGGTCTTTGTGATGGCATTGGAAGAATTGGATCCACGAATGCCTTCGATGACTTCATTTAAGAATTGTTCGGAAGTCACATAAAGTACCTTTTTATCAGGATTTTCATTGATAATGAAATTGCCGATGGAATGTAAAAGGTGTGTTTTTCCAAGTCCCGGTCCACCATAGATATAAAGTGGGTTGTATGCTTCGCCCGGAGATTCTGCAACAGCGAGAGATGCCTGTCTGGCAAATTTGTTGTTGCCACCTACGACGAAAGTATCAAAAGTGTATTTTGCATTTAGATTAGAAGTTGCATAGTTGGCTGACTTGGAATAAAAGTCTCATTGATAGCCGGTGTGCTGAATTCGCCCGGCAAGGCAAAACGCAATTTTACTTCCTTAGTAAAGCCACATACTTCACTGATCATGATGGCAAGAAACTTTGCGTACTTCTTGGTGATATAATTGATTGCCATCTGGTCAGGATCGGATTCCCTGATCATCTTTTGGATCAAAGACAACGATTAGTGTATCATCTTCAATGGATGTTGGCTCCAGTGGTAATAACCAGGATTTGAAGGAAATATCAGAAATAGAGTGTTCTTCTTTGAAACTCTGTAAAATATCATCCCATTTTTTCCTGAATAAGTTCTAAATTCATATGTAGTCCCCTGTTCTTTATCCTAATAACCTATCATCTATAATACCTTAATAAAGCCATTTTTATCAACAAAAACATCATAGGTATAGGGGATAATACAGGCACCTTATTTTCTTTTATTTTCCAAAAATACGACGTTATAGGGCTATCTTTGTGCATAAAAGTGGATAATAGACTTAGTATGTGGATAAGTTATAAAACCACAATATCTGACACAAAATGACATTTTTAGCAATATATCTGTGGATGAATGTTTTTAAATTTTACACTTATCCACAAAGTTATCCACTTTATCAAGAGAATTTTAGAAAATTGTGGAAAAGGTAAAATACCTAAAAATGTTGATTTTGTTTTGACTTTGAGACTTTTTTTGTTATAATGATAGCGATGTTTTTTCATAAAGGAGGTGGATACTATGAAGATGACATTTCAACCAAAAAAGAGACAGAGATCTAAAGTACATGGTTTTCGTTCAAGAATGAGTACAGCAGGCGGAAGAAAAGTATTGGCTGCTAGAAGAGCAAAAGGTAGAAAGAAATTATCAGCTTAGGCCACAGACCCTGTGGTCTTTCTTCTTTTATCAAAAACGATCATGACCCAATTCGAGAGACTTTTTGTCATGGAAAGGTGAGTGGATATTAGTGAAATTCAGTGATTCTTTAAAGAAAAATGCCGATTTCCAGTATGTTTATAAAAACGGACAATCCAAAGCAAATCGATATTTAGTTATGTAGGTATGCGAGAATCAAGGATCCACAAATCGAATTGGAATTTCTGTTAGTAAAAAAGTAGGAAACAGTGTAGTACGACATCATTTGACGAGACTGATCAGAGAAAGTTATAGACTACATGAAGAGATGTTCAATAGTGGTTTGGATATCGTAGTCGTTGTAAGAAACAGGGCAAGGGATTGTTCTTATCATGAAATTAATGATGCTTTGCTTCATCTTGCAGGTCTTCACAACATATTAAATAGGTAATAATTGGAAAAGAATATGCAATCAATTTTGAAAAATGGTTTAATCTGGATTATCAAATTCTATAGAAAGTATATTTCGCCAATGAAGACAACGAAATGCCCGTATTATCCCACATGCTCGACCTATGGTCTGCATGCTGTGGAGAAGTACGGTTTTTTAAAGGCGGAGCTTTGGCTGCCTGGCGTATTCTTCGTTGCAATCCATTTTCAAAAGGTGGTTACGATCCTGTTCCATAAAATGGAGGTTTTTAACATTGACAGAGTTATATTTAACTGCTTATGATGGTGCGATCTTAGGACCAATCGCTAAAGGACTCGGCTGGATCATGGATAAGATATACGTTTTTCTTAGTTCCGTATGTCATATCAACAGCATCGCCCCTTACCATCATCGTATTTACGGTATTCATTTACCTGTGCCTGTTCCCCTGACTTATAAGCAGCAGAAGTTTTCTGTGCTTACAAGAAAGATGCAGCCGGAACTGAATGCTATCCAGAAGAAGTACAAGAATAAAAAAGGATACTGCTTCTATGCAGGCACAGCAGGAAGAAACACAGATGGTCTATGACAAATACGGTGTTTCTCCAATGGTTCTTGTTTACAGATGCTCATTACAGATGCTCATTCAGATGCCGATCCTTTTGCACTTTACCGTGTATTCTGGAACGTACCGGCTTACATTACCAGTGTAAAGGACATTTTTACCGATGTTGTAAATGGTATTATGGCGACCGATGGTTATGCACAGACCATGGAAGCACTTTATAAGAGTGCAGGTCTTAAGAATGTTGCTTTTCATGCAGATGCAACCGGTACAGCAATGAGCAATTCTATCATTGATGTTCTTTACAAATTGAGTGAATCCGGTTGGAGCGCTCTGGCAGACAGTTTTCCTAATCTTTCTGACTCCATCGCAACCACAGCCGCAAACTTAAAAGATATCAACTACATGTTCATCTTAAATATTTCCGATACACCTTTGGAATCTGATGAAGACAGCATGGGCTGATAAGTATTGGGTACTCCTCATTGCAGCACTTTTAGTTCCAATCGTTTCTTATCTTGGACAGGTCGTCAATATGAAGTTGATGCCTACACAGGATACTTCCGGATCCGGCAACGCACAGGCAGATCAGATGGCACAGCAGATGAAGACAATGAACATGATGATGCCTTTGATGACACTTTTCATCGCCTTCACCTGTCCGGTAGGTCTTGTTTTGTACTGGACCATGGGTTCTGTAGTCCGTATCGTTCAGCAGATCTTACTGAACAAGCATTTTGAGAAGATCAATCTGGATGATATTATTGAAAAGAACAAAGAAAAAGCAGCAAAGAAGAAAGAGCAGCGCGGTATCCGTCAGGCACAGATCTATGAAGCAGCAAAGATGAATACAAAGAGCAACAGCATGGCTTCAAAGGCAAACATTTCTTCTGACAAGATTGATGCTTTGAACAAGGCAGAAGAAGCGCGTGCACATGCTGCAAAGCGGATCTATGGCATCAAAAGCCAATCTGGTAAAAGATTTTAACGAGCGTAATAATAAATAATGGGGGTTTAAAATCATGGAATTTGTAGAATTTAGAGGAAAAACTGTTGATGATGCAATCACAAATGCATTGGTTTCTCTTGGAACAACAAGTGATCAGATTGAATATGAAGTAATCGAAAAAGGCAGCAACGGTATTCTTGGTTTTGGCAGCAAAGATGCAGTCATCAAGGTTGCAAAGAAGTCTACACCGGAAGATGTTGTAAAAGATTTCTTTAACAGAAGTTTTTGATAAGATGAACTTAGAAGTTGAGATCATCACGAAGTTTGATGAGATCGAGGGTGTGATCGACATTGAATTGAAGGGACCTGAGATGGGCGTTCGATCGGTAAGCGCAAGCAGACATTGGATTCTCTCCAGTATCTGACAAACCTTGCTGTCAACAGAAAGTCAGACAATTATCTTCGTGTAAAGATCGACACAGAGGATTATCGTAGAAGAAGAAAGGAAACCTTGGAAAACCTTGCCAAGAACATGGCTTATAAGGTAAAGAGAACCAAGCGTCCGGTTTCTTTGGAAGCAATGAATCCTTATGAGAGAAGAATTATTCACTCTGCTTTGCAGAATGACAAGTATGTTGTAAACACATTCTGAAGGGGAAGAACCTTACAGACATGTTGTTATTACCCTGAAGAAATAATATAAATGGGTTGAAATCTTTGGACTTTATCTTCATAATAAATGGGGATAAGGTCCAATTTTTTCTTATAAGGAATTGATTATGTATAAGACAGATACTATTTGTGCAATCGCATCTGCCATGACAAATGCCGGTATCGGTATTATCCGTGTGAGTGGTTCGATGCGATTGAAAAAGTTGATCGAATTTATAAAGGAAAACAGAAACTGACGGATGTAGAGTCTCATACCGTACAATATGGTCATATCGTTTATGATGATAAGGTCATAGATGAAGTTATGGTACTGGTCTTGAAGGCTCCGCGTACCTATACAACAGAAGATACTGTTGAGATCGATTGTCATGGCGGGGACACTTGTCATGCAGGAGATTTTAAAAGTTGTTATAGCGCAGGGTGTAAGACCGGCGGAACCGGGAGAGTTTACTAAGCGGGCTTTTTGAATGGCAGGATCGATCTTTCCCAGGCAGAGTCTGTTATGGATGTGATTTCTTCCAATTCCAACTTGGCTCTTCACAATTCCATCAATCAGTTGCAGGGCATTTTTTCAGATCGATCAAGGATATGCGGTCTAAGATCATTTATGAGATCGCTTATATTGAGTCGGCTTTGGATGACCCGGAGCATATAGACATTACAGGTTATGGGGAAGAACTTTTACCAAAGATACAGGAGATCATAGATCAGATTTCGCATTTGCTTGCAACCGCGGATAATGGTTCTATGTTAAAAAGGGCATTAAGACGACGATCATTGGCAAACCAAATGCCGGAAAATCCTCTCTTTGAACCTGCTTGCCAGAAAAGACCGGGCAATCGTTACGGATATTGCCGGAACAACTCGTGATACTTTGGAGGAGCAGATCAGTTTGAATGGTATTTCCCTTCGCATTATTGATACGGGGGTATTCGCCATACAGAAGATGTGGTAGAAAAGATTGGTGTCAAAAAGGCATATGATACCATGGAAAATGCTGACCTCATCCTTTATGTCGTGGATGCATCAAGACCATTGGATGAAAATGATATTGCCATTATGGAAAAGATCAAAGATCTCAAAGTTATTGTACTTTTTAAATAAGACGGATCTTGGATCCGGTCGTGGATGCGGACGAGATCCATAAATATCTGTCACAGGACATTTTGCCGTTTTCTGCAAAGAATGGTCAGGGATTGGATTATCTGGAGAAAATGATCACAGATATGTTCTTTACAGGTCAGATCATGGACAGTAATGAGGTATTTCTTACCAATGCCAGACATATTGCAGCGCTTTCTGATGCAAATGAGAGTTTAAAGCATGTTGTGGAAAGTATCTCTATGGATATGCCGGAAGATTTTCTGTCGATCGATCTTATGGATGCTTTATGAAAGTCTGGGTATTATCATTGGTGAGTCGGTAGAGGAAGACTTGGTAAATAAGATTATTGCAAAGTTTTGTACGGAAAATAGAAAGTGCCCATAATTAGGAACGAAAAATTATGCCAGTAATAGAAGAAACATATGATGTCGTTGTTGTCGGTGCGGGTCATGCCGGATGTGAGGCTTCTCTTGCCGCAGCACGACTTGGGTTAAATACCATACTTTTTACGATCAGCATGGATAGTGTGGCTATGATGCCGTGCAATCCAAATATCGGCGGAAGTTCTAAAGGGACATCTGGTAAGAGAGACGATGCTCTTGGCGGACAAATGGGTATCAACATTGATCATACTTTTATCCAATCCAAGATGCTCAACAAATCCAAGGGTCCGGCAGTTCATTCTCTCCGTGCTCAGGCGGACAAGGCTGCCTATAGTATGGAGATGCGCAAGACTTTGCAAAATACCGAAAATCTTACCCTGCGTCAGGCAGAAGTCTGTGAGATCATAGTAGAAGACGGAAAGATCACCGGGGTAAAGACTTTGTCCGGTGCTATCTATCATTGTAAGGCATGTGTTCTTTGTACCGGAACTTATCTGAAAGCCCGTTGTCTTTATGGTGATGTGATCGAACATACCGGACCGAATGGTTTAAAGGCTGCTAATCATCTGACGGATTCTTTGGTGGAAAATGGTATTGAAATGTACCGCTTTTAAGACAGGTACACCGGCAAGAATAGACGGTTCGACCATTGATTACGACAAAATGGAAGAACAATTTGGAGATGAGAAAGTTGTTCCATTTTCCTTTACCACAGACCCGGAGGATGTGCAGATAGATCAGGTGTCCTGTTATCTGACTTATACAAACGAAAAGACACATGAGATCGTTCATTGCAAATCTAGATCGTTCGCCAATGTATTCCGGTGTGATCGAGGGCACCGGTCCGAGATATTGCCCTTCCATCGAGGACAAGGTCGTAAAATTTGCTGATAAGAACAGGCATCAGTTGTTTGTGGAGCCGGAAGGCCTCAATACCAATGAAATGTATATCGGTGGTATGAGTTCTTCACTCCCGGAAGATGTGCAGTATGCCATGTATCATACGGTTCCTGGATTGGAGCACGCAAGGATCGTCCGCAATGCTTATGCCATAGAATATGATTGCATCAATGCCAATCAACTTTATGCCACACTTGAGTTTAAAAAGATCAAAGGACTTTTCAGTGGCGGACAGTTCAATGGCAGCAGTGGATATGAAGAAGCTGCTTGTCAGGGACTTCTTGCCGGTATCAATGCTTCTCTTGAAATTTTAGGAAAGAGAACAGGTTGTATTAGATCGTTCGAAAGTTATATCGGTGTTTTGATCGATGACCTTGTGACAAAGGAAAACCATGAGCCATATCGTATGATGACATCCCGTGCAGGTATCGTCTGCTTTTGCGCCAGGATAATGCGGATCTTCGTTTGACTCCGATCGGGTCATAAGATCGGTCTCGATCTCTGATGAGCGTTTTGCCTGGGTAGAAGAAAAGCGGCGTCTGATCGAGCAGGAAATCAAGCGCGTGCATAGTGTTCATATCGGTGCCAATGAAAAAAGTACAGACTTTTCTTGAATCACAGGGAAGCATACCTTTGAACTGTGGTGTGACTTTGGCAGATCGATCCGCAGACCGGAACTGAATTATGAATGTCTGGCGCCGATTGATCGGGAGAGGCCTCGCCTCCACCCGGAAGTGAGAGAGCAGGTCAATATTCATATCAAATATGAAGGCTATATCACAAGACAACAAAACAAGTAGAGAACTTTAAAAAGATCGAGTCAAAGAAGATACCGGAGAATATTGATTATGAAGTCGTTCCGAGTCTTCGTATTGAAGCCCGCCAGAAGTTGGAGGCATTGCGGCCACTTAGTATAGGGCAGGCTTCAGAATTTCCGGTGTATCACCTGCGGATATTTCCGTACTTTTGGTTTATCTGGAAAGTTATGATTATAAGAAAGAACATAATATAGAGTAAAAGATTGGAAAAGTGTATGAATTATAATTTAAATCGATTTTATCATGGATTGCAGGAACTTGACATTAACTTATCAGAAGATCGGATCAAGCAATTTCTTATTTATTATGAAATGCTGATAGAAAAAAATAAGGTCATGAATTTGACGGCAATCACGGAATTTGATGAGGTTGTGGAAAAAACATTTCTTAGACAGTTTGTCCTTGGTTGAGATTTGAATCTTCATAAATCTCAGAAAGTACTTGATCTTGGTACAGGTGCAGGTTTTCCCGGTATTCCGCTTAAGATTGCTTTTCCTGAACTTGAGATCGCACTCATGGATTCCTTGAACAAGCGTATTTTGTTCTTGCAGGATGTCATAGATGAACTTAGTCTGGAAAATGTTGAGGCAGTGCATGGCAGGGCAGAAGAAGCAGCGCGCAGCAAGAATTACAGAGAGCAGTTTGATCATGCCTATCGCGTGCCGTTGCTAATATTTCGACTTTGTCAGAATATTGTCTACCATTTGTAAAAAGTAGGCGGAGTCTTTATCTCTTACAAGTCATCAAATATTGATAAAGAACTGGATCAGGGAAAGAAAGGTATTTATCTTTTGGGTGGAAAAAGTTTCGGATGTGTACAAATTTTCTTTGCCGGATTCTGATCTGCAAAGGTCTTTTTGTAGTTATTCAAAAGAAAAGAAGACCAAAGGCTTATCCGAGAAAGCGGGGATGCCTTCTAAGGATTAGTACATTGAAGACATAAAAAATGGATAAGAGGAAATTCTTATCCCATTTTTATTATTCCAAGAAACGCATACGATCGTCTTCTGACTTTTGAAATCCGGTGTAAGTTGGATTTTTTTGTTGTAATTCATGAGGCGCATACAATCCGGACAGAGTGTTCCGAAAGAAACCGGCTTGCCACAACGCTGGCATTTGGTGCCGACGATCTGTATCTTTTTCTACATATTCGATACGCCCCTCTTTGATCCAGTTTCTCACTTTCTTTTATGGAAATCTGAAAATGATACGCTACCATATATTCATTTACAACATTGGATCGAATGTAATCTTTTCACACGCATAAAGAGGTCTTCCTCCTGACAATGCGGACAGACGTCGCCCCTCATAATCAGCGGATAATAATTTGTGACAGATTTTGCATTCC
>VOFG01002117.1_pt1 | contig 166121 bp, 288 predicted proteins | sample 5384171 | NCBI WGS metagenome assembly VOFG01 (sample SAMN12384726, study PRJNA508395) | human gut metagenome | isolation source: healthy gut F | host: Homo sapiens
TTAAATCACCTGTATTCGAGTTATACCCTATAGCAATAGACTTCTCACCACCAGTTCTTGGGGGAATTTAATTCTAGCTGTATAATCATCACTAACATCACTAATTCCCTAATGCAAGAATATTTACCTGATGCATCAGCACTTTTACACCCATTGCCATAGAACCTACTGCTCTTGCACGAGTTGCAACACCTATAGATACGCTTTCTGATGCATTGGTAATACCCCATCATTACAGCCTGACACCAATTGCAACAGTATTATTAGACCTTGCTTTGGCATTAAAACCTGCGGCAACTGAATTACCAGCACTTTCTGTAGACTGACCTAACGCGACAGCACCATTTGCCGTTGCCTTGAAGACCATCCCCCACAGCCGTTCGCATCAAACCAGTAGCACGTGTACCCGTACCAATCCGCAACAGAATTTTTGCCTGTGGCCTGAGAGTCCCATGTGCTGCAGCAACGCATTTTGTGCACTTTGAGTATCATTGCAACGGCGCTATACCACCACGACCGGTTGCATTTGCATTTTGGAATTCAATAACAATAGCATTTTTCTCCGTAGCCGATCCATATTGATATGGACGACCACCACTATTACTCACATGTCCATTAATTAGTGCACCTTTTTTGTTTGTATTTCCAATCTCTCCACTTGCATCAACTTGTATTGCCTGCCCAGCCATCAACGCGGCAAAAATACTGAAGCTAAACAATTTTCTTTTTTCCTGTTGTATTCTTAGCCAATTCAGATACTACAACATAACATTGTTTCGACTTAGACCAAATAACTTTAAAGATTTTATTCATTTTCGCTTCCTTTTCACTAACTAACCTCTCAACTACATGAAATATATTTTCAAAAACATAATGAAGTCTAGCTCTTTGTAGAGCAATAAAACCCATTAACTTCTAAAAAAACTATGAATTTGATTTCATTATTCTATCATACTCCCTCATATTTCTCAATTGTAAATTATACGGATTAAGAATATTTAATTCCTATTTCGAATTTTGTCTATTTTTATATTTTTTGCTTGTATTTACTACGCTCTATATGAATTCTTTATGTATTTTTAATTCATATCGTATGTATTTTCATAATGCGTAGTATTTTTAATATTCTCATTATCAAGCCGTTATTGATTTTACACAACTTAAGCTATACCAAATTGGTTCATTTTATTCTCATTTTTTATAGATGATTTTTGATTAAGAAAATGTATCGATATATTTTTAAGTGATACGATAAATTATTTAATATTGATTTATACTTTATATAAAAAAAGCCACTCCTTACAACAAGGAGTGGCTTTCATAAAATACATATACATACAAAATTATGTAAACTTATAAATCAGTCATTTTTTACGTATTATATTGTTGTTTTTAGAGAGAATACAAATGTACTTTGTGCAGAAGCTGTTGATTTTGCTATGCAAATTTTGCATATATGCCCTATACATCTCTTTGTGCCTCTTCCACAGAAACAATATCAAAGGTAATTCCATCTCCAATAGGCAACTGGCTCAGTCTAGGCAAATCGGCAGTAATAACAGTACCGATTTTAGTATAGCCCCCGTCGTTTGTCGATCCGCCATGAGGATGATAGGATTGCCATCGGATGGAACTTGAATCGATCCAAATACAGCGCCATCGGAGATGATATCGGCGCCGTCGATGTGTTCAACAGGCGCCCCATCCAATCTAAATCCCATACGGTCGCATTGAATGGTCAATGTATAGAGTTCACTGCTAAAATTGCGAATACCCGTTTCTGTAAAGTACTTAGCTTGCGAGCCCAGTACAACGCGCAGCGGTTCATGGCATTCACGGCCGCCCCGATTAAATAGAACCGTATTAAATAAATGATTTGATTCTCTAGTATAGTCGCAGATGATAGTATCACGCGTGCAGTCTTTTAAACGCACTTCGTCACCCGCCACTAAGGGACGTCCCTCAAATCCGCCAATATTCGCTTTTGTATGTGTCGCCACGCTGCCGTTGATTTCTGGGCACATCAATACCTCCGGCGAAGCGAAATATACATGCGCACCCCACATTGGCTAAAGCTACCAGAGATGACATCGCCGTCATGACAGACAAAAGGGAATGTACCGCGGCACCTCAACATTATTAATGGTAGGTCTCATGTCGGCGCCTGTAAAAAGCAACAATACACGTATCTTTCACTTTGAGTGTAGGGCTGAGTACGGTACACTCCAAAGCACCTACTGGTGTCGTATTCCCCTACAAGAGCTTGTCCGATAGAATAGCTTTCACCATCCATAGGGCCAGCCACGGGCATACCATATTGTTGAAAGCCTACGCGCCTCCGTCTTGCACTGTGGTCATCATACCAGGTGCCACCACCTCAAATGATGCACTCTTATATTCACTTACCGCCACGGAGGTCACCTGCCTTTACATGATGTACAACGGGCTTAAAGGAAGAGCCCAATTTCTTAATACAGTGGAACGCACTTTCATCAATGGGAACATATCGAACGTAATCGCCCGCCTTGAGAAGCGGCTGCCTGTTCTCGAGACTCATCATACATGGACACAGGTGTACGTCCTATAATTTGCCAGCCACCAGGGGAATCCGATGGATAGGTGCCGGTCTGCTCCCCTGCGATGCCTACGGACCCTGCCGGAATATGTGTACGCGGCGAGGACAAGCGAGGTGTAGCGATGCGCGGATTCATGCCACCTAAATAGGTAAAACCGGGGATAAAGCCCATCATGTACACGAGATAATCCGTGCCGCTATGAATGCTCACCACATCGGCCTCTGTAAGGTGATTATGAGAGGCTACAAATCCAAGGTCTGGGCCAAATTCACCACCATAGACGGTCGGTATCTCTACGACCGTCACGAGTTCACTTTCATCAGCACTCATAGGCTGCGTACAGATAGGTTCAAGAATGCGGCACAGTTCAGCATAGGTGTAGCGCAGCGCATCATACTGAATGAGAAGCGCACAATAAGTAGGCACCATCTCAATAATCCCCTCTAAATGGAGGCTTTCAATACCCGCCACAGTCTGACGGATACGCTGATTAATCTTAGGGTCAATAACTTGACCAAATTCGATGGAGATAGCACTATCCCCAACCGGAGAAATTGTGGGATTCATACGGCCCCCCTAACCTAATAATTTTGCAATACCTTGCAAGGATGTAACGCCGATATAAGCAGTCACAAGCACGACGATCCAGCCGGTATAGAATAGAATTGATTGTGCTTATAGTCCCCTACGATATTCGTCTTACGCGTTGCCAATAGCATAACGGCTAAGGTAACAGGCAAGATCAAACCATTCACAGAGCCCGCCACAATTAATAGTGTAGCCGGTTTGCCGATAAAGATAAGAATGCATGTGGACACGAAAATGAATGCCATGATGGTCAATTTTTCATACCGTTCCACCACCTTGAACAAGGTTTTAAGGAAGGATACCGATGTATAGGCAGCACCCACAACAGATGTCAACGCAGCGCAGAAGAATACAATACCGAATAATTTATGGCCGATTTCACCAGCGCCGAGTAAGAACGCAGAACCTGCTGGGTCCTTTGGATCTAACGCTAAGCCCATGGATACTACGCCGAGTACGGCTAAGAATAACAATATACGAACAATGGCGTCTACGGACATGCCCATGAAGCGCAGCGCGACGCACATCTTTTAAATGTTCACGGCCTGTAATGCCCGCATCAATCAAGCGATGGCCACCGGAGAATGTAATGTACCCACCTACGGTACCGCCGATAAGGGTAATCGTAGCTAGCCAAGGGTAATTGGTTGGCACGATGGCATGGGTTGCGGCCTCTGCTACAGGAGGATTAGTAGAAAACGCTACATAACCGATGAGTAAGAGCATCACTGTGCCCAACACTTTCGCCGTATTATCGAGAACGCCACCCATTTTAGGGGATGCAAATAATAAAATCCCCAAACATACCACTGATGGCCGCTGCCGTCGTCGTATCGATACCGAATACGATGTTAAGGCCCATGGACGCGCCCCAATGTTGCCGATATTGAACGCAAGGCCTCCAAGGGAAATCAAGAACGCTACGAAGTAACCAAGGCCGGGCAATACCTTATTCGCAATGTCTTGGCCCCGCATTTGAGATATGCCGATGATGGTCCATACATTGAGCTGTGCAATGATGGAGAAAATAACGGACACCACAATGGCGAACGCAAAATCCGCCTTTAACTGGCCTGTAAACGCCGCCGTTTGTAACATAAATCCTGGTCCAATGGACGACGTGGCCATCAAAAAATGCTGCCCCTAAGAGGACAGATAAACTCGCTTTTCCTGTAATCGGTTTCATACTGACTCCTTTTATCTATTCTGATTCTATCTATTCTTATACAATCGATTGTAATCTATCGATTCTGAAAATTCGCTACCACGACACCTGCCTTAGTGAGGCGTTTTACTATTTTTTTACGAATATATTTTGTGAAAGCTATCGCTTTTGGATTATCGCCATGAACGCATACAGAATCGGCTGCAATATCGATCGTTTTGCCCGTATTCGTTACGACCTTGCCTTCTTTGGCACCATCATGAGCACCCGTTCTAATGCCTCTTGCGAGTCTTTTATGAAAGCCCCTGGTTCTGTACGAGGCACCAATGTGCCTTCCTCTGTATAGCCTCGGTCTGCAAAGACCTCTTTGTATCACTGGAATACCTCGTCGCTCTGCCTCTTTAGCGATATAACTACCGCTGAGCACCATGGCTCGAACATTGGGATTCACCGCTTGTAAACCATCTAATACCGCATCTGCCAATTCCGGGGTTACACACGCCATGTTATAAAAAAAGCACCATGTAATTTCATATGCTGCAACTGTAACGCATCGTACTGATTGCAAAATCCTTGCAACGCACCAAGTTGATATATCATATACGCCCGTGCCTCTGCAGGATTGACTGCCATCTTGCTCGGCGTCCAAAGCCCATTAAATCAGGATATCCAGGATGAGCCCCTACGGCTACGCCCTTCTCTTTACACATCTTAACAGTGGCCTCCATGATGAGAGGATCGCCGGCATGCCAACCACAGGCCACATTGGCACTAGTGACGTGATTTAACACCTCACTATCCATGCCTAATGTGTAATTGCCAAAGCTTTCACCTAAATCGCTATTTAAATCTATATAATGTGACATCACTATCTCCTCTCGTTCTTCATCTTTCTTATATTTAAATTCCCTTATATTCTTCATTTTTTCTTAGATTAATTATAGAATATAGTAACATGATATATCAAAATATATTGATAGGTTACAATGATTTTTGTCATGTATACAAAATTAAAAATATATTAAACATTAAAAAAGCACTCGACGTAATGTCGAGTGCTTTCACAATCAATAGGACTATTGTTATTTTGTGTGTATATGGAGAGAGTTGTAAGGGATTCAATGAAAGGGTCAATAGCCTATCGATTATTTATTATCCTTGGATGCAGCATCAATCTTTGTCGCTAATTACAATGTGACCATCTACAACATCAGCAAGCAAGTGTTTTGCATCGATGTGATCCAAGTAGAAGTCAGTTACATTATCGCGGATTTCAGATTCGATAACACGACGTAATGGACGAGCGCCCATAGTTTTATCGTAACCTTGTTCCATCAACTAATTCTTTAGCTGCATCTGTTACATCAAGAGTGATATCTTTTTTAGCTAAAGTTTTATTCACTTGATCAAGCATCAAATCTACAATTTTTTTCAAATCTTCTTTTGCTCAATTGATTGAATTCGATAACTGCATTGAAACGGTTCAAGAACTCTGGACGGAAGAATGGAGCGATGCGTTCCATTACATCTACTTTATTTTCATCATCATTGTCATTACCATAACCAAAACCCGCATTGGATGTAGCGATGATAACGGTATTTTTGAAGTTTACGGTGTTACCTTGACCATCTGTTAAGCGACCATCATCCAATACTTGAAGAAGCAATGTAATAACTTGAGGATCTGCTTTTTCGATTTCGTCGAACAATACGATGGAGTAAGGATTACGACGAACACGTTCAGTCAATGTGTTGGAGTTATCTTCGTAACCAACATAACCAGCTGTAGCACCAATCAATTTGGAAACTGCTGTGCGATCGCTGTATTCGGACATATCCAAGCGAATGATAGCATCTTTGTTACCGAACATATCAAGTGCTAATTGTTTAGCCAATTCTGTCTTACCAACACCAGTAGGACCTACAAAGAGGAAGCTACCGATTGGACGGTTACCTTCATCAAAACCTGCACGGTTACGACGGATAGCTTTAGATACAGCTTCTACTGCTTTATCTTGACCGATGACATGAGCTTGTAGACGAGATTTCATATCTTTCAAACGTTCAATATCGGATGCACCCATTTGAGATACTGGGATACCAGTCATTCTTTCAACTGCTTCAGCTACGTCATTGACTTGAGCCACACCCTTTTGGTTTTCAGTGTGGTTGTCGATTTCTTCTTGTAACTTTTGAATACGCATTTTTTCATTAATAGCGGATTCATAATCTTCATTTTGAGCAAACTCCTTCTTGTTTTGCTTTAGCTTCTGCAATATCTGCTTCTAATGTTTTAATATCAGTTACAGGATGTTGAGATGCCAAGTGAGCTGCTGTTACATCGATCAAGTCGATGGCTTTATCTGGTAAGCTACGTTGCGGAATGTATTGTACGGAATAATCTACAGCGGCTTTCAACACGGCATCTGGCAATTCAATGTTATGATGCGCTTCGTACAATGGGCGAATACCTTGTAAAATTTTGAAAGTATCTTCTGCAGATGGCGCATTTACCTTTACTTCATTGAAGCGACGAGCAAGAGCTGCATTTTTCATGATTGTGTTACGGTATTCATCTTGTGTAGTAGCACCGATAACAGTCATTTCACCACGGGACAAAGCAGGTTTCAAGATATCTGCTAAGCCTTTAGAGCCTTGACCATCACCTGTGGAACCAGCGACCAAGATTTGATGGATTTCGTCGAAGAACAAAATGATGTTGCCAGCGGCTTTTACCTCTTTAATAAGGTTTTGAATATTTTCTTCGAAAGAACCACGGTATTGAGTACCAGCTTCCAATCCGGAAATATCGATGGAAATGATTTCTTTATTTTTAATAGCTGCTGGAACATCGCCATTGACGATAGCTTGTGCCAAGCCTTCTACAACGGCTGTTTTACCAACACCAGCATCACCTACGAGTACAGGATTGTTTTTAGTACGACGTGATAAAATTTCTGCTGTTTCTTGAATTTCTTTATTACGACCAATAACAGGATCGAGTTTACCATCACGAGCTTGTTGAGTTAAGTTTGTACCCTAACGGCAAGGATACCATCTTGTTTCATTTTACCTTGTTGTGCAGCTTGAGCAGCTTGTATTTCTTCATTAGAAGGTAAACGACCAGTTTGACGATAGAAAGCAAACTCTTCTGGAGTCACTTCACGACCATTAATTTTATAACGACGGTTTTCTGTGGAATAACCACCCATGTTACCCATCAATTGATTGAATAAATCATTCATGCTACCGAAATTCATTACCAAAGTTGTTAAAGTTGTTGTTCATATAAATTACCTCACTTTTTTACTACAAGTATATCAGTTTGACTTTTTAAGTCTGTTTAATTTCTTGCTTTATTTCTAGGTTTCTTCAACCTTATATCATTATAATAATCTGATTAAGTCAAAAAGTCAATAGGTCAAAGATAAATCTTTTGACTTTTTTTGACTTTTATTTTGACTAATTTGATTTATGTACCAAGAACATAGATAAATACTGGATTTATAGTAGGTAATTAATTTTGAACTTTTGAATTGTTTGTTATAAATCAGATTGTTTATATTGATTTATTCCCTATATAATAGATATAAAAGTCAAATATATAGTAAATATAAAAGTCAAAAATACAGTAAAGGAATTTAATTTATGACGTCAAAAGTTCAGAAAATTATCAATTGCAAAACAAACGACAAAACCTCTATCATAACTAGTGATACTAATAAAGAGCTAAAAAGCAGATAAAAGACATCTCGCAACAAGTATTAAAGCGTAATTATGACCTATATAAAGCATTGGAGAATAAATGAGTACACCTAATATTCAACTTACTGTACAAGATATCTACGAACTGCACAGAGAATTAGAAGATGCATTTGTCCTTTCTTCAGGAGTGCGAGATAAGAATCTTTTAGCGTCAGCTGTAAATACCCCATTTCAAACATTTATGGGAAGCGACTTATATCCCTCTCTCTATGACAAAGCAGCACAATTATGTTATGGTATCGCCAATAACCATCCTTTTACAGATGGCAATAAGCGAACTGCACTACACAGCATGTATGTGTATTTAATCATTAATGGATATGATATTACCGCTACACAACAAGAAGTGGAAAAATTAATTATTAATGTAGCTGCAGGAAATATGACAAATATAGAACTGGCACAGTGGTTAAGAGATAATACTATACAGTTAGATAAACTTTAAATATTACAAAATAACTACTGATTTATAATTTAAAACAGCAAAAGCGGATAGTTCATTACGAACTATCCGCTTAATTTCTATTTTTTGGTGATCCAGGAGGGATTCGAACCCCCGACCCACGGCTTAGAAGTGTGTAGCCAAAGTCAGTATTTATCTAGGTTCACCAGTATTTATATATGTTTGCAAGTATATATGCAAGCATAATTACGTTATTTTTTTATACTTGCATACGGTATCTGTTCACAATATAAGTTATAACTATAAAATCCCAACTTGTACTAAATTTAAAGCTAATTGACCTGATATAGCATAATAATCATTAGGAGTTTTAGGTACCTCTAAAGTCTTGAAAAAGTATTTTTACATTGACACTTAAAAGTATCTTCATCATTAGTAAATTGACCTTCTATCTCTTCAATCTCTTTTACCAAAACTTTTAATTTCTCAATCATCTTAGATAAATTAATTTCTAATTTACCATTCTTAATTAAAATCACATCATGATTCAACAAATATTGTATAATAAAAATGATGTAGCTGAATCGAAATTCCTATATATATTAACCTCTTGTGTATATCTGAAAACTCTATCAAGCAATACAAACTCAAAAACAATATTCCGATACGGCAAAGTAACATCCATCGAAAGAGCTAATAATGTTTGTACATCTACTTTTATTTCTTCCAATACACCTACATACCAATTAGTCTTCAACTGAATATGTTCATCAAAAGGTAATACACCTTGATGATGATAGTAATCATGAAGATACCCCCCAAACACATCTAGCATTATAAGTTACATTTCTATCAATATTTCTACTGCTAGATGCCAAATTCCCCAATCCTATTTTATCAATAAGTGGTAATGTTATCGTATTATATATATCGTAAAACTTATCAAAGAAAAAACCGCACAACTTTGCTTTTTAAACTTAATATTTGATTTTACATTTTCTGGGAAGAATACAATATTATTACCTAATTTTACACCATTACTCCCTATTAACAACTTTGAAGATTGACATATATTTTTAGGATGTGAATAGGTTTTATACATAATGTCAAATTCTTTCTCCATAGGTTCTTCACGAATAGATAAAAATGTTTCAAACTTCCATCCATGTCGTAGCCCATTAGCTAGACGCAATGGCCCCCAAAAAGAAAAATTTCGATAAATTTTCTACCTTTTTAAGTGCCCTTACAGAGTTATCAAAACATAAATTTTGATATTCTGACTCAATATATGTATTTATATCGCTAATTAATGCACTCTTATACTCTGCAGAAATAAACTCATCATTTAATTTTTTCAATATTATTTACAATATCACACAAAATAGTACGAACTCTATCACGATTCTCAACATTGATTAGAGTTCCCTCTTCAGATTGATAATACTGGAATAAATTAGTTTTATCAACAATTTCTCTTATATAAGTATTCATATTACCTCTCTTTTTAAAATATGAACTGTAAACCCCATAGGTACGGCCCCATAATTAATTAATTCTTTTTAAGTTATATGTTTTCACTACGGCTTTCGTTGTAATACATCCATCTACTTCCCCTTGTAAGCATCTTAATCCCGCATTAGAATTACTGGTAGCATACTCCACATTGACAGTAGGATAATTATCCAAAATTAATCCACTAGGTGCAGGATGAGAAGCAATACAATTTAATTCATTTACACATTTTCCATTCGAAGCTAATACCATATCGTATGTATTATCTATAAAGACATCATAAAGTATAATTCGATCTAAATTAGAAAAAACAATTTTATGTAAGTCAGGGTATACTACACATCCTAATAATGCACTTTTAGAATCATTATTAGTCAGTAAAGTTTCTACTGCATCTTCAAGTGTATCATGAAGTATGACTTCTCCTTCTATATTTTTAGCTTTCAACCATTTATAAGGCGCTTTTCTCACAATTAGTATTTGCGGGTCCTAATGTATGTATTTTATTAATGTACCTCATTAAATTTACTCCTGAAAGAAAATAGTAAAAAATACAAAAATATTACAATGATAATATCAATTAATGAAATAATTGACATCGTAAATAACTCATTATAGATATTAGAAAAAACAGAGACCAAAACTCCTCCCAAAGGAAAAGAAATGGCATTAAGAAGCATCATACTAGGTAATACGGCTTTAAACTCATCATCTTTAAAAATTAATTGTCTTTTCGTTCGCAATCCCACTGAGAAAAGACTATCTGATAGAATAATCACAGCAATAAAAAAATAATGTAAAAGCAAAATTGAGTTCAAAATAAAGCATACCTCCACTAACTATACCAGCAACGACAATTATTAATAACAATTTAATTATTGATTCCGACTGATAAAAATCAAAGGTAATAATTGATTAAATATTAAAACTGAAATTATCCCAATCACACTAATAACAAAATTAAAATACCCAAGAAAAATACTACTTTGATGATAAAAACCTAATATAATAGCCGGCAGCAATGCTAATGCTGCTCCATAAACAAGGTTTACACTATTGGTTAAAACAACAAGTTTAATAGCTGTAGGAGATGAAAAAATCAACTTCATTCCTTTATGTAATTCTGAAAACCTTGAATTATTTTCATCATTTTCCAATTTATCTTGTTGTGGATTAACAGAAACGTTATCATTAAATAATATAAAAAATACTATTAGTAAAAAGCCAATTCCAACAGAAAAAAATGAATGTATTCTCACTAAGGATATCTATAAAATACCCTGCTATAACAGGTGATATAACCATAGAAAATTGTTCTATAGCTTGCAAATTGGATTGTTTCTTTAAAAAGTTGCTCAGGTAAAACCATATTTTGTATATAGTTTTCTATGCAAAGATAGTTAATATCAAAAAATATACTGCTTATCATTCCTATAGCAACCAAACTAATTATATTATTAGTAATACTATATATGAAGAGCAAAAATAAAACACAACCACTTTGAACACAGTTAAACTTTTATTATACTTTTTAATGATCCTGTTAATTTAAATAAATTAGGAACTATAGTAAGAGATAAAAGTCTAATTCCCCATTCTGCAGCAAATACAGCTCCCAAATAAGTCGCTTCACCTGTAATTTTGTAAATATATACTGGTATAGCAAATAAGAGTAAAAAATGAAGAGTCATAAAAAACAATCTATGTAAGTATATGCCTTGATACATAAGTATTACTCCCAAATTTTCTTCATTTTATTTAATACTTTTTCTTCATCATTATCTACAATAATCTCATACCCTTTTCTATGTCTATAATCCTGTAAGTTAGTTTTATCATGATAAAAAGCTACACCTGCAAACATTTTATTTTTAAACTCCTCTGTAACATAAGGAAGTCCAGCATAAGATAAAAGCATAGCTTTAGATAAGTCAATATTAGATGATAACTTAATGAGATCAACAATTTTGTCACCAGGCAATCTAAACGCAATTTCTACTAATACAGGTAATAAATCTTTATTAAAGCGAATCTCACAATGAAAAACACCACAACTTACGTTGGTAGAAAGCAAAATATCTTTAACATACGATTTTATTTCATCCACCCTACGTTCGCTTAAGTCACTAAATGGCGTCATATGACCGATTTCTACAAAATACGGTTCGTCAGAAAGAAACTTTTTAGTAATAGAAACAATATGTAACTCTTGATTAGAATAATACCCTTCAACACTGTATTCTGGTCGTTCTAAATATTCTTCAACTAAAACTTCACTACCTAGTTCATGATCCAACTCTTTATGCGTCTCATTTTTAATCAGATTATAATACATTATTAACTCTTGCTCATTATTGGCTTTATTTACATGATAGCTACCTGCTGCAGCCTTAGGTTTAATAATACAAGGATAATGAATTTGTTTATTTAATTTAATATCCGATACATTTGATACAGTTGTAAACCATGGATTTCTAATATTTTTATTAGTTAAAAACTCCCTCATTTTTAATTTATCATGAACTATAGGTAACATATCATAAGGTAACCCTATAACTTTATACTTATCTGCCAAAAGAATTGATAATGGAACGTAATATTCATTACCAGAAACAATAACATCAAACGCTATATTTAAATTATCTAATAAATCAAATACAGCATCAGTTTTGTTCGTATCTACTTCAAGTATAGTACATTTCTTCCAAGCATCTTCATTTGGTAATCGTCTATCAGATTTATTATACGACAAAATATAACAATCCCATCCTAATTCTAATGCAGAATTAACTAAAGCAGCTCCAGAACCTATTGGTTCTAAAATTAACACTTTCATAGTAAACCTCCTATTATTTAAACAAGACGAATTAAGTATATATTATTATATAAAAAATATGTTGTAAACATATTTACTCATATTTACGTGAATTCATGAATTTAACAAAAATAACTATTTTCTAATTAAAAAATAATACCTTATAATAAAGTCTCTCTGTCAAATGTTGGGGTGTTCACCCTACGAGTCTTCTTTGGCACCAATCATAGTTATGGTTGGTGCGATTCTTTTTGCTCAAGAGTAGAATACGTACTCTAAATCTACCAAAGTGGCGAAGTCCATAGCTTATCCGTTTTAATACTTTAATTTTGTTGTTAGTTCCTTCTGTATATCCATTAGAATATGGGAGTAAGAATGCATTAGTTAATTGCATTATCCATGCAGGAAATGATGTAAAAAAGTTGTTAAATTCATTCAATCCAGATGCTTTCACTAATTCTAACCAATGTATTAAATGTGCAGCGATTTCTTGTTTACCATAGGTTGAAAAGATTTTTCTAAAAGACAGTTTTAAAGCGTATGCTTTTCCTAAATCATCAGAAATTCGCAGTATTTCACATAGTTTAATATGTTCAGCTTCCGTTAAATGATCTGGATGTTTCATTAGCACACGTCTATTCTGTTTTAACATGCGTGAATAAGCAGCTAGCTTATGTTGCTCACGCTTTCTAACTCGCTCTACCGCCCAATCTACAAGTCGACATACATGGTATCGGTCACAGATAATATGTGCATGTGGAAATAGAGCCTCCATAATACGCTTAAATTGTATGGACATATCCATTACAATAAACTTAACTTGTACACGATCTTTATGTTTAAATGATGCAAAATAGCGGATTAATGCTTGCGTATCACGTTTTGGTAAAATGTCTAAGATTTCATGTGTATCTGGATTGGTTAAATTGACTTGGTATTGGTATCCCTCTGCATTTCCTTTAAATTCATCAATACCCATCACAGTGGGTAATGTCTTGGGCTTTGGTATAGAAATCATAGAGCAATAACGTAATACTGTAGTAATAGATGTATCACACTCGTTAGCAATAGCTGTATAGGTTACACTTTCAGTAAGTTTATCAAATAGCATTCTAATATTAGTTACACTTAGTTGCATATGTTTTCGTACAAAGGGATTACTTTCAGCAAATGAGTGCTTACAATGCGGGCAAATATATCGACGTTGTTTGTATTTTCCAATTAGTGGACCTCGTTGTACTTTTCCAAACTTTACCATACGTATGCGGTAATCCTTAATATGCTTTGTAGACTCTCCACACTTTGGGCAAATATGTGGTGTTACTGGTAATTCTATGTCAAAAATAAATGTTCCGTTCAATTCATAGCTATTTGTAATATATTCTTGTTTTACATTATGTAAAAATTCAGTATAATCAGTAGTAGGCATATAAGCTCGCATCCTTTCTTTTGGGAATTAGTCACTTTTATTGCAAAGTATGTGAGTCTTGTATGCTTATTTTTTGCAAAAAATAATGTTGGAAGTGACACCGTAGTGGTGTCACCCCAACATTTATTATAGAACCATTATTCAATGCCCTCTTTAGAGGGCCACCACTAGAGAAAGACCCTTATAGGGTCAGAGCAAACCACCCGTTCTACGGGTGGTTATGATTTATGTGTGTATTATTTATAAAAGGGTAAATCAAATAATTATCATAAAATCTATCTTTCTTGGTTTAATCGAGTATAGCCTATTATAATAGCAGTGCTTATGATTATTCCCAATCCACATATAAAAAATATATCATGTAGCGGTAATATATTTGCTAAGTTTGTAAATATAGTTATTGATAATATTGATCCAATAGAGAAGCCTGTACTTACAGAACCGCTAGCTAATGTTAACTCTTCCTGTGAAAAAAATAGATTGTATATATGCATGAACTAAAACAACGGCTGTAAATAATAATATTTCAGATATACTATATAGAATATAAAGTTCTTCTATTGTTTTTATATAACCTATGCAAAAAAAATACTTACCCCATATAGTAAAAAAGAGGAAACAAAATCTTTTTAAAACTTGTTGCTAAGTTAATGGTAAAATATTTAGCAAGAATTCCAAAAACAATAAATGATGCTAGTCTAGAGATTGTTTGTGTATATCCATACTGACTATCAGATAAATGTAATGTATCTTTAATAAATATTAATAGTAGAATAGGTATACACATATAAAATATTCTGGCTAATATACCCAAATAAACTATAAAATTGATTTTTTTATTTAGGAATAATAACTTATATCCTTTTAATAAAAGTTGAATGCGATCATATATACTTTCCCTAATAGTTTTTTGGAGATAGTTGAGTGTGATTGGATTCTTACATTTTTATTTAAACGATAAAGTAGGTAGGCTGAAATAATATAAGTAATTGCATCAATAACGAATACTAGCGTTAAAGAGTAATTAATTATAACGCTAAATAATAAGGAACCACTTATCAATGCAAAACGATTAATAGACCGAAGTAGTGCATTAAATTTGACTAGATCATTTGTAATATTAGGTATAAAAGAAAGTCTAGCGATTCCTAAAATTTTATTATTAAAACCTATAAGAAAAGCTATGATATATACTAAATAAAGGTTATCTATGAAAACAAAAATTAATAATATAAAACCCGAAACTATTTCAGGAACTACCATAGACCACATCAAGCCTTTTTCTTTTTACAAGTATCCCTAAAATGGGCCTAATAACATTCCAACTAATAATGTGGCTATCGTAACTGCCCCTGTATTAAAGGGACTGTGGGTGGTATTAAATATATATGTTATAAAGCCTAGTGTTGTTGCTGTGCTTCCCATTGTCGAAAAAAATAGAGCACTATTTAAGAAAAATGAGTTCTTATTTTTAGATTCATATTATCATCTCCTAGATTATAGAAGTACCTTCAAAATAGAAACTTCGTTTTGGTTATGAATAACTTCCATTTTATTATTTATGGTTGCTAAGAAGTGATTATATTCATCTAAGGTTGGCTTTATAGAGCGATATATTTCAACCGTTTTCGACTGATTAAGCAAAAATGATTTTTCATTTTCTAATCTTATGTTAATTGAGTCGTGATATTGTATTTATAGATAAATCCTGAAAAATAACCATCGATATTATTTTGAAACTCTATTTGAGGTTCCTTTAATTTTATTTGAGTTATTGTTTCAAATGGTTTGGATATAAAATCTAAAAAAATTTTATTGTTATAAAAATTAAGATTCTCTTTGAGATAGGATGCTTTTTTTCTGTTAGTTGAAGGCTAAAGAGTACATTAGTGCTTTTATATAATGATGCTATACTATTAAAAATTCTCCATATTTTATATTGATTATAGTTCCCAATGGTAAACCCAAAACAACAAAATGTTGCTGAATTAGTTATTTTTACCTTATTAGTATTTTTTAATGCTTGATAAGCGTTTTCAAACATACAATCTAAGATAGATATATTCCAACCTTGTTTTTTTAAAGAATGTACTTTTAGGGCAATATTTTTGGGTTCGATATCTATAATGATATAAACTTTTTCTTTATCATTTAATGTTTCAATAAATTTGAGCTCTTTTTCAGATGCGCCAAAAAATACAATAGTATTATTAAATAATTCTTTTTTTTTTGAAGCAATTTTAGTTTGTAGTAACTTTGATTCAACTTTGTGTGCATGATGAATTTTTTTATTGATGGTGCTCCATTGATTATTACTATCGTATAAATATCTTAATGTAGGTGATAAGGTATAAGTATTATTAGTGTATCTAGATAATGACAAATCCCAAGCATAAGTTTTTTAATAAGTTAGTTTTTAAATTTTCTAAGTTAATTTTGTTTTCCTACATAAATTAAATAATGACATATTTTTTGTAACTGTGTTTTTATAAAAGAATCAATACTTTCAGAATCGATTATATTTTGGATGGGAACTGTTGCAGGCAAACGCTCTCTAACTTTGTATTTCTGATAATACAAGATAAGTTATCAGAGCTGTGTGCATGATTGACCAATTCAGTTATATATGTAAGATTTATTGTATTATCAGAGTCGACTAACTGATCTAAATTTATACCTATTGAATTAGTTGTGTGTGGACAATGCGTAAAATCACCATTTGCTAAGACTGTAATAGCTCCACTGGTGCCAAATTGACAATGGTTCCATACATATAGTGAACCTAATTCATGCCAACCACTAAACTCTCTTGACTTTTTTTTCTAATTCTTGTCTAAATGTAGGCGACATACCTTTTGTATATTCTTCCCATACGTATACAGCAAAACCATTATCTTTAGCTGCATCAGTAACTGTTTTTAATAAATTATGTTGTGCGGCATCTTCAAAATGGCCTGGTGTGCCTACAGAACTTATCGCCAAATTAGTAGTGAATTCTGTAGTTTGTTTTAGCGTGAATAATTCATATACTTGTTTTGCAAGATTATATTGAGAATTAAAGAGTTTTTCCCATATAAATCGTGCAATGCATTTGAATATTTTTCTAAACTAGGTGAAGATGAAAAAATTGATGGGTGTAAAAAAGGTAATCCATATAGACTTAATAATATACTTACATTATTTTTCTTCAGATCTTCAATTAATTGCGTATCTAGTGAATGCCCGCCAGTATAGACCATTGGTGTTAACTTTAAACCATTTACATATTTTATTAATTCTATTGTTTGATCTCTGGCACCTGTTTTTTCGAGTGGCTCTCCATGTCCAACAAATGTTACTACTTGAAGACTGTGATGATCTCTTAAATACTTTATTAAGGATTTAAGTTTATTGAGATTTAAAGTATTAGGTATAATTGATTTATCAGCAATGCAGTTAGGGCAAAGCAAAACCATATTTATTGTGTCCAATTTCAATATAAGCTTGATGATTAGCCTTTCTAAAAAAAACTGAGTTGAGATATTTAATACAAAAATAGAATTAGAAAGGATTTTCTTCTGTAATAATTCTGGTAAAGCGCTAATAAATAATTGCTGTTGATATAAGCGATGTAAAGGTTTCCAAATTTTAGGATTTCTTTTTTTCTGGTAACGTGCTTTTAGTCATAGTCGTACCCTCTTTTCTTAAAACTAAGCAATAATGTATTGATATGATTGCACGATTATAAAAAACAATATTTTAGAACCTCTAGAAATTTAAAATACAATTTTTCCGCTCTATTTATATTAATAAATTCTTTTTTCTCTATATATAATTCCTGCATAATATAAAGATATTATGTATTGTTGTAAGATATTTATACAAGTAAAGAAATAATTTAATAAATATAATATGATAAATGATAATAACTTTTAAAATTTCAATATAAAATGGCTCTATAATAAAATGTATATACTCAAGTAGTAATACTTGGTAATTTTAATTATATATTATAACTATAGTAGCATATATAGCTATTCCTTAAGGTTAACCCCTAGGTGTCAATGCACCTAGGGGTATTTTTTATTTGGAGGATTTGTATGAACAAATATTACCAAAACACATTCCTGTTTATCAGTAAGCACCAGTCAGTATTACAGCCATTACTGAAATCATTACAATGGGCTTTTAGACAACAGATTGAACGTTTAGATGTGCCTCTTATTCGTATGGGTATGTTAGCCAACATGCTTTCGGACAGCCGAAAACATAGCATTCTTGATTATGATCTCTATCAGCATAATCAAACAAAGGAATATATTTTACGTATTCATACAGAAAGCGAAGGCGATACACACCCTATTGATATGGAATATTGTAAAGTGTATTTGTCACCTGATACTAAATTATATTACGTATCAGAAGAACGCTCTGAACTGACCTATATTAATACAGATACATCACATGTATACTTACCTATTCGATTCAAGATTGAATTATACATTGATGAAACCTATGATATTAACTATTTTCTAAACCTAACTACTTTACAAAGATTTTTTAGTGACGACATTTCCTTCGCTACATATTGATATCTTCGATGGTATTAAAGCGATTCGCTCTAAAATCAATCGTCATATTAAATCGCTAAATACTAATAATTGGTGTCAAATTTCCAGTTATGAATCAAAATAATTTATTTCTATACAAGGAGAATCTATTATGAATACTACAGTTGAAGCTATGTTAACAGAAATTTTGCCAAAGGCATCCGTTCAAGAGTTAGTGGAACGTTATGGAGATCCATATGATGCATTATTCCATGCAGAAGAATCTGAGTGGTATGATGCACCAGGTATGGGGAACCGTGGCATTGCCAAACTACGTGCCATCAAATCTATCATTAAGAATGTGCAAAATAGGCCTCGTAAAGCCCCTATTAATGTGGGTAGACCTATTGATATCTATAAAGCTATGTCAGATATGCAGTACTTTGAAACCGAACACGTACGAGTGCTATATCTTAATGCCAGAAATAATCTAATTAAATCTGAAGATATCTCTATTGGAGATGTAACGACGGCCTCTCTAGATATTAAATGCATTTTTTCTTCGGCTGTTCGTTTAAAAGCTTGTGGGATTGTCATTGTTCATAACCACCCTTCTGGCGATTCCCATCCAAGTGAATTAGATATTCGTTGCACTAAGCGAGTTGCTGAAGCAGGTAGATTATTTGATATTCCAGTACTAGACCACATCATCATCGGACATGGTGAATTTCATAGTATGAGTGAATGTGGGCAATTATAAGGAGGATATGATTATGCCAGCCAAACGATTTATTTGCCCAAATGGGGATGAAATTAATATGTATGAATGCTTATTGCGGTGCCCACAAGGTACGAGGTGTATGTTTTTACCTACATTACGAGCGGTGGCTACTTCACTAGAACGTAATTTAACCAAACCATCTGTTACCGAATTATTAAGTGGTACTCGCGAGTTATATCTCAAAAAGATTACTGAATATGCCGTAGATCCACAAAAGCAACTATATGCTTTACATGGTTCAGCTGTGCATACGATTACAGAACGTCATACTAGCGGTAATATGCTTTCAGAAGAACGCTTAAAAAATACCACCACGACAGGGCAATTTGATTTATATGGGCAAGTGTTATCTAATACGGATACTACGCTAGGTGATCTAAAAATAACAAGCTCATATAAGCTTATGAAAGCATTAGGGTATTATAAACAAGATGTTGAAACTGGTGAAGTATATAAGACGGGAGTAAAAAAGGCCAACCTAAAACACGAAAAAGAATTATTCACAGATGGAGTACGTCATGTGTTAGATTGGGCCTTACAATTGAACTATTACAGACTACTGTTAGAAGAAGAAAATTACACCGTATCGTCTATGGTGATTCAGGTCCTTTGTCGTGATACAGGGCTACGTATTGCCGCTGAACGAGGTATTACAAAGCCGTTATATCTTATCCCTATCAATCCAATCAGCAATCATTGGTTGAAACGATATATGGAAACTAAAGCAAAACGGTTACAACAAGCCATAGAAACAGGTGTAGTGCCAAAGAAATGTAGCCAACGTGAAACTTGGCATGGTAAAAAATGTGAAGGTTATTGCGCTGTATCCGCTCAATGCAAAGCGATTGAAGCAGCAGAACAAGTTAAGTCAGCATAATAGAAAGGAATCATTATGACACAATACTGCGGTATTATCATTACAGAGACAGAACTCTATGTATCTGTGGTAAAAAGAATACAAAATAAAATTAAGGTACTAGATCGCTATATATGTAAGCGTGGACAATCACTCATTTCAGATTTGGCAGTCATTCATAGTAAAAATAAACACACACCTACACTTTACTCGTTAGCCTATACTGAAATTCCACATCTTATATTTAATAAAGTCAGCTCTAATACACCTTTACAAGATGCATGGAAGCAAAGAGACGAGCTTACATTAGGACGAGATAATCAATATACGTACCAATTTATATTACCCACTATAGATAACCAAGAATGGTTGTATATGGTGGGTATTTCTCAATCTAATATATCTGAATTAGAATGTGCCGAAAAACAAAATCATATGGACATTGAAGTTGTTTCCTACTGGCCAATACCACTATTAGACTTACATAAAAATCATAGTAAACCTACGCTTCTACTCATTGAGGAAAATAGTAGAGTTACAGGATACCTTTGTAGTGGAACTGTCATTGTCGCTACAATCAACTGGAATCGATATACGGAAACACCCAAAGAGCTGATACAACGATTGCTACAAGGAATCACCTATTACATTACAGGATACACTCGAAATTCAAGCGTATTTGAGTGAAAAGACATATCCTTTGTGGAAAGATCTAATTTCGCAATATGGTGAGGTTAACAAGTCAACAATTAGTGACGTCTTAAATCATTTTACATATCGTTGGGATGGTGATGTACATATGGATGCATCTGCCGGTCTAAGTTATTATTTAGCACGATCTGGTGTGCAAGCGGAGGAACAAAAATGACAAGTACTGCATTATATGAAAAGCTATCACTTGCTATGAAAAGTTGTAGCTACATTGAAAAAACAGGTGAAAATACCTTTCATGGGTATTCTTACGTTACTAGTAGCGATGTGTTAGAGCGTGTAAACGACGCTCTGACAAGTGTAGGTCTAATTACAGCTGTTACCCCCACTCTTCTTGATTTACGAGAGGTACAAACAGCCAAAGGTAATATTGATAAGCATGCTACAATTAGCGTTACTATATCCATTATTGATGTAGAGACAGGTGAATCTGTTCAAATTAGTGGTATTGGCTCAGGGCAAGATAGTGGTGATAAGGCCATTATGAAAGCTGAAACAGCAGCCATAAAATATGCTTATATGCTAAGTTTCTGTATTGCTACTGGGGATGATCCAGAAGCTGATAACACTACAGACCTTAATACACAAACTATATCACAATCTAAGGGGGCTATAAGTGGAAAGAAAATGATTCACACTCAAACCATGATAGCAGATGATTTACATTGTACAGACTGCGGATGTGCTATATCCAGTAAAGTATCTAGTTATTCTAAGCAACGTTATCAGATGCCTTTGTGCATGAATTGCCAGAAGAACCATCAATCTGTAGCATAATTCATTCCACTATACTACGAAAGGGGGTGATGTTATGGATCCAGTTATTACACGAATTATTGTAGAAGCCGCTGCTACAGCTTTGCTTTTACTTAATTGCAGATGAATAATATAGGAGCCATGTCGATAATACGACATGGCTCATTATTTTTGATTAAATTATCGGATTTATTTATAAAAATATCATAATACTGATATATGTAAGACTTTAATTAGTAATGCCAATTATTAGTGGAAAATATTTTGTTGTAATTAAATCTTAATGTATATTTTCAACATCTTTTAATTTATATAACCTAATAATATTAGTTATTTCGTTAGCTAGTGTACCATTAAATTTCTTTATCATGATAAATTCCTCATGTTATATTGTATATCATGTACAGGATTAAGATATAAAATCTTTAGATATTTTATCTGGACAGTTAACAAAACAATATGCGAAAATAAATAAGCATAAACGACAGAAATCTATTGACATAAAACTTTGAATATGTATAATAAGCATTAATCACATGTGAATAATATTTTAAATCTTTGAATGAGAAGTAGTAGCTATACCAACTATCTTACAGCAAGTTGATGACCGTTATGGAGATGAGATGATCAGCATTTAGTGTATAGTGAATGGGCTCATGAGAGTTCACTGAAAGCTTTTTTGCGAGTAGGCTGAAACGGTTGTCACCGTTATATGACTAGAGTATCGAAAAGACTATTAACTTTTCCGCACTTGAATGCATTTAAATGGGTGGTATAACGAACACAATTCGTCCTATTATGGGCGAATTGTGTTTTTTTGTTTTTAGATCTAAAACGGGAAAGTTGGTAGTTAGTCCATTGGAGGTATTAAATGGAAAAAGAATTAGAACTTAAAGTAGATAGGAAAAAGTTAATATGTAATTGTAATACAATGCAGTGTTATATGGCGATTCAAGAATTATATGGGACAAATAATTGTTATGTTTTCGAATCACTTGCCGGACCTAGTCATGATGTTAATGCTGCATATGTTGGATTTAATAAAGTATTGTCTATATCAATAGTTGATAACTATATGTATTTAGAAGGTGATAATAGGCTAATTGTATTGCTTAAATCTAAATTAGCAAATGTCAACTCTGTTATTGTAGATGAAGATGATATTTATATTAGAGAAGGACAAGTATTTGAAGTATTAGGTATTATAAATAGTTTATTTCATATTAATGAACAGACTAATTTAGGCTTTTTATCTTTCTTTTCATATGAAAGTGTTAGATATATAGAGAATATTGATGATTCTCATACTTTAGGTAAATATAAGGTTCCTGATATTGAGCTTGATTTATATAAAGGAATTATAGAATTTGATTTAAAAAATAATACTATAGTCTGTGAAGAGTTACTTTATAATAATTGTGAAATACTTGATTGGACTACTATAAATAGTCTAATTAATCGTTATTCTAAGAGTTCTATACCATCACCTAGATTATTAGAAGTTAATAGTATAGAAGATAGTATGAATAAGAACACATTTATCGAAATTGCGCATAAATGCTTGGAAAATATATCTGATGGTAATATATATCAAATTCAAATAGGGCATGAATTATCTATATCAACAGATACAAAACCGATGGATATTTATTTAAGATTACGAGATATTAATCCTTCTCCGTATATGTATTTTGCTCCTATAGGTAATGTTATAGTGATTGGTGCAAGTCCAGAATTATTTATTAAGAAAACTAAGTCATTAGTAGAAATGAGACCGATAGCAGGTACTGCTAAACGAACCAGAAATGAGCTAGTTGATGAGAAAACGATTAGAAATCTTAAAAATAATGAAAAAGAACTTGCTGAACATCTGATGTTGATTGATCTGTGTAGAAATGATTTAGCAAAGGTTTGTGAAACAGGTTCTTTAGAATTAACAAGAGAGTTTTTTGTAGAAGTGTATTCTCATGTATTCCATTTAGTATCCGATTTAAATATTACCTTAGACTCTAAAAAAAAATATTTTTGATGTTATAAAAGCGACATTCCCTGCAGGGACAATGACTGGAACTCCTAAAATTGAGGCAATGAAGTTAATTGAACAATTTGAAGGAGTTCATAGAGGCCTATATGCGGGTGCTATTGGAACTATAACTCTAGATGGGAATGCTATTTTAGCATTATGTATAAGAACTGCTTTATATTATGCGGGTGTTTATTATATTCGTGCTTCTGCTGGAATTGTAGCTGATTCTATCCCTGAAAATGAGTGGAATGAAACTTTAAATAAACTTGCAGCGACTTATTCCACTATAACTGGTAAATCAATATTTGAAGTGATGGAGGAAGAGCAATGAAAACATTAGTAATAGATGCTTATGATAGTTTTGTATATATTTTAGTGGAATATTTAAAACAGCTAGAAATGAATCCAATAGTTTATAGATCTGATGAGGTAAATAATCAATTAATACAAGAACTTAATCCTGATATGATTTTATTAGGCCCTGGTCCGGGTCATCCTAAAGATGTAGGCTATATTGATATTATTGATAGATTCAAAGCACAAATTCCTATATTAGGAGTTTGTTTAGGACATCAAGCAATCGGCTTAGCCTTTTGGTTGTGATATAGTAAATGCGAATAATCTACAACATGGCAAGAAAAGTTATATAAATCATGATGGTAAAGGTGTGTTTAAAAGTATAGATTCCCCATGTTTAGTTACTAGATATCACTCTTTAATTGTGTCAGAAAATAATTTTACATATAATCATTTGACGATTACGTGTAAATCTGAAGATGATCAATATATTATGGGGTTAGACATAATAAATATCCAATAGAGGGAATACAATTCCACCCAGAAAGTATTGGTACTGAAAATGGATTGAAAATGATACAGAATTTTATGGAGACATATTTATAGTGAATATAGTAATGAAAAATGTAGGAGTTCTTTCTATACTTATTGCAACAATTTTTTATCCACTAAATCTATATGGACAAAACTTATTTATTTGGATTCCTTGGATCCAGTTTTTGTACTTGCATGTAGAGCTATATTATCACTTCCCTTTTTTTGATACCAATTATTCGATTTGATTGGTGTGTTGTAAATAAAAAGAAATTTGCAAAATATGCTTTTATTGGTTCGATTCTCTACCTAATTTCTTCTATAACAGATTTTGTAGGACTATTATATATATCAGCATCTCTAGAAAGAGCGATATTATTTACATTTCCAATATATGTTTTGTTATTGTCGTCTGATTTAAAGCGCTTAACATTTTATCAAGTAATGTTGATCATATTTACAGTTTTAGGCTTAGGTGTTATGTTTAACCCTACTTTAAATAACGATATCAATGATATTGTTATAGGTGGTTTACTAGTTTTCGTTTCTGCTGTTTTTTGGGCGATATTCATTATATATAGTAAAAAGGTTGTTACTAATATAAGTCCTGTTATTTTCACTAGTTCATATATGTGTATTACAACAATATTTTTACTATGTATATTATTATTTAACACAAGTAATTACTATAGTTTGATGTTAATTAAGCATGATACTATTATTTATTTGGCTCTTTTAGCTATTTTGTGTTCTATAATACCGTCATACTTATTATCTTATGGTCTAAAGAGAATTAGCGCTTCAAGTGCTTCTATAATTAGTTCAATAGGCCCAATTGTTACACTGGCCTTAGATGTTGTTATATTAAATCATAAGTTAAGTATCAATGAAATTATAGGAGTAATAATAGTTATAATTTGTGTATCGTGTTTGACAAGAATTAATAAATAATAAGGAGTATTTATATGGAAATTAGATTCCTTGTAATTAATGGTTCGGAGAGAAGTAATGGAAATACAGAAATAGCTATTGATATTGCTAAAAGTATATTAAATAAGATATCGGGTGATAATAAAGTTATATTTGATGTAATATCTTTAAAAGATTTAATGATTAAATCCTGTAATGATTACCATGAAGTAGAAAATTGTAACTATCGTAAAGAGCCTTGTCAACAAAATGATGATATAAAAATTGTTTTAAAAAAAGATGAAAGAGGCAGATTGTTTGATTTATGCGACACCTGTACATGGCTTTGGTATGCCAAGTTTAATGCAGTCATTTATAGATCGAGTAGGAGTTGGTTATTTACGATTTGAAAGGCCGCTATCTAATAAAATTGGTGGAATCATCAGTAGGACGACGTAGGACGACGATATGCACATGCATCAGTATTTTCTTATTTCAGTTAATACAGAATTTTCTATTGAATAGAATGATTGTTGTAGGGAGATAACAACATGGTATATTTAACAGTTCCGTAACATCATTATTAGACTTATTTGAATTCTGGAGGGGGTTTAAAATTAGGCTATGATAGACGTAAACCATCTATGATTGATAAATTTTATGACGTAATACAGACTTTAATAGATAACCATGGACTCACAGCTGCTTACTCTACATTTCGCGGTTATATTTTAAAGAGTATTTCAATCCTATTTTGATAGAAAACATACATTAGTATGCAGCATACGATTCGTTTTTGAAATAAGTTGATTGGAAAGAGAATATTAAATTCCTATTGCATGATAACTTTTAATATATTGTTGATGACATTAGGCTATTCTCGATACAAATTAGCAAAGGTCACTTTCGATAGAACTACTGAAACACTACAAGATACATTGGTAGAATTCTTTTGAACAATTACAAGGTGTTCCGCATGTACTATTAACAGATAATATGAAAACCGTGATGGTACAACCGAGGCTAGCTGGAACTAAAGGACAGCTTCATACCAAAAGCAGAACAATTTTTGACTGGCTTTACATTTAAGCCGTGTATGGCGCGCCGTCCACAAACGAAAGGCAAAGTAGAAAGCCAAATGAAAATTCTAGATGAAATTCATGCGTACCAAGGAAAATTAACAATACAAGAAATTTCTCAAGCTACAAGACAAATACCGTCTGCACTGCTTGAAAAGAAAAAGGAATCTTTACCCCACTTCCAACAAAAAGTGATAAGAGATTCCTACCGCATGAAAAAGCTAAAATAATCTCATTAGATTTAGCCACTATTCTGTACCGCCAGGAATGTGGCCAAATCTAACCTTAAAGACCATAGATAAGATGCTATACATATATGATAGCACAGAATTGATTGCACAGCACCCATTTTGTTAACTATTTGCCTTTCAATGAGGCACAATTGCAGAAAACAATTCCTTATCTAAGTTCTGAAGATGTGAAAGCTAAAGCAAAATCTAATTTGGAAAAGATAGAGCTATCTATGACACTACAGACTAATTACCAACGCTTACAAGATAATCTAGCATATTAAAACTAAAACAATGCATGTTACACCTAGATGAAACCTAATACACAGAGCTTAATATTGAGTGGTTATTGAAGCTGAGTGATTACGAAGTTGATATTAAACGACAAAACGTAATTAACCATATGGTGAAAATTTAATTTTCCTCATTTGAAAACACTAGCTGATTTTGAATTTTCATTTCAACCACAAATTAACGAAATGCAAATTAAGGATTTAGCATCATTAGGATTCATGGAACAAGCTGAAAACATTGTATTTCTTGGCTCTAGCGGAGTTGGGAAAACACATTTAGCTACATCACCTCTCGTAACAGACGAAGCACCTATTTTATTAAATGCCATGATTTAATTCAAAAACCTTAAGAGTGCAAAAGATGAAGGACGATTAGAAACTCGGCTCAAGCATTATGCACGCTACCAATTACTCATCATTGATGAAATTGGCTATTTACCGTTACAACCAGGTGATGCTAACTTACTATTTCAAATTATTGATAGACGGTACGAAAAGAAAAGTACCATCGTAACGTCTAACATTAATTTTTGATGAGTGGGCTACCATTTTACATGATGAGCGAGTAGCTAATGCTATTGTTGATCGATTACTTCACCATGCACATGTGATTAGCATAACTGGAGATTCATACCGGTTACGAAACCATATGCAACAGAAGGAATAACTGTACATTGTACATCGTCAAAATTGTACATTCTTATATTGACATTTACATATAGAATGGTCATAAGAATGTTTAACTTTGCATTGTTTATTAAATTGAATAACGGGAATGCCTATGAGCTAAATGATTTATTAAATAATAATGAAAGAGAATATATTTATTCCTTAAATAATTAATTTACTGAATGATCTGTCCCCCTTTACTAGACAACCTGTAAAGGGGGACAGATTATTCGGAACACTTTTTATTTAAGGACAATCTTGTTAGGGCCCCGATTTTTAAATTTAAGGAATTATTTTGTTACAGCCTTATCTTTACAACTACCTTCCTCATCGCCTTGATAATATGGTATCGGATTAATTCCATATGGTTCAATAATTTTGTTAATTGCCTGTTTATATGACCACAAAGACATACCTTGTTCATAACGCTTATAATTCAAACCAATCGAATTAATTATATAATGACAATGTATATGAGCTTCATTTTTATAATGAATGGCACCCAATACTTGATATATATCTTTAGAAAGTAGTCGTCCCACCGCTTTACAAATCTCAAGTACTGTATCTAATGGTATAGTATCCGCACAATCTAATGAAAATACAACATGTATGAATAATTTCGACTCATCCTTTATATGTGACATTTTTTTTACAAGTTCAAATTCTGAAAGTGGATAATTACTTCCCATTAATATACCAAAAACATAATCACTAGAGGTCTTATACTCATCTGATATATATTGAATCGCATTTGGTAGCTCCATTCCATTTCGTTTGATAAATTTTAATATTGCCATTATTGTAACTCCTCAATCACCTTATGTAAGGTATCCACTACTCCTGATAAACCACTATATATCTCCTTCTTATCTTCAAAGGTAAGTTCATCATGATTAGATAGAGCGCTATAAATTTTACCTAATGATGAAGCAATCGATTGTTCAGGGTCGACTATCACTATTTTTCCTCATTTAAAGAGCATCGCCTTATGTATTCAGATACCGATATATCACAGAGCGATGCTTGAGCTTCAATAAATTTAAACTCATTTTCTGCTAACCTAAAATTAAATCGTATAGACTTATTATCTTTTTTCATAATAGTTCCTTTCTGCACAGATAAAGAATTTATAATTATCTGTATGTACAATTACTATTACTTTTTATAAATTAAGGCGGGGCGTGTCTTTATTGACACGCCCCGCCTCTCTGTCGTTTTTTATAACGAAGCTAAACTATAATCTTATTCTAAGGTTGTTCTATCTTGCTTATCTATATTTTATCTCCCTTATAAAAAACGACAGAAAGCAAGATAGAGATTTGTATGTACAAAATTTTTATCCATTTTTACCAAATTCACCAAAAAAATAAAGGTATGTAATATATGTACTAATCTATCTTAAAAATTGGTAAAATGGTAAATTTGGTAAATACAGTGTGAAAATATTAGTTATTATCTCTTTTAGCTGGTTTAATCAATTGCATTCTAAGATTAGGTCGACCTTTAAATAATCTTCTATTCCTCATAGGTTCACAAATTATCTTGTCTAATATCACCTTTTTAAGACGAATAGTAGCCTCCTTTTTTCTCTATACTACATTTTTCTAAATATAATGAAATACTCCATAAAAACTGTTCGAGTATATCATATAAGGCTAAATATGATTTTCTTAAACTATGCTTATCGCAAGTTACAACACACTCAAGAAATTTGCTTATATTCTCATTATTAAGATATGGTAAATATAACCAAAAAGTATCCTTATTAAATGTATCTAATATAGGATTTTTTCATATGCATTTTAAGATGCTCATCCTGTAATACAAATTTTTTAGAGGCATACTTTCAATATCACCACAGTTTAATACAGCATAAAAGCACTTAAAGAATTTAGTAAGTACTTTTTTACGTTCTTCATCGGATCACTAAGTTCAAAAGTATCATTATAATGATATCTGTATTTAGTTAATCCTCTAAACAACGTAGATTCATTTTCCTGTATTTTTAATAAATCAACTAATCGTTCATCCTCTGAACGTCCCCATACATACGATGAATCAATTGAATACATTTTCTTTATCCAAATATATACCGAATCAGTTAATCGTTCGGTCTCCAGTTTTTTATTCCACCTAGTATCCTTAGAGGCCCAAGAAATAGATTGTGGGTTAGATTGAACCATATCTTCTTCTATAAATATAGAGTGTCCACTCTTATAATTGTTTTCCCTATGGATGTATACTCTATATTCATTATAAAGATATATAAATAAATCTAAAATACATTGATGCGTAGTATTAAATAAGCTATCCCTTTTAGAAGCTTGAGACCAAGCGACGCCCGAAAACTGCATATCGCCCTTCACTATATTTAACCCCTCCTTTTGTTGTATTTGAAGTGAAAGAGGCATGCAAAAAACTATCTAAATACTGCACTATATCACAATCATAATATGAAGATATATCACTTTTATTATATAAAGCTTTCAATTCTTTCTGATATGAATTATAAGCTAAACTTGATAAAACATTATACGAGTCCAATTTATAACGTTCAAGACATTCATCATTAGATTTTCCAACTATAGATTTTATGGTTTGATCAATAAACGGAAAAATATCAAACAAGAATACTAATAGCACCTGATTTAATAACTCTATATTCAAAAAAGCTTCTTCATAATCAATTAACTCTTCTGTATTTATAAAAGGTTTATTGGTAAATAAACCACGAGTTGGCATCTCATTAAACCGCTTTAGCACGGAAACAGCCATATAGTGTGGCAAGTTACATAATAGCATCAAGAAAAGAAATAAAGATGCATTAAGCTCATGATAATTTAAAGATAATAGGGTCCGAATCTCATAGGATACATTCTGTTGATAAAGCCATTTATGTAGCAATACAATTGGTAAGCAGCATGTTTGTTCATCAAGTTGCTCTAATAAAATGCTTCGTTTAAAGCATACTCCCCTTCAACCTCTTTCTTCAGTAGGTTTTTATATAGTTTTTGAGACTTCTTGATTAAGTCCTGAAGACCTGTATAATTTTTTCCTTCTAATACTTCAAAGCACGCATCACTTAACAGCATTTTTTTTTATGTATCATTAAAGAATTATTTGGAGAATCTATTGATGCTGAAACTATGTTTGGAAAATCCTTAGCCACAAAAGTTGCAGCTGGTTCTGAAAGTACTGTGCCATTAAATGTATATATTTTATTAAAAGCCATCGTAGAAGTACATTTTTTAGTTCTTCGATTTCTACTGCTATCCTTAGACTCATTATTTTCTGAATTACTTAAATCTATATGCTGTAATATAGACAATGCAATATAATGGTCGATTACATCTTTTATAAAAAAAAGAATCAGAATATAACGAAATAGAATTAGATTCTACATTCATATGCATTACACCCAAAAGTATCCGAATAGCATCAAAATCTCTAGGCTCTAATCCAGCTCTTATAATAAAAGAATCATAAGGATTACTCATATAGCTTGTTTTTTCTTTCGATAAACATAGCCCATATAAACTATCTAACTCATCATATAAAAATTCCCATATATTTTTTCCAAATTCTTATATTCTACTTTTATATTCTGCTCATGATTATAATCACTTATTCTTTGATATAACGACAATAAATATTTATAAAAAACACATATACTCAGGATCTATTAATCGAATTTTAGTATCTTCATAAATATAACTTTCATAACCACCTGTACTATTTTTCCTCAACGGGGTACTTTTAAAAAATATATTATGAAACTCTCTGTTTAAAGCATCCAAGTCATTTCTATTCATTTTTTATTTTTCTAACCTTAACCATCTCAAAATATCATATTTTTGTATTAATTAGCCATTTTTAATTTTAAAAATGGCTATTTTTTTATTTTTTTACATATACAACTAGTATAACACAAAGAATTATAAACTATTAGTGTAGTCAGCTGCTACATTAAATAATTTTAAGGAGGCAAGCAAAATGGAAAAAAATTTCCTTTATCCCCCAGTGATGAGCCTCAAAAGGCCAACATCTCTACTGCTGAATTAGTAACTTTTCAGCCATTAACAAGGAGTAGTGTTACCTATGAAGATATACCACTCCCCACGGTACCAAAAGTAGAAGAACAAGGTTCACCACCTCTTATTTCTACAATAAATGCATCTACCTTTAGTGCATATGCTAGTATTTCCCCATCAGGGAATATTGAGCAACTTCTGAAAAAGGATATATCGAGCGTTAATCATCGATATAATGAATCAGCACTAAGACCACAAGACGTATCCACATACCCTGTAGTCTTAACGGCAATCAACGTAAACGAGTTTCAGGTCTCAGCAAACACAAAAACTAGCCATTGCAATAATCGGTTAAAAAGCTTTGTTGAGTACGATGGTGTTATTTGTCAAATTGATAAAGTGACGCAGGAGCCAAAAGATGAGATTCTAAATTGTACTTTCATTTACAGAGGAACGTGAGGTTTACGATTTAGATCGTTGTCAAAGCTATTATGTAATCCATGTCAAAACATCGATTTCAGAGGAAGATGTCATCATTCCAAAAGAACAGCTTGATACTCTATATTCATTGCTCAAGAAGAGGTTTCCCGAAATCAGCTTCAATGCTGATTGCGGAAAAGCTAAAGAGCTGTTCAAACAGTATATAGCTGAACGTTATATACAAGATAAGGCAGCTATGAAAAGTACAAAAGTAAATAAATATCCTGGCTGGGGAAAAGCCTTTGAAGCCAAAAAAAAAAATTTCATCCTGGACAGAATGAAGATGGTGACACATTGTTAACTTTGCCAAATGTCGACCAAAACCACAGATATAACCTGTACGATTATGGTCTCAAATTATTAAAGCTCGCCCCATTCGAGGTTGTTTTACCACTCTTCTTACATGCTCATAGTGGTTTTGTCAGAAAGTTATTCCAAGAGGGCTCTCACCCTATACAGTATGTGCCGACACTAATTGCTCCTACAGGTAGTAGAAAAACATCTCTCGCAAAGATTTTCTTCCTACTATTTAATCACGAGACATACGCATCATTTAATGATACTGACCGTGCAATTGAACTGGTGTCAACCCACTATAAAGATCAAACGGTAATATTTGATGACTGCAAGCTAACAAATGACAAAACTTTACTAGCTAAATTTGAGAAGTTCATTCGTCCACTCTCGGAGAGTCAAGGTAGGGCAAAGTCTAGTGATGCAGGCAGTCGCTTAGAACGAACTCAACAAATGCATACCGCAATCATAACTGCTGAATCCTATCCTAATGAATTACAGCAGTCTAGTAAGTTACGACTATTACCAATCTTCATGAATCAGGAAGATGTAAACAACCAGGTTTTGACTGATTTCCAAAATGATAAAGCTCATGCTAAACAACATTTAAAGGCAGCAAGGTTAGACGAATATATGGTGCTATTTATCCGTTATATTGAGGAGCATTATGACGATATAGTCTATATGGTTCAAAATACGTCGCCAGTATATGGAATTAGTCAGCATGCACGAATTAATGCTATGTATCAGGTACAAGCACTTCTTGCCAAAATAATTCTTGATTTTGGCGTATGGTGTAACTACCACAGTCAAGAGCAAGCCAATATTTTATATCAGCAATGGTGCGATACTATCAAGGGCTTAGTTATTGCAAATAATGAGTTATGTAACGATGCAACGCCAACAACGTTATTTCTTAGAACATTGGCTAATGGTGAAGCAGCTAACGAAGTTACATATGCACCTGATAAATCTACATACTGGGCTAATCCAGACCAATACGTCGGTATTATACATCAAACAAATCTCATACTAATACCGAGTGCGGCATTCGCTTATGTTGAAAAAACTTGCCAACGGCTAGGTCGTCGCATGGAATATACAATGGATACTATTGCAAATCGGCTTCGAGATGAAGGTATCTCTAAAGGCTATGGTGGATCTGACCGTAAAAAGCTTCGACCATACACAAAACTAACCAAAGGAACTAAAAAATGGATGTCATCTGCATCCCACTGTCTAACTATTCTAAATTAACTATGGAGGAAGAATAATATGAATATTAACATTAATCATCCAGCACAAGAAACACAAAATAACATTAATTTCTATACAGCAATAAGCCCTGTTGCATACGTTGTACATCACTCTCTTGATTATATAACACAATGGAGGGAACAATACCATGCAGTATATTTTAGCCAGTTAAAAACTGTAGAGGAAGCTAATCAACTAGCAACCTCAATAATCTATTATAACCAATCCTTGTATATTCCTCAGGATCAGTGGTTCATAAAAAAATGTGCCGAGGTGAACATAACACGCAACTTCCCTATAAACCTAACTCCCCTATGATATTTAGTGGTTCTACAAACACCACTACTAGCAGCGAACTTATGGAAAATAATAATCTAGGGTATGGGCAATTATATCTGACCAAGGATATGGTACTGCCGATAATTCGTACACGCTAAAAGGAATTATAGAATCTGAAGGTTTAAGCAATGTCATAGCTAGAAAGTTCATGACATTGACAGATGCTAATACGTATGCACGACAACGCTATACGAGACGATATAATTTCTTGTTTCCACAAGCTATACTCTGCATTCCACAAGGGGACTTACATATTAACCAATTCTATGCCATTCCCAATTATGAGCAATTAAAACAACAAAGCCCTAATTTAATGGAATGGAATAACCTAATAAAAAGGGACATGTTCTTATAACTAATTTGATAGTTATTAGGCTAATAGTTTAGAAAGGAGGGCTGTATGTCCATGAAAACATCAAATAAGACCACAACAGCCCTCTCTATTCAAGAGTTGAGCGAATTCTTAAATGTATCAGTGCAAACACTGAGAAAACGGCTGCGTGATCAAGGGTATTTACTACCTAAAAATAAAGTTAGTAATTGCTATCGCTTTACATTAAGTGACTGTGAAACATTCATTGCCAAGAACTATGGTATCTTTTATAATGATTTTGTGAACAGGTACTCCAATGGCAAGAGAAACGAGTCCATTATGTACCAAATTCCATCAGGTAAAGGTATCATCTCGAAAGAAACACAACGAAGTGGTAAAACGTATTATTATATACGCAATCTACCTTTGTATTGTGATGACCAGGGTAAAATAATAAAATTCCGCTCCAAAGGTTTCACCTCAAAAGAAGAAGCCGAAGCTGAGCGTAAAAGAAGGATTCTAGATCGTGATAATGGGTTGTATAAGTATCACTTTATCGAATGCGATCAGATACAAGAATCATCGAAGAAAAAAGTACCAACGGGTGCCAATCAAAGCTATTATGACTTCTGTATCGATTACTTTTTAAAAAGCAACGTATGCCGAAGCCACTCGTAAACTATACTTGGATATAACGAAAAATAGGATTAAACCATTTTTTGGCACTACGCCTATTTCCGACTTATCTAAGTCATTATTGCAGCAATTTGTAGACCAATATTCTACAAATATAAAGAAAACATTTATCGTACTAAGTTTGACCTTAAAAGAAACTACATAGTCTAGATTTGATTCTAACTAATTTTTATAGTTCTCTAATTAAACCAGCCTCAACAGCTCCAAAGCACCCGAAAGAGGCTCTTACAGTCAATGAGACACAAAGTTTCCTTAATTATTACAAAGGCCATCATTTAGAACATTGTGTGCTGCTGCTGTTCCAGTGTGGCTTGCGTATTGGTGAGCTACAATCTTTACAATGGGATGAAATTGAGATCATTGATGATTGTAAAGCCAAGGTTCATGTTAATTCATCATGGGGTGAAACCAAATACGGCATGAATCGAAAAGAGCCTAAAACACACTCGAGCAAGCGTGTAATCCCGATTAGTAGTACTTATACTATCTCGGTACTAAAACGTGCTAGAGTAGCATCTAAAGGCAACCTATGGGTAGCTGAAAATGAGACTGGCTTACGTCCTATTGACAAGAGTAATTTTACTAAACGCTATTTTGCTAAGGTTGGCAAAGAGTTAGGTATTGAAAAACATCTATCAAGCCATGTGGCTCGGCATACGTTCATCTCAAACCTAGTTCAACACAACGTACCGTATACTGAGATTGCCAAATTAGCTGGTCATGATAACACAACAATGATAATTAAAGTATATGCTCATGCAATACAAGATGAAGAGCAAACTTTCAATTATGTATCAAACCTATACACCTGATGCAAGGATAACGCAAGTATAAAAAACTATACTTGCACTATATCCTTGCATTTATTTTAGGGCAATAAAAAAATAACCATAAGAGCCAAAACCCTTATGGTTATTACATTTCTTTGGTGATCCAGGAGGGATTCGAACCCCCGACCCACGGCTTAGAAGGCCGTTGCTCTATCCAACTGAGCTACTGAACCATGTGGATTACCTTTATATGTAATTATCTATTATAGTATAAATTATGTAAGATGTATCGTCAACTAATGACGTCTATTTTCGTTCACCCTAAAAAGGCAAAAAAAAATGGAGCGGGTGAAGGGAATCGAACCCTCGCGACCAGCTTGGAAGGCTGGGGCTCTACCATTGAGCTACACCCGCAAAATAAAAATTGGTCGGAGTGGCAGGATTCGAACCTGCGACACCCTGCTCCCAAGGCAGGCGCGCTACCAAACTGCGCTATGCCCCGTCATTAATTACTTGCTAATTATAGCAAACCTGGTAGTTGATGTCAACCACTACTTTTGCTGAGTTTTTACTCTGTTAAGTATCGCTCTGCAACGAAAATTATTATATCATTGATACAAATTAGTGACAAGTACATTCTTTTTTACAACTTCATTAATTTTTTAAATTTTAATTAGTACATATAAAAAAACATGCACCACTCTTTCGAGGTGCATGTCATATTGTTCTATAGTTCTATTGTGGTTGTGCCAATGCTTTTACAGCAAATAAACTAACCTTCGTAGCTACCATCTTCTACTGCTTGAGGATTTTTTGCGATACCTTGTTTTACAGCAACTTCAGCAACTGCTTTAGCAACAGCTGGAGCTACGCGAGGATCGAATACGGATGGCATTACGTTTTCTTCGTTCAATTCGCTATCAGGAATCAAGTTAGCCAATGCATCAGCAGCAGCTAATTTCATTTCGTCAGTGATTTGAGCCGCACGTACATCGATAGCACCGCGGAATATGCCCGGGAATACTGCTACGTTGTTGATTTGGTTAGGTGCGTCGGAACGGCCTGTACCAGCAACGCGGATACCAGCAGCTTTCATATCTGCATATGTAGCTTCTGGATTAGGGTTAGCCATTGCGAATACGATTGCATCGTCAGCCAAGTTTGTCCAAAATTTCTTTTGTGAAAGCACCTGCTGCAGATACGCCAAGAAGAATGTCAGCACCTTTAGCATTTTCAGCCAAGTTGCCATGTTTTTCTTCAAGTTTAAGGTAAGTCGATTAATTCAGCTTGTAAAGGAGTCAAGACGTTTGTAATCTTTGTGCAATACACCAGAAGATACTAACAATGTAATATCACGAGCGCCTGCAAGATATAACAAACGAGCAATATTAGCACCCGCCGCACCAGCACCGTTTACAACAATTTTAGCAGTTGCTAAATCTTTTTTAACGAGGCGAAGAGCGCCTTTTACACCAGCTAAACATGCGATTGCAGTACCGTGTTGGTCATCATGGAATACAGGGATTTCCAATTCTTCTTTCAAACGATTTTCAATTTCGTAGCATTTAGGAGAAGAAATGTCTTCCAAGTTAATGCCAGCAAAGTTTTTTTGCAATAATTTTACTGTATTGATCAATGTATCAGCATCTTTTGTATCTACAACCAATGGAATGCAGTCTACATCACCGAATTTTTTTGAACAATAAGGATTTACCTTCCATTACTGGCAATGCTGCTGCAGCGCCAATATCACCAAGACCAAGTACACGAGTACCGTCAGATACAACGGCAACCATGTTGGAACGGCAAGTTAATTCGAAGGATTCTGCTTCATTATCTTTAATACGCAAACATGGTTCTGCTACACCTGGTGTGTAAGCTACAGATAAATCATGAGCGTCTTTTAATTCATATTTAGTTCCTACAGTAAGGAAACCTTTTAATTCACGTTTTTTTTGTACAGCTAATTCACGTACGTCCATAACAATTCTCCTTTGTGGATACACTCGGACTCTTTAGAGTCGGTAATTTAATACCTTTAACTAATTGTATTATACAAAATGCTATATCACAATTCAAGTTTTTTTTCGATATAGTTTTTCGAAAATTTTAGAATTAAATTCAATTAATCATTAATTTAGTAATAATAAAATGATAATTTATAAAAAGTAGATAAACCATATAAGGCTTATCTACTTCAAGTCTATATACATATTATCCGAAAGGATAACATAGCATACATAAAATATATATTTTATTTATGCTTTTACAGATGGCAAATTGCGTCCATAGAAGATTTCCATCATTTCTTGTTTTAATTGATGTTTAATTTGCTTGATTTCGCGTTCACTCAATTCAGATTCAGTAATACCAAAAGATAGTTATCTAAATCAAATTCTTTTAACATCATTTTTGTGTGGAAAATATTTTCTTGATATACATTTACATCAATCATGTTGTACATGTTACGAGTTTTTGCGCTGATGTAATTTTGGATAGAGTTGATACGATGATCAATATAAATTTTCTTGCCAGATACATCACGTGTAAAGCCGCGTACATGGTAGTCCATTGTGAGGATATCGGAATCAAAGCTTTGAATCAAATAATTAAGTGCTTTAAGCGGAGGAGAGATCTGACCACATGTGGATACTTCGATATCGGCACGGATCGTACTAATCCCCTTTGTGCGGATGGCTTTCAGGGTACGTATGAACAGTAAGATGCGATTTATCAAATGCATAACTACATCTTCTTTTTCAATTTCCTCTTCAGAAATCAAAATCGTAACCGATGCCCCTTGTGGGTCGTAGTCTTGTTTCGCAATGTTTAAAATGTTAGCACCAATAATATGACTCACTTCGGTTAAGATATTCGTCAAACGCTCTGCGTTATATACTTCATCAATGTATTGAATATACTGCTTTTTTTCTTCCTCCGTACGAGTATAACAAATATCATAAATATTAAAACTCAACGTTTTCGTGAGATTATTAAACCCATATAACTTCATTTTAGGCTTTGCTTTAACTGGTGTATCCATGATATGCCATAACCCTTTCCATGCATAGACTTACTATTTTTTGTGAAAGTTTCAAAACCGAAGCTTTTCACCATATAACTAAACAATATCTTGTTTATACACAAATTCTACACTAAACTGTCCATCATCGTAGGTAACGATAGCAAATGTACCGCCTGAGCGGTCACGAGCCAACGATATACTGCCGGGATTCACAAATACCGCATCACGGAACACGAACCTCACCCCATGATGATGACTATGACCGGACACGATGAGTCGCGCCCCCATATCAGTGCCTAACTCAATCAGTTTTTGTATTCGATTATAATATGATACCTCATGACCATGAGTCATGTAAATATAGGTATCCTCTAGAGGAATCAACTGTTCTCGCGGTTCAAGAGGCTGTACACGGTCATTATTACCGCGCACCGCATACACAGGAATATCAGTATGTTCCTGCATATAGCGTGCATCATCGCCATAATCACCAGCATGAAGCCACATATCAATTTCTTGGTCTGCTGTAGCCTCCAAGACAAGATCTATATCCTCTAGATACCCATGAGTGTCACTTAAAATGCCAATTCGTTTCATTTATATAAGTTCTCTAATGCCACTATATTATATATTTATATGAACTATACCATATAGTTCGAAAATATTAAAGCTTGTTAATTAATTTGCGTATGCACGGCCACGATGGCTGATGGTTTCCTTTTTCTTCAATGCTAAGTTCTGCCATAGTCTTTTTAAACTCAGGCACATAGAAGTACGGATCATAGCCAAAGCCATTCTCCCCTTTTGGCTCATCTTGAACGAGTCCATCACAATAGCCTTCCGCCGTCACTTCACGGCCATCAGGATATACGAGCGCTAAGGCACATACATAATGACCTGTACGGTCACTTTTACCTTGCAGTTCGCGAATTAATTTTTCATTATTAGCTTGATCATCACCATGATGACCTGCATAACGCGCAGAATATACGCCTGGTGCCCCATTAAGAGCATCTACGGTGATGCCAGAATCATCGGCAAGGCATGGACGATTGGTAGCCTTTGCATAGTAGTGAGCCTTTAAAAGAGCATTTTCCATAAAGGTTGTACCAGTTTCCTCAGGTTCCTCAATAGTAACAACCTCTTTTACCAGGTATACAATCGATAGATAAATGAGAGAAAGCCTCAGAAAATTCACGAATTTTTCCCTTTATTTGCCTGTAGCTAATACGATTTGTTCCACCTTACACCTCCGGAGCTGTAGGATATACCTTACCTACTTTATCTGCTGTTGTGCCAAGTACTTCCGTTGTTTTGCCATGAGCTCATCTGTAGCAGCCTCTGCTAAATCAAGTAATGCATTGAGCTCATCACGGTTAAATGTACCATGTTCACCTGTACCTTGTACTTCAACCATATTACCAGAACCGGTGCGGACTACGTTCATATCTACAATGGCGGCACTATCCTCTTCGTAGCAAAGATCAGTAATAGGCCCCTCTGGACCAATACCTACTGAGATAGCAGCACAAAAGTTAGTAATCGGAAATTTTCCAGCTCCGCCAAAGGTGAAGTCCACTGCATCAACGAGGGCTACAAAGGCACCCGTAATCGAGGCTGTTCGTGTACCACCATCCGCTTGAATCACATCGCAGTCGATAGTGATAGAACGCTCTCCAGTGCTTCAAGGTCCACGACAGCACGCAATGCACGACCGATAAGGCGTTGAATTTCTACAGTCCGGCCTGTTTGTTTTACCCTTTGCAGCCTCACGGCTCACGCGAGTTTGCGTAGAACGTGGCAATAATGAGTATTCCGCGGTTACCCAACCTTGGCCAGAACCTTTTAGCCAGCGTGGCACAGAATCCTCCACAGTAGCTGTACAGATAACCTTAGTCTTGCCGCACTCAATGAGTACAGAACCTTCTGCATACTCTGTAAAATTCCGTGTTATTTTAATAGGTCGTAATTGACCTGCTGTTCTATTATCGCTGCGCATAGGAACCTCACCATTCTAAAAGTAAACATTAGAACGCCCCTTATACAAAGGGGCGTTATCTTTTCTTATTATATCACAATTTAACTATTTTTTATCACTACGAACCAGATTATAGTTACCAATTCTAACACAGTATGGTTCATTACCAAAAGTCACAACTTTGAGAATCTACCACTATACCTCGTATTGTCCATCGCCAAGTGGATCTACCACAACATAACGGCTTGCACCGGCTTCTGCTTTAGCCCGTTTGGCCTCTGTAATGGCATCTTGACGAGTTCCTTCATCTGCTTGCCAAGGGATGAACATAGCATATACGCTTTGCAGTCCATACGGTCCATATTGTCCTCGTGAAAGTACACTATGCCAGCCTACCTTGTCTTCGTACATACGCACCTTTTCAAGTCGTTCCTCTTGTACGCCTGTTTCATCATAGTACACATTGTAAGCGGTTCGACCATATATCGCCCATACCGGTACGTTCCTCTTTGGCCATATTATGACGGTTAGCCCATTGTACCTTCCACTTAGCGATAAGCTCATCTATATAAGTTGTTACATTTTGGCTTTTTATATTTAACAGGGTCAAAGGCAGGTTCTACAACCTTGCTGTAATCAAGGCCTGCCATGGATAAAATGATACCTGTATTCACATATGGCAACGCTTCCTGTACGGAATATCCCCCTTCAAGTACTGCTATATCTGCTTGTAACAAATCGACTAATTCTGCATAACCCTTCGCAGTTACACTGCATATTAGCCAACGGATCACTAAAGTGATTATCTTGCCCTGCAGAATTAATGACGATATCTGGATTAAATTCTTCTAGGATTGGCAATACTAACTCACGCATAACCTTCATCAAGCCTTCGTCACCCGTACCAGGCGGTAGTGGAATATCGATGTTACCACCGATGGCCTGTGGACCACCAAATTCATCCATAAAGCCTGTGCCAGGATATAAGGTCCGTCCATCTTGGTGGAAACTAATGTATAGTGTATCCGGATCATGGTAGAACACATCTTGAGAGCCATCACCATGATGTACATCTGTATCCACCACAGCAACCCGTTTAATACCATAGGTTTGACGCATATGTTGAATCATGACAGCTTCAATGTTAATGGTACAGAAACCACGAATACCATGAACCATGGCCATCGCATGATGCCCTGGCGGTCTTACTAAGGCAAAGGCTCGATCTACTTCTCCGCGCATAACCGCATCAGCAGCGGCAATAGCCCCACCTGCAGACACACGATGTGCTTCCGTTACCCAGGACTCTAAGTCAGGAGCGCCTACATGAACGCGCTCTATGGTATCCCAATCGGCCACGATAGGATTATATTCTCCAATATTCGGTATATCTAATCAGCCTTCCTCAACGATTTGATCACGCGTATACAGCAATCGCTCTTGTCGTTCAGGATGTGTTTCAGAAATCTTCCAGTCAAAAGCAGGGAAAATACAAGCCCTAAACTATGATTTGATGTATATTTTGTCTTTATTTAAGTTATTACGTCATTCTGTTTTATGGATATTAATAAGTCCATGACGCTCACGATAGGATAAGCCTTTATTCCACATACTGTTTCACCCCCGCTGCTAGTTGTACTTTTACCGTTATTAAACCGTTCCATCGATTGCCATCCATCAACAACAGGAAAATCTTCAATACTAATGACCTCTATATCTTGGTCCTTACCAAGACCTAAACGTAAAGCCTCTTCACTAAGAGCCTCCTTAACTCGTTCTACCACTTGCTCTACTCGCTTTAACGTGCAGGTTTGTTGTTTAATCCCTAGTTCAGGAATAACAAGCAAACGACGTTTTGTATCGACATGAACAGTGAGTTCGATGGTAGATAATGCTAGGGCTGCCCGATAGCATTCGCCACCGCCGCATTTTCTGGAATCGTAATCAGGTAAATCCATATATTTCTCCAATGCTCGCTCCGAGGACTTGGCGCCGTGCCTCCTACTACAACAATATGTTCAGGCACAAATATATCAGGATTTACAATATCTGCCACCACATAAATAGGTCGTTTATTTTCTACTTTTACGACCTCATCTATACCATGTTGAATCGTTTGCAACGCGCTTTTTCTACGATTAGATTGCTACATCAGAGGCAGTCTTAATAAGAGTTACATTGATTATTTGAGTATTTATATTATTAGATTGTAACGCAGCCTGTATAGCATCCGCTAAATCTTGTAAAGCTCGTGATGCTAGATTAAAGTCACCATAGTTCGCATGACCGAGCACGATAAGTGCATCCCCAAATGTAGGTTCTACACCACCTAGAGCCACCGATGGTCCCACTCGTTCAGGACCTACGGTAAGATTACCATTTTTAAGGCGAATTACAGATTCCCCACCAATACCGACCGAGGTAACGGCAAAGGATCGCACTGCACTTGGATACTCACGGATAGATACACCATTTTTGTCATCAATGGTCTACCATGCTTCCAAAGGGATATATCCGTTGTAGTACCTCCAATATCTAGAGCCACTGTATGCTGATTACCTATAACGCCGAGAGCAGATAGTCCAAGAACTGTTGCTGCAGGGCCTGTAAAAGGCCGTTTCTACGGGTCGGCTTACCATGTGCTCTATAGGAAAAGAGCCACCATCTGCTTTTAAAATGTGAAGTGGGGCCACTATATTCCGTGCACGGAGAGCGTCTTCGACATTCTCCTTAAATACTGTAAATACCGGTGTTACAGCGCTATTAAAGTAAGCGCTAATAGTACGACGAGGGAAATTTAAAAGAACCACTTAATAAGCTGCCATTAGAGATAGTAATATATGTATCTTTCAATTCCTCTGTTATAGATAATTCTTCTTGAGGATTCCGTACCCCAAATTTAGCTGACATAGCAGCCAAATCGGTACCACTACGTGCTTGAACCATGTTGGCTATGCCACGTACAGCATCAGCAGGGGTACGCTCTACAACGATACCTCTATGATCTGTATAACCTTGAAGATATATAGGTTCCACAGGAATATATCATCTACATTACGGCCTGGACCTGTAATCACATAGAGATCTACTACTTGCTCCTTCTCTTCTACGATGGTATTTGTCACCACGGTAGTAGATAAGGTTACTTGTTCAATATTTGATGTATCATAGCCCTCCAAAACCGCATCTAAGGCCTCACCTATACCATTCATTAGATTATCCTTTGTAGTCCGCCTCTTGGCAGTTGCCACTACACGATGGCCATCAATGATAACAGCATCGGTAAAAGTACCACCTACGTCTAACCCTAGTAACATATAACCTCCTTTTAGTATTAATAAAGAATCCATACAAACTCAAAACGTAGTAAAGAAAACTCCATTTAAGCTACCATATACTCTCTATTTGATCTAATATGCAATCCCTATTCAAACCTGCGTATAGTCCATATTCAGGCTCATTATATAAAAAGCTGTACCCATCTCTATGTGATGAGTACAGCCTTCTGTTATTTACCAGATACAGATGCGTAATTTTTGATGATAACAATCGGAGTCATTTGGCTATCATTACCAAATGGATTATCAATCAACAATTGTGCAATTTTTTTAGCGTCAATGCCACGACTTGTACCTAAAATAGCGGACCGTTTCAAGTCATTAACGTCAGCTACAACAGCACCATAACAGCCTGTGCGTGATACGATTTTCTCAGCTACTTTATCTGGATCCTTTGGACCAAATACGATGTGCTTGTCGAATGGAGGCATTGTACCAGTTACATCATCTGTTAAAGATGCTGCACGAGCAATTGCATAGAATACACCTGGTTTACGGAAAATTTTAGCAATAGCGCCTAAAATAAAGGCACCCAATACTTTCCATTTACCATCTAGATTCATAGCGGATTGCATGCCATAAATGGATGCCATAGAGCCATCTGGATGGATAAAGCGATTAATTAAACGAGCTTGCCAGCAAACATTTAGCTCTTCAGGACGTGTAAAACGACCTTGCGTAATAGCTACTACAGATTCAGCAACGCATACGATATCTTCAGGTCCAATATTATGACCGCCAAATTCAACGATAGCATCCACGATGTCATCATTATCTGTAAGAATACGTGTTGGCACACATACTAACTCTAATTCTGCCATTGTTATGCCTCCTTATTGAACCAATGCTGCTTGAACTTCTTCAGCAGTCAAACGAATACGCTGTTTATCGATATGATAGTCTGTACGACCTACGATTTGGTAGTAAATATCGATATCCATATAAGGGAAGCCCTTAATATCTTCACGAATATTGCCATTTTTACCTGTTAATGTAACATATACACGAATTGTGCCACCTTTGCGAGGTTTGATGATTACAGCTTCAAAGTATCCATCTTGACGCGGACGATTAATATCCATAGCCCAAGCATGTACTTTCACAGCATCAAAATGTTCCTCTGGCAACAATGGACGTGGGAATAAGTCCATAATTGTACCAAGTTGACGTCCTTTGTTCACAAATGGTATATCACAGAACAACGTAATGGACTCAAAATTACGATCAGACACTTGAAAGTTCGTTGCCCGTTTCGCTAATAAGACAATATTTTCATTACCTTGTTTCAACACAAACAAACGGAATAATAAGTACAGAGCTGCAATAGCCACAATAATAGCTATTACTACACTTAGGATGTTATAAAACCACATAGGGCATCTCCCTTATAATGTAATATGTTCAATGCTACGACGGCTTGTATCAAGGAAGGATGCACTCAACGTATCACCAAGTTCAATATCCTTTGTAAAAATACAATGACACAGTACCCGCCGTTTTTGAGGGTTAAACAAATTTTACCCTCTAATCTGCGGCGAACAAGTTCACTCGTTTCAAAAGCCGGGTCGATGAATTGAATGCGCCCTGACGTTAGTTCCTCTAGCAAAGGTTGTACAAATGGGAAATGAGTACAGCCCAAAACTACGACCTCAATCTCTCGGGACAATAAAGGCTCTAGATATTCAGTACATACTTCGCGTACAAAATGGTCATCTAAATGACCTTGCTCAATAAGGCCTGCCAATTCAGGACATGGTTGCTCCCATACGAGCACCTCATGATCAACTTCAAGGGCTACATGTTTATGAATATGACTATTCACAGTTGCTACCGTCGCCATGATGCCAATTGTCTTGCTTTTACTTTTGATTAATGGCTGTTTTACACCTTGTGATACTCCAATAACTGGCACAGATACAAGTTCACGTACCGCATCAAGAGCCACAACGGTGAAGGTATTACAGGCAATCACCATCAACTTTACAGGCTGCTTTTCTAGCGTCTCCGCAATACGACACGCCAAATAAGTAATTTCATCATCACTGCGATTACCTACCGGATTATTCGCATTATCACCGATATAGATGAAATCTTCGTTAGGAAATTGTTCTTGTAACACCTTTAACACAGATAACCCGCCTACACCAGAGTCAAATACACCGATAGGCAATTGTTGTACATTACTCATGCGGCATCTCCTCAACAGCTGCTAACATAGGCAGATAAAAAGTATCGTCTAATCGCACAATTTTTCCTGTTAACTTTGACATAAAGGCGTTCTTAGTTTCCCCCGTAGCAAGTAACGCACCATCACTAGCACGGCGCATACGATAACGGAATATCATTTGAGCACGTGTCATCTTAACCAAATATGTTTCGATGTGAAGTTCATCATCAAAATTTGCTGGTTCTTTATAATTGCAGGATACATTCATGATAGGAAATACAATATCTTCATTCATCATATCCCACAGGGTTACACCGATTTGACGAAGGAATTCAATGCGTGCCATTTCAAACCATCTAAAATGATTACTATGGTGCGCAATACCCATCATATCGGTTTCGTAAAAGCGTACATTTACTGAAGCAATATGCATATATTTATCCTTTTTTTTCATAGAATACAACCTTCATTGTATATCTATTACTTTAGCGTGTCAAATAAATAAAGGCAGTTTAATCGCAACGGATCAAACTGCCTTAATGGTTAAAAGCTAGTTACTGCCACCAAATGGGAAGTATTTTTTTGCCTCTTCTTGATGACGAGTGTTAATGTAACGATTGGCAACCTTGAAAAGGCCAAGCACGGCTACATCATCTATCCAACCTAATACAGGAATTGTATCCGGTACAATATCAATAGGTAATACCAAATACCCTAAGGCACCTGCAATGACCGCTTTTACATATTTGGGAGTATCCTTGTCACGAATACAAAGGAACAAGGTTACTGCTTGTTGTACAAAGGCAAGCTTCTTACCATATCGTCCAAAAAGCGGCGAATTTAGATTCGTTAAAATACTTACCATATGTAATAATTTTCAATGGATTCATCTTCATAATCCTTTAGCGCCTATTTGCGCAAACCACCAATTTTATCTTTTGCTGTATTAACAGTGTTTGTAGCAACATCTTTTGCTGTCTCTACAGCATCAGAAGCTTTAGTTTTTGCAGTTTCTACTGCAACTTGTGCAGAAGCTTTAGCTACTTCTACGCCACCTTTAGCTAATTCTTTAGCTACATCAATATTTTCTTTAGCAACATCAATTTTTTCTTTTGCCGCATCGGTTACTTTCGCCACAACTTCTGCTGCATTGTCATGAAGTTGATATTTTGTTTCTGTATTCCATTTATTGATGGCAGGTGTTACTTTTTCTTCGTAAACTTGCTTTAAAGATTCTTTAGCAAGACCTGTTTCATTAGCAATACCAGCCCATACATCACGTTGACCTTGTGTGAAAGGAATGCTAGCGCTTGCATCACGGATGATGTCACCTGCTATAGCTTTACCGCTTTCAAGGAATTCAGCAGCCATCGGTTTGTAACGTTCGATATCAGAAGGCATGCCATCTTGAATCCAAATGTGTGCAATTTTACCAATAGCATAAGTTAAACCGATAGCTACAGGAACGCGAACAGCTTTTAGAGGAACAAGAAAAGAAATAGCCGCTGTACCTACAGCTGTGCTAAGACCACCTACTAAGACCAACTACAGCACCTGCTTGCAATTCTACGTCATAAAGATGAGCAATACGAGTTACCATGTACGTAGCATTGGCGCACAAAGCGACACTGCTGAATTTAGAGGACAATGCCAATGCTGCCGCACGACCTGCCCCCCAGAAAATAAATTGTTCAACTTGATAGTCACGATCTTGAGATCCATCCGTAAGGGGCTCAAGTGTTACGCCATTATATTCTGCCATAAGTATTCTCCTTTGTTGTAAACCAACTATAGGTCTTATTATTAGTATTATTATACCATTCTATTGCTAGAAGTGAAATGAATTTTTCTAATTATCTATAGATTTAAAAAATAAAATAACTTCCAATATTTTCTATCTTACCAACTAGTGAGACCACCATCGATAGTCCATGCTGCCCCCGTTACAAAGGAAGCTTTATTACTCAATAAAAATACAATTACTTCGCCAATTTCATGAGGTTTAGCAATACGACCTAATGGGTAATGTTGGCCCATTTCAGCCTTAGCAGCCTCTGCATCTTGCTGAGCATTTGCAATTTGTTTATCTACTAAAGAGGTATCCACATCACCAGGACAAACACAGTTAACGCGCACATTATGTGGTGCCATTTCAAGGGATAGTGATTTCGTAAAACTCACTACCGCACCTTTTGAAGCACCGTATACAGAGCAAGCCACATTGCCTTGTAAGCCTGCATCACTAGCTACCGTTACGATACTGCCCTTTGTAGCGCGCAAATAGGGCAATGCCGCTTGGCACAAGAAAACCGTACCTTTCACATTGGTACCAAACATTTCATCAAAGGCAGCTTCCGTTACATCTGCTAGAAGCTCTTCTTCATAATAGCCTGCTGCTGTTACGAGAGCAGAAACACCGCCAAATAATTTAACGGTTTCTTTTTACAATACGCTGACAATCTTCAATCTTCGATACATCCCCTTGGATGTACTGCACCCTTGAAGAATAGCGGCGCAATTTCATCTTAGCCTTTTGTCCTGATTTTTCATCACGACCGTTAATGACAACACACCAGCCTTCTTTAAGAAGCAATTTTGCCGTAGCAAATCCGATGCCCGATGTGCCACCACTAATCAATGCCACTTGTACATCACTTTTATGAGGCATACCTTGCCCTCCTATAATGTGGAAACATAGTCATAGACTAATTTCAACAACATAACTGTCGTTACCGACAAGAATACAACACGTACCAACGACGAACCCTTAGCAATAGCTAAATGAGATCCTAAATAAGCACCTATAATTTGGCCTACCCCTGTAGCTAAACCGTACTTAATATTGACGTGACCTAAATAGAAAAAATACGATTAAGGATGCTAAATTACTGGTAAAATTCAATATTTTTGCATTCGCAGAAGCATGCAGAAAATCAAAACCAGTAAAAATAAAGCCCATAATCAAAAATGTACCTGTACCAGGGCCAATAAAACCATCATAAACACCAATGCCAAGAGCAAAAGCCATGCAAATATACAATGCTTTTCCTGCTACTGCTGAGGTACGGTTTATTTCGCCCCAATCCTTTTTAAATACCACAAAAAGTGTGACACAAACGAGTAGGACGATAATAATAGGCTTTACATACAAGGGTGGCAATGATACAACTGCTAAGGTACCAAGCATGGACCCTATAAATGTAAAAGGTAGTAATTTACGAACTAGAGAAAAATCAACCATGTGATTTCTTAAGAATGTAATTGATGCACTGCCAGCTCCAAATATACTAGACAGCTTATTACTGCCTAAGGCCATACTCGGCGGAAGGTTGGTTAATAACATGGCAGGGAACAGAAATTAGGCCCCCACCACCCACAATGGAGTCTACAAAGCCGGCAAAAGCACCTGCTACAGCGAGCAAAACGAGAATTAGGATATCAAATGGTAAACCTGTTACCTCAATAAGCCACTCCATATAAACCTCCTACAGATAGCACATCAACGGTCGCCAAAAAGGCCACCGTTGTCATGCTAATTTATTTTATTTTGCACCTAGACGATCGAGGGCCAATGTATAACCATCCGCACCATAGACTAAACAGCGCTTTACACGACTAATCGTAGCAGTACTCGCACCCGTTTCTTCTACAATTTTTTCGTAGCTATCACCGGCACGTAGCATTTTTGCTACTTGTAAGCGTTGAGACAAAGCTTTCAATTCATTAATCGTACAGATATCTTCAAAGAATGCATAGCATTCCTCTGTATTTTCAAGCGTTAAAATAGCGGTGAACAATTCGTCATTTTGTTGACTTCTCAACTTTTCATTGATACTCATAGGATCCTCCTACTTCTTATTCATCGCTTTAGACCAAGCATCGCCAATCATTTGGACTAATTGTACCAAAATAACCAAGATGATAATGGTAGCAATCATAATATCAGCTTGGAAACGTTGGTAACCATAGCGGATAGCAATATCACCAAGGCCACCGCCACCGATAGCACCAGCCATTGCAGAGTAACCGATGAGGTTAACAATAAGAACCGTTACATTATCGATAATCGTAGGCAATGCTTCAGGTAATAATACTTTCCAAATGATTTGGAGTGGACTTGCACCCATGGATTGGGCCGCTTCAATTACGCCAAAGTTAATATCTTTAATAGATGTTTCTACAAGACGTGCTAAGAATGGAATTGCAGCGATTGTTAAAGGCACACAAGCTGCAGTGGTCCCAATAGATGTGCCTGCCACCATACGAGTGAATGGAATGATAGCTACCATCAAAATGATAAATGGTACGGAACGCGTTGCATTGACGATAGCACCTAGCACCTTATTAAGCGCTACATTTTCTAAGATATGACCCTTAGAGGTTACTACCAAAATAACACCGAGAGGAATACCAATAACATAGCCATGACTGTAGAAATGATGGTCATTTGCAATGTATCAAGGGTACCAGTTATGAGAAGATTAATGATTTGCTCTGACATAACCGATCACCTCGCTTTCAATTGGTAATGTTTTGATGTAGTCTAAACCTTCTTGCGCATTTTCTGGGTCACCATTCAAGATAACGATGAGGCGACCAACGCATGTATTCTGGATATAGTCGATGCCACCAAAGAGGATACTTACATCGAGGTTAAAGCGTCGTACGAGACCTGCCACTACAGGTTCATCCGTAGATTGGCCTGTAAATTTGAGGCGTACTAATGGTGCGGTCCCTGCAATCCATTGATCATGCAACTCTAGATGTTCCAATGCTTCTGGAGGTAAGTTATCACTCACTACAGAGCTAATAAACTCTTTTGTCGTATTTTCGCGAGGATGTGTGAATACTTCAATAGTACTACCTTCTTCGAGAATGACACCACCTTCAATAACCGCCACGCGATCACAGATTTCACGGATAACGTGCATCTCATGTGTAATGAGCACAATAGTGAGCCCCATTTCTCATTAATATTTTTCAACAATTTCAAAATAGAATCTGTTGTTTGAGGATCAAGGGCAGATGTAGCTTCGTCACAAAGGAGAACCTTTGGATTAGACGCTAAGGCACGAGCAATACCAACACGTTGTTTTTGACCACCAGACAATTGAGATGGATAGTTATTCATACGCTCAGTAAGGCCTACGATATCAAGGATTGGCGTAATGCGTTCCTTGATTTCGGATTTGCTCAAGCCTTGTAATTCCAACGGAAATGCCACATTGTCATACACTGTACGAGAGGACAAAAGGTTAAAATGTTGGAAAATCATACCAATATCTTTGCGTGCTTTACGTAAATCGGATTTGCTAAGTGTTGTTAAATCTGTACCATTGACGATAACAGAGCCAGATGTAGGAGCTTCGAGCATGTTGATGCATCGAATCAATGTGGATTTACCGGGCCCTGATTGACCGATAATGCCAAAGATTTCACCTTCTTTAACATCAAGGCTAATATCTTTTAATGCTTCCACACGAGTAGCGCCTTCATAGACTTTACTAATGTGTTGTAATTGAATCAAAATAATGTCCTTTCTTAAGGTAAAAGTTTACCATGTAATGAAAGTAGATTACCTATTAAGGCAAACCTTCTTCCATCAATTTTTCTAGTGCTTCGCGTAGACGAAGTGTAATAGCACCTGGTTTACCACCAGATACTAAATTTCTGTCTAGCTTAGTAATTGGGATGACACCACCAATTGTATCGGTAAAGAATAATTCATCCGCATCATCTACAAAAGCGCGGTCAAATTCTTTTTCAATAACTGTAATACCTAGAGATGGTGCTACGCGGGTCAAAATCATTTGGCGCGTAATACCTTTTAAGATATGATTATCTGCTGGATGCGTATACAAGATACCATCTTTAACAGCAAACACATTAGATGTTGCACCTTCTGTGCAAATACCATCGCGAAATAGCATTGCTGTATAGGCAAATTTCTTTTCTGCTTTTGTTTGTGCCAAGATATTCGGGATCAAGTTTGTAGTCTTAATATCTACATGTTCCCAACGTTCATCAGGCAAAGCTATCGCTTTTACACCTTCACCCAATTTATTAACTTCATCTAAATCCAAGGTGCGGATAGACATAAGCATTTGTGGTTCTAATTTAGAGCGATCGTAAGCATGATGACGTGGCGCTACACCACGAGAGATTTGTAAATAAATATAGCCCTCTTTGATTTCACTTTGCTCGATCAAAATTTCGTGCAATTCTGTCAAATCATCAGGGGTCATTTTTACTGGAATATCCATTTCACGCATAGAGCGATACAAGCGATCTTGATGGTAAGACAAAGCGAAGCAACGGCCTTTTACGACGCGAACAACTTCATATACAGAGTCACCAAACAAATAGCCACGGTCATCAATGCTAATAACTTTGGCACCTGGTTCGACGAATTCACCGTTAAAATATGTTAATTCTTGCATAGGAGCACCTCTTCTTCTATTTCGTTACTCTATCAAGTGGTAATCATCATGGACTTATTATAACACAATTACTTTTAAATTTTCACACTTTACTTTGTGAAAGATATTACTTCGATATACAAAAATCCGCTAGGATACCATAGTTAAAAACTATATCCTAGCGGATGTATATTATTAATGTCCTAATATAAACTTGCGTAATGGTTTAGGCACATAATTTAGAGCGACTGTAGTCAAATAGGACAGGCCTAGCGCCATAGCATACATTGCAAGTACATTGACCACTGTATAGAGGAGATTATATTTAGCCATCACCCCAGAGATGATCAACAACCAGAATGGATGTGCTAAATAAATACGTAGGACTTATCCCTATTTCTGACCAAGTAGATTCCATGGTCGCATTCATTGGTAAGGTTTGGAATAAGAACAGGCTAAATAGTGTTCCCAGTCCAGTATAGAGGACACCCATTGGGCTCATTTGATGAACTGTATAGATTGCTTCTAGAACAGTATAATGCCATACGTCCATGACATAGTAGTAGGATCCAAGCATCAACAAAATAGAGCCTACCGCACTAATGCCTAATAAATAACGATAACGCCACATGTATTCGCATACCGTTTCATAGCGCTCAGCACATACAGCCCCCAACAGGAATATCCACACATAATGAATAACCCAATAGTTAAGTCTCATGTCAAAGAGATATTTCAAGACAGGATTATTGCTGAGGTGTTCTGTTACCCACCGGCCAAGCATGTAAGACGAAACATAATCGATACCAACTTGGATGACAAAAAGTAACACCAGCCAAAATACAGGCCGTTTTAAGATGACTTTCACCATGGCCCGCCATAATGGCATCATAACATAGAACCATAAGAGGATAACCATAAAGTATAAATGATACATAGACGTACCAAATAATAGATTTACAGCCAATGGTCCAGGATGTAAATTCCCTAGATTATGCGCCGTTAGTCCCGTATAGAGCAAATAAAATATGGACCACGTAATATATGGAAATAGCACCACCTGAATACGGCGGTGCATAAATTCCTTTATATGAGAATGGTCCCTCTACAGATGTGTGGTAGAACAATCCAAATGCAGAGAGGAAGAAAAATGCTGGTACTCCAAAGCGCGATAGAATTTCTAAGACGCTAATGAGTTCTAAATTTACAAAAGGATTTTGTAATGCGTAAGAACCTACATGAATGCCGATAACACCGAGCATACAGAGGCCACGCATATATGTAATTTCCGGTAAAAATGCTTTTTTCATAGCCATTCCCTATTCATTATTGACCAGATACAACTGCAGGTGTTGGCACAAGGCGTGGCCCTTGAGATGTTGTAGCCGGTTGTTTAACTACTGGAATTACAGATGATATAATTTGAGCAGCTGTTGTCTTTGCTGGTTGAGCAGGTTGTGCTGGCGCAGCTTGACCATTCGCTTTAGCTGCTTCCTCAGCCTTAGCCTTAGCTTCTGCCTCAGCTTTAGCTTTCGCTTCTGCTTCACGTTTCAAGCGCAATTCTTTTTTCAAGAGGTACCACTGGTTTGTCGTAAACAGTGATATCTGTTTCGAATAGGCGACCCCAAGGGAATGTAGCTTTTACTGTACGAGGATCGATTTTGAGATATTTTTCAGCGAAATCTTGAATTCGTTCGCCTAAGTAGCTTTCAAGGCGTTCATTTAACTCTCCAGAATAACGTACATTATCTGTGCGAATAGAGTCTTGCATACGGTAAATATCTTTGCGGATATTTGCTTGGTACGCCCAGTTATCCAAATATTGTTGAGTCAACATTTTGCGGTGACCTTCTGGGCTCATAGTTTTGAGCAATACCCCTTGCGCAATGGCGTAGCCTACCGTATTACTTGCGGTATTCCAACCATTGTACGCACCGATTTTGTATAACATATCACGTTTGTACATAGCAGATACCAATGTATTATCAGCGCCATTATTATAGGCGATGTCAGCAACGCTTACGTTTACGCCAGAATCAACAGCTTGTTGAATGCGATCTACGAAAGCATTTGTAGAATTAGAAATCATCGGGAAGTTCTCGAAGCTTTCAGATTCACCAGTACTTGTAGTAAGTGGTGTATTTACTGCTAACAACACAGTTGGTTTACCTTGTGTCACCATAGTGCCACCTACGGCCTCAACGTGTTGAGCAATTGTTTTATCAACTGTTTGGTCTTCGTAACCTGGCAATGTTTTTCCGGCACCACCAAGTGGATAGATAACGGAGAACGTAGGTTTTTCCGCACTTTCATCGGTACGAGAACGAGCCATCAACAAGAGCCCAAGTTGGTCGGCACCAGGGGAAGCTACCATATTTCTCAACAGGAATATCCTTGGAATATTTACTTAAGTAACGACCTTCTAATGCAGATTGGGACAATTGGGATGTATCATCATGGCCCAATGCAAAGTAATTAAATACACCGCTACGAGTTTCGTCGATCAACTCTTTGTTGATTTTCATATTTTTTTTGACGGCGGTCAAACCAGTCTTGTAGATATTCTACAGGGACAGAGGCTTGCAAGCTCATCAATTTTTGAGTTTCCTCTTGTGTTAAGGAGCCAGAGTCTAATTTATCTTGCAATGCTGCAATTTGGAAGATAGTAGGGCCGTATTCCGCATAATAAGCTGGTTCAGTGCCGCCCCCACTAGCACGTGGAGAACGCATTACAGTACCAAAACCATAAATACGCACGTTTTTATTACGAGCTTTTAAGGATTCAATACGTTTTAAACGGCTTTCCAATGTAGTAAGTGGAATGTTGTGTTTACGAGAGTCTACAAGACCACCATAAATAAGCGTATCTGTACTCAATACCATCACATCAGCACGACCTGCATTTTGTTCAACCCAAGCCATGATTTGATCTGCTTGACCTTGGTAATTCTTACCAGAAATCAAGTTCTGAGGTGGTGTCAATATAGTCATACCTGCTTCGCGAGCTGTATCTACAGTATATTGTAAGCTTACAGGGCGATCATCTTGAGGTACATACAACACGGTTTCCGCATCAATTTTAATAGATGTGCCAGTAGCGATAGCTGCAGCCATAAGTGCTACTTTCAACCATTTATTCGTCATAAATCAAATCTCCTTCTGTGTAGCGAGTACTCCCGACTCGCGAAATTAACTGTTTTATAATACTCTCTTTTTCTGACACTTTTATGAAATGTTCATATGCTCAATAGTATAATTATATCATTTGACTATTATTTCGCAACCGGCTTGGTTTTTTCCTACCTTAGGCAGACTCAATTGTACTTGAGGGCCAGTAGACGGATAACGAGTACTACTGTGAAAGCACCATATACGGCCATACTGTCCCAACTCGATATGACCATAAGATAATAAACGATGCCACCAATAATACTAGGCAAGGCATATACATCCTCTTTCAAAACAGATGGGATGCGTTGCGCCAACATATCGCGGATAATACCGCCACCAACAGCAGTGATTGTACCGAGCAACACAATAAAGATAGGCAACTCTGGATAGAGTTTAAAACCTGCAGAAGCACCTGTTACGGTAAATGATGCTAACCCTAACGCATCGGCCAACAAGTAACTAGCTCGACTACGAGGCCCCATCGCATGCTTGCGATATCGGCTGTTATAAATCAAGAACACGATAACAGTTACCACTAAAACAACGGTAACATACACTACATTTCGCAATGAATTCGGCGGAAAATAGCCGAGCAACACGTCCCGTACAATACCACCACCAATAGCAGTAGCCAATGCAAGTACAGTCATACCAAATATATCCATCTTCCGAGATACCCCAACGAGTGCACCAGATACAGCAAAGGCAATGGTGCCAATCATATCAAATATATACCAAATAATGTCCATAATTCCCCAAATAATCTATTCGCATAACTGCGTACACTATGATAGACTTTATGTAAGATATTATACATGAAGAGGTATGCCAATGACAAAAGACATTACACCTACAGACATTGAAAATATGGATGAACGCACACGGACGAATATTTTATGGCCATTGCCATGGAAGAAGCACGAAAGGCTTATGAACTTGGTGAAATCCCTATCGGTGCCATTCTCGTAAAAAGATAATACTATCGTTTCGCGCCACCACAATCGTCGTGAACTCGATCATGATGCAACAGCTCATGCTGAGGTCCTCGTAATCCGCGAAGCATGCGATGTTCTCAAGCGCTGGCGGTTGACTGGTTGTACCCTGTATGTTACGATAGAGCCGTGTCCGATGTGCGCTGGAGCCATTATTAACAGTCGTATAGACCGTGTTGTATATGGTGCAAGTGGGATTACAAAGGAGGCGCCGTAGAATCGCTATTCAATGTGCTCTCTCATCCTGGTTTAAATCATGAACCAGAACTAGCATCTGGTGTGCTTGGTGATGAATGCAGCCAAATTATGAAAGACTTCTTTAAAGAGCGCCGTAAAAGCACGGAGGAGTACCCAAGAGGCTGAAGGGTCCGCACTCGAAATGCGGTAGGTCGGGCAACCGGCGCGGGGGTTCAAATCCCTCCTCCTCTGCCAACTGAACTATATAAAGCGCTAACCATGGTTAGCGCTTTTTTGTATTTATAACTATTTTTATAACCATTTGGGGTATAATATAAGAAATACAATTTATAATAATCTCCTCATAAACTCAAGGGGACACTACTATGAAAAAATATTACCCTTATCTCATTACAGTGAGTCACATGATCAACGACTCCTGTCAAAAGTGTGTTGCCTGCCCTCTTACCTCTGTTCATTTATACCTATGGACTGAGCTTAGAGCAAGCAGGTTTTCTCATCTTAGCTAATACAGCGTTATCATCATTATTACAGCCTTTGCTAGGGTATATTTCAGACAAGCTCAATCAACCGCGGCTCATTGCCTTTGGCGTTTTATTATCTGCATGTAGTACAGGTATGATGGGCTTTGTTACCTCTTATGAAAGCCTCCTCGTTTGTGCCACATTAGCTGGCGTTGGATCTTCCATTTTCCATCCTGAAGGGGCAAAAATTATGAACCGCCTCGGAGGTGGCAAAAAAGGCAAAGCAATGGGAACCTTCGCCATCGGCGGTAGTTCAGGCTTCGCCTTTGGTCCTCTCTTTGCAGGTGCCATTGCTTATACAGTTGGGCCTCATGGATTGGCGGCTTTCACCGTAGTAGGTATTATTATATCTACTATATTGTTCGTACTAATGCCTCATATCGTAGCTCATGCACGTACTATCGACCAAGCAGTAGCTACTGAAAATCCAACAGTGGCGGCAAAACCGCTCAAAAATTACTGGAAATACTTTGGCATCTTGTTCGTTATCATCTTGAGCCAATCAGTAAACTTCCGCGTTATCAATGCGTTTATTCCAGTTTTCTGGACTCGCGAACTCGGTACAAGCCCAGAACAAGGTAGCTTTGCCTTGACTGTATTCTTTAGTATCGGCATCTTTATGACCTATATTGGCGGTCTATTGGGCGATAAATATGGTCCTATCAAGATTATCAGACTATCCCTATTAGTTTGGTTACCCGCTATGTTCCTATTAACAGAGGTTCCAACCTTCTCACCACTCATCATGATGCCTATAGCCTACTTGCTACTACTCATGATTGGTGCTGCCAAAAAACAATTAGCTACAGCCCAGTTATCGTACTAGGCCAAACATATCTAGCCAAAAGTATCGGCTTTGCATCGGGTATCACCCTTGGTGTGAGCCAAACCATCGGCGGTGTCATTGCTCCTGTCGTAGGTAACCTAGCAGATACCTACTCCTTACCGGTAGCTATGATGACACTCGTGCCATTCCTCGTAATGGGCCTTGGAGCATCATTGATACTTAAAGATCCTAAAAATTACAATAAAAAAGCCCCTTACGGGGGCTTATATTTTTAGCTAAATTAGTGTTTTAGCATTTCATTCAAAATGACTACGTCAGTTTCTTTCATGCCTTGAGCCACAGTACCGATACTGCGGATGGTATCGTCAACGGTATATGCTACAAGGCCATCGCCTTTTGGTAGTTCTTGTTAAGGCGAGCTTGTTTATAGCCCATGAACGCGCCATTAAGGGAGATAGCAATTTTACCTGCACAGGATGGTTTTGCTCCATCGCAAACGATACCGGATAAGCTGGCAAGACCATTTACTAAAGTATTCTCAATGATATCCTTGCTATCACCTTTCAAGAAGGCAATACCGGCTACACTTACAACACCAGCAGATACAACGCCACAGTATGCAGACAATTTACCAATACCAGATTTAACGTAAAGCGTTAGCAAGTTAGCAAAGACGAGCGCTCGATACAATTCATCATCACTTTTACCAAGTTCCTCGGCAGTCGTAATGATTGGTACAGACACGGTTAAACCTTGATTACCAGAGCCAGAGCAGATAACGACAGGCAAAGGGCACCCACTCATGCGCGCATCGGATCCAGCTGCTGCACGAGCCTTACATTTCGTTTCGAGAGATGGATTTTCTTCATCTAACAACAAGAGCTGGCCAATATTGGAGCCATAATCATTAGATAAACCTTCTCGAGAAATAGCTGTATTGTATTCTACTTGCTGTTTGATTTGAGGAATAATGCCAGAAATATCTGCCGTTTTAGAAAACTCGTAAATGCTATCGAAGGTCATGGCATATTCTTGTTTTAGCCGCTTTCTTAATTTCATTGACTGTTTCAGAGACAATCTCACCATCTACTGATACATAGGTTACATTCGTATGGTCATTTTCAATGCGAACAACCGCTGTATGTTCATCTGTTTCAGCAGTGATTTCGATATAAAGATTATCTACACCTTCAGCAAGTGAGACGGTACAGAAGTTAGCATCAAGCAATGTACCAAGCCATTTGCGATCTTCGTCTGTAGCAGATTCCAACACCTCTAGTTCACGCTCTGGATGACCTACGATGGCACCAAGGGTAGTAGCTGCTTGAAGGCCCTTTCGACCACCAGAGTTAGGAATGACTACGGATTTTACATTTTTTATAATATTCGCGCTGCATCTTGCGTGAATATGGTTAGGAAACTCATCTAAAACAGAGACTGCCTTCGCAGCCGCATAAGCCAATGCAATTGGCTCAGTACAACCGAAGGCAGGACGCATCTCTGACTGTAACAAAGAAATATAATCCATCTTATACTTCCGCAATAATTTCCACTTCTACAATAACGCCTAATGGAAGGTCTTTTACTGCTACACATGAACGAGCTGGTTTAGAAGTGAAATATTTAGCATACACTTCATTAAATGCTTTGAAATCACCAATATCAGCTAAGAAGCAAGTTGTTTTAATAACTTCAGAGAAGTCAGAACCTGCTGCAGCCAATACAGCATCAATGTTTTTTGCATACTTGTTCAGTTTGCTCTACGATACCGCTTGCAACAATGGAACCAGTTGCAGGATTGAGTGGAATTTGACCAGAAGCAAATAATAAACCGCCAACCACTTTAGCTTGAGAGTAAGGGCCTACTGCTGCTGGTGCTTTGTCTGTGTGAATTGTGTTCATAATAATTCTCCTTTAAAATATAATTGAAAATAATATAAATTATTCTAATGCCGCCATACTCACATTAGTAATTACCTTGTAAATGACATACTTCGTGAAAAGCATATCTATAACAAATTATTTAATAGATTTGAAGGCATTGTCAAGTATCGTTTTGAAATAATCCCGTTGTACATCAGTTGTTACACCTACGTATAGTACCGGTTTGCCTGGCTTTAACACAAATGCAGCATTTGCATAAAGCGGAGTTTGTACATTTCCATCCGCATATAACAAGCGAGAACTTGCTGCATAAGTTTGATATTTTGTACCAGCCACAGGATGTACTTGTTCCGCATTTTCTACGGTAAGCGTTCTAGGTTTTATAAGCAGTTCACCTGACCGAGTCTTAAGATTAGCATAGCGTTTCGGATCATTTAAAGGTACTACAGTTGTAGTAGTTGGAATTTGCTTGTTAATAGCATTTAACATGAGTTGTTCTGTAACAGGGTCAATTTGGCCTTTATCAAGAGCTGCCATTGCAGCCACAAACATAGGGTCATTAGCCTTTTCTTTAGCCACTTGTTGCGCTATTTGTTTAACATCTACAGCCACTACAAATGCATCTTTTTGACCAGTTTTATCTGCCCCTTGCAATTGGTATATATCAAAATTAGTACCAAAGTTTTGGAAAAATTCTTTGCCATCATATTCGCCATCGTAGATTTTGAGGGTTCTTCATTTAATTGTTTTTCTACAAAATCACGTGTATTTGTTTTGGATGCAGAAACAACAGTTACATTGTTAGGCACTATCATGGATCCTGCAATTGTTTGTACATCCTTAGCAAAACCTACGCCAGATACAGTTCCCAATAAGCAAGCTGCACAAGCCAATACTTTCAAAGATTTCATATTATTTACCTCCCTTGAGAGATTGCGTTTGATACATATGATTCAACTCATTAGCCCAATAATCATGACTAGAATCATCAGACAGTAAAAGCTGTAAAGATACACCCTTATCGGTAGGAACAGCATAACCAATTAAGGAGTCGGTGTTTCTAAAGCCATCATATATAAGACTACCACGTAAATCACCAGTCACAGCTGTACCATAGCGTGTTTGCACAGGTTTATAGGCCACATGCGTTGCATCTAGGCTCACTTGTTTTGCCATAAAGTCTACATAAGAACGGGATTCTTCTATACTTTTAGGAGATGATTTCTTATCTGTGGCAAGCATTTTATCAAAGGCACCCATAATTTGAGTAGGTAACTTATCATTTATCGTTTTTAGTCTTTAGCTAATTTAGCACCTTCAATGGTGTTACCTTTTAAATTTTGTAATTTTTCTTGAGCTAACTCTTTAGAATAAAACTCTACCGATTTAGAATCAGAAGAATTTTAATGCAGCTTTTTTTTACATCTGTGCCCTTCGCCAAAACAGTCTTAGCCATGCCTATTACTTGATCTATGGCATTTTTAGAATAGTTGATAACCAGTAATTCACCTACATGGTGACCTTGTTTATCAGTTCCTTGTAATTGATAGTAGGAAAATCCATCTAAATTATCGCCCTTCATAGGTGTGACAGGAACTGGAGCATGCAATTTAAAGTTAACATTAACAGCATCCATAGCCGCTTTATTTGCAGCTGAAATTATTTGACTTTGCTCATTATTTCGCAAGCTTTGCATCCGTAGGAACATGTATTACCTCTACTGCTTTCACTGTAGGAGATGTACTGCCATACAAACCATATCCTAAATCTACTGTATCAGCACATGCCACTGCGCCCATGCCAACAGTCAACACGTCGCACAAGCCAATGTCATCAATTTTTTATTGAGAGCTCTCATAAGACACCTCACGATTTAACAATACACTATGTATACAGATTATATTCATAACCTGTACTGCATCTATAAGATTTCAAAAAGATAATCTATACTGCATATATTAATTATTATACTATATAGAGATGTATAACTGTATAGTGTAATTTACAACCTATCAGTTCTGCTATACAATACTTAAATAGATATGTAAACATAGGGTATGAGAAATAGAAAGGAGTGCACACTTGGTGTGCTTTTATTATGATACAAGAAATAATTCCACTCACTAGGCCTCGTACATTAGCGGCCGCTTTAGGGCCTACCATTTTAGGTGCATCCTTTAGTTATTACGCATTTGGTGCCGTAAAGGGTACAGGTCTCGCCATTTTCCATACAATGCTCATATTTTTAGCTGTTGTAACAGCCCAAATTGTAGCTAATTTATGGAATGAATATAAAGACTTTAAATCTGGACTCGATGCTGGTCAAAAGGTAGGTAATGCTGGTTCTATCACCCGTGGTGCCATTACACCAGAGCTCATCGTTACCATGATTAAAAGGTACTCATGGTTGTACCTATTATCATCGGTCTTTATCTATCGGCAACCATTACTTGGTACTATATTCCAGCTGGTTTTCTTTGCATTCTCATCAGTTTTCTCTACTCTGGTGGGCCAAAACCGATTTCTCGCACACCATTTGGGGAAATCTCATCCGGTATCGCTATGGGTTTTGCCATCGTCCTCATTACAGGCTATGCATGGACGCGAGACTTATCTTTAGCATTATTAATCCCTGCTATTCCATCTACATTGCTCGTTGGTTCCATTATGCTCACGAATAACATTCGTGATATTCGAAATGATGAAAGCCATGGTCGTCGTACATTACCAATCGTATTGGGTCGTGAACGTGCCCTCAGTTTGATGAGCATCACTTACCTATTCAATTTCATTTGGATCCTTGCATGGATCATCGTAGGTCACATGACATGGTTTCCCTCTTCGCCTTTCTCGCAGCACCACTAGCTTTCAAAAACAGTACATACCTTAAGTACTAAAACAGATGAGTTCCTACTCGACAAAGCTATGGGTACAACTGCAGGGGCTGCAATGATTTACCAAATCATGTGGTCCATTGGACTTATCATAGGTAAATAAGGTTGAACCATAGATTCAATTATTAGCAAATAAGTGTTTACCAATACATACATTAAATACAATAAATAAAATTACATAAAATAAACAAACACTATCAACTATTTATAGATACTAGTTTGGAAATCTCCATTTTTTTTAAGCTATGGAGAACTCATAACAATTCCTTCTTGATAGATAGGAAATAATTTAGTACTATAAATGTAATATTTTATATGAAATGATTGTAAAAGGAGTGTGTCTAATGAGAAAATTTTTAGCATTAGCAGCTACTGTAATCCTTGGCGGTGCTTTTATTGATCGCTGGTTGCGGTAATGACAACAAACAAGCTGCTAACAACGGCAAACAAGTATTAAAAATTGGTGCTACTGCAGTACCACATGCGGAAATCTTAGAACAAGTAAAACCGATTTTAGCAAAAGATAATATCGATTTACAAATCACAGAATTCACTGATTACAATACACCTAATTTAGCTTTGGGGGATAAAGAGATTGATGCCAACTTCTTCCAACACGTACCTTACATGGAGGAATTCGCAAAAGCTCATAAACTTGACTTAGTATCTGCCGGGGGTGTTCATCTTGAGCCAATGGGTTTATACTCCCGTAAAATCAAAGATTTAAAAGATCTTCCTAAAGGCGCTAAAATCGCTATTCCTAATGACCCTACAAACGGTGGCCGTGCATTATTGTTATTACAAAAAAGAAGGTCTTATCACATTGAAAGATTCCAGCAATATCTTGTCTACAATTCAAGATATCACTTCCAATCCTAATGGTTACCAATTCGTAGAATTAGAAGCAGCTCAAGTGCCTCGTTCCATCGACGATGTTGCACTAGCAGCTATCAACACAAACTATGCATTAAGTGCAGGTCTTAACCCTAGTAAAGATGCATTGTTCATCGAATCTAATGATTCCCCTTACGTAAACGTCGTAACTGTTCATTAAAGGCAATGAAAACGACCCTCGTATCAAGAAATTGATGGAAGCTCTTCATAGCCCTGAAATCAAAAAATTCATTGAAGATAAATACCAAGGTGCTATTGTTCCTGCATTTTAGGTATAACTAAAAAGAGACCACATAGGTGGTCTCTTTTTTACTATAAACTGTCCGCACCAAATCTAAATGGTAATAACTCATCAAGACTAATAACTTTATAATTTCCTTTTAGATTAGCCAAGATAATCTGTGGTATGTCAAATTCAGAAATCACTTGACGACAGGCACCACAAGGTGCACAGGGTCCTTCCGTATCAGCAACTACAGCAAGGGCTTTAAATTTTGTCTGCCCTTCTGATACGGCCTTAAATATAGCAGTTCGCTCCGCACAATTAGTTAATCCATAAGAAGCATTTTCTATATTGCAACCTTCATAGATTGCCCCATCCTCACACAGAAGGGCTGCACCCACTCCAAAATGGGAATAGGGACTATAGTTTTTCTCACGAGCTACTATGGCACGATCAATAAGCTTTTTGAATTTCCTGTTCCGTCATATCAGTTTCCTTTTCTATCATATGGATATCCTCATTCCACCATATCAAGAATCGTATCTACCACCACTGGTGCTGTTTTACCAAAAGTAATTGCCTCTAAGTATGTTTTAGCCGCATTTACGAGCAAACTTTCATGAGAAGCATATAAGGTAGCTATGCTTTCACCAGCCCTAACAGCATCACCGGTTTTCTTGTGCATCAAGATGCCCGCACTATAATCGATAGGACCATCCTTAACAGTGCGACCGGCTCCAAGCATAACGGATGCAATCCCGCATTGTTCTGTATTCATGTGGGTAATATAACCGTCTTGAGGCGCTGTAACATCATAAGTGAATTTCCCGATGGCTAGTAAACTTTCATCATCAAGAACACGGCTATCTCCACCTTGGGCATCGATCATCATGCGCAATCGTTCAAGAGCGGCTCCCGAATTAAGGGCCTGTTGTACGCGACTGAGAGCAGTTTCATAATCACAAATTTGGCTCAACACGAGCATATGAGCTGCCATGATAAGACATTCATGAGTTAAATCCTCTGGGCCATGACCTTTCAAGGTGTTAATAACCTCACGAATTTCCAAAGCATTACCAATGGCGTGACCTAGTGGTCGGTCCATATCGGTTAAAACAGCCTTAACAGAGCGGCCATTTTCCGTTCCAATATCTACCATAGCTTTCGCCAATGCGCGAGCATCGTCTATGGTTTTCATAAAGGCGCCACTACCAACCTTTACATCCAATAAAATAGCTTGTGCCCCAGAGGCTAATTTTTTACTCATTACAGAGGATGCAATTAGAGGGATACTATCTACGGTGCCTGTTACATCACGCAAAGCATATAGTTTCTTATCTGCAGGTGCCAGCCCTTCAGATTGTCCGATAACGGCAAGGCCGATTCGATTTACTTGATTCATAAATGCTTCTTGGTCTAGTGACACCTGTAAATTTGGTATAGATTCCATCTTATCGATAGTGCCGCCCGTATGCCCTAAACCACGACCAGACATTTTCGCCACCTTGCCTCCACAAGCAGCTACCAAGGGTCCTATGATAAGAGTTGTCTTATCCCCTACACCACCAGTACTATGCTTATCTACTGTTATCCCATCAATATTGGACAAATCTACTATATTGCCCCTGATTGTGCCATTGCCATAGTCAATGTGCCTAGTTCACGAGCATTCATCCCATTAAAAACTATGGTCATCAAGAGCGCACTCACTTGGTAATCAGGGATGTCCCCATTTACATAGCCTGAGATAAGAAAACGAAGTTCCTCATCTGTTAAGGGTAAATTAGACCGTTTTTTTAGAATAATATCATACATCCGCATGGTTATACCGCCATTCTAAGAAACCACCTAAGCATAGCCTAGGTGGTTTTCTATTATACTTCTTCGTTCAAGTGATTCTTTAGTAACTCTACAGCTGCACTGGCTCCAATTCGGCTACAACCTTCTGCAATATAGGCTTTCATGTCAGAGATAGAACGAATACCACCGGCAGCCTTAATTTTTACATTAGGACCGATATGCTTTTGAATAAACGAATGTCTTCAAGGCTAGCGCCACCGCTACCAAAACCAGTAGAAGTTTTAATGTAGTCTGCCCCACCATTGGTGATACATTTACAGAGGGCCACCTTTTCAGAGTCGGTAAGATAACAAGTTTCGATAATAACCTTTATGATTTTATCGCCACAAGCCTCTTTAAGGGCCCCGATTTCATTCGTTACAGCCTCAAAATCGCCTTGCTTTACATCGCCAAGATTTATTACCATATCGATTTCAGAGGCCCCTTCTACAAGGGCTTGTTTTTGTTTCAGCCACCTTAACCTCTGTCGTTTCATAGCCTAAAGGAAAACCAATAACAGTACATACATTAAGGTCTGGGTACGCTTCATGGGCGGATGCTACAAAATCTGGAGGAATACAAACAGATGCGGTTTTATACCTTATACCATCATCTCACAAACTTCTTTAATATCATCCCATGTAGCTGTAGGACGCAATAGTGTATGATCCACATAAGATAATAATTCTTTACCTAACATAGTGTCTCTCCTTACTAAAAAAGAACGACATTTGCTCTGGCTCAGGTTCTTTATGTAAAGCCTCTTGAGCAGCGCGATTTTTGTCATCAATAAATGGTTCTAACGGTACGCCTGTAGTCTTTAATAAATCTGGTAAACTATTAACGCCCTTTCAACTTTAGCAGCTTCTAATACAACCTTTGCACAAGTCTCTGCATCATCCAGTGCATAGTGATGTTTAAACTCAACTCCGATATATGCGGCCATTGTATTCAACTTATGATTAACTAAATCAGGCCATACCGCACGTGAAAGTTTAACCGTACATGCATAATCTAGATCAGGCCAAGGGATTTTATAGTAATCCAGTGTAGCACGCAATACATTCATATCGAATTTTGCATTATGGGCAATCATGATTTTTCCCTTCAAGTGATTTTCGTAGATAGCAGGCCATAGCTGATCAAATGTCTTTTCATGGATAACATCCTTTGGTTGAATGCCATGAATTTCAATACATTCATCATCGAAGCTCATAAATGGTGGTTTAATAAGGCTGTATGCCTTTTTTATAATCTGTCCATCCTTTACGGTAATAACCGCCAAGGAGCACGCACTATTTTTAAATTTATTTGCTGTTTCAAAATCCAATGCTACAAAATCTAACATAGGACTCCTTTCAAATCTATATGTTTTCAAAATCTATATATAAGAATTATATTCATTTACTCTACTTATTATAGCATGAAACAGTCTATAATCTACTATTCAAGGGTGACCAATAGTCACCACTTTCACATCAATTTTAATTGACAGATGGGCCCTCTGTATGTGAAAATTATTTAGATATATATGTAGTATGGAGGTTGCAACATGGCAGATGACAGATTAATCGTTGCCCTTGACGTATCCACGATGGATGCAGTGAAAGAAATCGTATTATCCCTCGGTGATTCGGTTAGCTTTTACAAGGTCGGCATGGAGCTATTCTACGCCGAAGGAGCAAAAACAATTCGTTTTTTACAGGAGCAAAACAAACAAGTATTTCTTGATTTGAAATTACACGACATTCCAAATACCGTAGCCCATGGCGTAGCTTCCTTAACACGTCTCGGTGCTAGTTTAATTACTTTGCATGGTCAAGGTGGTCCTGTCATGATGAAAGCTGCTGTTGAGGCAGCTCGTGAGAGTGGCAAAGAACTAGGCGTAGAACGCCCAAAATTATTAGCCATCACCGCATTAACTAGCTTTGACGATGAATCTTGGACTGCTATTGGTGGTCAGCTACCAATTTCCGACCAAGTCATTCGCCTTGCAAAACTCGCTAAAGACTGTGGTATGGATGGTGTTGTATGTTCCGCATTAGAAGCTAAAATGATTCGCGAAGCATGTGGCGATGATTTCCTCATCGTTACCCCTGGTATTCGCCCTTCCTTTGCAACAACAGACGACCAAAAACGGGTTGCTACACCAGCTAGGGCACTACAAGATGGAGCATCTCGCCTTGTTATTGGTCGACCTATTACGCAGGCCGAACACCCACAAGAGGCGGTACGTTTAATTATTGAAGAAATGGAGAGAGTATCCAAATGATGTCAGAACAAGAAGTAAAACAATTACTGATCGACACTCAAGCTATTTTAGAAGGTCACTTCCTTTTTGACATCTGGTCTCCACAGTCCAATGTACGTTGAAAAATTCAATGTATTGCAACATCCAAAATATACAGAAGCACTTTGTAAAGAATTAGCAGAACGCTTCCGCGATCAAAACGTAGAACTCGTTATTGGACCTATGACCGGCGGTATCTTATTAGCTCACGAAGTCGGTAAAGCACTTGGCACACGTGCGATTTTCACAGAACGCGAAAAAGGCGTTATGACATTGCGCCGTGGCTTTAAAATTGAGCCAGGCACACGAGTACTTATCGTTGAAGACATCGTAACTACTGGTGGTTCTGTACAAGAAGTAGTAAATGTGGTAAACCAATCCGGTGGTGAAATCGTAGGTGTAGGCCTTCTTGTTAACCGCTCTGGTGGTAAAGCAGAATTCGGCGTACCTCATGAAAAAGTACAAGCATTGCTTAACCTCGAAGTTCCTACATACAAACCTGAAGAATGCCCTCTTTGTAAAGATGGCGTAGCTATGACAGAACGTGGTTCTAAACACATTAAATAAAATTATAAACAGATACAAAAAGAGCTCCTTCGCTAAGGAGCTCTTTTTTGTTTGTGTGTAGTTATTGTGTGTAAGAGAGAGATTCTGATACGAATGTATCACATAGAGTGTGTGACTCTATGGTGGCCATGAAGGCACTTTCACGACCACGCACTCTAAAAAGTGTTGTGAGAGAAAAGAATCAATAGAATACTATTGATTTTGAGTAGTCTGTGGTGCACCTTGTTCCACAGGTGGTTGAGGCGCATTACCATTTGGTTGCCCCCTTGAGGCATTTGGCCAGGTTGACCAGATTGACCTTGTGGAGGCATTTGACCATTTTGATACATATGTTGACCATTATTTCGTCCCATACCATCTTGAGGCATCATTTGGTTTTGACAATTTTGGTACATATGTTGACCATTATTTGGCCCCATACCATCTTGAGGCATCATTTGATTATTTCCATCCATCATATGTTGGTCCATATGCATATTAGAACCATCATGTCTATGTGGTTTTCTAAACTGTTGTTCATTGGTTTTCATCCATTCACCAAAATTAGGTAAATCATTAACAGCAAAGGATGTACCTACCCCTACAGCACTGATTACAGTTAGAATGGCAGCAATTATAATTCGTCTCATAAATCCCCCTTAGTCCACATTGCGGAAGTAACGTTCACGCACACCACGAAGTTCAATACCAATAAAGATACATGTAAGGCCCCCCAAAGAGACCTACACCACCAAGTGCCACTAAAGTTATAATAGACAACACTGGAAATGCGGTAACATTTTCAAATGGTTGCCATGAGCTACCTAATAAATACAGGAATGCCGGCGTAATAATAAATATAAGAACCCCCACAATATATGATAAACCACTACCTATGGATAGTAAGGTTTTAGATGCTTTTTTAGCCATTCCTGGTAACTGCGGCAAGAAACGCTCTTTGTAGTCATCAAAGCGAGCATAAATTTCTTGCATATTTACAGATTTACTTTTACTACCATCTTGAGTCAAAGTCTCTGTAATGATACCTGCATCTACATAAGATGCATAGATTTCTTCTGGAGTCCCTAATGATTTAATAATTTCACTATCTGAAAGACCTCTTTCATACCCTATTGCAAAATGCTCTTCATAAACCTCTATAATACTCTCTACATCGGCAACGTGCGCCTTTTTAAAAATATTGCGCAATGCCTCTAAAAAGCTATTTTTGTCCATTATAGTCGACTCCTTTCAATAGGATATTGATAACACCAGAAAATTCATCCCATTCTTGGCGCATCTTATTGTACGCTGCACGCCCATCATCTGTAATATGATAATATTTTCGAGATGGTCCCTGATGAGGACTCTTTTAAATAGGTTTCAACATACTTCTCTTTTTTTAGCCTATTAAATAATGGATATATCGTTCCTTCAGAAATTTCTATGTATTCCGAAATAGTGCTTACAATTTCATATCCATAGCGATCGCATTTTTTGTTAATAATGCTAGTACAAGCATGTCCATAACACCTTTTTTTAATTGAACTTGCATAGTTCCCCCTTTTGACACTATCAGGCTTGTTCTAGTGAACCCCCAATTCTTGTCAATCAAAATCTTTTACGGTCACTATCATGTACTGACATATACATAATACCACAAGGTACCTCGAATTGCAAGGTACCTTGCTAAAAAAAAAATAATTAATTTTCTATTACAAAAAGAGTAATTTATTGCCCTATTTGATTAGCACTTGATTGTATATTAGGCGCTTGAGTTGCTCCATTAGTAGGTTGTGTACCTTGTTGAGCTGGTTGTTCTGATACTGCTGCAGAACCTGTTGTAGCCATTTGACCTTGTGACTGAGTTGTTGTATTAGGCATAGGCATATGATTCATTTCATAATCATAGTCTCTATGGTCTTTATAATCCTTTTTATCCTTTTTATCTTTTTTGTCTTTTGATTCTTATAATCTTTATGATCCTTATGATCCTTATCATCCTTATGATCATTTTACCTTCTTATAATCTTTATCGTTATTATAATATTTATCCTTTTGTTGGTCTATGCCATCGTATTTTGGCGTTTTCTTAAATTGTTGTGCATTATCTTGTTTCCATGCAGTATAGCTTGGTAGATCATTCATAACAAAAGAAGTTGCGCCACCTACTGTGCAAATAGCTGCTAAAATTGCTGTAATTATAATTTGTTTCATAGTATCTCCTTAGTTCATTCCATCTAATATTGCAATGTATTAAATTAACGCTTACATACATTATTAAGCTCACTACCAGCATAGATGCATGTCAAGCCACCAAATAAGCCTAATCCCGCAATTCCTGCTAGAGTAACAATCGACACAGCAGGGAGTGGTGTAACATTTGCCAATGGTTGCCATGAACCACTTAACAAAAATAAAATTGCTGGTGTCACGATAAATAGTAGTCCCCCGACAATATAGGTGAGAGCACTAGCTACTGTTAATAATGTATGAGATGCCTTTTAGCCACCCCTGGTAATTGTGGTAACAAAAGAGCTTTATACTCTTCAAGTCGTGCATATATTGCTTGCATATTAACTGTTCTTTTAGTACCTTCTCGGCCGATTTCATCAGTGATGATACCTGCCTCTACATAGGATGTATAAATTTCTTTTTGGAGTACCTAGTGATTTGATGATTTGTTCATCATTAAGACCTTTCTCATACCCTACGGCAAAATGTTCTTCATATACATCAATGATACTTTCTACATCTAAAACATTTGCTTTTTTAAAAATAATACGTAATGTATTCAAAAATTCTTGTTTATTCATTATAATCTACCCCTTTCAAGAGCATATCAACAACGCTAGAAAATCCATCCCATTCTTGTCGCATCTGATTATAAGCGACTGTACCATTTGAGGTTATTTTGTAATATTTTCGCGATGGCCCTGTTTGTGATTCTAGCAAATATGTTTCCACATATTTTTCTTTTTTTAATCGGTTAAACAGTGGATAAATAGTACCTTCCGAAAGTTCTATATATTCGGAAATTTTACTGACTATTTCATATCCATAGCGATCATTTTGTGTTAGTAATGCTAGTACAAGCATATCCATAACACCTTTCTTCAATTGAACTTGCATAATTCCTCCATCTAAGCTGTGCAGATCTACCAATATGAAAGCTCTCTTACTGTCACTATCATGTACTGACAAATACATAATAACATAAGGTACCTTGGTTTGCAAGGTACCTTGTAAATATTTATTTTTTTTATTTTTTCAACATAAGAAATTGCCAAAAAGCAGATGAATACTATGTTTATTAAATAAAAAAAATTTTTGAAATTTATATGGTAATGCCCCCAAATGGAGAAAAGCATGAAAAAAATCATAAAAAAACTCATCCAAAAATGAACTGCACCTCCAAAAATTGTGTCCAACTTTTGGGGTGCAGTTCAAGATGAATTTTCTATTTATTTTGAAGTTGCTTGGCCTAATTTAATCTGTGTGCTCTTCATTTTGCCATTGTGAGTATAAGATACCAAAACTGTATCTCCAGGGCTCTTAGCATCAATTTGTTCTTTTAATTCGAGTAAGGCACTAATATCTTTGCCATCAATTTGTGCAATCGTATCCCCTTCTACGAGTCCAGCTTGTGCTGCAGGGCCTGTCGAGTCTAATTGTACAATAAGAAGGCCTTCTCCTTCATAGGTTACATTATTGCGCGCCGCAGTTTGCCGGTCTACAGCCCACACCCCAATATAAGGGCGAATAACCTTACCATTTTTAATAATAGAGTCTACAACGGTCATAGCGGAATTAATAGGAATGGCAAATCCCATACCTTCCACACCTTCTTTAGAGATCTTAGAACTATTGATACCGATTAATTCACCATCCGCATTGATGAGAGCACCACCAGAGTTACCTGGATTAATAGCTGCATCTGTTTGAATCAACGGGGAAGCGTTGCCCTTGATCATCAATAGTACGTGCTAAGGCACTGATTACACCAGATGTAACAGAGCCTTTAAACTCTAGGCCTAAAAGGATTACCAATGGCGATAGCCGGTTCCCCCTACTTGCAAGGAATCAGAGTCACCAATTTTTATAGGTTGAATATCCTTTGGTGGATCAATTTTAACAACAGCTAAGTCTGTTTGGGCATCTGTACCGATAACTGTACCTGTGACGGTAGATCCATTGGACAAGGAAACTGTAACCTCTCCATTTTTAGCACCAGCTACAACGTGATTATTTGTTACGATATGTCCATCATTATCAATCAATACACCAGGGCCTACACCCTCTCCAGCATAGATGGTACGATTAAAAAATATCCTTTTGGAAAACTTGGTGGTAATTCCCACTACAGCTGGGCCAGATTCTTTTTGCCGCTTGTACCACGTATGTATTACGCGTATCCGTAATAGGTTTTGTTTGCTTTGTTTGTTCTCGTACAGTCGTTTGATGTGTAACGGGATTACCAAAGAAATAGTATCCACCACCTACACCAATACCGAGGGCTAGCACACAGGCAATAATTGATTTCTTATATTTTGAAAAATTCATGCATATCTCCTTATATCATCTTTTAATGATTTCTTAGTGTTATATTCCTTATCATATAAACTGCCAATCGCAATCGAATACACACTGTAACAACTATGTAATATAGCAGTATATAGCAATATATAGCAGTATATAGCAATATATATCTACTTTCACCAAAATCAATTTTATAAAATCAATTTTTGATGAACCTATTATAGTACGCAAGACTTTACATTGCAAGATAACAATTTATTACATCTATTATAAAAATATAATTTCTATAAATAATATGTATCTTGTAATATGTTAAGAGCAAATCGAATTTCAAGACGATTCAACTGTAGAGAAATTACATATAAATATATCTATATAAAAATGTATCACAAAAACATAAAGGGCATTCACTAGCCGTCGCTAGGAATGCCCTTTATGCATATAGTTTGAGAGTGTAAGGACTGTTGAGAGAGAGTATATGTGATCTAGATAAGCTTTGAGAGAGAACTTATTAAAGAGAGAAGTTAAAATATTACTTATCTAGAGTCATAGTCAGCCTTACTTAAATAAGTATACATGGAATATCTAAACTATCAAAGTAACTATATAAACAATTTTTAAATCTTTGATTATATCTCTATAATAAAATCTCTATAAACTCATATTTAATCAACAGCCACGAACAACGTGAGTATAATATGAAAGCATATTTCAGTTATCTAAACAAATTTATAACCAACGCCCCATACTGTAATGATATGCTTACTATCGGATGGATTATCTTCAATTTCTTCACGTAAACGATTGATATGAACCGCTACAGTTGCATAATCACCATAGGAATCAAGGCCCCATACACGGGAGTATAATTCTTCTTTAGAAAATACGATATCGCGGTTACGCATAAAAAATTCTAATAATTGGAATTCTTTTTTCTTAAGATGAACTTCTTTGTCATTTACCCAAACTTTCATCATCTTAGGATCAAGACGGATTTCTCCAGCTTGAATCGCATTGGTTTCCATAGCATCACGCTCTGTTAAGCGTTTATATTGTGCCAACATAGCTTTGATTTTTGCAATCAATACAGATGGAGAGAATGGTTTTTCAATATAGTCATCAGCACCAACACCTAAACCACGGATTTTATCAATATCATCGAGACGAGCTGTTACCATCACGATTGGTACGCGAACCTTTATCACGAATTTCGCGACACACTTCAAAGCCGTCCATTTCTGGCAACATAACATCAAGGATGATAAGGTCTACAGGAGTATTTAATGCAGCCTCAATACCCTCAGTACCATTAGTCATAATAGTTACATCATAACCTGCCACCATCAAATAATCACGCTCAATATTGGCGATATCCAAATCGTCTTCAATAATTAAGATATGTTCACTCATGATTCTTCTCCTTGTTTAGGAAATTCTAATATAATACGTAGACCATGTGGTCTTACATTTTCAATCACAACTCGGCCTTCAAAGATTTCCATAATTCGACGAATAATCGACAATCCAAGACCACTACCTTCTTGTGGGTTCGTACGAGATGAATCTACACGGTAGAATGGACGCATTAGACGTTCTAGCGATTCTGGTGGTACCCCTGGGCCATCATCACTGATAACAGCAGTATACAAAATCATCATCACTAGTTACATCAATAACACAATGACCAACATCGGCCATTTTATACTTAGCACTATTGTTCAACACATTTTGCAAAACCCGTTGTAACAATTGTGGGTTTGCATTAATGAAAGCATTTTCCGCTGCTATACGGAATTTAATTTCTAGACCTCTTGTTTGATAAGGCGCCAAATGATCTTCTACAAAATCACGTACATATTGACCGAGTTCAATTCGTTCAGATGGACGAGATTCTTTCTTGTAATTCAATGTGGTAATGAGGAATAACTCCTCTAACATCGAATCTAAATCATTAGCACGTTTCAAAATGATTCCCATATAGCGTTTTTGTTGTTCTTCTGTTGGTGCAATACCATCGCGAACACCTTCTGCATACGCTTTAATAGCTGTTAACGGCGTTCGAATATCATGGGATATACCTGCTAGTAACTCTTTTTTTGTTGCTCCTGTTCCATTTCAATCTGACGATTTGCCATTTCTAACGACTTTGTCATGTTCTTAACGTGAATCATGATAAATCGTGTAACAAATCGGTTAATAGCAAAAAATGTAACAATAAACAGTAATATAGCAACTATGATTATGTAGAAAGATACGGATTCCATTAAGCTATCACTACCATGAGTAGCACGCCTAATCGCAATATGGTATACATAGGAATGACGACCATCGTACTTTCTCATTTCATAAACGAACGTATTATTGGACTGATATACAATACCTTGTAATTCAGGGTTTACATCAATAAGACCAACAATAGCAGAAGCGCTATAGATTTGAGGATTACCATAGCTGTATACCATATTACCTTGATCTAATACCTCTACATATACTTCCTTCGGATCTAGTAGACTATAGCTAGGTTTTACTAAGCTATCTATTAAGTTGTTTTCTAAACCATAAAAGGTAAGTGTTTCAGTGATTCGACTGACACTTTTAAACTGTTGTTCTTGCTCGATACGCAAATAGTATCCGGCATTGGCCAATATGCGCAAACCTGTAAAATATAGCAAAAATAAGATGATTGCTATTAAAATAGGTACAACAAACAGCACAACATTGGATATCCAAATTCGTATTTGTAAATTCACAGGATTACCTCAATATCATAAATAGTAGATACTCTCTATAGTTTACGCTATTTTTAATACTTAACGCAAGTAAAAAAGCGTAAAAAGTGATTTAACCTTCATATTTTCTTCATTGTCAGTTTATAATTAGCTGTTATTACGTGTATTCTATATGCCTTTTATTATCTAGTATTTTTTTAATTTCAAATACAATTTACACGCATCCGGGTAATTAATTTTGATGTAGTATAGGTAATTTTTGGGACATCAGACACAAGAGCTGATGAATACTTTTTAAACATAAAAAAGAGGATTCCTAAGGAATCCTCTTTTAAAATTTGGATTAACGACGATTTGCATCGAAGAAGTTAATAGCAACTTCTGGGAACATAGCGTAAGTCAATACGTCGTCAGTGATGCCATTGTAGCCTTTGGAAGCTAAATCTTGACGGTAACCTTCCAATTCAGGTTCGATAAGATCTGCTGGACGGCAAGTAATAGGTTGTTCATCACCAATGATAGTTTGACGAATTTCATCAGAAATTGTACCAGGTAATTGACCATATTTACCGCGTACAAGATCTTTAACTTCGTTAGGAACCATTTTGTAACGGTCACCCATCATAACGTTCATCATAGCCATTGTACCAACGATTTGGGATGTTGGAGTTACCAATGGAGGGTAACCCAAGTCTTCACGAACGCGTGGCATTTCATCCATAACGTCAAAGAAGCGATCGCCCATACCCATTTCGTTCAATTGGTTTTGAGTATTGGACAACATACCGCCAGGAATTTGGTAACGACGAACAGCTGGGATTACATCACTAGCTGGTTTCAAGTTGAATTCTTCAGCGATTTGTTGTTTTACTTTACGGAAGTGGTCAACTAATGGAATGTATTTATCAAGGTCAAGGCCAAGATCCCATTCAGTACCTTTGAACATTTCAATCATAGTTTCAGTAGCTGGTTGGCTAGTTGCATGAGCAAATGGAGAGATAGCAGTATCGATGATATCTACGCCAGCTTTAGCAGCTTCCCAGTATGTAGTACTAGCAAGACCGCAAGTGAAATGGCTGTGCAAGTCGATTGGCAATTCACCAAAACGTTTTTTGAAAGTAGAAACCAAATCATATGCATCAGCAGGTCCCAACAAACCGGACATATCTTTGATACAAAGGGAATCAGTACCCATTTCTACCAAAGTTTCAGCTACTTTCAAGAAGCTTTCAGTTGTATGAACTGGAGAAATAGTGTATACCATTGCGGATTGAACGTGTGCGCCTGCTTTTTTGGAATATTTAATAGCAGCTTCCATGTTACGAGGGTCGTTCAATGCGTCGAAAATACGGATACGGTCAATACCATTTTTTACAGCAGCTTTACAGAATGCTTCCACTACATCATCAGAGTAATGTTTGTAGCCCAACAAGTTTTGGCCACGAAGTAACATTTGTAGTGGTGTATTTTTTACATTAGCTTTTTAATTTGCGAAGGCGTTCCCATGGATCTTCATTCAAGAAACGAAGACAGCTGTCATAAGTAGCGCCGCCCCAACATTCAAGAGCTTCATAACCAATATCATCTAAAAGGCCGAGCACTGGTTCCATTTGTTCATAACGCATGCGTGTTGCCAAAATAGATTGATGACCGTCACGAAGAACGGTTTCGCAAATTCTTAATTTTTTTAGCCATGTTAATCCTCCAAATCGAAATAGTTCTGTGTATGTAATTTTATACATCCACCACACAACTATCTCATACCTATTTTTTTACGATTTTTATAGGACTTGCTCACACAGGCAAATACTCTACAAATCGTTAAGACATACTTATATTAGACTACTTATAAAATTCTTTGTCAACAACCACATTATGCTATTTACTCATAATCTCATGTATTCTTTTATGATTTTTTCGTGATAGAACTCACAATAAAGTGCTAAAAGCTAGAGTTTAACGTGTATTTTTAATCAAATTCTCTTCTTATTAATTGCTCTTTTTAATGAGAAACAAAAAAATTATTTCGTAATAATTTTTAGTTATTATTTATCAGCTTTCAAAGTATATCGGTATTTATAAATGTAGTAATTCGATAAACGTCGGTATGTTTATAAGCTCATCAATTTTATTGATAATAACCCCCGTATTTCTATATTTTATAAATATACAAAAGAACCTACCATTTTTATAGGTAGGTTCTTTTTACTAAATGCTCTTTATCATGTTATTTTTCAGATTTTACCTTTTTAGGTGCTGTTTCAAGAACAATATTTTTACCATCTCGTTTTACTTGGATAGAGAAGTCCCCTTCCCCTTCTTTAAAGTATTCCATCTTAATGTCGAGCAACATTTTACCAATTAATGTTTCTACCTTATCTGTAAGGAATTCACGATAAAATGCATCTTCCTTTTGTTTTGGACTTTGATGAACTACAGGTTTCTTAGCATCTCGCTCCATATCCAGCATAGTATCTTCAAAATTTTCTGTATCCTTAAAATTTTTCATCATATCCGCATCGGATAAACCTTTTTGAATTTTAAACTTTGCCATGTTTATCTCCTATCAATTCGAAAATCGCCTTTTTCACTCGTACTGAGTCAATACCAGACATACAATATTGATCAGGCTTAGGACAACGTCGTTTACGACACCCTAAGCAATCTAACTCATCATTAACAAGAACCTTAAAGTTTCCCGTTAATGGACCCCACAGTTTAGGATCCGTAGTGCCAAATAATGCTACTACAGGTTTATTTAAAGCCAATGCAATATGTAATGATCCTGTATCAGCAGTAACTACTACATCACAACTTTCAATTAAAGCCCCTAATTCTTGAAGTGTCGTTTTCCCTAACATATTCAGAACAATTTTATCAAGGCCATCAGCTGTTAAGGAATCTATCAACGGTTTGTATTGAGTAGCCTCCTTTGGACCACCTAGACAAACAAAATTAGCTCTATACTGAAGGGATTTAATAAGAGAATACCATTTCTCTTGAGGCCACTCTTTCGTCGCCCAGGACGTGCCTAACACAAGACCTACACGTAGTAGCTTTTCTACTTCGCTACGCTCCAAAAATGTGACATAACTAATTGATTTCCACTGTTCTTCTGCCCAAACATGCAAATTAGATGGCTTAAAAAAAGTCCATGTGATATAGCTTTTACCAGTTACCCCATTTGCTATACAAGGTTTTACATTATCCTCAGAAACAGCACTGGATACATTAAGGTCACTATGCTCTGTAACGGCAGTATTCAGTAATTCTGCTACCTCTATATATTGCTTGATAACATGATCCGTACTTGGCTTTGCTTTGTAGTTTGTAAACAGCCAATTTAGTTCTTTTGTACCACCAAGGCCAAGGCGAATAGGTGCACCTGATGCTAATAAAACGAGCCCTGTTATTAGTCGCCCTTGTACATCGACAGCCACATCAAATTTATATGGTTTCAACTTATCTCTAAGTTCCCACCACATGCGCCACATCGTTGGAATATGTAGTTTTTTAGAATGTGCTTCGTATTCATCCCGTTCCCAAGGAATGATTTCATCTACATAAGGGTTGCCCTGTAAAAAAGTTCCACCATGCTAGGTGTTGCAATCCAATGTAGCTTAGCCTCTGGATAGTGTTCTTTATCCAGCGCGCAGCAGGGGTAGCATGTAGGATATCGCCTATGTAGCTGAGTCGTACAAATAATATATTCATATATATCCTCATAATACAAATGAGTATAGGAATAAAGCCTTTATAATGAATCATTATAAAGGCTTTTTTATTAAGATTTCTTTTTACTATCACTAGATGATTTAGATGATGTATCATCTTCTGTTACCTTCGTAGTTTCGTCACTACCATCCTTAATGATAGTTTTTTACATCAGACAATGTTAATTCATTGAATGTTGTTGGATGATTGTATTTATAAGCTGGTTTGAAGCCTACACCGAGTTTACCAGTGTAAACAGTTAAGGCATTGTTATCCTCATCAACACGAGCAATATAGATAGTTTTATCCATATCAACACCGATTAAGCGGAATCGTCCTGGTGGATTGATAACACGCCAACCACCTTCAATACCATTAAACATGAAGATATCTCCAGTCTTGGCATTATCATAGAAGAATCTATCTTCATCATAGAATACGCCAATATGGCCAATATCAGTAGCTTGCATATACACGCGACGCGTATCGTAGTTAGCATCGGTACGATAAATGCGATATGTGTGTTCTTGAACTTTACCTTCATATACACCACATTTGTCGCTTCAGAGTACGCAGCATCTACAATTTTACTGCCCCGAGGCAAATCTTCAAGTTTTGTATCTACTTCATGTTCTGGATCATCCGCATTGAGACGAGCCATAACAACCTCTCTAGAATCATATAAACCCATGATAGCATAGTTACGGTCTGGCATCCAGTTGAAGTAACTAATCGAACGCCCCTTCAAATCGATATTTGTGGGCTTGCTTTCATTAGCCTTGTAAATTTTCAAAGAGCTCTCTGTAACAACGGCCATGAATTGACGGTCATAAGATACATATTTAGTGCCTTCCTTCACATCAGGGAAGTTTTTAGTATCATCTTTTGATGCGCCTGCTACGTTAAACTCTGTAGTCGGCGCAAATATATATTGATCAAGGTATAGGTATACCCCACCTTGCAGAAGAATACCTACCGCAAAGGCGCTCAGTACACGCGTAAAAGGTTTCATCTGTCCTCCTATTTCACGATAAACGCCGTTGGGATCATGCGTTCCCCTAATAAATCGGCTGGTTTGTTTACTACTTTACCATTGAGGTATAGTGTAGAACTAGAACCACCATCTAAATTCGCTGCAATATAGCAACCTTTTTCATAGAGAATATCTTGTACGTCACGCAAGGTAGCACCAATGGAATACCCTGGTTGACGACCATCGATTACGAGAAATAGCACTGTACCATCTTTCTTTTGACCGATAGCAGTACGAGGACCTACGCCCCAGCCACCATCACCTTCGGTAATCATCTTCTTACCATCAACGATAAGAGGTGGACCAAAGGTAATACCTTCCATGGCCTTCATATCACTAAGCTGAGTTTTATCATAGTTACCAGCGATAAGATTACCAGATTTAGAGAAACCTACGAAGTCTACCGCTTCTTCAGGTCCTACATCTTTACCGATAACATATTCACCATCATGCAAAAATAAAACCATAAGGCAAACGGCCTGTACCAGTACCATTTGGATCATGGAAACCACCGCCATTGATAGCAGCTACCGCATTATTCATCTTCGCAATATTACTTGTAGTATCGCCTTTTTTCTTGAATATTAGCAGCTGTACCGACTTCGATACGACGAGGATCTGGAATTTCAAGAATATAGCCTACATAACGAGCAGACTGAATTTTTCAAGGTTTAAACTCTTATCTTCACGAGCATTAAACTTGAATAGATCTTGGCTTTTAACAACACCAACAGTGCCCAAAATAGATTGCAATTCATCTTCACTGAATAGCCATGTAATGTAATGAGGATGGCGAGATTGCAATATAGCACCAATAACAGCGCGCTTTACATTATTAAATGGTCCAAAGAGCACCACGAATGGTGAGGTTACAACGGTAAATAGGAACACCATGATGATGAACTTTACCCAATTCTTTTTTGAACAATGTATTTCTCCTTATAAATCAGTGAAATGTTCAGTGCTAATGCGTTCTTCAAAATGTTTGATATCAACAGCATTACCAACCCAAACACGCAATATGTTATATGGATTATCACCGGTATGGGCCCAGCCAGATTTCATGGCCATGCTCATTTTGATGCCTGCTTTCTTGGTAGCAGCATCGGTGAATTCATTTTATCTCCATAAGGATAGCAGAACCAAGGGTTATCCTTGATGCCCACCTCTTTTGCAAGGGCTTCTTGAGCCTTTGTAATATTTTCTATTTGTTTAGCTTCAGACAATTGGCCCATTTCGATATGTTGGAATCCATGATTGGAAATGGTGATACCATTTTATGCATTTCACGAATTTGATCCCAAGTTAACCGTGTACCTACATCGCCAGGATTGATAAACACAGTGGCTGGGAAACCATATTCTTTCATAATTGGATATACGATAGAATATGTATCTGCATAACCGTCATCAAAGGTTAATACAACAGGTTTTTCAGGCACTGCTGCACCATTTACGACATAATCATATAGTTGATCCATCGTCAATGGATTATAGCCATTATCCTTGAGGAACTTCATTTGTTCTCTAAACAAATCCTCCCGAATAACTGCATCATTATCTTTGTCGTCGCCGACTTTATGATACATAAGAACAGGAATACCCGTTGGATGTACCATCTTAACTTCTTTTGCAGGCGCCGTTGGACTAGGTGGTTCCGTTTTTGTGAAAGCAATCCACATCCCGCTAAAACCACAGCCAATGCGACAACTAACAGTGTTACCAACGGAATCCGTTTCATAGGTCCTCCTCTATTAGAACACAATTATATACAGAATATTATAACATTTCCATGAAGAATAGTAAAAATTAACGCACTAGTACCTCATCAAGCGATTTTCTAGGTCTAGGATACATAGGCTCATCTGGAACACCTATGGCAATAATGCCTGTATATCTAGTGTTATCTAAATCTATTCTATCTATTCCTACAAAAGAATAGTATTTAAACTATTACCATTGTCATATTGTAATACTCTCAATAATGCTTTAATATTCTAATTATATAATATTTAACGTAAACTATACTATTTAAATACACAGAGGATTCACCATGAAAAAACGACTTACTCTCATACAAATGGATATCCATGTAAATGACATAGAATATAACTACAATCGCGTTCAGGAGTTATTGAATCAGTCCCTATCTGAAAGTCCAGATATTATCGTATTACCGGAAACCTGGAACACTGGGTTTTATCCATCTACAGAGCTAATCAATATCGCCGATACAAATGGGGACCGCACAAAAGCTTTATTAAGTACATTCGCAAAAGAACACAATGTAGACAATGTGGGCGGTTCTGTAGCCGTAGCAAAAGAGGATTTAGTATTTAATACATCCTATGTGTACAACCGAAGCGGTGAACTTGTAGGTGAATATTCTAAGATGCACGGATTTAGTCCTGCTAAAGAAGACAAATACTTTGCTAGCGGTACTCATACTACGCATTTTGAGCTAGATGGAATTCCTTGTAGCACGGTCATCTGTTACGACATCCGTTTCCCTGAACTAGTAAGAATGGCTGCATTATCAAATACAGAGCTATTATTTGTACCTGCTCAATGGCCTACTATGCGTTTACGCCACTGGCAAGTATTAAACGAAGTGCGAGCTATTGAAAACCAACTCTTCTTATGTGCTGTCAACGGCTGTGGTACAGTGGGTCGAGTTCAAAGCACTGGCCACTCCGCTGTATATGATCCATGGGGCACCAACCTACTCGAAATGGACACTAACGAAGGCATTGCTTCCGTAGACATCGACCTCACTGTAGTAGAAGATATCCGTAACAAAATTAACATCTTTAGAGATCGCAAACCTGAACTCTACAACCTATAACAAAAAGGCACATTGTTTTGAACTACCTCCTTAAATCAGGAAGGTCATTCGATTAACAATGTGCCTTTTATTTTTATTGAGCTGTATGTAAGAAATAGATGACTCATCCTTTAAAACTCAATAAGCTTCCACATATCCTCTGGAACCTGTTCTAGAGGTTTATTTTTTGCAATTGCTCCTTTTAGAATATCAATAGTATCTTGTACCTCTTGTTTATCCTTTGTATTTGGATCGTGTAGAACGACACGGTTCAAGGAGTCTTGCCCAAATTGTTTTAAGTATTCTTTTTCTACTTGATTCAGTTCACGACGTAAGTATTTCATAGTATATCCTCTATTTGTAAATATCTTTTCGATGTCCAACTTCTAACTCTAAAATAATACATCTATCATCATTAATATCAGCAATGATTCTATAATTACCAATGCGATAATGCCACAGCCCCGTCTTATTGCCTGTCAATGATTTTCCTGAATATCTAGGGTTTTCTACATTATCTACATTCTTGATAAGCCAATTAAAGAGATAACGTTGTGTTGATAATACATTGTATTACATAGGGAGGTTTTAGTCTATTCCTTAAACACACAAACAGTACTATTTTAATAAAATTTTATATTTTAGAAATTAAGCATACAAAAAAGGCACACCACCCTTCTCTCGTCTCTCAGCGGCATGCCTTTTTATGTATATAGTTACTCTCGAACTATATCGTATGTCAGTCTGGCTAACTCTCTCTAAGTCCCTTTAATGACACGCCAGTATGTCACCTTTAATATACAATTATAAAATAACTTTGTCAATATTTTAGAAAAATTTTATCTTTTCTTTTTTACTAATAAATACTTGCAAAAGATTTATATAAATTGTATTATTAATAATTTTCATGATATAAACGCTTATTTTCGTACCATAAATCATTTACATGAATTCTATAGAAATGGTAGTATTAACAATGCAATAGGATTTAGCTATTAAGAAAGAAAGGTAATAACTATGTTTTCATTTCTACAACCTAAAGAGGCAAAATCATCAGTTCCAGAAAGCATGATTATGAATCTATATTATAAATATAGATTTCAATCTCTAGCCGGTGTATTTATTGGTTACGCAGCGTACTATATCGTTCGTAATAACTTTGCCTTATCAACACACTTTTTATCAGATATCCTCCATATGAGCAAAACAGAAATTGGTTTGCTATCTAGTGGTATGCTTATCGCTTATGGTTTAAGTAAAGGCTTTCATGAGTAGTCTTGCTGACAAAGCAAGCCCTGCAAAATTTATGGCTTTCGGTCTTATTTGCTGTGCAATTATCAACATTTTTATGAGCTTTGCCGATAGTCTCGCCTTCTTCTTAGTTTTAGTAGTACTAAATGGCTTTTTCCAAGGATTTGGTGTAGGACCATCCTTTATCACCTTAGCTAAATGGTACCCAAAACAGGAACGTGGTCGCTTTGGGGCAATTTGGAATATCTCCCATAATCTTGGTGGTGGTATCGTAGCACCAATCGTTGCTGCTGCGCATTATACTTCACTACTACCGATCACTGGCAATTAGGTAGCTATGGTATCCCTGCAATTATTGCAATTATCGTAGCTATTATTATTTGCTTCTCGCTCAAAGAAAGTCCTGAACGAGAAGGTTTACCACCAACTAGCGAAATCATCGCCGATACATCTCATAAAACACATAGAAGTGCAGAAGCACCTCACCTAAGCACAAGACAAATCTTTGTACAATATGTATTAAAAAATAAAAATGCTTGGTATGTGTCTCTAGTTGATACATTCGTTTATATGATTCGTTTTGGTATGCTTACATGGTTGCCTATCTACTTATTACAAGTAAAAGGCTTCTCTAAAGCTGAAATGTCCATCGCCTTCTTATTCTTCGAATGGGCAGCAATTCCTTCTACAATTTTTGCTGGTTATATTTCCGATAAATTCTTTATAGGTTATCGTATGCCTCCAGCAATCATTGCTATAAGTATTATCTTCTTCTGTATATTTGGTTATTGGCAAAGCGAGTCTCTCTTATGGGTTACTTTCTTCGCTGCTATTGTAGGTTGTTTAATCTACATTCCTCAATTCTTAGCATCTGTACAAACTATGGATATTGTACCTCCATTCGCTGTAGGCTCTGCTGTTGGTCTTCGTGGATTCATGAGTTACATTGTTGGTGCAAACTTAGGTACAACACTATTTGGTGTTTTAGCAGATAAATTTGGTTGGAATGCAGGTTTCTATCTCCTAATGGCAGCATGTATTCTTTGCGTTACATTCTGTGTACTTGCCCACTTTGGTGCAAAAAGAATTAGATGCTAAAGAAGCAGAACTTGAACAACTCCAAACAGCTGAAGCTAACAGCTAACAACTAAATTCTAGAGCAAATAAAAAAGTAGTAACAAAAAATTGTTACTACCTTTTATTATTTAATAAGTTCGCCAAGAACCAAATTATGGGCCCTATGAATCTCATTTTCTTAATGGTATCCATCTTATCTAGAATGGGCTTAGGTATCTCTGCATCGCTTTCAATAGATACATATTCCTTATCAACATAAACGCCTTTTTGAATACTCAGTCGTATGGCTCCCTTTTTCAACAATAAATGTATGAGTGCCATTAGCATCTTCATACTCTTCATAACGAGCTACATCCGCAAAATCTATATCTATATCCCTCTTGTACCTATAACCATCTGATAGCCACGATGTACTACGTTCATGTCAGATGGCATCGCTTTACCACACACCTTTGTAAACTGATATGCACCAGGTGTTTTATTCCACCGGATCCAAAATTCTGCGTTATTCTTATGTTTGACCAGCTTATACTTATACCCAATCGCCCCATGAGTATCAATGTAGCGTATCTTGCCTAGGATCGTATATAAATCATTTCGGATTCGCAGCGTCTCGCCATAGTCAAATTTCATAAAATTCTCTCATACTAAAATCAATATATTATTAATTACTATGATTGTACATATAATATGAAATTCTGCCAATACAGATATATAAAAAAGGTAGCAATATATATATATTGCTACTCTTTTTTTATAATCAACCTTGTTGTAAGAAATATATTATGTAGTTTTTATCTGGACTAACTGCAGCACCTAGAGAATATGGATGATTCCTAGTGCCACCAAAATCAAATACATACAGTACATAATTGTCTGGTATTTCTATGGAATCTTCATTATATGACAATCTATGCAAATATTGTTTCTGAAGCTTTCGATTTTTCTTTTCACTATAAATTGGATACACTTTATCTTTGAAACGCTTATTTCCATAATCAGGTTTAGGCTTTAATGCATCTCGATCGTCTTGTATTCGTTTACGAGTTTCAAAATACCTCTTATACTTTGCACTATTGTCTTCATCTGGAATCTGTACCTTATTGAATTCTGCTAGTACTTGATTTTCCAACTCATATATTTCATCTACAGATTTATCAATTGGATTATCTTGTCGTTCTTGTATAAATTTACCCATCGGCACAGTTGTATTTTTTTTTACAGTCAGTATCGATCTTGGAATTAATGCATATAGAGAATCTGCATAAGCCATATTCGAATCGATATATCGTTTAACATACACATTGGATATATCAGCTTTTAAAACAACTACTTTAGAATTTGAAAGTGCTTCATCAATATATGTCTTTAATTGTTCCGGTGTGCCTCCAAATGCAAATTGTACATAAGCCCTACCTTGTAAAAAGCCTGGATTACTATGCATATGAATATTTTTTTGCAAAGCCTGGTATTTTCTTTGGAAATCCAGATACGATAGAAAGTTGTTTATAATCCTTCGGATTATTGATAGGATACTGAATCAATTCTATCGGTTTTAAAAATTCTTCCAAAGATTCTTTAATCTCAGCTTTGGATCTTGGTGTAAATAGATCATGCCCTTTTCCCTTATTTTTATCTAAATATTCTCGAATTTCCCTTTCATTTGCTGCATCCCAATCAGCACGTGTTCGATAATCTTTAGTATTAACGGGATTCGTTAGCTTAATTTCCCCTTTACCATTCTTTTTTTTCATATATGGGCTCACAATGCGTAAAGGTTTATCTCTACCACCAATAAAATAGCCTTCATTACGTGTTGATTCAGTATTATAGTGTTTAATTTCTTTTAGTGCTGTTTCATCCTTATCATTGTATAGTGGATCAAACGTTTTGTATCCACTTCCAAAATCAGGTTTTTCTGATGTTTTTGATCGTTGAGAACTGTGCTCCTTCTCCATCCGCTCTAATATAATTTCATCGCCAATTGATAGTGCCTTCGTATCTATCGATTTATCTTTTATAACAGCTTTAAAAGCACCAGGAATAACCTCAACAAAATCTACTTTTACTGGGCCTTTTGTTTGTACAAACTGTTTTAACTTTGTATTATTTTTTGTTCAATACTTATATTTTGATTCTGACTATCTACTACTTCTGCTGCAAAACCAGACTGACTATATAATGCTAGTGAAAGCATCATCAGCACAAAATATTTCTTATTCATTTCTCTCTCCTATAGACGCCTACAACTTTTAATGTTATAGCAAAAAGGACCTACAGTAATCTGTAGGTCCTTATATATTTGGTGCGGATTGAGGGCTTATATTCAACACTCTGCACGATTTCTATATTATTTAAACTCTACATTTTTAAAAGGGGCAAATAAGGGGCAAACGTTATTTTTATGCCCCTATGTAAAAAGCCCCACATCAGATCATGTTATTAGAATATTTGTTTTGTTATGAATTAGCGACTTCTTCACCATATAGCCTTTCCATACCTTGGCGAGTTACAAGCCAATTCTTACCAGATTTCCTAGCTTCATCTTCGGTAAATTGTTTATTTGCATATCTCTTTAAACAGCATTGCTTAATAGAATCAGCTGGTACATTCCATCTTTCACCAGCCTCTTGTGTAGTCATTACATCAGCTAATTTCATTATAATACTCCCAATATAACTAATAGATTATAGACGGATAAAACAAAGGCAATAATGCTAATTATTAAAGTTAATCTTGAAATCATATGCTCGCCATTGTTATAATAGTTAGGAAGATTGGGGCTCTTTCGAGCCCCTGTGGTTATCGTTTTAACAGTTCTATTATCGCTATTGTCAGTTGGATAAGTGCTGTTATAATCGGTAGCCACTTTTTTATTCTCTTCCTTAACTTCTTCAACGGCTTCACCTCCTTCCCTATGTCTATATTATAACACGTTTCCGTGTTATATGCAATAGTTTTTATTAATTTTACAAACAAAAATAGAGCCTACCAACCTAGATATTTTCTAAGTTAGTAGGCTCTTTTATTTATAGTTGCGTGTATCCACCATTACACGCTATGGAGATAAACTGGATCACTTCCTTAATGTTTGAACGCTACCCCTATAATTGCACCACCACTTAACACTTGTGATATATTTCGTTGCATCCGCAAGCGTTTAATGGTTTTCTTGTCGTTCTCTATTTGCCCTTTCAATTCGGTCAAAGAGTTCTGTGTTTCGTTTAAGGTAATTTCTTGCTTCATTGATTGAAGCTTGGCTTGCATCAATTCGTTCTCCAATTTGTTGATTGTATTGTGTGCTTCGTTCAACTCTTCCCTTTGCTTCATTACTAAGCTCTGTGCTTCGGTCAATGGAATGTTGGATGCTTCGATTGAGCTCAATGCTTTTTCGTTGTTGCTCTTGAGCTCGTTCCACTGTGTTAATGGTACGCTGATAGTCTGTTCCATTTGGCTGGTAGAGGATATATCCTGCGCAAAGGATGAGGACGATGCCAATACAACCGATAATAACATAGCGGTAAGTAGAGTTATCAAATAATACTTTGATTTTGTCATACATTATACCCCTCCTGTGTAGTCAGTAATTCCCCTAGCAATGGCACGTACGATAGTGTCTAAATCATTAGTTAGCATAGCATGGTCTTCTTCGTTATCAATGAATAACATTTCAACTAATACAGCAGTTGCATCTGTACCATTTAGTACCCAAAGGTCATCACGTTTTTTAACACCACGATCAACTGTATTAATGCTTCTGATTATTTGTCTTTGAATGTTGTTTGCTAGTCGTTGCCCATTAAAGGACTTGTACAAAGTTTCTGTACCTCTAGCTTGCGTGTTAAAAGCATTGCAATGAAGTGATACAACGATATCTGCACCCCAAGAATCAGATTCACAACATACAAGACCTAAATCATCATCTTGTAGAGTACGAACTTCACACCCTGCCGTTTCAAGATAGCGTGCTAACATTTTTCCTGCATCACGTGCCACGTCACATTCACGAGTACCATATACAGGATTGACTGCGCCACTATCTAAATTAATATCATGTCCGGGATTAATAAATACTTTCATCGTTTATCCTCCTCTTCTAATTTATCAGGAATACCATTATTATTTTTGTCTAACCAAAGCCCTAAGAAGCCTACAACAGCCATTAATACGCTAGGGATGAATATATGATCTATGATATTAATACCAACACTAATTATCTTGTTAGCATCATCAGATACATAACCGCTAATAAAAGACATAATGTATTGAGTAACCACTAACAAAATAGGTACTAGCATGATTAGTACTAGTACCCTTGTAGCTAAAATACCTGTTGGGTGGATGTTAGCCACCCTTACAGATTGATATGATTTTTAATTGAATTAATGAGCTTTGGCGGTATGTTCATGAAGTTCTTCCTTTATATCATCAACACGTACTTCTAAGGCTTCAACTTTTGCTGATAATAATACTTGCTTGCTTTCTGCCTTAATCCGTTCTGCACGTGATAATTTAATTTCATCTTTCAAATCTTTTAGTGTATCAGTTAATACACCCCATTTTTCTTGAAAAATAAGATTATCTTGCATCCGTTGTGAGTCTAATTGTTGTAACAACGGAATAATCAACAATCTATATCCTGCACCTGCAACAACACCCACTATTGTTAGTGTTGTTAAGATGTCATTTAACTCAAATTGCCAAGTCCACATCTATTACACCTTTCTCCAATAACCGATAATATCAATAATATAACGAGTGTTTGCTGGTACACCCCAACCCTTAATTATGCTACTATTTCGTTCAACATAAATACTATTGTTATTTACATCGACACTTCTTTCAATTAGCCTTACTGCAACTGGTGCATTCGGTGGGAGCGATGCGACCATACCGCCATTACCGGAAGGGTTTTCAATTTAAAATCAAAATGCAAGTACCCCCAACCAGTTAAGGGGTCAAACGCCAAGTATCCTCTATCAGAACCCGGGTTACTAGCTATAGCATTACCCCAAACAACTTCATATATTTCTACTGGTTGCGAAGTTACTTGTCCGCCACCGCTTCCAGGGTCGCCTTTCGGTCCTCTTAAAGCCAGTAATTGTTCCGCCGTAAAATCAGAATATTTGAATGGTTCGCCTTTATCGCCCTTTGGCCCTTTTAAGTGCATTAAGTTGTTCTTGCGTGAAGTCAGAATACTTGAACGGCTCGCCTTTAGGCCCTGGTGGTCCTTGTGTACTTGATGCATACTGATTAATTTCCGTTTTCTTAACATAATCACTTAATTCAGATTTTTGAGCGAAGGACTGCCCCTCTAATTTATTAACGTAACGACTAGAAGCATCGCCAGGTGTTAATGCATATTGAGCAATCTCGTTTTTCTTAATAAAAGTACCTAAATCATTCTTATAAGCGAATGTTTGAGTAGCCCAGCCCTTTTGAGCGTAATTATTAATCGCATCTGTGTTAGATAAATAATTATTTAACTCTTCTTTAAGTGCATATTTGGGGTCGCCTAGCATAGTAAGGTAATTTCTTATATCTACTTTTTTTAGATACAGATTGTCTGCTTCTTGTTTAGTTGCATACGGCGATAAATCTACATTAGCACCAGTGCCAGGAGGTCCCGGTGGTCCTTATTCACCTCTAGGGCCTTTTAAATGCTCTAATTGTTCCTGTGTGAACATATCATAAGTAAAAGGCTTTCCGTCTTTACCAGGTGGGCCTTGAATACCCTGTATCCCCTTGTTCGCCGTTTAGTCCGTCAATGCCATTCTTACCAGGTTCGCCCTTTGGCCCTGGAGGGCCAGGAGGCCCTTGCTCTCCTGGTTCACCCTTCGGCCCTTGCAATTTAATAATTTGGGTATTATCTTTGACAATGATTTTATCATCATCATTAGACTTTATATGAATATTTTCATCACTCATATTATTTCCCCCTGTTACTGATGCCTTCAGCTATTGTTATTTCACCTTTTATCAGACATTTAATAGGCTTTTCACCACTCCATAGGAATAAATCCCAATAGTACTTGCCATAGTCCAATGTGTTGGTATCCAATGATAAGATGATTTTACTTAACTCATCACCTTCTAACCCCTCTTGTGATACTGCTACATCAAATCTTGCCTTGTACTCCTCATCCGTTGGATATTTTCTAACACACGCAAATAGGCTTTCACTATCTACTGCATTTGTATATCCCACATTTAGAGTGATTGCTTCTCCTTTAATGACATTAAAGTTGTGTTGGACTGGTAACATCCGCATCATCCTCTTCCAAATCCATTAGATCATTATGAATACAACCCTCTGTAGGGCAAGTGCCATTTTCATTTAAAGTCGCCCAGCAATATTCACAAAAACGCATTACAGGTACATTGCTTTTGATTTCTTCCATATTATTTCACCGCCTTAATTTTAGTTACCATTTCAGCTTGTAAAGTCTTATATTGTGCTTGCAAGTCTGCAATATCTGCATTAGCCAATCGTCTACGCAATACTGCTTTATCAAGTGCATCAAATCGTTTGTCATAGTAATTTTTAATTTCTGCAATTTGTTCAGCCTTAGTTGGTTCTTTTTGGTTGTGGTACAACAAACTCACTATTTACATAAAGCTTGCCTTTCATAAATTCATCAAGCATGCTATCACCATCTGCAGAGTAAATATAATCCGCTGCATCCGGCCACTCTTTTTTTAGCATGATCTAGTAGTTCATCTTTACTAATCATATTATCCACAAAGGATGTAATTTTTTCGCCCATTTCATTTAATACAATTACATATTGGTTCATGTGTTTTCTCCTTCCCTTATGCCATGCCTAATGCAAACCAGTAATATGATGCTGCATATCTATCGCTTGCTGTAAATACTGCTTTTGCATTGTTGCTTTCATTGACAGAATTTGCAAAATATCTAGGTGTATCGGAACCACTCCAATATGCATCAATAGCATTAGCCATGAATAAAGTTGTAAATCTAATTGGGAAGGTTACCTCTGTCTTAGTTACGTTGTCTTGTCCGCCTACTCCCCATTGAATAGTAAACCCATTCGCAAATTTAACATACCCACCATTCCCAGTTAGTTTAGAAGCAACTATAGCACCTTGTCCCAACAAACTTTTAAGTGTTGATAAATTAAGCACTTTATTAGTATCACTATCATTGTAATTAGAGGTGATAAAATCAATTATTTTAGATGTATTATCACCTTTAATGAATGACATGCCTGTATTAGTTTTATTTACATCTTTGAAATAGCCACCAGATGTAATTGAAACATATCTATCCAGTTCGCCTTTAGTAACAAATGTACTATCAGACATATTCACAGTAATATTTTTTAGCATTACCAATTACTGTTCTAATTTTATAAATTTCGCTATCAATTGGTGTTGTCTTATCTGGAACATAACCCACATTATTTCCACCATTTGTATAGCTATATAGCATTTCAGCTTTACCATCAACCTTTGCATATAGCCCTACTTCACGTGGGAAGAAGCCTACATTTAAAGTATTGTTGGATAACGTAGCAGTAATTAAATATTGACCGTTACCCTCATTTACACCGCTTGTTACTGGCAGTTCCATCTTAGGAGAAATTACAGAAGTCATATCATTAAAATTACGACCTGTAGCATCTCCATCACCTACTACTACACGTGTAAATATTAAGTTTTTACGTGTAGCAACACTTTCAGCAATCATTGCCAAACCATTTTTAGTAACCACATTCTGTGGATATTGACTAGGCATTATTTACCCCTTAACAATTAATACGATTAATTACATTAGCTTTAGTGATATACACACCAGCCACTATAGATGCATCTTCTAGCGTTGAATTAAATCCAACCATAGGATTAATAGTTGTTGTTTCAAACGTAGTAACAATGCTACCAGCATACAATTCAGTATCAACGCTATGTACATCATTAATACTTAATCCAATATGTGATGGCTTAACTACAGTTAAATTGCTTCTAATTTGTGGTATAGCATATACAAAGGATGAGTTGTTAAACTCTAACTTCAATACACCATCTTCAAACTGAACATCTACATCATCAAGAACGAACGTTTTAACGATTGCCCTAATTCTATCTAGCGTACACTTGCCGTTATTATTCCATAGCATTTGCACAATGGCTCTGCGTTGTTCAATTGAACCATCACCTTTGATACCTAAATCTTTTTCGTAAACCTTTAAGCCACGTTCACCTACCGCATCAAAGAAGCCATTATCTAGCAATACATCTAATAGTTCATCTATATCTTGCAGTTGTAATCCAGCTGCTTGATATAATTCACGAACCCATGGATCATTACGATACATCTTATTAATGGCTCTTAGTGCGTATTCTTTGAAATCTGTATTAGTCATTTAAAGCCACGCTAACTGTACCTAATACGGCAACTTGTTCATTTGTTAGATTAATTTTAGTTGTCTGCCCATTTACAGTTACACTTTCATAGTCAGTAACACCAGCATTATCAATGATAATGTTACTAATCTGTGCGACTGATACATAGTTTTGTTTAAAGGCTATCTTCTTTAGGTAAACAGTTACTGCTTCGGTAATGTCATTTGTAATAGTGGATTTAGTAGCAGATGTAGTGTGTTGTACACCTCTTACATCAATATTGATAGGTATCTCTGTAGCACTAACTACAGTACAATGGGCCCCTATTGGTGCTTGCCCTTCGCCTATACCTTTGCTTTCTGGATCTATGTAATCTTGTACACGCTTAACTAAATCGGTACTAGCAGCCTTTCTATCGGAATTAATAACAATCACTTTAACAGTATTGTTGCCATTCCATAAGCCTATTACATTAGCTTCGCCTACACCTTCGACTTCTTTGGCCCATTGTTTGTAGTGGTAATCATTGCCACTCGTAGCTGGCTCTCTTAACTCTTCATAGTAGCGTTCACGCAAATCATCGTCTGCTTCTTCATCTTCGCCACCTTTTGCAGCATCATCATTGATTACTGCATTGATACCAGCAATAGTAATCGGCATTTGTGTAATGCTACCTTTAGGAACATTACCAACTGCACCAGCTTTAGTGCATCGAATTTTGATGATAGAGTTATCAACTACATCCTTGTTTTCTAGGCTTTCATATTGAATACCGCTTTCGCTCTCGAATAAATCGCCCTCATGGATAGTGCCATTACCATCTACAATACGTAGGTTACATACTGCCTTAGTTGCTAACTTGCGTTGCGTTCCTTTACGTTGGAATACTACCCTTGTAAGTTCATCGCCTGTTAGGTTATCAACATTTTGCTTGCGTTCAATTTCTTCCGCCTTTTTCCACAGTTCAAGTAAAGCGAACGCTTCACCTCTTGTTATGTCATACGTAGGAAAGCCTTCCGTCTTCTGGTAGGCTTCATCGATGTTTTCAAGCATCGTATTATGAATACTATCAACACTATAATTCGAATTCATGTTCTATCTTCACCTCTTCCCCTGTATTAGTAACTACTGTGAAATAAAAATACCAGCGTTGAACTGCCAATCTTTGACAACTACAACACATGGTACTTTGTTCATGATACCTTCGGTTATTCTTCTTTTTATTTCAGATACTTTATATGCACGTGGCAATCTGTACCCTAATAGCTTAGTTAGATCTAACCCAAAGCTATCACTATAGATTAAGTATTTCTTCATTTCAGTACGAATAAATAACTCAATCCATTGTTTAATCGCTTCAATCTGTGTATCTTCTACGTTGCGACCATCTTCAAACACAAAACGATGTGTCTTATAGTCGAATTTAAATGACCGCCCCACTTTATGTTGTGCGTTTGTAGCAGTTTTAGTAGATTGAATGGAATTGGTGAAGTTGTAATCTGTAGGAAACATCAACCCCCTCTTTCACAATATCAACGATAAAGAAATGTTGCTCGTTTTCATCTGGAATAACAAGTACTTTATCGCCAGCTTTCCATAATTCATCAAGCACTATCTTACCTTCGCCCTGTGCATCGTAATCAGATTTAGGGCCAGCTGGACACCCTTTATGTGTCATTTTGCCACTATGTCTATAAGAGTAAGTAGTGATATGGTGAATTAACTGAAAGCATACATAACCATTAGATGCATCTATCATAAACTTCCCATCTTTAATAGCTACCTTCCATGGTGAAGTACTGATAACCTCACCAAGGCAAGCACCTATCCGTATAGGGTTAGTTCTATCTTTAAACATAGAAGCCATCTGACTGTGCCATTCTTCCATATATACCCCCTTATGACATTCTAATTACTTTAGATGGTGCTTCGTTTGTGTGCCATGCGTTATTAGCATCAGAATAAAACTTAGCGTGTCCTTCGCTACTACTGTTACCAAAACCACCGCCAGCACCATCAGAGATAATAACGTGTTGGTTATTACCATATACAAGGATATCGCCTTTTTAGCATAGCCATCAAAGGCTTCTACCTTATACCCAGCACTTTGAGCATTATTAACTAATGTATCCACATTAGCCGTACCAATATCCGCCTGTTGCTTTAAGAATGGACTGTAATATGAGCCAGCCTTAACCACTACATCTACGCATCCATTATCACGATATACGCTTTGATATCCGTTGAGTGCGTTCATACCAGCATCAACTTGCGTTGCATTAGCAGTACTATTCGTAGCATTAGGTGTAACGGTTGTAGTAGTGCTTGTAGCATACTTGCTTGTATCAAGTTCTTTAGTTACACGCTTTAGATCTAATGTCATAGTATGATTAACTCCATAATTATGCTTGCAGTTTTCTACTATGAATTTATCGTGTATGTCTACTGTGTAATCATCAATGATAATAATGCGACCACTCCTTACTGTATCATCACCTAATAATGTTAGGTTTAATTTTTCAGCTACCTTATTAGTATCTTGAATAGTTTTCTTAGCAATTTGGGCGGTCTGTGCTTGCTTCTTATTATCAACCTTAACAATCTTCTTGATTAAGCCGTATTTCTTGATGCTTTCATCATCTTGAATAGTAGACTTAACAGATGTACTCTTTTCTTTTTTTGAGATATAGCTACAATGCTATTACGCATATCTTCCATGCTTAAATCTCTTGAGTAATTGTTGATAGGTTGAGTGATAACCTTATCAAGCACTAAATCCTTGTAGTCCTCAACGTGTATCTTGCTATCTCGGTATTCTAAGCGGTATTTATAGCCAGTTTCTTCCGTGGCTTGCTTGATGATATCCTTGATAACATCAGATACTGTTTCACCTTGATATATCTTTTTGATATTCGTCTTAATGTCGGCTACGTTACCAAGTGGAACACTATTTTCACTACATACTTTCTTAATAGCTTCAAGTCCACTAACACCATTAAATTGAATTTCTATCTCTGATTTATTGAGATAAAAGCAGTAGTCAAAGCAAGTATAGGTATACTTATTAGCACCACTTTGTTTTTCGGCTACTATAATACCTTGAAATACTACTTGCTCCTGTTGTTGTTCATTCAGTTGCGTTGTAGCACTCTTATTATTGTTGCTTAGTTGATTACTAAATTCTACCTTACCGCCAATAGCAAGCCGTGTACCCATAAGGTTAAAGTCAAATGGATTGTCTACTAAATCAAAAGTAAATTCTTGACCTAGGGTATCAATACCATCTGACCTTTGATAGTTATTCGTATAGGCGGTAATTTCACGTGTTTCAGTAACATCTTTACCATCTTTACCTTTGGTTGTGTTCGTATACTGTAGCTTCATTTCTTCTTAACCTTCTTATTAGCTATAGAACTTGTAGCTGGAGCCTTTGTAGTTGTAGTGCTTGTAGTTGTAGCCTTTGTATCTGTAGCCTTATTTTCGCCACCAGTCGAAGATTGAGCGGTAGTTGATGTATTAGTATATACATACTCTTCAATACCTATTGTGGCTTTAATATCGCCAATTTTGTCATACGTGTATGATAGATCATTAATGACACACGGCATATTAAGGATTTCATTGCCATCAGATTGAATAATGCATATCCGCATCACGGCTTTCATTTGCCGTTGTGCTTGAAAGAATTGCAAACATTGTAACCCATCGCTACCATTACCACGAATAAAAGAGTAATCCTTATTAATCGGTAACAAGATATTATCCAGTGTTAATGTACGCAACCCTAACGGCCCTATAAGTTTAATATCACCTCTAAGACCATTAAATGTTTCATTAGCTTGCGGTTCATTAATTGTAGGTAAAGGGTTAGGTACTACAGGCAATGTAATGTACTCATCTGTTAATTCAGAGTGGAATACAATATCTGTAGTTGGTTTTCGTTCGGCATAATCTAAAATCTTACCGACTAAACCATGTGAAATCTTATCAGCAAACTTTGTAGCACGTGTTACCGCTAACTTCTGCAAGTCCGCCTGTTTCGTCATCAAGCGTTGTTTCATTACGCTTTTAGCATTATCTTGAAAAACTCACTTCACACCCCTACATATTACCCATAGCTAACATAACTTTATCGGTTACATGACGGCCACACGCATCCATGAAATCTTCATTACCAATAACATTGCCTTGTACTGTTACATTCACAGTTACATTACCACGATTATTTGCTAATTGTTTCATGCTTTCATCGTGTGGAATAACTTGCGAGCCATTCGGTAGATTGATAATTTCGCCACGTTGATTTTCGTTGACATATGTCGCTCCACCTTTCCAGTACTCTGTACCAGTTGCATTATGTTCACCAGTTACACGGCCTATAGTGTTGTTATATAACCAAGAACCACCCTCTTTGATAGCATCGATTTTTTCACCAGCCCATTGTAGCTTATCTTGTACCCATCCAAGCACATCTTGTGCGATGGATTTGATAATTCCAAAGTAACCATTGAAGATTTGTACCAAGCCATTAAAGGCCATATCCCAGTTACCAGTAAATACACCTACAATGAAATCAATAATACCGCTGAAAATCTGTTTAACACCATCAAGAATAGGACTCATGATTTCCATAAATCGGTTATATAGAGGTGTAACTAACTCTATAACACCATTTACAAATTCCATGCATCCACTTACTAGGCTATTCCATAGTTCACTTGCATAGCTTGAAATAGCATCCCATACTCCTATTGCTACCTCTTTTTACTGTATCCCAGTTATAGATCAATAACGCAATGGCAGCTATCACGGCATATAATGCAAACACCATAGGATTTGCAATCATTAGCATATTCAATACTCTTACAATTTTTACTACAGTCATAAAGCCACTGAATATAGATAACAATATAGGTAAGATGCTAGATATTACATTAAAAGCAACAAAACCAGCTACAGCCACTTTAAGAACAGGTACTAAGAGCCCAAGATTGTCAACACACCACTTAATAACACTACCAACAGTAGCCAGAACACTTTTAACTACGTTCATACCCTCTGTTAGATTTGTTTTGATGGTTTCCTTATTCTCTGTAATTACCTGTGCTATCCATGTAAATGCACCGCTAAATGTATTGAATATATCTTGAATAACTGGTGCAACTATAGGCATGATAGTACTTACCATATCAATAAAGGCTTTTTGCATAGGCAATAGGCCCTTACCAATCGTAGCCATTAATGCTGCCTGTTGGTTCTTCATGCGTTTGAGTTGTCCATCTGGTGTATTAGCTAGTATTTCATTCTGTTTAGAGAATGTACCATTAACTATTTCATTAATAGTTGCCAAGCGTTCTGCTTCTGTACCATTTTTAATGATTAGCTTTTGTGCTTCCGTTAAAGGTATCTTCATTTTAGTCAAGCCAGCTACATCACCATTGAACGCTCTACCGATTGCTTGTGATGCTAACTGTGCATCTTCTGCCATAGCATTAATACCAAACTTACCAGCTACTAAATTTGTTAAGGCTTCTGATAAATCATTCACCTTATCAACAGGAACATTCCATTTATTTAACTCTTGATAACCAGCACGAATAGTGCCAGCAGAGATAACCCCTACTTGACCCCATTTAGATGCATACTCGTTTAATTGCTTTTGTGCAGCATCTAGCGATTGTGCTGATTTATCATATAAGGAATTGTTATTAGCTAAGCTATTACGCAATAATGTTTGAGATAGTTCAGCACTTTTTTTGCTACATCAAGTGCTTTCTTACCATAGTCAACAATAGCACCAACACTAGCGAACGCACCCAAGCCTGACATTGCCAATCCCATCTTACTGATGCTACCAGCAATACCTAAGAATTTGTTATTAATTCCGTTGCCAAAATTACTTAACTTATTCTTCATGGCTACCATTTTGCGTTCTGTGTCTTTCGCACTATCGCCAGCCTTTTTCATTGGAGCGGTGAATTGGTCTTTAAGACTAAGTAATACATTAATACTTTTAGCCATTATTGCCCCTTTCTAAATCTTCCATATCCAATTCAAAGCACGCACAATAGAACGTGCGTTCTAATGGATCTAATGCAAGTAATGAGGATAATGTATGTCCTTTTTGCATATAATAGCGGAACATTGTTAGTTCCCTGTCCGCTCTTATTGCTTTTTACATCTTCAACAGGATTTGCAATACCATACATACCCAAGATAGCTTCGCCCAATGCAGTAATATCTTCCACGCTATCGTTTAGCACCTTATACACTACATCTGTAGGTTCAGCACATTCATATTTTGCCTGTAATTCTTTATTTTTAAACAAAGGAACGCAAGCATAGATGAGTTGTACCATTGCATCCATTATAGTTGATAGCGTTGCATCTTGCTTGATATCATCCATAATACGCAATACAGTTGGTAGTGGTTGATGAATTACAGTTAATTCACCACCTAAACCTTTTACATATACATCTTTAGATTGAAAACCCTCTTGCATATTGCGGTTAAGCAAATCTTCAAGTTGTAATTTAGCCATATATTATCCACCTCACATTAAAAGGAAAGGCGATGCATTAAGCACCGCCTACATATTAAAGAATTAAGTCAAGATAGTTGTAATCCGCAAATTTAAACGGATAACTTTCCTCTTGTACTTTTTGTTTTCAAAACCATGTGTTAATTCATCCAAAGTAACACCAGTTAGTTCGATACGTTCTGCACCATTTACATCTGGGTCTGTTAATTTAGATACGATTTTGATATCTGGTACACTACCATTTTTAATTTTGCCAGCAATCTTTTGTGCTACACGGCTATCGATTTTGTGAAGTACCAATGTACCAGCACCTTCAAAACCAACTAAGCGTTGATGAACACCCATTTCACCATTGATATCTACCGCTTCATATTTAAGGGAGATTTTAGCTTCAAAAGATTTTACGTTTGCGTATAATTCACCGTCAATCCGCACTTTGCCGAATTGACCGCGCAAGATTTGATTATGAATGTCTTTACTTGCCATACTTTACCCCCTTATTCCATAGTAATTTGGAAGGACAAATCTTCCATAGCATCCAAGATTTTAACTTTAGCAGCAATAAATACAGTAGACTTGAAGGACATTTCTTTAACTTTCGCTTCATCCCAATCTTCTGCTTCTGTTTTACCAACAGATAACCACGCTTGCCGTTGGTTTTCTACATCAACGAACGCATGATTGTCATACTCTGGATCTAAGATTTCACCATTAACTACTTTAGTTAAGGATTTGAAATAAGCATTTACAGAAGAAATAAACAAGTATTGGTTATCCAAGTGGTTTTTATACTTGCCTACATAGTACTTTTTTGAATGTAGAGTATAAATCTTCTTGAATTAAATCCATACTTTCAACAATGATGATTTTACGCATATCTTCTGTATCAGTAGATGTGAATGTAGTCAATGTATTGACACCACGGCCCACACGCACTACGTTATCTTCATCATCATTGATAAGAAGCAACCAGCCTTCATCAGTCCACTTATTTACATCTTTTTCTGCAGTAACATAAGAGTTATCAACATAATCTAAATCTTCCAATTCGTAGTATGTGATACTGCGGTTCATTGGTAAGTTAGCCAAAATGGATGTAATACGTGGTAAATAATCAGTCATTTTAACATTAGTACCAGCTGCTGCATCGGCTTCATGTACAAAATTACCTTTCATATTTACTACGTGTTTATCATCTGCAACTGCTACGTTAGCAACTACACATTTAACTTTGCGACCTTTAGAGATAACATTACGAGATTTTGTATAAGATACTAAATCTGTTTGCCATTCTGCTACTGTAGTACACGCCCAGTTGTACTTGATGCGGTCTAATACTTGTTTGATATCTGCAAATGCAGTTGTTTTAGATGGTACATGTAATACCACTACTTTATTTACATTCACATAGAAGCAACGCTTCAACAATTTAATTGTATCGGCATTGTATTTTTTATCGGTAATGTCTGCTTCAAATTTGAATACATCATAGCCAATTTCTGTTTGTTTATCATCTTTAACGATGATTAATGCAGTACCACGTTCGGAACGTAGCACGGCAGATACCGCCTTTTGCAAGAATACGATATCAATATTTGGTAAGCCAATCGCCATATTCTGCTCCTTTTACCCATTAAAAATAGCACCCATACCTGGTGGGTGCTATAACTATTCTTCCGTTGGCTCTTGCAACTCTCCGTTGACGGCCAATTTTTCCATGTAAGGTGCATCTGCTTCTGGTCTGTTTTGATAGATCGTTACATCAAAGTTAGTGATATATGACATATCAGCCTTATTGATTGTTTCGACTATATCAGATGCAGTAATACTAAATCCATCTGCTACGCTAACTGGCATTGCTAACATCTCACGCAAGCTTTCCCTTGCTTTAAGTAAGTTAAGATATCCAATCTCACGCTTTTCATTGAAGTAGTATATGTAGATATTAAGCGTATCACCTCTTAGGATTTCGCCTATATCTTCATTGTTAAAGTCTACAACCTCAATAAAAAATGATGGTCTAGTAAATCCCTCTGAAATATCTCTATCATTAACATCACAATTTAGCAGTTCTCTGCACTTTACTGTTAATGCTTTTACTATTTCAACTGCCGTTATCACTAGCCTAAACCTTTTTCATTAAGCATCTTATCAATGAATTCTTCCGCTAACCCTTGATATTCTGACGGAAAAGCTTTAGCAGTTTTACCCATGATGGCTTTACCTCTTACAAAGGCTTCCCCTGTGTTACCAACTATTAATTTAGGTTTCCCCTGTGCAGCATGACCTAGCATCACATGACCATGTTCAACTAACCATGCGTGCGGTGCGGTATTTTTAACACGCACTTGCCACTCATCCTTACCATACTTATACGCTCTATCACGTTTAAGGCCTTTAATAAGGTTCTTTGTGCCTTGCGTAGTACCGCTTTTATAGTTGTTTTTAGCATTGCTTTTCAGCTTATTGCCAGCACGTTGCAAGAAGTTCTTTGTATCTTTTGGAAAGTCTTTAGTTGCTAAGTCTAACAACTCTTGAGAAAACTCACTTAAACCTTCTGTTTCAATATCAACACTCATCAGATTACTACCTCTGTAAAGATTTCTAGTCGCTCTTTATTTAGGTATGGATCCATAACATACAAGATGTTATATTTCTGCCCCTCAATAATTAGCCACATATCTGGTTCAATATCGTTGCGCTACCTACACACAATTTTATGTGTAGTTCTAGCAAGTGTAGTTTCTGCCGTTCTACCACTTAATAGGCCGCCAGTCTGTGGAATAACACCACAATACATATTGCCTATAACTGTATCGACTATAGGATATTGCCCCAACTCATTCATAGTAGTTGATTTTCTGTTAGCGTGAATTTCTGCTTGATGTTGTAAAAGAGTGCTTAATCTACCTTTTCTATACATAATTTCACCTACAATAAGTTCATTGAATACTTATCTAAGATAGCCTGTGCCGTAGGGTTTACCACCGCATTTTCTACGGCAGTAAATGTACGATTATCGTAAAATTCGCCACATAAACTCAATACCGCAATAGGCATATCCTCATAATCATCAAGTGTAGTCTTATCAGCAATACCCATATATGTCATGCAATATGAAATTGCTGCAGATAATACCATGTCTAAGATAGGTTTAGTATCGGCTGTAACATCAACACGAATATAGTTCGATACAATATCAAGATTTAACTCACTAACTTTCATGTCTACTCCTCTGTTTCAGCCTTTTTGCTTTTGGTTTTAGCTTGTTCTACAGGCTCGATGTAACCAGCTTGTAATAGATCATTGATGATTACCTCATCTGTATACTCAACAATGCTATCAAGTGGGGCAGATACTACCCCACTATAACCAACTAACACCTTGTACTTCATGACTATTAAGCCATTGCTAATGTAGCAATACGTTGTTCGTCAACAATTTTGCCGTCAACTTCAACATAACCAGCTACACCAACTGCGTATTGAGTATAGAAGCGTTCTTGCAATACAGAGATTTCAGAGTTTTCACCGCTGATTTTTGTAGCATAACCTTTAAGGTCAGCGTAGATTGCAACTTTAGCTTTTTGTAGCAATTTTGGCATATTGTCAGATTCGTATACAGGACGGCCTAACAATGTGTAGCCATAACCATTTGTAAGGTCTTTATTCAACAAGTATTCGCCTTGTGAATTTTTCAATTTAGCACATGCTTTGAATGTTTCTGGGTTCATGATGAATACACCATTGCCACGATATTGTTGAGGTACTTTGAATTGAAGTTCAATCAAGTCATCAGCAGTAATTGCAGTTGCACTACCAGCAGTAACAATGTTTTTAGCTTGCAATAAGCCTTGGATTTTAGCAGTACCATTAATCATTTCGTTTTCTAAGAACACAACGATCGCTTCTGCTACTTTAGTTACAACGTAGTTTACGATATCGAAGCCAGCGTTATTGATTAAGGATTTAGATACTTTAGTCAATACACCTACTACGTTACCTTTCAATGTAACGGATTTAAATTTACTGCTAGTGCTTTCAAGTTCTTGGAACTCACCAACGTATGCACAAGTAGTTTTAGATGTAGATTCATCTTCAACTGCGAATACCAAATCACCTTTTACATCATAGAAGTCAGAGTTTTCAATGATAGGTGCTATACGTTTAACAGTGCCAATGATACGTTCAGCAATAGTGGATGGGATTACCACACCATTATCACCTTTAGTAAGGTTTACATCTGCACGTGTTTCAGTATCAGCGAATACAGTTTCACCGCTACGCAAGAAGTTAGCGAACGCACGTTCTTCCGCCATTGCCATTGCTTTTGCATCAGTTTTAGCTTGTGGTTCATCATCAGACACAGACATCATGGAGCGTTCTTCTTGTGCAAGCTTTAATGTTTTATCAATGTCTGCTACTTCTTTTTGTAGACCTTCGAATTTTGTTGTTTCTTCTTCATTAAGGGCACGAGTTTCTTCATCTGCCACTTTAACAAGGTTGTTCATTTCTTCAACCAAACCATTACGTTTTTTCAATAAGTTTTTTAAAATTCATGCTATCCTCTTTTTTCTTTGCATTAAAAAAGCACCCACATATGGTGGATGCTAAGCATTAAGTTCTTTTAAAATGTCATGATATTTCTGATTGCTGGTTTCTTCTTCATCATCAGTCTTACGTTCTTCAATATCATATTCCAATGCACCTGTTGCAGTTTCGTTAGATCTACATTCTAATAAATCTTCACCTTCATCTGCTCGTACATTAATAGATGTTGCAATATATGCTGGGTTCACAGATAAAATACTAACTTCACTTACATCAATAGACTTTAATGTGCGTACTTCTGGCATATTTTCTTGTTTATCCCATTCATCTTCTAGTTTTCTAAAACCAAAAGACCAGCCTTTAAGTTGTCTATTTTCTGCAAGTTGTACTACTTCCGCATCAGATACAATAGCTTTTGCGTATAACCCAATGCTATCTTCTCTTAATTCTAGGGAGCCGTCTTGTTGGTCTCCCAATTTTTCTGCGGTGGTTGAAGCGTAACTCTACATTATTATTACGTTGTAATGCAGAATTAAACGCACCACTTTGTACTTTTTCTAAGAAATTACCCCTTACATCACGAATAGGTTTACTTAAACGCTCTGTAACATTTACATAACCCTCAATCGTAACTGCACCATTACGGACTTCAATTTTCATCATTTTTCACCCCCTTTCACAGATTTTAGTGTAGTTAAATCACCAAGTACACCAGTATTTGGTGTGTACACTTTCTTCGTTTGTGGATAATAGAATACGTTCGCAAGGTTCATGCTTACGAAGTCAATACCCATAGGGGATAAATCTTCACGTTGACGAATTTCATCCACGTTAATCCAGTTACTATCAATGCAGTCTTGTATGCATTAAAGCGTGTGAGCATATCTGCTTTTAATAGATCATTCATATCTAAGCTAAAATACAGATTACCCTTTTCAGTTTCAAGCAACATTGCACGATTGATAGCTTCAACAAAGCAATTTACGATTGGCATAATCGTAGTTTTAACAAAAATATTAAATGCTTTTTCATCTGTAAATGTTTTGTCAGTAAAACCAAACAATTTATAAATTAAGTCAGCGTTTGTTTGTTTGCTTTCGTTGAGTTGGTTCTCTACGGCAGTACTATCAGCACTTTCAAATGTAATACCCTTATTAAGTACAATTACATCGCTAGTACCAAGCTTAGCCGTCATCATTCGCCATGCTTTTTTGAGTGCTTCAAGTGCTTTGACCGTCAATCTCCCCTCAGATTTAAGGAAGCCTTTACGCACACCCTTACTGATTACACCATTTTCATATACAAGTGCATTGTACATACTAGAAATCTGTGTAGCGTTATCGTCTAACAACCCTCTACCATGCACCCCATCGTTGCTATTTCTAACCGCACGCATGATATTAAAGTTATCGTAGTAGTTCCCATCTACTAGAAATAACACAGTCCTATCAATTAGCTTGCCGTTATCAAGCACACTTACACGATATTTAGGCAGATATTGTAATGATGTAGCATTGTTACCATCTTTACCGATGTAACAATAACAAGCACCTTCCATGATTAGATCATTAATCATAGCTTGCTTAGTTTCAAACGCACCTAGTATAGAATTTGTTTCAATGTTCAATAGTTTTGTACGTTCATCATCTGTGATTTCTGTAATAGTATTACCGTCTCGTCTATATAACTTAATAGGAATACCAGCAATAATACCACTAATTAAAAATAACGCACTTGCTACCGCTGGCACGCTTAACGCTTGCTTACGTGTTACATTCGTAGATGCATCAAAGCTAGGAAGTCCTAAATCTACATCATCAGCCGTATCAATGAATGAATTTTCACTAACTACGGCTTCTTCTCTGACCTCTAAACCAAAGATATTTTTAATTAATCCCAATATTTCACCCCCTTTCTACATTTGTACAACCCAATCAAGGGTACTATTAAGCATATAATTTTGATGCAATAGGTACATTGCATTGATACCAGCTACTACCATATCAACCTTTCCTCGTGATTTTTTCTTGTTTACATACCTATTCATGTTAGTATCGTACACACATCGTGAGTTTTCAAAGTTGATTTCTAGTAATTTGTTACCTTTTTCATATACTAAATTGCAATCGGCTACCAATTCTGCAATCCACTTAGTCGCTGGATGTAATACACTAGAATGTTGTTTAATTTCAACCATTGTATATCCAGCATCTTCTAGCTTTTGTGCAGTTGATAAGGCATTATACCTATCATAGCCAATACCCATTACAGTAACCCCATATTTGGCTTCTATTTGCATTATGTAGCGTTCAATAGCACCATAATCTACAGTACGATTGCCACATGCTAAGCAATAACCAGCGTTGATAAAATCACGATATGGAATACGTTCAATTTTGATTTCTCGTCTATTCTATCTTCTGGTACAAAGGCTACCGCATCAAGATAAACCTTTTCTGTTTCTTCATCAAAGCCACCATAGATACGGCACAGTTATCTGTAGTCATAGCCAAGTCAACACCAAGGAACACTTCACGGCCACTCCAGTCGATATTATCTATAGCACCTTTCTGTAAATCGGCTACATTTACAAAGCTTTCGCTACCAGCACCGCTATAAATGATATTGCAATGTTTAGTAATGAAGTTTTCACGCTTACTTTCAATTTCAATGGCTACTTGCCGTTTAGATTTCAAGTCATCCATGATTTCTTCCATCTCAATAGCAAGTGGATTGCTTTGTTCTAGTACTTCATCATTAGTGGCCCATCCTTTGGTATCATCTGGTTCATATAACAAGGCGAACACCTTATCATCATCTACTGCACCATTTAATACACGCTTTGCATAGTCCACTTCATCTTCAAATGGATTGTTAAGTGTAGGATACTTAGTTGAAATAATGAAGCCTAGCTTGTTCAAGATAGTTAATTGCCCTGACCTCATCGCTTCAATAGCGTATGTATTAGGCAGTGCACCAGTTTCATCCACTAGAAATACACTTGGCAATTTACCGTCAAGGCGCCCTGTTGAATAGTTAAGCGGAATATATCTATTGTCCGTAATGTTGCAATGTATATAATCACGTAACATTTTAAATTTTTTCCTTACCATTCATCTTACCTAACATGGCAGGACTGCTACGCAATATTTCTTCTATAGCTGTTTTGATTTCACGTGATAATGAACCGTCTGGCGCTACAGAATAGAACTTTGAAAACTTAGGCTCCATGAAAAATAGCAAAATAAAAAGAATAGCAATTATAAATGTCTTGCCATTCTTTCTGCATATCTCAAGTATTGCGTCTTCATATCGTCTTTTGTCTTTATTATTACGTTCAACTGTACATAATATTGCAGTTATAAAGAACCATTGGAACCCTGCCATAGCATCATATACTGTGATATTCGCCTTTAATCCTTTAGGCATTATTAATAATTTTAGCAATTCTCCAATAGTTCGTACCTTATTATCATCAATAATGTACTGTCTATCCTTATTATTTGCAATGTTTAGGAACTCTTTCACTTGTAGTTTTACATACTTTGGTGCATTGATTGTCCCTTTTGCAACGTCCATTGCGTATCGATATGCAGGATGTTTTTATCCACTCAATACACCCCCTTGCAGCACGTTTAGCAATGGATCTTGTTCCTCTTCTTTTGATTTGCTACAAGTACTCCAAGCTTTGCCCTAGATTGTGGAGATAGACACAATTCATCACATAATTTTAAATATGTCCTCACCAGCTTTTCTTGTGTTGCTACAAATTCTCTGTCAATTGCAAGTGTTGGCCTTTTGGCCACACGCTTATTTGCAGTATGTAACATATCAATAGCCACGCTCGCTTGAATGATTGTTTGTGTATCTAATCTGCTTAATACTTTCGCCTGCCTTAATGCATCAACAATAAAGTGAAATGCTTCTAGTTGTGTTTTAGTTAGGTAGCTTGGCGGTTCTATTTCCGCATCATCAATAAATGCATTTTCTACAGCAATGCGTTTTTTCTTTTTCTGCCTTTGTTAAATGCTTCTTTGTAGTCCTTGCTGATACAGCTTTTCTCATGTGTCCACCTCCTTTCCTCTGCCTTGCAGCATCCTTGTATAGTCCCTATATAAATAAATATATATTCACGTGCGCACGCATGTCCCATTAGGAAAATTGTGTAAATTGTGGTGAGCAGTACGGTCTTGGACCTTTTCGCAAAAATTTTATTTTATGGTAGGGGGTACTAATTATTTTTTAAGTACTCCCTCTTATATTCTCCATGGTCCGCTTTGTAGTGATGCATCTTGCATAATGTAATCAAGTTCTTTTCATCAGTACGCTTCTTCCACGCTTCATGTAATGGCTCAATGTGATGAACATCTAAGCGTTGCCCTACACTAATATAATTATCTTCATGCAAACATAATCTACATAAATGTTTATCACGATCTAATATATCTCGTCTGCAGTCTTGCCATTCAACACTGCTTCTGAACTTCCGTTCTTTCCTTCTGCTATCAGATGCATTTGCATGCTCCTGCTTGTAGTTGCGCTTTGGCTTATGTGGACATTCGCCTTCATGTATTCCTCCACAATAGCTACATGCTTTTAGCATTGCATCACCTCTACTTTAATACCATATTGCTATTACGCTTTAACTTACCATGTGTTCTTCTGCATACTCCACAATTCGTTTTTCTTGCATCATTAGTTGTAATGTAGCTTTGACATATTCCTTCATATTCAATTGTGTCTGCAGTACAGATACCATATTTATTATTAAGGCATCTATCCCTATTACAACTTATTCTAGTCATACATCATATCCCATTGCTCTACGATTAATTGCATATACTTCATCATATGTAATACCTTCACGCTCTGCTACTTTGTTTAAGCAATCATCTTTAGTTGGATATTGGCCACTATGTGTATTGATATGGCATTGTGTACAGAGTTGTATTAAGTTCTCCTTAATATCTCCACCGCCACTACCACGTGTATTAATATGATGTGGTTCTATATTCGTTCTTTGTCCGCATATTTCACAATATGGCTTGCGAACTTCTTGTATCGTTTTCTTGGATGTAATTCTTTTATGCTTCATCAAATACCCCTTATAAACTAAAAGGACCGCATCATACTGTGTTGTGCGACCTGTGTATGATGTAGTCCTTAATAGTGTGTAGTTTTTCTAGGAGGCTTGTTGAAAGTGTTCTCTTCATCCATGCCCACGTATAGTATCCCATAAATTGATAGTCAAATACTATCAACCTTTTTTAAAAATTACTTCAAAATTTCTAATTGCACGCTTATGCAGATTGTGAATGTTTTGCACCGAACACCCTATTAATTCTGCTACCTTTTCCCATGTGTAACAATTAATGTATCTATCAATCAGTACCGCCTTTTGCTTGGCACTAGATATTGCATTGATAAGAAATCTTGCTCTTTCCCTTTCTCTTAGGTAACCGCTCCACTCCCTCATCAGTTCATTTGATAGTGCATCAATATTTGCTATCTTATCTTCAAATGTGATTGGTTGCCCTCCGCTTACAATGTCTTTGCTATAGTCTAGTGCTTGCAAATACATTATATCTTGTTGCAGCCTTAATACTTCTCTTTCCTTACATTTGATATTCAAATCAGTATCACGTATCTGATTTAAATATTCCCTTCCTGTCATCGGCTATTATCTCCCTGTTCCTTTAATTTATCGGTCCATTCTTTCCATGTATATATTGGTATACCTTTTGCTATTGCAAATGACCATTCACCAATGCAGCCTTTAGATGTTTCCCAGTCTCCACATAATACTAAGGCATCACATTTATTTAGCATGTCCAAACATATTTTTAACCCTTTGGAATACTGTGTATCAAAGTACAACATGCTGAAATTGTGAAGAGGTGATAGATATGTGTTGTTCTTATCTAGCATTACTAAGTTTTCCATAATTGTATCAATGGAATACTTATTAGCTTTATCTCCACCAAATGGATGCGCTACATAAATTAATTGGTTTTTAATCATTCTCTTCCCCTTCTTGTACTAGATCATTGATGTGAAATGTTTCACCCTCAACCGCATCAGCTTCCAATTCTTCTTCCCATAGTTTCCCCTGCGCTCTTGTACCTCTTACAAATAATTCTATTTCTTCCACTAATGGAATTAGTTTGTCTTGTGTTTCCTCTTCTACTGGAAGCCATGAAGTGCTAATTGTACATTCATCACCTTTTTTGTTAGTAATTAAAAGCACATATTTTACTTCTGTAATAACTCTAGGCATTTGTTTATGCCATTTAAAGCTAATGGATTTAATCTTCATCCACTCTTCTTCAAATAGCTTAAACACTTTAAACACTTCAAATACTAATGCTCTTGCATTTACATATGGTTCTAATATCTCTGGTCTGAAATCGTCCTCCGTACTTAATTGATATGTTTCAGTAATACCAGCATTATTTGCTTTCTCATACTTTACTTTCTTTTTATCCCCAAACCCAATGCTTAGTATCCTCATTTTTGTTTTCCTTTCCTACAGCTTGCTCTTCGAAGTTCAAATCTTTGTTTTTCTTCACATTCCCAATCACCGCATATTACCTTACGTGTATCATTTGTATAGAACTTCTTTCCACACTGTATACAGTATCTTGTGTATTTAAATTCTTTCTCTAATCGTTCAAGGCGCTCTAGCTCTATTTGTTCCTTTGTCTTTCTAGGCTTTACTGGTTTGCCTACTCTACAATCTGGACACCATGTGCTATGACTATCTGGTGTAAATAACCTATCACATCTATGACACTTTCTTTGCATTTCTTATCCTCCTAGCTTATTTTTTCTTCTTTTTCACGTTCTTTTCTTGAGTGTTCTCTATACCATTTCCTAACTAAATCCCATTCTTCTTCTTCACATGGTTGTACACACTCTTTGATAATATATTTCTTTATCTTACTTGTATTCACTTCTATAACTTGGTTCGTTTCACCCCACCTATTACAAATAGTTAGCCAGTTTATTTTCCCTATGTGATCATTAACAATTGGCTTTAATGATTTAAAAGGTTTCTTGTACATAGCTAATTCATGTTTTCCATATATCTGTGTCCAACCACTTACTTTATTATCATCAGCCATGGTTATATTTAGCCTTACCCATAAATCTAACTTCATTTATTAGTCCCTCACAGTACAGCTATATCCTTTTAGTTTTCTCATTCTGTGTCTAATGGTTCTTACATTATCTCTAATGTATTTACACGCATCATTCTGTATGTTCTTTTTGCTCGTTGTATTTATCTAACTGCACTCTCCATTGAATGTAGCTTTCACATTTACTGTGGCACCCTACTTCTCTAAATTGGCACTCCCTGCATGGTGTTTTCATAATAACTCCTTGCCCATTGATTAAATACTTTGTTCCCCTTTAATGTATCTCTTCGTATTCTTGCTTTTTTTATCAATGCATCAGATGATAAAAATACATAACCCCAATGTGGGATGAACACTTTTCTAACTTCCTTTGACCGTCCTTTACAATATGATCATGTGCTTTTATTAGGTTTCTAAATCTATCATTCATGCTCATATCCCTCTAATTTATTGCCTACTACTTTAACTTTCCCATTATTCAATACAAATGCTAAGTCAAAATCTAATACCGCATCATGTTGTGTTGTGTCCTGCTGGTTGATTGCCTTGCATCTCCATTGGTATTTATCCACGCTGTAATATACTTCCCCTACCATTGGTGTATCTTGTATTGATTTACAATCAAACTCTATATGGTCCTTTTCGTATATTCTTTGCCCTGTATTGTCTTTTGCTTCACTTCCTCTACATAGTGTTCCGTCCTCAATTGGTACCCATGCATAGGTATCATTTTCTACTGCTAATAGTCTTATTTGTGAGTAGCTTTGTTTTATTTCATCACTACTTACCCATTCTGACCTATTCACGTTCTTTCGTAGGCCTTTATATACTAATGGCTTCATGCTACCTCCTCACACACTGCATTGATGCCCAACTTCTTTAACAACTCTGTATCATCAATCTTCCCTTTTGTGTCCAACGTGTAGATGCTTTACACTCCAATCTTCCGTCTGTAGTCATGTATGTGTGTGTCTTTGTTTTGTGTACCCCTTTGCGCATTAAATCACTATACAAAATCCATTGGCCGTTTACGCTTCGTTGGATGTGTGCATCATGTAGTATCTTGTTCAAAGCTTTAGCACTTAATCCATAGTCTGCAGCAATCTGTGTTACTGTCATTGCATTTGTACTGCTTAAAATTTTGTCCACATAATCAACCTTTGGCTCATATTCTGCTATTTGTTGTTTCTGTTGCTCAATAATAGCCTTTGATTGGTTATGTGCTTCTACTTCGTCTGCGTATAATCTCAATGCTTCTGGTAGTGTCTTTGGAATATGTAGATCATAGCTTCCTGTTTTTCTAATTTGTGGCAGTACTTCGCTAGTTACCCAGCGTTTGAATTTCTTCGCACTTGGCATCTTTGATTTCAATATCAAGGAATATAGCCCAGACTCATTGATTAAATATGTTTCCCTCTTTTTGGCCTGTGTCGGCAATTTGCCAACGCAGCTTATCTTCTTCATCAATATGTTTTCTGATTGCATCTGCAGTATCTTTATATCCAAGTGCAGTTGCTACGCTCTTGGCCACAAAGTACACTTCATTTTCAATAATGATAGTTCTTAGTTCCCCAAACTCATTACTGTTAAATAGTGTTGTTACATGGTTCATAACTTCGCCCCCTAGTTTTAGGTAAGGGCGGATATACCGCCCACCTATTTTATTTGCTTACCGCATCAAGTCTTGCTGTTAATTCTGCAATTTGTGCTTTCATAGCTTCAATTTCTCCGTCACGTTTAGCTTGTGGTTCATATTCACTATGTTTACCAAATTTGAAAGATGCGCTTACGTTGTACATGTTTTCACTGCCAAATGTACCTGCAATGCCAAGCAATACTTTTTCATTTGGTCTGTAGTATGCACCTAATGCCACCGCATTGGCATTTTTATAGTGGCCATATGCTACAGATGTGCTAAATTTATCATCTTTGTTAAATTCCATTGGATGTAGTCCAGCTAATGCAGCTGCACTTGCACCCACTTTATTAATTCGTCCGTCCAATTGCTTAATGTCTGCTTTTAAATTTGTTAATGTATTGCTTTGCTTGATGTTCTAGCTTATCAATGCGCTCTTCATGATTTTTCAATACACGATCATTAGCCTTGATAGCATTTTATTATTTGCAATGTCCGCATCATGTTGTGCAATACGTTGTGTGTTATTTTTAATTGCATCCTTATGATTTGCTAGTGTGTTATGTACTGCAGTATTGAATTGTTGTTGTGCATCTAGTGCTTTATCAATATCTTCACCCATTGTATTAATGGCATCATATGCAGCATGTAGCTGTGAACCATTTACTGCATCAGTGGAAGATGCATCCACTCTGCCTGCTGCAACATTCTGTACTTGGCGAACATAGTTTTTACTCCGCCAAAGCCTGCACGCTGTTTACTGCCTACGCTTACTACTGATGTTGCATCTGTACCTGCAAATACATATGTTGTATTGTTTACCATTGCTTGCAGTTGATTAACTGCATTGTCTGTTACACTATTTGTTCCTAGTGCAACGCTATTTGGCTTATCAGCCACAATATTATTGCCAATGCCTACCGCATCAATTGAAGTTACTTCTGCATGAGTGCCTAGCGCCATTGCTCCTTGGCCCCCTACTTTGCTATTTGCACCAATCACAGTTTGCTCTTGGCTATTATCTACGCTTGTATTGTTGTAGCCAATGAATGTGCTTTGTCCTGCGTTGATAGTGCCATTGTTTGCACCAATGATTACATTGTTATCACCCACTACATTATTATTTCTTCCCAACACAATTGTGCTTGTACCGCTTACTGTTGTATTAACTCCAAGTGCTGCACTGTTATAACCTGTTACTGTTGGTTGTGTTGTATTTGGCTCTGTAGGTCCTACAACTAGATCACTTGCATATGCACCATTAACTACTGCGCTTAATACCATTACTGCTAACATTACTTTTTTCATTGTTTTCTACCTCGTTTTGTTTTAATTCCTAATTTTTTACAAATATTTCTAATTAAGCTTTGACTTACTTCTAATTCTTCTGCTATTTGCCTTTGGCTTAGTCCTTTGTCAATCAGTGGTTGTAACACATCTGCATTTATTTGTTCCTTTAATCCCAATACTTTTAATGCATTTCGCTTATCCATTGCACCGTATACTACCGCACCTAGTGCCAGCCAATTTATGCAATTCATCGGTACACCTGCCATGCTTGTGCTTTGCATGTCGTTCCCTCCTATTTTGCATAAACCTTTGTAGGACTATATGCAGGGCAATCTTCACATTCTTCTTTTTCAGCCAATGTAAAGTGCCTGCTGTTTTGCCTTTGAATACTTTAATTGATGTTTTCCCTTTGGGGCATGATGTTTTTTCACCCATAGCGCCCCGCTTTTTGCTGGCCCAAATGAGTTGCTACATATCTTTCTTGGTCTACCTCTTCGCATTTATTCCCTCCTAGAATGGAATAGGTTCATCATCATCTACAAACCCATTTTCAAAATTGCTTGGTGTACTTTCATTCTCTTTCAAGCCATATGTAAGGACTTTGGCCACAATCTCTGTAATGTATCTTTTCCCTCCGTCTTTTTCATATGATCTAGTTCTTAGTTCACCATTTACTGATACAAAATCACCTTTTTTAATCCACTGTATTTTTCCGCATCAACCCAGCATACAATGTTGTGATATTGTGTACTCTGTTGCTCATTCACATATTTATTTGTTGCCATTCTAAATGTGAGTACTGGCTTTCCTGTTTTTGTGTATCGTAGTTCTGCATCTGCCACTACGTTACCGCTCAAAAATACTTCATTTACGTTTATCATTTATTTCTTCCTCCCATTTCTCACATTCTTTACTAATTACGCATAACGACATTATTGCTACTCTAGCATTGCCCCTATCACAATTCCTATCCCTAGTAGTGCCATGTTTTACCTCCTCAATTCTTATCAATCTATAAAATCTGTAAGGATACCCTTCATCAGATACAGCTTCAACTACACTGTCTGTTTCCACGTAATAGCCTTTTGGCGGTTGGATGTAATCTCTCCATTCGCTCGGCTTCAATATTTCTGTTTTTACTTTTGGTTTTTCTAAATTCTTGCTACTGTTCCACCTGCGCTTAAATGCATCTTCTTTATCTGAATAACATGCACTCCGTTTTCTTTTTACAAAGTAGCTTGCCAATCTTACTGCATCTTCTGCTCTTCCTTGATATAGCATCAACTTATGCATGCCATGTGGCCAAAGTTCATTCAGTTCATCTGAATATAGTTCTGCATTATTGATGATCATGTGGAAATGTATTCTTGTTTTCCCCTCCGCTATGTAAATATATTTCAATTCTTTATCCAGTTTTTTATATCTACGTTTAAGCCGTCTTATAAAATTCTGAATATCTTTCTTTGCATCTTCCCATGTAGCAGGCTGTTCTTTATATGTGAGTGTGATGTAACAATCATTTGTAGTGAAGTTATTATCAATCAACATGCGCAGCATTGCTTCAGCTTGTTTTTCATTTTGCTTTTTCTGTGCTTCTGGTGTGATGCTTTTCTTTTTTACACGCTTGCCATTCTTTCTATAGGTTCTTGATGTGTGATAATCAAGTACCTCTATCATATTTTTAGATATGACCTTCTTACGCTTCCTCATCGTAATTACTCCCCATGGTTGATTTGTTAATATGTTATATCTAGTTAATAAGAAAAGCCTTGAAATAAGCTTTTCTCTAGTCTTTCATGCCCATGTGTGATATAATTACGTTAGGTTTGGTGCGTAATTACGTGCTTGATTAGGCTACTTTAATTAGTGGCCTTTTTCTTTTTGCCTAGGATAATTGCAATGCATGTCACCTTGTTCAATCTCTAAATATTGGCATGCATCGCAATGTTCCATACATATAATTCCTTTAGCCTGTCTACAGTGTATGTAGGCATGGCTTTTTTTATTGCACTCATCACATATGCTGCAGTGTTTACTCATTATTCATCACCGCATCAAGCAGTATTTCTCTTGCCCTTAATGCAAGATATACTTTGTTTTCTTTAATTGGGCCTTTACCTGTTATGCGTAATACATATTCCCCTGTTTTTTCGCTTAATAAAAATAGCGCATCCATTAGCAAGAATAGTAAAATCTAAACTTGTGCTTTTATTGCTTACACTAATTGATGTAATTCGTTCCTTTAAAACTTGCATTTCTTCATCATCAAACATTAAATATGTTTTTAGTAGATCTAGTGCTTTTTCTTTTTTGTCTTTCATGTTTTATCACCTCCTTAACCCTGCCTAACATCCAAATTGTGATGCCAGTTGTTAGTGTTAATACTATATTGATTAATATTTGCCAGCCTTCTGCTTGCTCAATTCCTCCATATAGTCCTAATCCCAATATTCCCAAGCACCATTGCACGGTTGTTATTAGATTTATAATGTTCATCTTTTATGCCCCCTTTAGCCACTTCAAGTGCTGCCCTTTCATCCATGCTTCAAATTTTTCTACATGTACCAGCGTTTGTTGTGGCCCTAGTTGCATACAGATTTCATTAAATCTACCTTCATTGCGGATCATATCTATTCTTCTATAGATATACATCTTGCTCCGTCCCCATATCTTAGCTAGTGTGCTAATAGGCACGTATTTTGGTTGAACACTTTCCATTACTACTCCTTATCTTTCATTTTTTTCTTCAAGAACTTTAAGTATGTTCAATACATTACTTTCACTTAACCCACCATTTATATTAAAAATCGGTTTTGGTTGTTCGTATTTTTTGCTAACTTATTCAGTTTCTTTAGCTTTTTGATTGCTTCATCTAATTCAGTTGTATCTACTTTAATTTTCACTGTGTATTCTTTTACACTTTTAATATTTATTTGCTTTCCTTCTTCTAACTTATTTTCCACATGTTTTTGTAATGGATTTTTCAATTTTATTTCCCCTCTTTCAATTTCTATCACTCATGCTATACTCATCTTAAAAGGAGGTGAGTATATGAAAATCGACTTTTCAAAAATCGATGCAATTGCTCGTGCTCATGCACTAACAATCCAAACTGGTAATGATGTTCCTAGCGCTATTACGGATGCAATCGTTGAAGCACTAAAGGAATATCACAAACAACTTAATAAAAATTAATCATTTAGAGTGTTCTACTTGTTGTGGAGCACTCTTTTCTTCTAAGTGTTCGTATAACTCAATGTATGGAACAATATATGGATCTGTATAACTTGTTTCATTCATTGCCATATCTAATCTTTTTAAAATTACTTGGTGTAACTTTTCTTTAATATCTTTCATTTGATTTCACCTCTTTGTTTAGTTTTCTCATTTTTGAGACTTTTCAGCTAAAAAAATAGAGTAAGCTTCCGCATCAGTTAATGAAAGCACATCTTTGATTCGTAATGCTTCTTCTATTGTGAAACTATTTCCATCTTTTTTCAAGTCTACGATAAAATGTGCTTCTATCAATACTTACTTTATCTGAAAATTCTACAATACTATACCCACAATCTAATATTTTTCTTTTTTAAAGCTTGTACATTCAAATATATCACCTCCCTTTTTGTCTCATTTTTGAGATTAATTAAAGTATAGTACTTTTTTATTTTGACTCGTCAACATATATTTTCTCATTTATGAAACATTTTAAACTTTTTAAAATTATTTGTTGCAAATTTGATACACTTGTAATATACTTGTCTCAAAGGAGACGAAGTTATGACTGAACAAATATATGAACGAATAAAACGTTTACGCAAACAAAATAAATTATCTGTCGATGAGATTGTAAAAATTAAATATTTCTCGTGCAACATATTATCGCTATGAAAGTAATGAAATAGAGAAATTGCCTTTGACTATACTTGAGCCACTTGCAAAAATATTAAATACTACTCCTGCATATTTAATGGGCTGGCAAGAACCACATCAAGAAAATAAATCTATTACATCCAATCAAACAGAAGGTTACTATTTAGATGCAGAAACTGCAGAATATGCGGAAATGCTCCGCACTCGTCCAGAAATGCGTATGTTATTCTCTGCATCACGTGGCATTTCAAAGGAGGATATGGAGAAAGCAGTTGAATATATAGAATTACTCAAACTTAAACACAAATAAACTTATAATGGGGGATGTTAGATAGTGGTTGTTAATATTATTGAGTGTGATATTCCGAATGTTAAGGCTGTTTCATCTGTTGGGGAAGATGAAGGTGTACACAATATTTATATTCGCAAGAATATGTCATTTGAAGATATGCGTAATGAAGTAAAGCACGAATTACTGCATATCCTTAATGATGATTTTCATATAGATCATCATGTCAATTTAATTGAACATATGGTAAGGCGGAAAGAACTTACTGATGAATTACTTGAAGAAATAGATTTCTATCACCATATATTATGATGCTAAGGGGATATAATTGAAAAAGTTGATTTCATTAATACGAAAATATATTTTATATGCAAAGCATTTAGCTAGTACTAATGCTAAGAATTTTGAACGGTTTAAAAAAGTTGGATGCATACATATATTGCTTATAAATCCAATGAGTCTAAATTTAGTCCAACCTATCTCCCCAAATACGAACAGGGACAAATTATATTTGTTGATTTTGGATGTGGCATCAGACACGAATTTAGTTATCCGCATTATGCCATTGTCTTAAATACTAAGGATAGGAAGAAAAATGATTTGCTTACTGTTGTCCCTTTAACCTCCAAAAGGAAAAACATAATACCCTCAAAGAATGGGAACATGAAATTTCCTACCCTATCAAAAATTTATTGATTGATAAAGTCCTTTCTGATTTCAATCTTTATGGTGATAAATATGTTCATCTTCGTGATAAGGTTATTGCATTTGCTAAAAATTCTTCATCACTAAGTAAGAATGAGTATGCCAAGCGTTATTCAGCACTTGTTGATGCTGGTGTAAAATCTACTCTAGCAATAAAGATGTTATGGACTTTGCAGAAAAAAAAATGGCTAAAGGCACTATTGTAGAATTAAATCAGATCAAGACTATTAGCAAATCAAGAATAATATTCCCTGTTAAAAATCTCATGCTTTATATGATATAAAAAAATACATCCAGCCGATTTAATAAGTATTCATTATGCCTTAATGTCCCATATCATTTTAGGCAAGGAATATATTGACAACCAATAGTCGTGAACGTATAATTAAAGTACAAATTGGGCTATGAATCCCAAAACTAACTTTATATTATCCTTTTGGATAAAAAGAAAAGCGTTCCTTATTGGAGCGCTTTTTTGTTATCTTTATATAAAAAATACCCCTACCCTGCACTAACAGAGTAAGGGGTTATGATACACCTAAAGAGGTATACCACTTTAGCTTTCTTTATTATACCATACCTCTTAGGCTTCTTTACTATACTATTTTTTCCTAGGAGGTTTTTATGTGGGTTGAAACTATAACCACTAAAGCTGGTATTACTAAATATAAATTTCAAGAACGCTATACAGATGTATATAGTGGTAAAACAAAAAAGAGTATCTGTTACTTATACCAGCAATAGCAGACAAGCCTATAAAATGGCGCAAGCTGAATTACAGAAAAAAATTGACTTGGCCACTAATACAGATATTGCCAAAGATATGACATTAAATGATGTTATATCTGAATATTTAGAGTCAAAGCGTGCGTTTAGAAAATCATCTACTCAATATAGTATGGATAATTTACATAAGCAAGTAATTAAATGGTTCCCTACTGATATATTATTATCTAAGTTATCCCCTTACATTATTCAAAGTACCTTTGATAAATTCGCTTGCCAATATTCATATAACTATACTAAGCTTGCTCTTAGTCTTATTAGGCAATCATTGAAGTATGCAAGGCGCATGGAGTATATTCGTGATATTTCATTCTTAGATAATATTGAACTACAAAAGCCTGTGGCTAATGTAGATCATGTTAAAAAGCAGCGTTCTAAATTCCTAACTAAAGACGAACTAAAAGATTTGCTTACACAATTAGATAAAATTAATCATCATGTGTCCCTCTTATGTGAATTTCAATCTTTAACTGGTCTTAGGTTTGGTGAAATGGTTGCCCTTCGCACTCAAGACTATGATGTTGCAAATTCTGAAATAGATATAAACGCTACTTTGTCTAATCGTGGTAGCTTTGCAGATGCATCTATGCGTTTACCCCCAAAGAATGTTCATTCTATCCGTAAAGTAAAGCTAGATGCTAGGGCAGTACAAATCATCAATCATTTTATTACTGCAAATCAAGCAAGGCGCTTATGGAAGTCAAAGTTTGTTGACCTAGGATATATATTTGTAACAGACGGTGGCTTGCCATATGATCTACACTATGTAAATAGGACTATAAAAAAACTTGGTTTTCATAAACCAGTAAGTACACATACATTTAGACATACTCATATATCTATTCTTGCAGAGTCCAATGTTCCTTTAAAAGCAATTATAGAACGTGTTGGTCACAATGAGCCACGTACTACACTTGCTATATATACTCATGTAACAGATGAAATGAAGCAGGAAGTAAATGCAGCAATTACTAATATGGGTAAAGTACTTGCAAATAAATAAAAATGAGCCACCGCATCATGTGCAGTGGCTTTTTTCAACCCCCTCATATAAAAGGGGCAAATATTTGTTTTTAAAAGGGGCAATAAAGGGGCAAATTGTTGTTACAATGCGTTACAATTTGTTACTCTATATCTATCAAATATCCTTGTAATTACTTTATCTGTTACAGTTTGTTACAATTCGTTAAAATCTGTTAATCAGTAAGTAGAAATGGTGCGGTTGGAGGGACTTGAACCCTCACGAGCGTACGCTCACCACCCCCTCAAGATGGCGTGTCTGCCATTCCACCACAACCGCATGGAATACAAATGGTGCCTCAGGACAGAATCGAACTGTCGACACACGGATTTTCAGTCCGTTGCTCTACCAACTGAGCTACCGAGGCACGTTTTTTGTAAAAAAAAATGGCGACCCCGATCAGATTTGAACTGACGATCTTCGCCGTGACAGGGCGACATGTTAACCGCTACACCACGGGGCCGCGTATCAACTCTCGTTGACTACTCGTATATATTAACATGAGGTAACCTACTAATGCAAGTACTTTTTTCTAATTTTTTGATGAATTTTTCCAAAATATATGAAATTAGGAACTATCTATTAAAAAATCATTTGGATTTACCATTTATATTTCAAATGCTCATTTATACCAATAATTTCAGAAATAAACCTATAAAATAAAATTGGTATCCACCTATTTTAAATAATAGATAGATACCAATTCATTAAGATTTAATTTTAAGAACTATAAACCACCATAATTAATACGATATACTAATTATAAATGATCCCAAGGACCGTCACGCAAGTCTTGTTCCCAATAATACTCAACCTTCATATCACTGCGTTTAACCTTATCAAACATCTTAGAACGTGCCGAAGTCATCACATTTTCACTATGTTTACCACCAAAGTACGCATATCTAGACTTACCTAAGGTATACATAACAGATACATAAGGTTCTATAGAACTAATATTACTTTTACCAATTCCTAAGTCTACAGAGATATGAGGCGTCACATTCATTTTAGCGCCTACCTTTAGCCCATGTATGGATTGCCACTTATGTTGGTCAATATAGAACATCTCTGTTGGATGTTCTCCTGGTGCTTTTTTGTTTTCCAATGATATCCTTCCACATAACTAGATAGCCAACGAGCATTCTTATAATCTCGTGTATACCGTATATCAAAGCCATCTAATACATGTTCATAAGAATATCGGGGTGTTCTACGAATACCATCAGGTGCTGTACTAAAGCTATCATGGAAATCTATTGCCCGTGGTACTTGACGCAAAGGTGTGTTAAAGTCATAAGGCCCCACCTTTTTTTTCTGATAGTCCATGGTATACATTGACACTAATCGTATTTAGACCAGCTACATATTCTAATCCTGCACTAACACGAGAAAATTTATCCTTAAAAGCATAATCATAGAATACATTGGCACCGATGTAGGCATGATTATGTGTACTAAGACGACGATAGCCAATACCAGCAGTACCGACAACACCAAGAGTATCATGTTCTACTACTTCACCTTTATCAATATAACTTCCTTGACCGTCAATTCTTCCAAGATCTGCGTCCGACCCATTCCAATATGTAGTAGTGGAAACTTTTTTCGCCACCATTACCATCTAAGCGACCTTGTACAAACACCACGGATTTTCCATCTTTACCATATTGTTTTATGGGTTGTAATGTTTCTATAAAATACTTTGCGTTCATTTTCTGCTTAGAGTTATGATTCCGGTAATGAAATCGTGAATCATAGCTTAGATTATTATCGGTCATTTGTTTATTAGGCATTGCATAGTCATGATAAGTATCTTCCTGAGTCCCTTTGAAACCAATACCTATATCCGTACGATCCATCCAGCTTGATTGAACTGTTTCCCCATTATCCTTATCTGCAGCAAAAGCACATGTAGCAAAGCTAAAAGTCAATGCCGTGCATACTAAAGATTTGATAATAACCCTTTTACTAACCATAATCTACCCCTCTTTTATATGAAAATTTCATGAAAGATACTTTTATTATATATCCTTTAGCCAGCTAAAGCAATAATATATCATATCCACTTTACAGTATATATATTCTTTATAGTCTATTAGTGCATATATTTGAAAGTTCTATTATTTTAAGTATCACTAATTAATAATTATAGTGAAGCGCCTTTGACTATGATAAAATAAATATATATTATATAAATAATAAGAATGTAATATAAAATACTTTGGAGCAATACAATGAAATCAAAATCACTTATAACCATCTTAATTATTGCTATTGTTGGCGCCTTAGCCGCAGCGTGGTATTTCATGTGGTACATTCCACACACACCAGCTTATACATTAAAAATTATCCATCAAGCCGTACAAGATAAAGATGCAGATGAAGCCTTACGTCATATAGATACGAAATCTATCGTAAAAAAAATATATTAGAACGGGAAGGCAATAAATATATAGATACATCCAATCCATTTGGCAAAGCTACTATTGCAGCAGCCAAGACATTTGGTCCATCTTTAATTGAAGATGTGATGAGAAAATATATTGAAGATCCAGATAGCTTTAAATCTCAGCCAGCTACAACAGATACTAACAATACGGCTCAAAGTGATGACAACATGTCCATGGTCGATCGTCTTGTAGATGGTCGTCTCTTCAAAGAGCATGATGTAGAGGTTAAAAATATTAAATCTGAAGACGACGGAGATACAGCTACCGTAACAGTAACAATCCAAAATAATAAAAAAATATGACAAAAGATATCCGAGTTTTAATGCGTCACTTAGGTGATGGCACATGGGTTATTACGATATTCCAGACATGGAAGACTTATATACAGTGACTCGTAAATAAAAAGTAATTAGTAAGATATACAAAATTCAAAAAGGACAGTACATACTGAAATAGTATGTACTGTCCTTTATCATTGCCTATTATCTATTGCTTATTACCTATTCTATTACCGATCAAAGTCCACAATAGATAGTGTAACGGTTACTTGGGAAATAAGTCGCTCTGCATCGTCCATCATATCAAAGCGCCACACATGGGATGTTTTCCCTTTTACCAGTAATGTGCCGTGAGCCGTTAAGGCCCCTTCACATCGTACAGGGCGCAAATGATTAGCTGTTACAGATTGTCCTACACCAAATTTATCTGCACCAATAAGTTCATTACTCATCATACCTGCAACGATTTCTGCAAAGGCCAAGGTGGCTCCACCATTTAGGTAACCTTGCGGTTGCTTGTGAAAGTCGCCTAGATTCATTTTCGCGATACATGTAGTATCACTCGTCATATGAGGCTTTTCAATTTGTAAGGATTCTATTAAATTCATAGTGTTCGTTTCTCCACACAATATGCTTCTAATCTATCATCAAAAACAGTTACACCTAAGCCATCTCCATCAGGTACGTGCATAACCCCATCTTTAAATGTTAAGTCTGGATAGATAAGATCTCGTTCAAAATATCTATTAGAATCAGATAGATCTCCTGCCATATAGGAATCACCTAGAGCCGCTAGTTGAGCGTGCAACATTTTAGAAATGCCTGACTCTACCATACTCCCCACCCAATACGGAATATGGCATTCTCTACAAAGATTAATAGCGGCCTTCGTTGGTACGAGACCACCCATGCGGCCTACTTTTATATTAAGAACGTCAATTAGGCCATATTCAATAGCATAGGACAAATCATCATAGCCTAATATAGATTCATCTAAACAGATAGGTGTTTCGATGTTCCAATCATCCTTGTTAAGACGTTCCCACTTCCAGTCTTTATAGGATTGGAGCGTCGTCATAGCAAAAGGCTCTTCTATGCAGGCTAGTTTCAAATCATTAAATTGACGAACCTTATTGATGTCGTCATAGGAATAGCTTTGGTTCGCATCAGCAGCTAAGACTAAGTTTGGATACTGCTTGCGGACGAGAGATACTCGTTCATAGCCATCTGTGGGATTCACCTTTAACTTAATGCGCTTACAACCATTTGTCACATGAGTTTCTACTGTATCTAATAATTGTTCTATTGGTACGTCCCCGATAACAACACCACTTTCAATGGTATCTTGTAAGGGCTGTCCCATAATATAGGAAACAGAGTTGACGCCAAGTCTTTCACAATGAAGATTGACAAGGGCATTCTCTACAGCAGCAATGGTCATTGGCATATGATCTCGATTGAGCCAAGAATTGCAGCTGCCGTACATAGGTCATAAGCGGTTTGGGCCGCATCAAGCGCAGATTAAAGATATAATCATCTACTAAGGTTTTCCAACAGGTTTCTACTGTCTCAAATGTATAGAATGGCTCTGTGAAAGCTACGCATTCCCCATACCCTACATAACCTTGTTGGTCCTCGATTCGGATAACAATGGTCTCCCGTTCTTTCACCTCGCCCTTGGCAGTCTTAAAATTGAACTTCAGTGGCAATTTAAGGCGATATGTAGTTATACTTTTTAAAGTTTAAAATATCATTCATAAGCGCCTCAATCTTCTAAACGTAGTTCATTACGCACAATTTTACCTGTGCCATTACGAGGTAATGCAGGTAAAATTTTTTACATATTTAGGGATTTTATACTTTGCCAAGGACTGAGTCATAAAGGATAGAATTGCATCTGCAGTCATACTTTCACCATCATTAAAGGCTACAAATAGCGCAGGTACTTGCCCCCATTTAATATCAGATACAGGTACAACAGCACATTCCTTCACCGCCGGCAATGTATAGACTAAATCCTCTAATTCCTTAGGATAAATATTTTCACCACCAGAAATGATGAGATCCTTGCGGCGATTCAGAATATACACAAAACCGTCTTCATCAACATAGCCGATATCATCGGTATTAAGGTCACCATCAATAGGCTCCTTGCCGATATACCCAGTCATAACCATGGGACCTGTCAAATGGATTTCCCCTACTCCATCCGCATCAGGACTATCAATGCGAATCTGCATCCCTGGTAATGGTTTTCCTACAGAATCTCGTTTATGAGGGTAATCCAATACGGAGAAAGTCACGCTTTGACTAAAGGTTTCCGTCATTCCATAGGTCTTGTAAATTGGTAAGGATTTCTTTTCACAAGCACCGATGAGAGCCATAGGAATAAACTCGCCACCTAGCAAAATAACACGTAATGTATGATGTGTAATCTTCGGTTCTAATTGAGTCAAAATTGTGGGTACCAGAGACATCATATTGATTTTCTCAGATTCAATGAGTTCTAAAACCTTTATCTCATCGTATTTAGGGCAATATAATGATAGCCGTTCCATTGTAAAGAGACCGCATCAAAATAGATAGACCACTTACATGGAACAGAGGTAATACCATAAAGCCAATTATCTTGTTCGGTTTTTACCTAACACCTCTTGAGACGCTTGTACATGAGCTCTAATTTGCCTCCATCGAAGGGGTACTGATTTAAACTGACCTGTTGTAGCGCTAGTGTTCATAATAGCTGCAATGTCTGTATCATTAAATGTCCAATCAAAGATATCTTCTAAAAAACTCGGTCAGCTAGAATAGTTTCTAGAGGTTCAAACTCAATAACACACATTGAATCAGGCAGTTGATTACGTCGTTCTTTACTATGTAATACGGTGGTAACACCTAATTGTTTCAATTGGTTTTCTATCTCATTAGGCTTAAGATGTACATTAAGTAATAGTACCTCTTTATGAGCTAGCATAGCAGCCAACACATAGATTGCCATAATCACAGAGTTGTCCGATAAAATGGCCACACGGGAGCTTTCAAGAGGTAGCAATTCACTAGCCACATGAAGCACACCGCCATATATATCTTTATAGGTATATTCATTTATACATATGCGATCAGGATAGTGCTGTGCACCATACCGTAACCATTCCATCGTCTCACCTCGTATCCAAAGATAATGCCTTATGATTAATGATTAATAATCACAGATATTACAAGAAAGGCGCCTCATATAGAGGCGCGCTTGTCATTTTTACAATACATTCCATCCCTAGTATTAGACTAGTACATCTATTCCAATTAAGGGAATTTAGGGAATTGTTTGAAGTTCGGTTTACGTTTTTCTTTGAACGCATCACGGCCTTCTTTTTGCTTCATCGATTGTGTAGTACATCAATGTAGCGTCCCCTGCAAATTGTTGTAAGCCTGCAAGACCATCAGTATCGGCGTTGAAGGCACCTTTCAACATGCGCAATGCCATTGGGGACAATTCAAGAATTTCGTTACACCATTGAACTGTTTCTTCTTCCAATTTGTCGAATGGTACAACACAGTTAACCATGCCCATTTCATAGGCTTGAGCAGCTGTGTATTGACGGCACAAGAACCATACTTCGCGAGCGCGTTTATGACCGATCATGCGAGCCAAGTAACCTGCCCCATAACCAGCGTCGAAGGAACCTACGCGAGGACCAGTTTGGCCAAATTTGGCATTTTCAGAAGCGATGGTAAGGTCACATACGATGTGCAATACATGACCGCCACCAATAGCAAAACCGTTAACCATAGCGATAACAGGTTTTGGGATAACGCGAATCAAACGTTGCAAATCAAGAACATTTAAGCGAGGCACATTATCTTCACCTACATAACCACCATGGCCGCGTACGCTTTGGTCACCACCAGAGCAGAATGCCTCTTTATCTTCACCTTGACCGTGGTTTGCACCAGTCAATACAATTACGCCTACTTCGTTATCTTCACGAGCTACTGTGAAAGCATCGATTAACTCCATAACAGTTTTAGGACGGAACGCGTTACGTACCTGTGGGCGATTAATAGTAATCTTTGCAATGCCATTATATGTTTCGTAAATTACATCTTCATAATTACGATCCAATACTTTCCAATCAAATTTGCTCATGGACTTAACCTTTCTTCTGTAAAAAATCTAACACCGCTCGTTCAAAAATCTGCGGTTTCTCTATATGTACATTATGCCCCGCCCCGTCGACGATGACATGATTAAAACTTGGCAACTTGCCAAATACGTCTCTTCCTATTGTAGTATATTTTGTATCTAATGCGCCACTCACATATAAACCATTAACAGAGAAATTTTCTAATTTATCGCCTACATAAGGCATGACACCTTGACCTGAGCCACGCAAGGTACAGGCTAAGGCGTATGTACTATTATTGGAACGACGTAGATAGATTAATTCCTCTACACCCTCTGAAAGTTGCTTTTGACTTTCAAAAAATAGGAGCCTCCGCCCAACGTGTAGCAAACCAAGCACCAGCATGATTTTCAATGTGAACCGCTAAATCTTCATCGGCCTTACGGCGCTCTAATCGCTCAGCGTCAGAGGCGATACCTACAGAGCCACTTTCAAGGATGAGCCCTTTGATTTCACTTTCATATTCCAAAGCATAAGAAAGCGCTATGCGGGCCCCCATGGAGTAGCCCATGAGGTAATATCTATCACCAACCATATGATAAATAACGGTATGCAAATCCTCTATCATTTGAGGGATCGTATACGCCTTATCTTCATCAGGAATATCGGAATCACCATGACCAATCAAGTCGATACGGATAACGCGATAACCGGGAAGATTAATAGAATCCCAAGTATAGCTCGATTCAGAAAAACCATGGAAACATACAATGGGTTCACCTTCTCCAACCACAGTCAAACCGTAGCGGTACTCGCCCAAGTCAAAATACATACGCTGAGCTGGATTACATAAAGCATTATCTACAATACTGCAAAAATACTGACTCATAGTAATGCCTCCATATCAACTGAAACGTTTGTATATTTCCTATGTAACTGACGACTATATTCCCGGTCTGTAGGTATTTCAATGATATGAACGCCTGTTTCTGAGCTAACATTAGCTAGCACAGCACTCAATTCATCAGGACCTGAGATTTTAGTGTACCCACAGCCATAGAGTTTAGCGGCCCCACTATAATCTAAACCTTGTGACGTAGAGAACAAATGATCAAAATGCTTCGTTCCCTTTTTGCGGTAAATATTCAAAAATACCGCCTCCATCGTTATTATGCAAAATAATCGTCAAATTTAGATTATGCGTTTTAGCAACCGCTAAGCCATTTAAATCATGGAACAAGGATAAATCCCCTGTTACTAGATACGTAGGTTTACCATTCGCTGCTAGTCCAAGAGCCGTAGAAATAGTGCCATCAATACCATTGACACCTCGATTACCGTAAAGAACCGCCTTAGATTCTCCACTGAACCAGAAGTAATCAAAATCGCGAATCGTCATACTATTGGCAACAAAAACTTGTCCATCTTCAGGAATCTGTTTTTGTAGCTCCCGTATGGTTCGGCCTTCAAAGCAATGAGGCTCATCGATAGTCGAGCTTAGTTGTTTCTTACCAGCTTGATCTAAACGTCGCCATATGTTTAAGTACGTATCAGAGTTATTGTTTTTTCCATATACATGGGTAAAGACATCAATACTAGCTTGCACATGCATCGTAGTTTTACCTGTAGGATTCATGGAGTCCATTGTAGAGTTAACCTCGATGTACTCCACATCAGTCCAGCTAGCAATCATCTGTTGCACGCGTTTTGACACAACAATTTGGCCAAACTGAATCACACAATCTGGTTTTAACTCATGCCAAAGAGCTTTCCCTGCTAACAACGCATCATATGTAGAAATCACAACTTTAGATGTACCGCATCCCCGTACATTAGATAGGGGATCCGCCAAAATAGGAGCTTGTAAAGCCTCCCCGAAGGAACGAATCATATCAGCCTCATCTACATCAATTTGAGGGCCTGCTAGGATAAGGATACGCTCATACCTTTCAAGCAAGTTATTTCCCTCACCACAGGCAAATATGTCACTATAGTTTGGCTTAACCACTTTAAAGGAACTGCGACCAGCCTCAAAATGGTTACGGCTCAATTCTGGCACCAATGGTTCAAAGAGAGGCACATTAATATGGACAGGTCCCTTTTTTGTATCCATCGCTTTCATATAGGCCTTACGAGCCACTTGGCGAGGATATGTATAGTAATGAGATTCTTGAGGCACAGCTAATTCTTCAAAATAATTGACCGCAGTGCCAAAGATTTTGTGCTGATCTACAGTCTGAGGAGCCCCTACATGCAATAATGTATGAGGTCTATCGGCAGACAGTACAATGAGTGGAACCCCAGTATATTGAGCTTCTAAAATAGCTGGCAAATAATGAGCCACTGCGGAACCGGATGTACAAACTAACACAGTTGGTTCTTTATGAGCCTTTGCAATGCCAAGCGCCATAAAGCTAGCAGAGCGCTCATCTATATTCATATATGTTTCAAATCCTTCATGCTCCTTGAACAGCATAGCCATCGTCGTAGAACGAGAACCAGGGCTAAACACAGCATGCCGGACTCCGAGTTGGTAAAACTCATCTACCAAGGCAGCAATATATTCGTTCATTATATTCCCTTTCAAACACCCCTAGATGTACGGAAACAATTATAACGCATCCAAAATGGTGCGCATTTTATTATTAGTTTCTGCGTACTCTTCATCCGCATCAGAATCGGCTACAACGCCACATCCTGCATAGGCATATAATACATTATCCATGATAAGAGCAGATCGAATAGCAACTACAATGATGCCGTCCCCCATATCTTTCATAAAACCAAAAGGTGCTGCGTACATACCACGCTCATGGGATTCATACTCTTGTAATAAGGCTAGCGCCTTTTCTCGCGGTTCACCACCGAGAGCCGGTGTAGGGTGTAACAATTTGGCCCATTCCACAAGAGATTTTGTACTATCCTTTGCGGTAATTATGGTACGCAAATGATAGAGGTGAGATAACTCCATAATGCCTGTTTCCCCTACAGTAACATCTGGAGTAATCGCTTTCATCGTATTCACGATACGGTCGCGAACGATATTATGTTCTACAAGATTTTTCTTATTAGTTAGTAATTGTTCCTTAGTCCACGCATTAGGACCATCCTTTGGAGCAGTACCCGCTAAGGCATAGCTTAATATTTCACTGCCACGATGGCGGACTAAAATTTCTGGCGATGCCCCTACAAAGGTACGCCCATCCTTTTCATAGCCAAAGATAAAGCAATTCGGATTATTATCTACCAAATTAGCCAAGATACTTGCCACATTATATGGTGTTTCGCTAGTGAATTCCACCTCGCGAGAGGAGACGACCTTAGTCATTTCACCGCGACTAATGCCATCGGCAATAGCATTCATCAAACGGTTCCAATCCGCCTTATCATCACTGGTTTCTTTGTAATTATGATGAACTCGAGGTACCTCATAATTCTTAATAGGTACACTTTCACCAGCATGCAAGTAGAAAGATTCCCCATTTTCTACGATGTAGTAATGGGTGAAAGCAATCATTTCATGGCCCATATTAGACCATTTAGGGTCTTTTACAGTATCAAAAAAGTATCCCCATAAAATACATAAGCATAATTATGGCGATCGTCATCATCTTTAACCGTCGCCAGACGTTTAGCGCCTACAACGATGCGGTCACTTTGACGATCCACCCAAAAATACGCGTTCTTCGTTTGGAAAATTCAACCAAAAGGCTATCGGACTATTCAGTTCTAACGGTTCTTTATTATATATCATAGTTATATATCGCTATAAGAAAAATAGACTATAGTAAAAACACCTAACGTGTAGAAGATTTGCTTCTACACGTCAGGCGTCATCAATAAGTTTCCAAATTTTTGAGATGAGCCTAACGCCATCACACGTAGATGGGCCCTCTTTATATCTACATTATTATAACATAGGTAACCATTAAAAGGTAGAAAATAAAAACCTCTACACCACATGCGCTATGCATAAATGTAGAGGTTTTAAGTTTATTTAAAATTTGTTTCTTTATTTAAAAGCCTTAGCCCCAATATCTGTACGATATTGCATGCCTTCAAAGTCGATATGTTCTATACGGCTATAAGCTCTATCGAGCGCTGTTCTAAGGTCTTTACCAAGACCTACAATGCCAAGAACGCGGCCGCCATTTGTGACATATTCGCCTCCAATAAGTTTTGTACCAGAGTGGAATACGATGGTTGTATCATGTTGTTTAATATCACCATGAATCATATCACCCTTGGAGGATGTTTCAGGATAACCTTTAGAAGCAAGGATAACGCAGGCCGCCGAGGAATCTTTCCATTTCACCATATTAGCTGTTAATGTGCCTGTGGCACAAGCCATCATAATTTGACCTAAGTCACTATCGAGTAATGGCAATACTACTTGTGTTTCAGGATCGCCAAAGCGTGCATTAAATTCTACAACCTTAGGGCCTTGAGGCGTAATCATAAGGCCTGCATAGAGACAACCTACATAAGGCATGCCCTCTTTTTTGCATGGCGGCTACCATAGGTTCTAAAATTGTCTTCATCGCTTCATCCCGCAATGCATCAGTGAGCACTGGCGCTGGTGCATAGGTGCCCATGCCCCCTGTATTAGGGCCTTTATCACCATCATAGATACGTTTATGATCCTGGGAAGCAATCATAGGCACTACCGTCTTGCCATCTACAAAGGCAAGCAAGCTCGCCTCTTCGCCTTCCATGAATTCTTCGATAACCACGGTGCTACCTGCGTCCCCAAAGCGATTCCCCCTAAGCATGTCTTCTACAGCTGCATTCGCTTCTTCGATGGTCATAGCCACCACAACGCCCTTACCTGCGGCCAAGCCATCAGCTTTCACCACGATAGGAGCACCCGTTTGAGCGATAAATTCCTTTGCTTCATCCACATTATGGAATACACCATATGCTGCGGTAGGAATGTTGTATTTTTTCATTACATCCTTGGCAAATACCTTAGACCCCTCCAATTGGGCTGCTGCTTTAGATGGACCAAACACAGGAATCCCCGCCTTATTGAGCACATCTGCTAGTCCTGCTACAAGGGGAGCCTCTGGACCAACAACGACTAAATCAACATGATTATCTTTCAAAAACGAATTAAATGATCGCTTTGCTGCCAATCAATACCGACTAGCTCTGCACAATCTGACATGGCTGCACTGCCAGGAATAGCATATACCTTTGTTACGCTAGGGCTGATGGACAAGCGCCAAGCTAAGGCATGTTCGCGGCCGCCGTTACCGATTACACATACTTTCATAAGTCCTCCATCGACGCCTAAACGCCATCAATACATCATTTATGTAAGCACCTATATTCTCTATAATCATCATTACACATCAATGATTACGAGCTAGTGCTCGACTGTAACCCTCAATCAGGCTAAACAAATTAATGTTTAAAGTGACGAATGCTTGTAAATATCATAGCAATGCCCGCTTCGTCGGCAGCCTTGATGGATTCTTCGTCTCGAATAGAACCACCCGGTTGAATAATGGCTGCAATACCATGCTTTGCCGCCGTTTCTACAGTATCCCCAAAGGGGAAGAACGCATCAGATGCTAATACGGCGCCTTTAGCAGATTCACCAGCTTGTTCAAGAGCAATTTTTGCAGAACCAACGCGGTTCATTTGACCAGCCCCCACACCGAGTGTACGTTTTTCGTTAGAAATCAAAATGGCATTGATTTTACGTGTTTTACGAGCTTCCAAGCAAATTCAAGAGCTTTCCATTGTTCCTCTGTTGGTTGAACCTTTGTAACCACTTTATAGTTAGCGCGGTCTTCTTGAATATCATCTTCTGTTTGAACTAATAGCCCACCAGAAACCTTTTTCACTGTTACTTGGCCAGATTCAGGCTTAGATAACTCGATGAGGCGAATGTTTTTCTTTCCTTCAAGGATGTCTAATGCTTCTTTTGTGAAAGCAGGTGCCATGATGACTTCTAAGAAAATTTTACTCATTTCTTCTGCCGTAGCAGCATCTACTTCACGGTTTAAAGCAACGATACCACCAAAGGCAGATACGGTGTCCGCTTCGTAGGCATTTACATAAGCATCATGCAAGGTAGCTGCTATCGCCGCACCGCAAGGATTTGTATGCTTAATGATACATGCCGCAGGATCTGTAAATTCCCACACCATATTCCACGCTGCTTCCATATCTACAATATTGTTATAGGAAAGCTCTTTGCCATGTAGTTGTTTCAAAGCCCCCATGCCATGAGCTGTACCAATTTCTTTTGTAGAACGCTGCTTGTTGATGCGGATTTTCGCCATACCGAAGGTCAGTTACCTTTTCATAAGCACTTAAATATTCAGGTGGTGTAGGACCTTCGTCTAAGACACCACTCATATAGTTAGCAATGGCTACATCATAAGCTGCAGTATGAGCAAAGGCTTCTTTAGCAAGACCAAAGCGATATTCCTTAGTCAATTTTCCTTGGTCTTTGAGCATCTCCAAGATTTCATCGTAATGATTTGGATTTACAACGATACCTACATACGCATGGTTTTTCGCAGCAGAGCGCACCATGGTAGGGCCACCGATATCGATATTTTCAATAGCTTCCTCTAAGGATACATTTGGTTTGGCAATGGTTTCACGGAATGGATAGAGATTGACTACTACTAGGTCAATTGGTTCAATACCATGATCCGCCATAGCTTGTTGATGCTCTGCATTATCACGGATAGCCAAAATACCACCATGAACCTTTGGATGCAATGTCTTTACACGGCCGTCCATCATTTCAGGAAAACCAGTCAAAGATTCTACCGCTTTTGCTGCAATGCCTGCATCGGTTATGGCCTTAAGGGTCCCACCTGTGGAATAAATGGTTACACCTAATTCAACTAATCCCTTTGCAAAGTCTACAATACCTGTTTTATCAGAAACACTAAGTAATGCATTTTTAATCATGTAACGTCGTCCTTTGCTTACACATCAATCTTCAATATATACAATGCGACCTTTTATAGTGAGCTTATCCTCACAAAATAGTCGCAACGCCTCTTTATATGTTTTATGTTCGATAGGTAATAATCTATCACTCAAGGTATCCTCTGTATCATCGGGTAGTACAGGCACCGTATTCTGCATAATGATAGGCCCCGTATCCATTCCCGCATCAACAAAGTGTACCGTACACCCTGTAATTTTTACGCCTCCGTCAATGGCTTGTTGATGACCATGAAGGCCTGGAAATGATGGTAACAGAGCAGGATGAATATTTAATATACGATGTTCATATCGCTCTATCAAAGGAGCACCTACAATACGCATATAGCCTGCCAAGACGATACCATCAACCTTATAAGGCTCTAAAGCATCTAGTTGAGCCTGTTCGAAGCTAGCTTTAGAATCATAGTCGCTACGTTCCATAACAATAAGTGGAATATTCCAAGATTTAGAACGTTCCACAATTCCTGCATTGCCGTGATCTGTAATAATTACAACAAATTCACCATTAATATAGCCTTCTTGCATAGCCTTATACAGTGCTTCACCATTAGAACCACGACCACTGGCAAAGAGGGCTAATCTCTTTTTAGAATTACGCATCGAACTCAGCCCCTTTAAGGACAACAGGACCATCACCACTTACAATGCAGCCAATTTCATATACCGTTTCACCACGACTAGAAAGGTTTTCTTTAACCGTTTCTACATCCTTTTGATCAACGATAACAATCATACCAATGCCCATGTTGAAAGTACGATACATTTCAGGCCAGGCAACATTGCCCCATTCTTGTAGTTTTGTAAATACAGGTAGTCGTGGCCATGTAGTGACATCAACCTCTGCAGTAACGCCTTTTGGCAATACACGAGGAATGTTTTCATAGAAGCCACCGCCCGTAATATGAACCATACCTTTTACAAGCTGTTGTTCAATCAATGGCAATACAGCTTTAGGATATAAACGAGTAGGCGTCAATAATTCTTCGCCTAAGGTTTTACCAAACTCTGGAATTTTTGTATCCATAGATAATTGTTTATGGTCAAATACAATTTTACGAACCAAGGAGAAGCCATTAGAATGTACACCAGACGATGGAAGACCTAAAATTACGTCGCCAGCTTTGATACTTTCACCGGTAATCAATTTAGGACGATCAACGATACCAACGGCAAAACCAGCCACATCGTAATCTTCGTTATCGTAAAATCCCGCCATTTCAGCAGTTTCACCGCCTAGCAAAGCACATCCGAATCTTCACAAGCCTCCGCCACACCGCGTACGATGTCTGCTACTTTCACAGGATCAAGTTTACCAACTGCAATGTAATCGAGGAAGAATAAAGACGTTGCACCTTGCACAAGAATATCATTAACACTCATGGCTACGCAATCTTGGCCAATGGTATCATGTTTATCCATCATGATAGCGAGGCGTAATTTTGTGCCTACCCCATCCGTACCAGATACGAGCATAGGGTCAGACATAGAGTGACCAGCTAATGAATAGAGGCCTCCAAAACCACCTAAATCACCAACAACACCTGGTGTATAGGTGCGTTTTACGGATTCTTTCATCAATTCGACGGCGCGATTACCTGCATCAATATCAACGCCTGCATCACGATAGGTTAAACTAGTTTTATTCGAGCACATATTTGACCCCTTCCTCTTGTTCCGCAGGAACCTCTACACTGTAATCACCATTAAAGCAAGCAAAACATAAATCATTAGGCGCTATATCAGATACGGCACGACATAAGCCTTCACGAGATAAATAATGTAATTTATCAGCATGGATATAGTCTTTGATTTCATCTACTGTATGTGTGGCAGCAATGAGCTCTTTACGCACTGATGTATCAATGCCATAGTGACAAGAATATTCAATGGATGGAGAGCTAACGCACATGTAAACCTCTTTAGCGCCTGCTTCCTTTAGCATTTTAACGATAATACCACTCGTAGTACCGCGTACGATAGAGTCATCGATATGACAATCCGTTTACCCCTACAATATGGGGCAATGCATTAAGCTTCATACGAACAGCTAATTCCCGTTCCTCTTGATTTGGCTTGATAAAGGTACGACCGCTATATCGGTTTTTCACTAAGCCTTCTGCAAATGGTATGCCCGATGCACGAGCATAGCCTAGTGCGGCTGTAGTGCCAGAGTCAGGAATAGACATAACGATATCTGCATCGTATTTAGTTTCGTTATATAATTCACGCCCCATATTAAGACGAGATTGATATACCGATTGACCATCGATATGGCTATCACCACGGGCAAAATAGATATATTCAAAAACACAAAGCTTTTTGTCAATTTTCTCTGGTTCTGCATAGATAACACTACGTACACCAGAGTCATCAATAATTACCATTTCGCCTGGATCGATGTGACGAATAAACTCAGCTTTTATAGCATCTAAGGCACAGCTTTCACTAGAAAGGACATAGCCATTAGCCGTTTTGCCTAAACAAAGAGGTCTAAAGCCTTGGGGATCACGGACACCTACCAAGGAGTCGTTCGTAGTAATAACGAGAGAGAAGGCTCCTTCAATTTGACGTGCCGCATCGGCAATACGTTCCTCTTGTGTCTCAGCTTTAGAGCGAGCAATGAGGTTTACGATAACCTCAGAATCCATTGTCGTTTGAAAATGGAACCATCCGCTTTCAAGACGTTTACGAATGGCTAGGGCATTCGTTAAATTACCATTGTGAGCCACTGCAATTTGACCGCCTTGGTAATGAATTACTAAAGGTTGGATATTGCGTGGATTGTTGGAACCTGTTGTAGAGTACCGCACATGACCAGTCCCCATATGGCTTGGTAAGGATGGTAGTTCTTTAATGGCCTCAGTCAACAAGCCCATACCTTTTTTAGTTCTACATCATGACCATCGGTAACGGCAATGCCCGCGCTTTCTTGTCCACGGTGTTGGAGCGCAAATAGTCCCCAATATACATAGCGTGCTACATCAATGGTTCTATCATAGACACCGAATACACCACACTCTTCATGCCATTTATCAAAAAACTGGATCGTAGTTCATTGTGCCCCCTTAGGCGCGTTCGCCAGTAAGCCGGAATAACATTTCCTTGTACGCTTCTTCAATATTGCCAAGATCACGACGGAAACGGTCTTTGTCGAGTTTTTCACCTGTTGTAGCATCCCAGAAACGGCATGTATCAGGAGAGATTTCATCGCCTAATAATACTTCCCCATTATGTGTACCAAATTCTAATTTAAAATCTACAAGGGTTACATTTTTAGTAGCCAAGAATTTTTTCAAAATATCGTTTACTTTTAACGTGATAGTAGAGATTACATCAAGTTGTTCTTGAGTAGCCCAGCCAAGTGCTGTGATTTGGGATTCATTAGCAAATGGGTCACCTAATTCATCATTTTTGTAGCAGAATTCAAGAATTGGATGTTTAAGAAGAGTACCTTCTTCAATACCAAAGCGTTTAGCCATAGAACCAGCTGCAATGTTACGAACGATAACTTCTAAAGGAATGATATTCAATGTAAGTACTGTTTGGTTACGATCATCTTCGCGACGAACAAAATGAGTTGGAACGCCTTCTTTTTTCAATAATTCAAAGAAGAATGAAGAGATTTTATTGTTCAATACGCCTTTGCCAAGGATGGTATCATGTTTCTCGCCGTTAAATGCAGTAGCATCATCTTTGTAATGAACAATGTACTCGTCTTTGTTATCTGTTTGATATACTTGTTTTGCTTTACCTTCATACAATAATGTTAATGTTTCCAAGTCGATGTTAGCCATGATGTGTCTCCTTTTACCCTTATCTATTCAAAGATGTGTAAATGATGATGTAAACGCTTCAAACGATTATAGTTTAATGGCACCTTGTAATTCAGCATTGTCCGCTAATACTTTTTCAGCCATATCTTTGCGATACTGTACATATCGGTCTTTCAATTCTTTGTTGAAAGCTGCTCCAATTTGGACTGCAAAAAGTGCTGCATTTTTAGCACCATCTACAGCCATAGTTGCTACAGGCATGCCAGATGGCATTTGAACAATAGCAAGCAAGGAATCGATACCTTTTAAAGCTGTTGCATTAAGAGGAATTCCGATAACAGGCAATGTAGTGAAGCTAGCTACTACACCTGGTAAGTGGGCCGCTGCACCAGCACCAGCTATAAAAGCGATGGCACCTTCATCTTCAAGTCGTGTAACAAAATCCTTTACAGCTTCAGGTGTACGATGAGCTGAAGCAATAACCATTTCATAAGGAATGTTAAATTCATCAAGTACGGCAGATGCCTTTTTCATTGTGTCTAGGTCAGACTTGCTGCCCATAATAATACCGACCTTCATAGATCCTCCTAATAAAAAAGCCCAGCCTAAATAGACTGGGTCAAATGCGCACAAATAGCCTCCGTAGACTTGCTTTGAATTTGTTGATTTGCATAGTTCACGGTGCTACCTCCTTCTTGTACACAAATTGTAACACCTAACATTTACAAAATCAACACTATTTTCGAATATTATTTAATTAATTATTTTTATTATTCGTTATTTTCCGAACTATTCAAAAATATTGAATTCAATTATATCTACTTTATTCAAATTGGTTGATTACAAAAATCTACACATTTTATACAAAGCCATTCCTTCAGTAAACTCTTTACTTTATAATATTCATATATGTTTTCTACATCAGTAAAAAGAGGGTATCCTATCTATAAAGATAGGATACCCTCTTTTATTTAATTTCCGAACATTATGCCAGTTAATCTATATTTGTTATTGATTAGTGAGTACCACTTTCAAAAGCAGCTTTCAACTCACCTACAGCTTCAGGTACATAATCTACAATAGACGACATCAATGCATACATTAATGCAGGTTCAAACGCATCATCACCACACATATATACGCAGTCCAAATATAGACTAGAATCTTGTTCATCAATATATAGTTTATAATTTTTGTATGTTGCATTGTCACGATTAATCAAGGCATTCAAGGCATTCATATTTTGTGCAGTTACCTTTTCAGGGCCAAGCACTAAACGGATAACACTGTAAATACTATTATCAAGAATGACAAATAACGGCATATCCCACAACGGGGATTTAATATAAGAACGGTATACAACAGTACCGTCTTCATCATCAAAATCCTTACGTTCAAAGGATGTGATTTCTTCGTCTTTTAAAAACTTATCAAATAATAACGCTTTAGGATTCATAACAACCTCTATTAAGCTAAACCAGCTACTTTAAGAATGCCTTTATGCACAGCATCTAAGTGTGGTTGAACGACTTCAAGCAATAAATTAACTACTACTGTAGGATCAAACTGTTCTGTCAAACCAGGAACAGATACATCCATATAGATGTTATTATCTTCATTGCTTACATAGTATTTAGATACTTTATAATCTTGGTTTAATGTGTTAAGTTCTTTTAACACAGCAGGAATCACTTTTTTTTTCATCAATAGATGTTGTTGTGATAGCTATGCGAGCATAGAGAATGCAGAATCATCCACAACGATGAATACAGGCAAGCTATGCTCATGAACATCCAAACGGCCGTGATAAACGACTGTATGAAGATCATCTGTCATTTCTTCCTTTGTAAACCAAGAGTTACCACCTTTGTTTAGGTCAGCGATGAGTAAGTCGAATTTTTCTGCTTTTTGATTCATAATTCCCTCTACAAATAATCAGACTATTAGTCTTCGATAAATACACAACCATTGTCTTTAAATTCTTTAATACGAACTAAAGACTCTACACGATAACCTGCATGTTCAAGGCGTTCGCGACCAGGTTGGAAGGATTTTTTCAATAGCAATTGCCATACCAACCACTTCATCGCCTGCATCTTTTACAAGTTTAGCAAGCCCCATAGCTGCTTCACCAGAGGCCAAGAAGTCATCAATAATTAAAACTTTTTCACCAGCTGGCAAGAATTTTTTTAGAAATAGTAATATCGTAGTTTTCTTCTTTTTGTGTAGGAGTACACCACACTATGATATACATCGTCTACCATAAGAATAGATTTTTTCTTACGTGCAAATACTAATGGCACATCAAGTTCAAGCGCAGCCATCAATGCCAATGCAATGCCAGATGCCTCAATAGTAACAATACGTTGTACCCCTGCATCACGATAGCGGTCAGCAATTTCTTTACCAATAGATTTAAATAATTGTGGATCGATTTGATGATTAAAAAACCATCAACTTTTAGCACGCGATTATTGAGGACAATCCCCTCTTCACGAATGCGTTGTTTTAATAATTCCATGTGCTCTTACCTCCGCAGTATAACTATCTTTAAATTTTAACGTAAATAACCCCTTAGGGTCAACCTATATCAAGTAAAAGCCTTAACAATATGACTAATACAATAACTATCAAAGAGACTTAAAACTTGCAACTCTGAATTATAAAATTCAACAAGTTTATAACAATATAATATAGAACAGAAAAGACTAGTCAAAAATATAAAAAGACACACTTTCTGAAATTTCTCAAAAGTGTGTCTTATAATTATAAGACCTTATCACGAGTGCTTTCACGATTAATAAGCAAGGATGTGAAGCGCGCAGCCCCTTCAGATTGAGGTACCAAACGAGAACGGACAAGTACAATATCACGGGTCGGTACAGGAATATCTGTATCGATACGCACGATGGAGCCTTCTTGCATCTTTTGTTGCACTACATGGTTAGGCAACATGGAAATGCCCATATTAATTTCTACAAGATCGAGCAATACATCGACGCTACCAAGTTCAAAACGCGGTTTACGGCATGCGCCATGTGTTACTTCATCAAAGAAGGTACGGCTTGCAGATCCCTTATGTAATAATAAGATAGGCTCGTTAAGCAAGCGACCTTGATCAAAGAACCCTGCCCCTTTATAGTCAGGGCCACCAACAAATACATCTTGAATTGTAGCCAATGTAGTGACCTCTAATTGAGGATTATCACGCAAGCCTTCATAATCATTAACCACCGCTAACTGAGCCTCTTTATTGAGTACCAACTCTACGCAATCAGGGGATGGACGATTAATGATATGCAATCCGATTTCACTTTCTTGCAATTGCCATTTATGGAAATATGGTAATAAGAAATGGCGACATAATGTATCTGTAGCAGCAAGGTTTAAACTTTCATAAGCTTGGCTAACACGTTCTTGTAATTGAGTCACCCCATTATCAAGGATGGAGAACGCTTTAGCTACCGTATCAAACAATTCTTTACCTTCCGGCGTGAATCCTACAGATTTTGTAGTACGCACGAAAAAAGGCATATTCAGTTCCCCTTCTAATTGTTTAATGCTTTGACTGATGGCGGATTGAGACACACCTAGTTCTTTTTGCGGCACGAGAAAAGGATAAATATAAGCCTACCCTAAAAAGGTTCTATATAAATCTGCAGATACTGCCATTTTATTCACCTCTGTTATATACTAATAGTAACGTCTTACTTTTAACTATACATATCATTTATTATATTATAACGATGAACTCTCAATATATAATGAATATGTAGAAATCTTCATGAAATCTAGGTCCTATGACCTTCATGAACCTTTCATATTTATTAGTATTTCTAATCTTTTCATAAGTAAGATTATCTTTACTTATAAGTCTAGACCGACTATACTTAATTTGTCAATATCCCATAGGGAATTATATACATTACAGGAGGCTACAATGGCTATACAACGATTATTCGTAACAAAACGAGAATCTTTCAACCAAGAAGCACAACGCATGTTACAAACCTTACAACAGGAATTATCTATGCCTGCTACAGGAGTAACCATCTACGAGCGATATGATATCGAACATGTAGATGCAAAAGATTTAGAGGCTGCAAAAATCTTATCTTCTCCGAACCTCCTGTGGATACAGTATTAGAAGAAATTCCCGCTGTACAAGGTTTCGTATTCGCTGTTGAATATGTACCAGGTCAATACGATCAACGCGCCGATAGTGCTGAGCAATGTATTTCTATGCTAACCCTTACTTCTGGCCATATTGTTCGCTGTGCCCGTGTATTTGCTATCGAAGGTACTTTCACAAAAGAACAAAAAAATGCCATCAAAGCATACTACATTAACCCTGTTGATTCTCGTGAAGCAAGCCTTGAATTACCTAACACTTTGGCTCTCAATTTAGAGGACCCAAAACCAGTAGAAACAATTAATGGCTTTACGACAATGAGCGATGCTGAGTTAGAAGGACTTATCAAAAACTATGGTCTTGCTATGACATTGGCGGACCTTCAAATGATTAGACAACAATATGCAGAGGTAGAACACCGGGATCCTACGATTACAGAAATTCGCCTCTTCGATACATATTGGTCCGACCACTGCCGTCATACCACATTTATGACAGAGTTAACGGATATCTCTATCGAAGCGAGTCGCTTCACAGGCCCTATTGAAGAAGCCCTCGAAGAATACATGGAAGGTCGTGCTGAGCTCTATACAACTAAGAAAAAAGCTCGTTCCCTCATGGACATGGCTACACTAGCCGTAAAAGAATTGCGCCATGCTGGTGGTTTAACAAATCTCGATGAATCCGATGAAATCAATGCATGTACTATCATCGTTCCTGTCGATGTAGACGGAAAGACTGAAGAATGGTTGTTATTATTCAAAAATGAAACCCATAACCACCCTACTGAAATCGAACCATTCGGCGGTGCCGCTACCTGCTTAGGCGGTTGTATCCGCGACCCATTGAGCGGTCGTGCTTATGTATATCAAGCTATGCGCGTTACAGGCGCTGGCGACCCACACACTAGCCTTGAAGATACATTAGAAGGTAAATTACCACAAAAGAAAATCACTCAAGAAGCAGCTCGTGGCTATTCATCTTACGGCAATCAAATCGGTCTTGCTACAGGTGAAGTAAAGAATATTACCATCCTGGCTACGTAGCAAAACGCATGGAAATTGGCGCTGTTATCGGTGCAGCTCCACGTAATCAAGTACGCCGCGAAGTACCAGTTCCAGGAGATGTTGTAGTATTACTTGGTGGTAAAACTGGTCGCGATGGCTGTGGTGGTGCTACCGGCTCTTCTAAAGAGCACACAGTAGAATCCCTTTCTACATGTGGTGCAGAGGTTCAAAAAGGCAATGCCCTTACGGAACGCAAAATTCAACGCCTCTTCCGTCGTGGTGAAGTAACTACACTTATCAAACGTTGTAATGACTTTGGTGCTGGCGGTGTATCCGTTGCCATCGGTGAATTAACAGATGGCGTGACTATTAACCTTGATTTAGTGCCTAAAAAATACGCTGGCCTTGATGGCACAGAATTGGCGATTTCTGAATCTCAAGAACGTATGGCTTGCGTTATCTCCGCTACCGATGTAGATGCATTTAAAGCATATTGCGACGAAGAAAAACTTAGAATGTACAGTTGTAGCAGATGTAACTGATACAAATCGTCTCATCATGAACTGGAATGGCGAAACAATTGTAGATATTAGCCGCGACTTCTTAAATACAAATGGTGCAAGCCAACAGCAAGAAGCTATAATAACAGCTCCAGCAGATCGCTCTTACTTCTTACGTGGTTCTTCTAGTGCAGATAACTTTAAAGAAAAAATGGCTCGCAGCCGTATCCGATTTAAATACAGCTTCCCAACAAGGCTTAGCAGAACGCTTTGATAGTACAGTTGGTGCTAACACAGTACTCATGCCATTTGGTGGTAAATTCAAAAAACACCTACCCAAGGTATGGTGGCAAAATTACCAGTTCTTCACGGTGAAACAACAACTGCTAGTATCATGACACATGGCTTTGTACCTGAATTATCCGACTGGAGCCCATACCATGGCGCACAATATGCTGTACTTTTATCTGTCGCTAAATTAGTAGCTCTTGGCGGTCGTCGTGAAGATGCATACTTAACATTACAAGAGTACTTTGAACGCCTTAACTCCTAAGGAATCTTGGGGCAAACCTGTAGCAGCCCTTCTAGGTGCTTACAAAGCGCAAAAAGAACTTGAGATTGGTGCCATTGGCGGCAAAGATTCTATGAGTGGTACATTTATGGACCTTACAGTTCCTCCTACGCTCGTATCCTTTGCAGTTGGTACAGCTCATGTAACAATATCGTAAGTCAGGACTTAAAGGCGTAGATCATCGCCTCGTATTCTTCGATGTGCCTCGCATGTACGACGACACTCCAGATTGGGATCGTTTCAAAGAAAATTGCGATACCTTGCAAGAACAAATTGAAAAGGGTCGTGTTTACTCTGCTTATGTAGTTGACCAAGGTGGCATCCCTGAAGCTGTCACAAAAATGGCCCTCGGCAATAATATTGGTGTTAAATTCGATAAATATGCCGAACGAGGTATTTTCCAACCTGCTCTTGGTGCATTTATCGTAGAGGTAGATATTAAAGCTGTTAACTATCTCTTAGAGTTACCAGGTTTAAAAGTCATCGGTGTAACACAAGCAAACCAGTTATTGAATGGGCGGATCAATCCGTATCACTCAAGGAGATCGACAAGCAACTTATGAAGCTCCACTCAACGATATATTCCCATGCATGCTCCAAATGGCTCTGGAGAAGCAGTAGCGTACATCCATGATCAACACGCTAAACCTCGCAGTACATCCTTAGGTGCCAAACCAAAGGTTCTCATCCCCGTAGTTCCTGGTACAAACTGCGAATTTGATGCGACTCGTGCCTTCGAACGAGCTGGGGCCGAAACAGATATTGTAGTAATTCGAAACCAAACACCAGAACAATTAAAAAGAATCTATCGACGTAATCAAAGCTAAATTAGCAGAATCTCAAATTCTTATGTTCCCTGGTGGTTTCAGTGCTGGCGATGAACCAGATGGTTCTGGCAAATTTATGGCTACCCTCTTCCGTAATCCATACCTTGCTGAAGGCCTAGAAAATCTCTTGTACAAACAAGATGGCCTTGTACTTGGTATCTGTAACGGCTTCCAAGCACTTATCAAATTAGGCTTGTTGCCAGGTGGCCATATTGAAACCTTAACTGCTGACCATCCTACTTTGACGTACAACACAATTGGTCGTCACTTGTCTCGTATGGTTAACACTAAAGTTATTTCTACAAAATCTCCTTGGATGAGCGATGCTAAAGCAGGCGAAATCTACACTGTACCTATCTCTCACGGGGAAGGTCGCTTCATTGCATCTCCTCAACAAGTATTGGAATTCAATAAAACTGGTCAAATCGCTACACAATATGTCGACTTTGACGGTATAGCATCCATGGATGGACGATTTAATCCTAACCAATCCGTGGCTGCTATCGAAGGTATTTATAGTCCTGATGGTCGCGTATTTGGTAAAATGGCACACTCGAACGCTGTGGTACAGGAATTAGCAAAAATATTCCTGGTCAATTAGAGATGCCAATCTTTACATCTGGTGTAAAATACTTTAAGTAATTAATTACTAATCTTTCATGTGAAAGCCTACCCCTAGGAGTAGGCTTTTTCATATTGATTTTTTCGTAAATATTAGTATTATAAGTTGATGATATATTTACGAACATGAGAATTCGTGTAAACCTATACATAACAAATGTGAGTTAAGAAAGGATTTTATTATGCATTGTGCTCAGAAAATGACCCATAATATCTACTGGATTGGTAGTAATGACTGGACTACTGAACGTTTCGAAAACTTATTCCCTATTCCAAATGGTGTAAGCTACAATAGCTATTTCATCGATGATGAAAAAAACTTGTGTTGTAGACTCTGTTGATGCAGAAATTCGCGAAGAATACTTTGACAACTTGACTCATCTTTTAAACGGTCGCGATCTAGACTACATCATCGTAAACCATATGGAACCTGACCACTGTCAAACATTGTTAGAAACATTGGAACGCTATCCAAATTGTAAAATGGTTGGTAATGCAACAACATTCCGCATGTTCGAACAATTCTACAATACTCCAAAACCAGACCAATATTACCCTGTAAAAAGAAGGCGACGAAATTTGCTTAGGTAAACATACTCTTGTATCCTACAGAATGCCTATGGTTCACTGGCCAGAAGTAACTTGTACTTATGAAAAATCTACAGGCACATTGTTCTCTGCAGATGCTTTCGTTACATTTGGTACAATCAATGGCAACATCTTTGCTGACCAAACTGATTTCGTAGCAACCTATGAAGATGAAGCTCGTCGTTACTACACAAACATCGTTGGTAAATACGGTCCTCAAGTACAAAATGCAATTCGCAAGGTTTCCGGCCTTGAAATCAAACGCATTGCTCCACTTCATGGTCCAATCTGGCGTACACCTGAAACGGTTGAATATATCTTGCACAAATACTTACACTGGTCCAGCTACACAGCTGAGTAAAAAAGGTGTTGTTATCGCCTTTGGTTCCATGTATGGCAACACTCGTGACATCGCTCAACAATTGGCTAAACAATTGTCTAAACGGGGTGTTACAGATATTAAAATCTACGACGTTTCCAAAACTAATCCTTCCTACATCATCGCTGATGCTTGGAAATACACGAACTTGGTAACGATTGCTCCTACATATAACTTGAACCTATACCTTACTATGGAAAACTTCATTCACGAGTTAAAAGCGCTTAACTTCCAAAATCATAAGGTATCCATCATCGGTAACCATTCCTGGGCTTCCGCTGCAATGAAAACAATGGTTGCTCATTTCGAAAACGACTTCAAAGATATTGAAATCGTATCCCAACCTCTTGATCTCAAATCCTCTTTAAAAAGAAGAAGATATCCCATTAATCGAAAAAATGGCAGACGATATCAAAGCATCCATCGATGCACAAGAAATCAAAGAAGTATTATAATACTAACACCCAAAGCCGCCTGGAAAGGCGGCTTTTTCTACTTTAAAAGTCTTATGAAAGTTCAATAATTTCACTATTTTTTCGCTTGACATAAATCTATCTTTTTTCATATACTATACAAGTACCTGTTACACAACAGAATACATGGAGAGGTGTCCGAGCGGCTGAAGGAGCATGATTGGAAATCATGTGTGCGGTTATCCGTACCCAGGGTTCAAATCCCTGTCTCTCCGCCATAGTAAAAGCAGTGCTTATGCACTGCTTTTTTATTATCTAACATTAAGAGGTGATACCTAATGTATCACCTCTTTTTTATATCTCTTATATCAAACTTTAAAGTATTATATTTTACTACTGCCAAATGGCTAAAGAAGAAGGCTATCGACTTAACATCGATAGCCTTCTTTATTTATATCATTAGTTTATATTACTATTTATGAATTTTTCTAGCTATATCTCTAATGATTTCAGGTGTTGTTCTACAACAACCACCTATGATATCTGCCCCAGCATGACGCCATACATCAACATAATCTACAAATGATGCAGGGTCACCATACCAGGTCTTAGTTTCACTATCATAGCTTTCACCAAGATTAGGGTATACAGCAATCGGTTTATTAGTGACTGTACGAATATCCTTAACCAAGGACTCTACATATTCTGGCTTAGTGCAATTGATACCAATACCAGTTATAGGTCTAACCTTATCGATCATTTCCGCACATTTAATGATGGTTTCACCACTAGAAACATGATGTTCATCCCTACAAGAGAAAGCAATCCAACCAGGAATCCCTCTTGATGTATATGGATCAGACATAGCTCGAGCAATAGCAATGGCTTCATCATAAGACGGTATTGTTTCAAAAGATAGTATATCAGGATTTTCTTCACAGAATAAGGCTAAGCGAGGTATATGGAACACCTCAAGATACTCAGTTTGCACATCAGGATAGCCACGGTACTCAGAACCATCCGCCAAAAAATGCACCATATGGTCCTACAGAAGCCGCCACTAATGGTTTAGGCAATGCACCTTCAGAAAAATATCTAACCCCATCTGGGGTCTCTTCTCCCAGTGTAATGCCACGCAATGTAAGTGCCCCACTCGCCTTAGCCTCTACAAACTCATTGCGAGCTTGTACTGCCAAGCGAACAGATAATTTTACAAGTTCAATAGCCTCTTCCGTACCATAACCTAGGCCTTTTAAAGCCAGCTACTGTTGCTTGATATCCAGAGCTTTGAATGATATCAGCCCCAGCTGCCAAGTACGAGATATGTATTTTTTGATGATATCCGGTTGGTCCATAAGAATCTTAGCAGACCATAATTTATGCTGAAGATTGCAGCCGTAACGCTCTAACTCTGATCCTAAGCCACCATCTAAAACGAGGGCGCCCTTCTCTTTAATTATATCTAAAAATGCACGTCGTTTAGCCATCATATCACCCATTCTATACTACCTCATATCATTTGAGGTTTACTAAACGTATTATAACAAATAATACGCTTAGGTTCTATCTACAAACTATTTTAAATCCTCTGCAGGTGGCTCTTTACCAAACCATTTTTTATAAATCTCTGCATATTTGCCATTGGCTTTAATCTTAGCCAAACCATCGTTAATTTTATTAAGAAGCTCCGTATTTCCCTTCTTCACAGCAATGCCAAGTGGTGCCGCATCATAGTCCTCTCCAGTTACCTTCGCGATACCTTTGCCCTTGCCGTTAACATAATATTCGTTTACTGGTGTATCGTTAATAACTACATCTACACCTCTATTTTGCAATTCTAAGAACGCATCGACAATGAGGTTGAATTGACGCACATCGGCATTAGGAATCTTGCTAGCAATTTCTGCACCTGTAGATCCGATGGATACACCGATACGCTTTCCTTCTAAGTCCTTAAAACTATTGATATTAGTGTTATCGATATTTACAACAAGGCCATTACCTGCAATATAGTATGGTTTACTAAAGTCTACAGACTTAACACGATCCTCGGAAATAGTCATATCCGAAATAGCAATATCGATGGTATTACTTTGTAGTGCTGGTAAAAGTGCATCAAAGTTCAAGTTTTGAACATCTGCTTCAACGCCCTCTTCCTGTGCAATGGCATTAATAATATCTACATCAAAACCAGCTAATTTTCCACTGTCTTTATCTTTAAAACCAAATGGTGCATAGGTTGCATCAGTACCAACGCGCCATGTCTTTTGACTAGTACCTGTATTACCACAGCCTGCTATAAATAAACTACTAGCGATGGTAAAAAGCCCCTAAAAGAGTTGCTATTTTCTTAAATTTCATAATTAATCTTACTCTAACGTTACAATAATCTGTAAAGCTTTCTTTCTATATACGAATAAATCTATCTATACCTACAGTATGAGTATAATAAAAATAATACCTCTAGAGGTATTATAATATTATGATAACATTCGATATAGTTAGGGTCAATAAATCCAACTATATTAATAGGTATTATATTAACATAGCTTTTAGCTATACCGAAAAAATCATTCACTCCTATAGTCTTAATACTAAAATAGATAATGAAAAAGACCGCCCTTACTAAGCAATATAAACTCAGTAAAGGCGGTCATCCCCAGAGGAGAATTCTAACATATTTGAAGTAAGCTATATACTCACATTCTAGAGGATATCCTATTCAATATTAAGCTTTTTTAGCTTTTACGTACATAGCTACTTTGTACAAGAATACACAAAGTAATAAGTACATTACAATACTGAGGTATGTTGCTTCCGGTGTTTCAACCCAATCTTGAGCGAATACATCAACACCTGCAATACGAAGTACAGCACTGAATAAAGAACCAATGGCACCACCAGCTACGAGACCAGATGCAATTGTGCTACCTTTAGAGAAGCGAAGATCTGCCAATTCTTTATCTTTTGTACTATTTTGTACGAAGTATGCAATTAGACCACCGATAAGTAATGGTGTGTTGATTTCCATTGGCAAGTACGTACCAAGTGCAAATGCCAATGGTGGAACTTTTACCATCCACAAGATAATAGCGAATAATGCACCAGCCATGTATAGAGGCCATTGAGCACTACCACCAGTCATCATTGGCTCAATGATAGCAGCCATTGCATTCGCTTGTGGAGCATTTAATGCATGGTCTCCTACGAAGCCATATGCATCATTTAATAAGATCATGACACCTACAGAAAGTACGGCACAAAGAATGGTACCAACGATTTGCCATTGTTCCATTTTTCTTAGGTGTAGCACCTGTCATATGAGCCACTTTAAGCTCAGACATGAAGTTACCAGCCATACCGATAGTCGTACCGATGAAGGAAGCCATCATTAGGACTGCAATCATACCTACTTTACCAGTCATACCTGCAGCTGTTAAGCATACAGCGGAAATGATAATCATAAAGATTGTCATACCGGATACTGGTTCTGTACCAGTATACGCAATAGAGCTAATACCTACTACAGCAAGTAAGAAGGACATAATTAGAACGATTAAGAATGCTACGCCTGTTTGCGCGAGGCTTTCAGAATACATAAAGTGGAAGTATACGGCAAATAACACAGTACATAACAAGATGCCTGCACCAATCCAAGATGTAGGAACATCACGTTGCGTACGGAGCAAGTTAACATCAACGGTTTTGGAACTGAAAATATCAAGTACTGCATTTTTTAACAACACTAGCTACTACCTTAGACATATTGAGCAATCCGATGATACCTGCCATAGCAAGCATACCGATACCAATATGACGAACATAATCTAAGAATACTTTACGAATAGGAGCTTCTGCAAGTGGAACTGCATGCCCATTGATTTGCATGATATGTTCCGGAGCTAAATAGTATACGATTGGAATACATACGAACCAAGAGAAGAAGGAACCAGCTGCGATAATAGCCGCATACCGTAAGCCTGTGAAGTAACCAAGACCAAGCAACGCAGCATCTGTATCTACAGCAGCATTTAACTTAGTCGAATCTGCTAGAGCAGACCCCCATTTAAATGCGGTAGTACGGATAACCTCTTCCCACCAACCGAGGCTGTTAAGAATAAAGTCATATACAAGAGCGATAAGACCAGAACCAAGCATGAGTTTCGCTTTGCTACCTTCATTACTCATTAGTACTTCAGCAGCAGCACGACCGCTTGGGAACGGATACACATAATGCATTTCTTCTACAAAGTAGCGACGGAACATAACGCATAAGAGAACACCAAGGACGCCACCGAGAATAATTGGAATTGCCATTTGTGCAAAGGTTACATCTGTTACATTCCAAATGTATAGAGCTGGTAAGAAGAACATCGCACCAGCTAATGTGTTCGTACTAGAACTAGCGATAGCCTGAATGTGAACCGTTTCGGCAAAAGCATTTTGCCGTTTCAAAATAACTGCTGTACCCATAGCAAGTACAGATACTGGAGCAAAGGCATCTACTGTTTGACCAATTTTCAAACATAAATAACCTACAGCCAGTGTGAAAATTGCCGCATAGAATAGGCCCCAGAATACTACATATGAGTTAATCTCTACGTAATCCTTCTTAGGATCCAATACGGGTTCTACGGGCGGGATAGAACGAGTTTCGTCCGACATGGTAAAACCTCCTCACAGAAAATGTACAAACGTATAACTATTCACCTTTATACTAACACGGCACTATATATGGTTCAATGGTTTTCTATGCATTATGCGAATAAAATATCACACGTTCCATAAATATTTATTTTGCATTTTCAGCCCCTCTGTTCTACAATGAAAGTATATTAAGAATCTTTATTATATACAGCATTTATACCAATATGTATAACACGTATGTTTACTTACGAGGAGGCTCATTATGGAATCAATGGTCGAACGTTTTGTACGCTATACAAGCATAAATACACGGTCTAACGAGGAAAGTACAACCATTCCAAGTACTCAAACTCAAGTAGACTTTGCTACTAATGTGCTCGTTCCTGATTTAAAAGCAATCGGTTTAGATGAAGTTATTTACAACCGTGAAAATGGTTTTGTTATTGGCACATTAAATGCTAATACAGATGAAAAAGCACCTGCTATTGGCTTTATCGCTCATATGGATACAGCTGATTACAACGCAGAAAATATTAAGCCTCGCATTGTAGAAAACTATGATGGTAGTGATATTTGCCTCAACGAAGAACATCAAATCTACACACGTCGTGCAGATTTTCCTAATTTAAAGAACTATATTGGTAAATCCTTGGTAGTAACCGATGGTCTTACACTACTAGGCGGTGACGACAAAGCTGGCATCTGCGAAATCATGGAAGCCCTCGCCTACCTCGTAGCTCATCCAGAAATCAAGCATGGTAAAATCATGTGTGCCTTTGGCCCAGATGAAGAAATCGGTACCGGTGCAGATCACTTTGATGTAAAAACAATTTCCTGTTGATTTTGCTTATACTATTGACGGTGAAAGCCTTGGCCAACTTGAATACGAAACATTTAATGCTGCTGGCGGTACCGTTACATTAAAAGGTGTATCTGTTCATACAGGCACTGCTAAAGGCATTATGATTAACTGTGCTAAATTAGCAATGCAATTCGATGCTCTATTACCAGGTGCTGCTGTTCCAGAACACACATGCGGTCGCCAAGGTTTCTTTATGCTCATGAGCATGGAAACACAAGTAGATACTGGTAAATGAACTACATCATCCGCGACCATGACAAAGAATTGTTCGAAGCGAAAAAAGCATTTTTCCTACAAGCAGGTCAAACATTAAATGAAATCTATGGCCGTGAAGTTTGCGAAGTCTCCGTAAAAGATCAATATTACAATATGTACGATATCATCAAAGACAACATGGAATGTGTAAACGTAGCCAAAGCAGCCATGGAAAAAGCGGGTATCACGCCTATTTGCGACCCTATTCGTGGCGGTACCGATGGCTCTAAAATTTCTTTTATGGGCATTCCAACACCTAATATTTTTACTGGTGTAGAAAATCTCCATGGTCGTCATGAATTTGCATGTATCGACGATATGAAAAAAGCCTGTTGAAGTTATCGTAAACATCGTTAATATTGAGAAATAATAGGATAGATAACAAAATGCACCTATACTACTAGATGGCATTTGAAGGATATTTAAATACTAAACTAGTAGTATAGAATACAATGGAATCTAAGATATTAACAATAAAAGGACTATACGAATATTATATATCCAATGTAAAACATTGTTCTACGCAAGTTTTCCATTACGTTTACGATTTCTAATTTGTTCTTCTTCAGCACGTGCTTTCAAGGAAAGGTCTTTGTCAGTTCCTACATAACGGCCATAGAGGAAATAATAAGCAACGAATGCAAGAGGTGCTACTACAACAGTAACATGGAACATACTTGTATAACCAACCACCTCTTTAATAGCACCTAAAATATATGGACCAAACCTAAGCCCATATCTAAGGCAATGAAGTATGTAGATGTGGCAACACCAATGCGATGAACAGGTACTATTTTAACAGTAACAGCTTGTCCGTTGGACATAAATGTACCATATCCAAGGCCAACAAACACAGCCGATAAAAGCACAAGCCATGTAGAGTGGGCGATGGATAACAAGAAAATACCAAGTGCTAAAGATATGAAGCAAGGATAAAGAACGAAGTTTTCACCTTTCATATCAAACACAATACCAAGCAATGGTCTTGTTATAGTAATAACTACAGCATATACAACAAAGAAGAAGGTACCTGCCATAATAAGGTTTAAATCTTTTGTATAGGCTGCCATAAAACCGATAACACCAGAGTATGCAAAACCTACTAGTATAGAAACAAGACTAATAGAATTCATACGTGGTTCAATATAATCGGAAATTTTAATGCCCTTATGAGCTTCAGAATCGATATCAAGCTTAGGCTCCTTAAACTTCATAATTACGGCGCCAATGCCACAAATAACGATAAGTGCAACACAGAATGCGATGATAAAATCATAGCCAAGACTGTGAAGCATCAAAATACCTAAAAATGGACCTACTGCAGCGGCAAGAGATGTAGACAAACCATAGTAGTTAATCCCTTCACCACGACGAGATTGAGGTATAATAGCAGCAATAATCGTACTTGTTGCAGTTGATGTAATACCGTAAGCAAAACCATTTATGAATCGAACGCTATCGAGCATTAACAAGTTAGGTGTGTAGAAGTACATGGCTGTTGAAGCCAAATAAATAAACAAACCTAAGTACAGCATCTTTCGGCAACTTAAGACACTAATAAAGCGTCCCGGGCTAACAATCGTGCCAACGACAGTACCGATAATATATATACCAACAGCTAAGCCTGCTTGACTGGCTGTGGCGTGAAGGTTATCTTTGCCACTACGGCAATAATAACAATTAATAAATAATAAATCAAAAATACTAAGAAATTAATCAAAGTATCGAGGACAAATGATCTTGTCCATAAGGCCTCCTTAGCCTTATCCATAGTATCAACTCCTATTTCTAAAATATTTGTCAACCATATAATGACATTGGTTAATTATAGACCTCTCATCATAAAAAAAACAAGAATTAAATAGTTATTTTTGTTATCACTTTTAATTATGACTAATCTCATAGATTTATATATAATAAGCAAATTACCATATCACCTATTTACGTAAATTTTTAATAATTAAAACACCTTTGATAGGTTCTACTCTAATTTACCAGTTAGAATAGACCATCAAAAGGTATCCTACTATTATTCAATTATTTTGTTTCTAATCCACAAGCTTTAAAAAATGCTTTATAAGCCTCCGCCTTCTTCACAAGACTCAACGGATAGGCTCTAGAGGTAGATGGCAAACGCGTCAAAGAAAGTTCTCGACCTTCATAAACAAAAAGGAGTCGTTTCTCCTGTTTTAGGTAGTTTTACCTTTTCAGGTAATAAACTAAGTAAGATTTCTGTAGCCTTGCCACCTGTTGTACCAATATGAGTACAATCTGGTATTTGTGCTAATACGTCAGCGAGAGGAACGGGCTCAACTACCTTTAAAACGCATCAGATGCATTACCATGCTCACGAATAGCTTTTCAATACCGTTGGACAAGAAGCTATACCAATTTGAGATAAAAAAGCTTTAATCTTTTCCGCATCAAATGCTTTTTTCTTTCCCCTTTTCTAAAATGTTCTTTATCATCAAAGAACACCAAACCGAAAAACACGCCACATATCATTTTGAAAATTCGGATAATGAAATTCCATGGCTCGCTTTTCAGATGTTGGTGGAAATGTTCCCATCATCATAACCGTTGCATTCTTCGGCAAGAATGGCGGAAATGGTCTCGTCTCTACAACTTCATTAGAATGTACTTCAACAGTAGTATTATCTTTCACGATACACATCTCCTTATTGTTTATGTTAACTATCTACTCTCACATTAACAAGTTTAGATGATTGATACTATGATAAAACTCACCTTTTATTGAACCATAGGTTGGGTCATAATCGTATTGACCGCATCAAATCCTGTTGGTACAGGAGATACGAGATATAAACATACAACGGCAGCTATAGCAAATCCAATTGCTAGGTAAGAGAAGGTGCCGCGTTTAGGGAACTCGTACAAGCCGAACAAGCGTATACCAATGGCCGCACCAATGGCAGTAATAAAGCGATGGCAATGAGAACATGCCATATACGCCAAAGATAACCATCAATCCCGCATAACCGCCTACTACAGTAATCATTGGTAGCATACGATCCATAGAACTCTTATAGTCTCGAGTCAACCCAGATGGATAGTTGGAGCTTTCAATACCGAATAAACCAAGCAAAATGCCGAAATCAACCCAGATAAATTCCCAAATGCCTTTAAATGCATTTCGATTACGGCCTGCATACCAAGCTAAAGGCAGTAATGGCCAAGATGGCTAAACCAACTAAGCCAAAATAGTAATCCCCACTAATAGTAGGACCTACATAGGCGCCAATAGCGGTTACAATAGCACTGAGAACGGAAAGTACAATAACACGATGAACAGCAGGACGTTCCGATTCAGGAATGCGTTTGAACACGGTTGCTAGCAATTCCAATACAAAGCAAGCCATAAAGACAGCAATACCAATAGCTGGATTAATGAAGATACCAACTACCGTCAAAACTAAAGGAATTAACAAGCGCCATTTAGGAAATAATACGAGATCCTTGTAATCAAGGCGTACATCTTGTGTTTCAGATGTAAAATTATTATACACTACAAAGAGGAGCATAAACGCAACCACATCTAGTGGTGTAGCCCCCAAATCAACAAGGTTGGTACGATAATCATGGATAACGCCACCAGATATTCTAGATAGGCCGGCGGCGATGAACCCTAGCAGTAAAAATGGTAATAATAATGTTAAATATTCGAACATAATAAACCTCCCATCATCATATAAATCTAAGTATATAGTAATTAACTACAAATTTCTATACCGAATGAGTTGAGGTTTATACAGATTTACCATACGACACCATACAATACTACGTCTTTACTAAGTTTGTTGCTGCTTTAATCGGTTTCTTATAACAGACGGGGAACATTCGAGTTGTCGTGCGATAGCTGCAATGGATAATCCTTCCATCCGTAATCTACTAATCTCATTCGTATCTACCTCTAACCGTTTACCACGCAAAGCAACACCAGATTCTCGTAAATATAAGGCAAACCGTATTAGCTTGCAGTTGATAGGCAATACCTATATCCTTTGTACTCAACCCATGATAGCTATACAAATAGCTCATTTCATCGATAGGCATCACCTTACGCCGCCCACCGCGTATATTGACCCCCATGTGATGTAAGATATGTAATACCTTCCATCGTGAAAGCCCCATCATATGGGCAATACGAGTTGTACTATTACCACTTTCATAAGCCTTTTAATACGATCTGGTTCTACACTATGTATAGAATGGTCATGAGTACACAGCAGTCCATACTCATGTAATCGATTAGATATGGTCGCAGTGGATACATTAAAACGACGGGCCAAGGCTTCAATACTAGTATGACTCACTTCATATAAATTTACCAAGGTTGCGCGATTGATATCTTTACGCGTTTCACGTCGCGCAATCTTATACATCTGCATACGCCTTACAATTGTATCTACACTACACCCAATATAATCGGCAATATCTCGTAAGGTCCATTTTTCTTTAACATATAGATTCTCTAATAATTGTTTTGGAATATTTCGTACGCTGCGATACATATAATCGCTCCTTTCACATAATTTAGGCGAACTATATTCACACACCTATTACACTTATTATGAAAGGCTAATTATAGTCTTAGCAATAGAAAAAGGGTTCCCAATAGTCACCCCGGTGACCATTGGGAACCCTGCCTTTATCAGGAACAGATATACATTATCGAGCCCTATGACGCAATGCCTTCGGCTTTTCTAATATAAAAGCCCATTTCATACCTTCTTTAATATCATGACACGACTTGCGAGCCTTCTTCGTTACAGGCTTCGTATGAGTCTCTACATCAACAAGAGGAATCTTTACTTCTTCCATTGCTTTTTGGCGCTTAAATTCTGCTAGGCGCTCAGTCAATGTAGAAACTGCAACCGTTTTACTAGTAGATACTTTATGTTCTTCTCGTTGTTTAGGTTGCTCTTTTTTAGATTGTTCTGCAGATTGATTATAAGAAATCTGAGTATTAGACGACTGATAGCCAGCATCATTAGATGTAGCATTAACCGGAGGTTCTTCTATTTTACGTTCAATAGAAATACCGTATTCACGCTCCATATCCTCCCAAGTCTTTTCAGCACCTGAGGTTTCATACTCATCAGCATCTTCAGTCTTTGAGCTTTTCAAAAGGAGAACACGATATAAGCAATTATAGCTAGAACAAATATAGGATTATGCGTAAAGGCCGATAGTATTGTAGACAAAATAGAGTCCATAGCTACTCCTATTCACCATCTGCTAAATTCTCACGCATCTTAGTGTCTGCAATAATATTATTCATATTGTAGTAATCCATAACGCCAAGATTACCGTTTCTGAAAGCTTCTGCCAATGCTTTAGGAACTTCAGCTTGTGCTTCCACTACCTTAGCTTGCATATCTTGTGTTTTAGCACGCATTTCTTGTTCTGTAGCAACTGCCATAGCACGGCGTTCTTCGGCACGAGCTTGTGCGATTTTTTTATCTGCTTCCGCTTGGTCTGTTTGCAATTGAGCACCAATGTTACGTCCTACGTCTACGTCAGCGATATCAATGGATAAGATTTCGAATGCAGTACCCGCATCAAGGCCTTTACCCAATACAGTACGAGAAATGCGATCTGGATTTTCCAATACATCTGTATGCTCTTCAGAAGAACCTACCGTTGTTACGATACCTTCACCAACACGGGCGATAATTGTAGCTTCACCAGCACCACCAACGAGGCGATCAATATTAGCACGTACCGTTACGCGAGCACGAACCTTAAGTTCAATACCATTTTTTGCCACTGCAGAAATGATTGGTGTTTCAATCACCTTAGGATTAACGGACATTTGAACCGCTTCCAATACATCACGACCAGCGAGGTCTATAGCAGCAGAACGTTCAAATGTCAACGGAATAGATGCGCGTTCAGCAGCGATTAATGCATCTACAACGCGGTCAACGTCACCGCCAGCAAGGTAATGTGCTTCCAATTGATTTACATTAACCTCAAGACCCGCTTTATTCGCCTTAATTAAAGGCATTACAATTTGAGATGGATTTACACGACGTAAACGCATACCAACTAATGTAAAAATGCCTACGTTAACACCGGCTGCCAACGCGGATACCCAAAGGCCTAATGGCACAACATACAAGAATACCATAATCCCAATCAGTAGAATGGGAATCAAAATTAAAATACCTACATCCATAATAACCTCCATTATTTACGACGATGTGGTGAAAGCTTAATCGCGCTTTCTAACAATATTGCGGCCACCTACAACACGAAGCACCACAATGGTGAACCGGCATCGATGAAGTCCCCTTCGGTTACAACATCCACTAAATTACCATCAATTTTAGCAATACCTGCAGGGCGTAACGTTGTATGCGCTACGCCCTCCTTGCCAGCTAGATTCTTTAATACATCATTAGACACATATCCAGCTTTTGTGGTAGATCGTTGCCCTAAGGTAAAGAGCTTGCCAATCCAGGTTTTTGAAAAGTGATTAAAGAAGGTTAATAATACCACGACTAATACAATCGTGATACCGAGCACCGCATATAAGGCTATATCTGTACCACCAAGGCCGATAAATACGCCCCACATAAACAAACAGTACCCGATAAGACCCAATACCACTCAGGTATAACTAGTTCAATAGCCATCAATACGAGACCTATAATAAGCCAAAAAATATAATCCATATAAACCTCCTTTCACAAATCATTTCATACAATATATTATACAATAGACATTTATATTTTCCAATAGACACGCTTCTATGATATATATAAATGCCCACTATACAAAAACGCGTAGCCGAAAAGCTACGCGTTAATTATAAGTCTTGCTATATAGTTAAATGTATAATCAATTATACATCCGTTTTCTTTTTAATTGATCATTACCAATACCTGTTTTTGTAGGATAAGAAGTACAATGCTCATCCCCATACCTACAACAGTGGCCAAGCCCATTCCTTTTTAAAACAACAGGACCAATTACGAGCTGTGCACCACTAAGGCCTACAACAAGAATAACAGATGTAAGAATCATGTTAACAGGATTTGTATAGTCTACCTTGCGTTCTACGAGCATACGCAAGCCAGAAGCCGCGATGATACCGAACAATAGAATCGATACACCACCCATAACAGGGATTGGAATGGCATGAATAAGAGCGGCTACCTTGCCCACAGAAGGAAATAATCATAGCCAATATAGCTGCACCGCCGATAACCCAAACGCTAAAGCACCGTGTAATTGCTAGTACTCCAATATTTTCACCATACGTTGTATTTGGTGTAGCCCCAAAGAAACCAGAAAAAGAATATTGGCAAGGCCATCACCTAATAAAAAGAACGTTCTAAGCCAGGTTCTTTCATAAGATCTTTTGATACGATGTTACTTGTAACAACAAGGTGACCCACGTGTTCCGCAAATACTACAAATAATGCTGGCATAATCATGACGATGGCATTGATATCAAATTCAGGCATACCATAAAACTGTGGTAGCGAGAACCATGGTGCCGCTTCAACAGCGGAGAAATCGACAACGCCCATGATAGCAGATAAGATATAACCTGCCACTACGCCGATAAGCACAGGAATTACAGCAAGGAATCCTCGGAATACGACGGTTCCTAACAAGGTCACAATCAAGGAGAACATAGATACTATGATAGCCTGCTCATGAGACATGCCAAGATTTTGATCACCGATAAGTCCAGCCATACCCATAGCGACTGGAGCTAGTTCAAGACCGATGATAGCAACGATAGCCCCATCGCAGCTGGTGGGAATAATTTATCAATCCAACCGATACCAATATAGCGAACTAAGAACGATAAAATAACAAAGGATAAGCCAAATACAACAAAGGCACCTTTAGCGGCCTCATAACCCAAGCCTGCAGCCAATACCGCACTGACAGGAGCAATAAAAGCAAAACTAGAGCCTAAATAGGCTGGAATCTTGCCTTTACATACAAATAAGTACAGCAATGTACCAATACCATTCATAAATAATGCCGTTGCTGGATCGACTTTCAACAAATACGGTACAAGTACGGTAGAGCCAAACATGGCAAATAAATGTTGAAAGCTAAGTGGCAATAATTTACCCAATGATGGGCGTTCTTGAATATCAATAAAATCGTTCATAATTTTCCCTCATACACAACACATATATTATCGTTTATTTGGTGGTACAAAACGTCCCGGTAATTTAGGTTCAACCGTTCTATTCGGTCTAAACCGACTCTGCGTTTCCTCGCGCAACGACGGCAACGTTTCCTTATTACCTACTGGTTTAACACCTTCTACGCCACGTCTCGCAATACTTGCTAAAATACCGATAGCTAAACAATTCATCATTAGAGAAGAACCACCATAGCTAACGAATGGCAATGGCACACCTGTTACAGGCAACATACCACAAACCATGGCGATATTGAAGAATGCTTGACCACTGATGAGAATCGTAATCCCAATGGCTAACCATCTACCAAAAGCATCACGTGCTCTATTAGCAATACGGAATCCAAAATACGTAAACATGGCCATTAAGAATACGACCAGAATACCGCCTAAAATCCCATTTCCTGTGCCCAAACAGCGAAGCAAAAGTCCGTATGTGCTTCAGGCAGATAGAAATACTTTGACGTCCCATTCAGAAGGCCTTGTCCAAAGAACCCACCTGAGCCTACGGCTAACAAACCTTGTACAGTTTGATAGCCTTTATCCTGTGCATAGGACCAGGGATCAAACCAAGATACAACGCGTTCCCACCGATACGAACTACTACGAGCAGCATAAATACCTACGACAATAGCCCCATCAAGGATAAGCCAAATATACTTTTTTCTCAAAGCCAGATAAGAATATTAACAGGTATGAGAAACCTATAATCAATACGGCAGTCCCCATATCCGGCTGTTTAATGGTGAGCAAAGCAAATATGATTGGCCAAAAGCAACATATAGCACATATATCTTACGCGTTCAAAAAATATAACCTAATGCTACCTCTTTTTTTGAGACAACCCCTTCTTAGGTTTAATCATAGATGTAAATCTGGGTTTTACCCACGGTTTATCCGCCAATTTAGCTGCTGTCCACATGAGTGCAGCCAATTTAGCAAACTCTGATGGCTGAAACGAGAATAGGCCAAGAGAAATCCCACCGGCGCACCATTGACCTCTACACCGACCAAATATATAGCCACTAAGGATACTGCGGTCAATCCCATTATCCAAGTCAGTAATTTAGTATTTGTAATCGACGATAATCAAATCGATACAAAAAGGACACAAAATAGCAGAAGCCAATAAATAACCTAAATGTCTCGGTGCATAGCCCAACAATCCAGTATCTGTTGTAATCGACCCAACATGGGTGGCTTTTAAAGATATTAATACTACCAATCGGCCTATAAGCGCTATAGGCAATAACATGCCTTGTAGGTCGTTCTTAAACACTTTCTCCCAAAAGTGCCCCTTCTTTTCCCCTTTTTGCACCATATTATGCCTCCTTGGTAACAGTCGGTTTCCACTGCTTCTAATCGGGAAAATAGGTTGTCCCTTTGCGCTAAACTTCTCTTCATATTCCGTTTTTACATTCGGTAAATCTGTACTATGTAAATCATAGGTGACATTCTTGAGTTCCCACCCACAATTTTTTGAACTCCTCTAGAGAGAACATAAACAAGTCTTCATTATCGGTTTTAAAGTGTACTTCGCCATTATCTTTTAACAAACGTGCATAGCGGTCAAGGAATGTATGATATGTTAAGCGACGCTTAGCATGTTTAGCCTTAGGCCATGGATCACAGAAATTGATATAAAATCGATCTACTTCTCCAGGGGCCACAATTTCTTCAATTCCTGCAATATCAAAAATTAAAGATACTTTTGCATTGTCTCGTTGAGCTTCGAAAATCTTTTGTGCTGCATAGTAAATTACACCGATTTGAACCTCAAACCCAACAAAATTTGCATCTGGATATGCTTCAGACATACCCGCAATGAATCGTCCCTTACCAGTGCCTAGTTCCATGTATAATGGTCTTTCTGGATGCGAAAAAAGCCTCTCTCCATTTGCCTTTATAAACCTCTTGTCCTGATAAAATAATGTTGAATCATACTCGCGGATAGCCTCATCAATCCACGGTTTTCGAAGACGCATCGTTGCACTCTTATATGTCTGTTCTGAAAGTACTATATTACATAACTAATTGTTACCCTATCCTTATTATTATAGAAAATGCTTTTACTTTTACGTCAATTAGTAATATAAAAAGCCCCCTGTCATTATGAAAAAGACAAGGGCTCATCATTAATGGAATAGCATATTTTCTAAGTATTCAATTTGTTGTGGACTCAAGCCAGCTCTGTTAAACTTTTTCTTAGATGTAGCAAACACCGCATTTGATTTACCAACACGAGTACCTAATGTCAGCTGGCGCTGCGAGTTCACGATCAGTTTGCTCTAGACGTGATCTGTTTCTATTTTGTGGTTTTGGCTTTTTAATACGGAAATGTATTATATTTTACAGCTGTTGATGCTTCATCAGCTTTTAATTTTAGCAGACCATATTTGTACTATTTTGAGCCATTACCTAGTAGAGCACTTAAGCCCACTCGCTTTGGCACAAGTTTATCATAATCTACACCAAACTCAGGGCGTTCTTCGCGAAGTTGCTCAAATGTAGCAAGAGCCGCATTCATTTGCTTTAAACCCGCTGCAGAGTACAACTGACGAATGGCAATACTTACCTCTTGAGGTGTCAAAGTACCGCGTTCAATAGCAGAAATAATCGTTTCTCTCAAGGAGCCAAGATCTCCGCTAGCTGTATAACGTCCGATTTCAACAAGATCTTTTTGACGTTCATTGAGCTCTTTTTGGCACTATATATATTAAATTCTGAGATGGAAGGCGCTTTTGGTTATCGGTTCTGCGGCACCATTTACCTCACACAGATAACCACTGCTGACTACAGCCAAAGCCACGGCCAAAGTTAAAACCTTTTTCAATGTTTCCAAATCTCCCTTTACACACCAACAAAAAGCACGTTTAC